>Ga0105249_10002240_pt1 | contig 16779 bp, 13 predicted proteins | sample KBSS44metaG_FD_81522 | JGI IMG/M metagenome (GOLD analysis project Ga0105249, IMG submission 81522) | Switchgrass rhizosphere microbial communities from Kellogg Biological Station, Michigan, USA - KBS S4-4 metaG | ecosystem: Host-associated > Plants > Roots > Rhizosphere > Soil | place...
CGCAGCGCCCGAAGGGCGCAGGGCCAAGCGGCGCGAAATGCCAGACCGCGCCAGATGCCAGACAGCGCGCATGCCAGACAGCGCGAATGCCAGACAGCGCCGAATGCCGAACGGCGCGGATGCCGAACCGCGCGGAATGCCAAAGGGCGCGTTAACGGCGCATCTGCCGCGCCACCCTCGCTACTGAACGGCCGACCGCGTAGTGCACCGCTGTTTACGCGCATTGTGGCATTTGGCGCAGTGTGGCATTTGGCGCCTTATGGCATCTGGCGCTGTCTGGCATTTGGCGCCGTCTGGCATTTGGCGCCCGTCTGGCATTTCGCGCCGCTTGGCCCTGCGCAGTTCGGGCCCCTGCGCCGTTCGGGCCCTGCGCCGTTCCATGCCTCTGGTGCTCTACTCCACCGCTGACTACTGTCAGCCACGGCCGATCCGGGCGGCCGACGGTCCGCGTAAAGGGTTGAACCCACCCCACTGTACCACGCAGTCAGCGACCTGACTTCCAGCCCGATCACGCGGACACCGGGCATTACAGGAAGAAAGGTCAATGGCCAACTCTCCTCTCCCCCTCCCCGAGCGCGCGTCGCTCGACTACCTCCGGAAGCTCGCCAAGGAACGCCTGCGTGCGGCCCGGGTTGCCGATCCCACCGCCACGCTTGCGGCCGCACAGCTCTCCATCGCACGCGAGTATGGGTTTCCGAGCTGGCGCGCGTTGAAAGCCGAAGTGGAGCGGCGGCGCACGCCGCGCCTCGATCAGTTCTTCGCCGCCATCGAGCGCCGAGAGGTGGCGGCCGTGCGCGCGCTGCTGACGGCCGATCCGAGTCTCGCACGCGAGCGGCACAGCTCCGGCGGTACGCCGCTGCACGCGGTCGTCGGGGATCCGGAACTGGTTCGTCTGCTGCTCGATCACGGCGCCGATCCTAACGCGCGCGACGTCGGCGACAACGCGACGCCGCTGCACGTCGCGGCCGCCGGCGCGCCGCTCGAGAGCGTTCGACTGCTGCTGGACGCCGGCGCGGACGTGAACGGTTTCGGAGACCTGCACGAGTCGGACGTCATCGGCTGGGCGGTCGGTGACGGCGTCGACGCGCGCCACGACGTCGTCGCGCTCCTGCTCGAGCGCGGCGCCCGGCATCACATCTTCTCGGCGATCGGCATGGAAGACCTCGATCTCGTCCAGTCCATCGTCGAGGAGAACCCCGACGCGCTCTTGCGGCGTCGCTCGCGGTTCGAGCAGCGACAGGCGCCGCTGCACTTCGCTCTCGCCGCGCCGGACGGTCTCAGGACGAAGCCGGCGCAGTACGACATCGCAGAGCTGCTCATCGAGCTCGGCGCAGACATCGAGGCCGAGGACGCGAGAGGCCGCACGCCGCTGGCCGTGGCGATGCTGCACGGCGACGTGCGAGCGATGCAGCTTCTCGAATCGGCCGGAGCCAAGCAGCCCGAGCCCGTCAATGCGGCGAGCGGCACGGACCGCATGACCGCGATGCGCGCGTCGATGACGAAGCAGGTCGTGCCGATGCTCTGCGTGAGAGACGTCGACGCGACCGTGGCATGGTTTGTCTCGGTCGGCTTCACGCTCGAGGAGCGAATTCCGCCCAAGGGGCCGATGAACTGGGCCGCGCTCTCATTCGGAAAAGTTTGGTTCATGGTGCAGCCACGCGTCGCGCGTCCGCGCGAGCAGATCGCGCTCTGGTTCTACACGACGGCGGTCGACGACATCTACGCGCTGTTCAGGAACCGGCAGCTCGACGCGTCGAAGGCGACGTTGTCCGGCCGTGAGCCCGCACAGCCGGCGGTTCGCTTCCTCGAAGATCTGTACGACCCGTTCTACGGCGGCCGGCAGTTCAGCGTGCAGGATCCGAATGGATTCGAGCTCGTCTTCTATTCCGAGCCATCGTCGGCATGAAGGAAATCGGGCAGCATTCGTTCGTGAAGCTCACACAAGCATACCAGAACGAAATTATCCACTCACGAAGGCGGCGAGGCTCGGGAAGGAACGCAACTGATGGAAGGGCGCAGCGCCCGAAAGGCGCAGGCCGAACCACGCAGAGCGCGAACGGCGCACGACCCGAACCGCGCAGACCCGAACCGCGCGACGCCCGAAAGGCGCAACGGCGCAGGCCCCGAACGGCGCAGGACCCAACCGGCGCCGTTCGGGTCTTGCGCCCTTGCGCTCTCCGGGCCTGCGTCCTTCGGGCGTTGCGCCGTACGGGCCTGCGCGGTATGGGTCTGCGCCCTTGGGTCCTGCGCCCTTCGGGCTCTGCGCCGTCAGGTAGCATTCGATTTATGAAGCTCACGTTCTGACGAGGTGCCATGATCGAGAACGTCCATCATCTCAAGGCGCCGTCTCGACGACGGTTCGTGCAGCACCTCACGCGACAGTCGATGTACGCTGGCGCGCTGGTGATCCTCTCGCTGGTGTTCGGCATGGCCGGCTACCACTGGACCGCCGGGTTTTGCTGGGTCGACGCGTTCGAGAATGCCTGCATGTTGTTAGGCGGCATGGGGCCGGTCGGTCCGGTGTCGAGCACCGGCGGCAAGATTTTCGCAGGCGTGTTCGCGCTGTACGCGGGGCTAGTGTTCCTCGCCGTCACGGCGCTCGTTCTCGCGCCCGTGCTGCACTACGTACTGCACCGATTTCACTGGGACATGAGCCACCCGGACTAACCCATGCAACTCCCCGTCAACCCGCCCGTCCTGCCGATGCTGGCCAACCGCGTCGATACGCTCCCCGAAGGCGAGGGGTGGATCTTCGAGCCGAAGTGGGACGGGTTCCGCACGCTCATTTTCCGGGATGGCGACGAGCTGTTCATGCAGAGCCGGGACGAGAAACCGCTCGATCGCTACTTCCCGGAGCTGGTCGAGGCGCTCAAGGCTCAGCTGCCCAAACGCTGCGTTCTCGATGGCGAGATCGTCATCGCGCGCGACGGGGCGCTCGACTTCGAGGCGCTGCAGCTGCGCCTGCATCCCGCGGCGTCCCGGGCGAAGCTGCTCGCCACCGAAACGCCGGCGTCGGTCGTGTTCTTCGACCTGCTCGCGGAAGGGGACCGCGACCTGTGCAGTCAGCCGTTCCATGAACGGCGGGTCGCTCTGGAGTCCGTGCTGCATGGGATCGAGCCGCCGCTGCACTGCACGCCGACGACACGGGATCGCGCGAAGGCCGAAGACTGGTTTCAGCGCTTCGAGGGGGCGGGGCTCGACGGCGTCATCGCGAAACAGGCGGACGACACGTATCAGCCTAACAAGCGCGTCATGCTCAAGGTGAAGCACGAGCGTGATTGCGACTGCGTCGTCGCCGGCTTTCGCTGGCACAAGAACGGCGAAGGCACCGCGCTCGGCTCCCTGCTCCTCGGGCTGTTCGACGACACCGGAAGCCTCCACCACGTCGGCGTCTGTGCGAGCTTCACCGCGGCGAAGCGCAAGGAGCTCGTGACGTTCCTCGCGCCCTATCGCGAGAACGCGCTCGAGGGTCATCCCTGGCGCGAGTGGGCGGGGACACAGGTCCCGACCGCGCAGGCGCAACAGCGCCGGCCCGGCATGCTGAGCCGCTGGAGCCAGGGCAAGGATCTGTCGTGGGAGCCGCTGCGAGCCGAGCTGGTCGTGCAGGTCGCGTACGATCACATGCAGGGCGGGCGCTTTCGGCACACCGCGCAGTTCCGGCGGTGGCGGACGGACAAGCGCCCGCGCGACTGCACGTTCGCGCAGCTCGAGGTGGTGCCGCCCCACGAGCTGCAGTCGATCTTCGCGACCGGTCGTTAGGCTTCGCAACGCGGACGCGCGTATGCCCGGACATTGCCCTCGGTGTGGCGCTCAGGGCGGATCGAATGACCGTTTCTGCGGAACCTGCGGCCAGCGCTGGCCGCAGGAGGAGGACGGGATGCCGACAGCAACGACCGGTGACGATTCGGACGGGTTCAGGACCGTCATAGTGGGCACACCGGCGCCGCCGCGACTCCCGGGACCACCGCCCCCACCGTTGCCGCCGCATACGACGAGTGCACGGCGGCGGAGGGCCACCATCTCGCTCGTCGACACGTTCCGGTTCGTGCACGAGCCGATCAACGAGCTGAACTCCGATCGGTTCATTGGGCGGCACGCGGAGCTCACGGCGTTCGTCGAGCGTGTGCGGTTCTCGGACGGAGGGTCGTTTCTCGTCACCGGCTATCGGGGTGTCGGCAAGACGTCGTTCATCAATCACGCGTTGCGGCAACTCGAGACGGCGGTCGAGGCGCACCGGCCGACCGACGGCGTCGCGACAAGGCTGGTGACGATCTCGCTCAACATCGCGCGGCCGGTGCAGGCCGCGGAGCTGATGCATTACATCGTGCGTCGTCTGCACGATCGCCTCGTCGAGGATGGCATCTTCTCCCTGCTCGACGCCGACTTGCGCGACGCCCTCAAGCAGGCATACGACCGCACGTCATTCAACATGGCGCGGAAGCTGGCTGAGACCGCGGAGCGCAGCTACGGCGTCACTGACGCCGGCCTCAGCAGCTCTGTAGTCGGCGTTGCGGCGAAGCTTGCGTGGAGTCGCAAGGAAAGCCGGACCAGGAACTACGAGATGACGTTCCTCGGCTACGACGACCGTGCCGCGGAACACGACATCATCACCATCACGCGGCGACTTCGATTGGGCTACCGGCAGCCGGTGGCGCGCTGGCGCCGGATCTTGCCCTGGCCTCGCGTGCGCACGCACGGCACACGCACGGCGCTCAAGATCGTGTTCGTATTCGACGAGCTCGACAAGCTCGAGGAATTCACGATCCGAAAAGACAAGGACGACGATGGGCGCCCGGTGATCGATCACATTCTCGGCTCGCTCAAGAACCTGTTCACGACGTCCGGCGTCACGTTCGTGTTCGTCGCCGGCAAGGACCTGCAGGAGCGTTGGCTCGAGGACGTAGGGCGAGGTGACAGCGTCTACGAGAGCGTGTTCTCGTACGACAAGTATCTGCCGTGCATGTGGCCGGATGTCGACTCCATGTGCGATCACCTCGTCGCGGCGCGATCGCCGTCGTCGGCAGAGCTGTTCGACAAGTTCAAGGGCTTTCTGGCGTACAAGGGTCGCGGCATTCCACGACGCATCGTCCGCACGTTCAACGAATACGTCGACTGGAGCACGGGTGCGCCGGTGTTGTCGTTCAATCGGCAACAGGAGAACCGCATCAAGTTCTTCGCCGGCCTGCAGGACGCGCTGGCCGAACATGGCAAGCGGTTGTTCGGTGACTCGACGGAAGAGACCGCAGGCACGCAGAGCGACAAGCGTCGGCTCGGGGTCTACTACCTGATCGACTGGATCCTTCGCCAGGGTGGCGAGTTCACGTTGACAGACGCTGTGAACGCCTCACGGCGTTTGAGCGTGAAGATCGCGCTGGCCGAAGAGATCGCGCCCCGCGTGGTCGAGGATCTGATTCGCATGCTGGTCGCGGAGGATTACCTGCAGGAGGCGCAGAAGAAGCTCGATAAGGTCGTCATTGGTGATCCGGGCGTGCTCAACGAGCGGAAGTACGTGGTGTCACCACGTCGCGTCGTGGAGATGGGAGGCGCTGTCGACGGCGACGAGGATTGGAAGCTCGCCGACGTGAAGCACGTGCAGGGCAGGCCGGTGTGGGCGCCGGGCATCACGCGCATTGGGCCCTATAGCGTGTTGGGATTGATCGGCCAGGGCGGGATGGGCATCGTCCACCGCGCCACGGACCCGCACACCGGACGTACCGTCGCGATCAAGGTGCTGCGCCACGAGCTCTCGGTCTCGGCGGATGCCGTTCGACGCTTCGAGCGCGAGGCTCGCGTCATGAACGAGCTGCGGCATCCCAACATCGTGCGGTTCGTCGATTCGGGAACGGCCGACGGCAGCCCCTACATCGTCATGGAGTTTCTGGAGGGCGCGACGCTCGCCCAGGTGATCGAGAAGCGCGGTCGGCTCGCGCCCGATGCTGCCCTGGCGATCGCGCTGCCCGTAATCGACGCGCTTCGATACGTCCACGAGCATCACATCGTGCGCAACGACGTCAAGCCGAACAATGTCATGCTGACGCCGGCGGGCCGGGTATGCCTGCTCGATTTTGGCATCTCGCGCTATGCCGATCGCGACGTGGAAGCGGTGCCGGTCGACGCGAACGTCGTGACGGCGGCCGGGGTGTTCATCGGGACGCCGCTCTTCATGGCGCCGGAACAGCTGATGGGCGGGCGGGTGGACCGACGGGCCGACGTGTACTCGTTAGGCGTGATGCTGTACAACATGCTCACGCGGGTGTATCCGCTCGACGTGCACTCCGCCAGCGACCTCGTGGTGGCGATGGCTGCCAACACGATGCCCGAGCCACCCTCGAAGTACGTCCCGGTGCCGGCCGGGCTCGACCGGGTCGTGCTGAAGTGCCTCGCGCGAAAGCCGGAGGACCGCTACCAAACGATGGATGAGGTGTCGGACGCGTTGCACGCGGCGGTTGGCACGCCGGCGCCGGTCGACCTGCCAGAACTCGTACGCGAGACGCTCGACCGCGTCAAAGCGATCGATGCGCTCGGGAACGAGGCCACGCTGACGGGAGCGTTTTCCGCCGATGTCGACGTGACGAGTCCCGGGGTTCCTGTGCTCGCGGCGGCTCGGGACACAACCCCGCCGGCGGCACGCAGGTCGCCCGCACCCGCGGTGCCGGCGCCAGACGATCTCGACGTCGGGAAGCCCCGCATCACACCGCTCCCGTCGGTCTACGCTGGCGACCTGCACCTCGTCCCATCCGGCGACAGCTATCTGCTGAAGGAGAAGCACACCACCTTCGGCCGCGCGGACAGCAACGACATCGTCCTCCTGAGTCCGAAGGCATCCCGCTTCCACGGGCGGTTCACCGTCGAGGACGACGCCTGCGTCGTCGAAGCCTTCGGGTCGTCGAACCCGGTTCTCGTCAACGGCACCCGCGTTGCCGGGCGGCATCGACTGACGCCCGGCGACATGATCGACATCGGCGAAGTGCGGTTCGCATTTCGTCGGTGATCGGCGGGCGTTAGGCACGACCCCCGGGCATCGCAGCCTTCGCGCGGCGCCTCAGCGCTCGCTCGCGGGGAGCGGAACAGGCTTCAGCATCTGCTGCTCCCAGGCGGCGTACTTGCGCTCGAGCTCGGAGAACACCGTCGCCTGTTCAACCCTGCGGTCGCGCTTCTCTGCCGGATCGCTCGCGAGGTCGAACAGATAGGCACCGTCCTTCGTCACGAGGTACTTCCAGTCGCCGCTGCGCATCGCCTTGTACTGCTGGCGCTGCGTGACGCGCCAGTACAGATCGCGAGGCCGAGGAGCGCCGCCGCGGAGTGCAGGCATCAAGTCGATGCCATCGAACGGTGCTGCGGAGTCGGCACGCGTACCGGCGAGCGCCGCGGCGGTCGCCGTCAGGTCGAACGTCGCACACGCCTGCTCGCAGCGGCTGCCTGACGCGATGACGCCCGGCCACCGCGCTACGGCCGCCACACGGATGCCGCCTTCCCACAGCGTCATCTTGCCGTGGCTGAACGGTCCCATGGAGGAGAAGCGCTCGCCCCCGTTGTCGCTCGTGAACACCACGAGCGTGTCGCGCTCCAGCCCTCGGCGGTGCAGCGCGTCGAGCACGCGGCCGACGCCTTCATCGAGGCTCTTGACCATCCGCGCGTAGGTCTCGGGCGACCCGCCAGCCGCCATCCCCATCGTGTCCGGGTACGCCGCGTCGCCCCGACCCTGCCACGGCCAGTGCGGCGCGTTGTACTGCAGGCTGAGGAAGAACGGACGCTGGCGTTGCCGCATCACGATCTGGACGGCGCGATCGGTGAACAGATCGGTCAGGTATCCGTCCACGCGCACGGGCCGGTCACCGTCCTGGAAGTACGACGCCTTTCGCGTCTCGTTGTCGACGTGGCTGATGTAGTCGGCGGCAGGACCGAGAAAGCCGTAGAACTCGTCGAAGCCGTGTCGCAGCGGGTGGAACTCCGGTGACAGACCGAGATGCCATTTCCCCACGAGCGCGGTGTCGTAGCCTGCATTCTTGAGGAGCCGCGCCAGCGTCGCGGGACGCGGCTCCAGGCCGATGCGCTGCGTCGTGAGCGGCTCGTACAAACCCGCGGTATAGCGCGCCGGATAGCGACCGGTCATGAACGCGACGCGCGTCGGCGTGCACACGGGCGCCGACGAGTACGACTGCGTGAGTACAGCGCCGTCACGCCCGATTTGGTCGATGACCGGTGTCGTGTAGTCGGAGCGACCCGTGAGGCTCAGGTCTCCGTATCCCAGATCGTCGGAGACGATGAAGACGATGTTCGGCGCGCGGCGGCTCTGACGCTGGTCCCATGCATAACGCGGCAACGCCGCGGCGGCGGCCAGGCGTGTGGTCGTCTCGAGGAACGTGCGACGGGTGATGCGCTGTGTCATCGTGGCCTCTCGCGCCAGGCGCGCGTTGGATCGTCGTCGGGATCCGGAGTGTCCTGCGGCGGTCGCAGCGCTTCCGGCACGTTACGAAGGTTGAGCCGGATGCGGGTCCACGTCGACGACCGCCCGCGCATGGAATCGACGAGCACGTCGTCCACCGCGAGATGGGCGGCAGCGTCCGCATGCTTCGCCTTCCACCGCTCGAGCCCCGCGAGTGCCGCCTGCTTGTCGGGCGAGTTCGCGATGGTGATGAGCGGCATCGTCGATCGCCGCGGAGTCGCCGCCTTCTTCTTTGCCGCACTCTTCGCCACTCCCTTCGCGCGCGACGGTGCGACGCGCGTGCCCTCGCCCTCCATCTTCTGAAAGTGTGGCGGCCAGGGCGCGTCGCCGAGTCCGGCTGCTTCGTCGCGCGCTGCGAGCTCGAGCAGCGCGTCGAGAGAACCGATGGCCTCCTCCATGCCAGCGAATGGGTCGGCGGTCGTGGCGAATCGTGCCGGCATCGTCAGCACCGTGAAGTCCGCCGGTTCGCAGTCCGGGATCTCGTCCCAACGCAGCGGTGTGGACACACGCGCGTCAGGCAGCGGCCGCACGGAGTACGCAGAGCACGTCGTGCGATCCTTCGCGTTCTGGTTGTAGTCGAGAAAGACGCCGCGGCGCTCCTCCTTCCACCACTTCGATGTCGCGATGGTGGGTGCCCGACGTTCCACCTCACGGGAGAGCGCCAGCGCCGCCCGCCGCACCTCCGTGAACGTCCAGCGGTGCTGGATGCGCACGTTCACGTGCATGCCGCGCGAGCCGCTCGTCTTCGGCCATCCGCGCAACCCGACTTCTTCCAACAGTCGCTGCACCTCCGCCGCGACGCGACGCACGTCGTCCCACGCCACGCCAGGGCCTGGATCGAGGTCGATGCGCAGCTCGTCGGGGTGATCGAGGTCGGTCGCGCGGACCGCGTGCGGATGCAGCTCGATGCATCCGAGGTTGACGATCCAGGCGAGACCCGCGGCGTCATCCACGACGATCTCCTCGGCCGTGCGGCCGGACGGAAAGGAGAGCGTCACTGTCCGCAGCCACGGCGGACGCGTGGTCGGTGCACGCTTCTGATAGAACGGCTGCCCGTCGGCGCCATCGACGAATCGCTTGAGCACGATGGGTCGATCGCGAATCCCGGCGACCGCACCATCCGCGACCGCGAGGTAGTACTGCACGATCTCGAGCTTCGAGAGCTTGACGTCGCGCGAGAAGTACGGCTTGTCGGGATTCGTGACGCGAACGTCGCGTCCATCAATGGAGAGAACCTCCGCTGCTTCTTCCTTCGCCATCAGGTCGTCGCGCGCGGGCGCGCCTCGAGACGTCGGACTGCCGCCGGCTTCGACAGCTCTCGAATGACTTCCTTCCCGGTCGCTCGTGCGGTGCGATCGCCGGACTCCGCAAGCCGCTGAGCGACGTCGAGCGTGGCGCCGTTGAGCGCGCGGTTCCGCCCACCCACCCCGCGCAGCGCCCAGACGAGACTCTTGCGCACGAAGTTGCGGTCGTCCGTGGCCGCGTCTTCGATGAGCGGCAGGCAGGCCATGAACGCTTCGTCGGGCGCACGCTTGTCGTGCAGCGCGACGGACGCGAGCAGCGCGAACGCGGCGCGCTTCTGAAACTCGCCTCGCTTCCGTGACCATTGGCGGATCTTGGCGAACGCGTGCGGAGTGCGGTCGAACAGGTGAAAGCAGAGATGGTCGCAGACGGCCCAGTTGTCGAAGTCGCTTGCCCACCGATCCATCTGCGCCGGCGTGACACGCGCGGGGTCATCGATGAAGCCAGCCATCATCCGCGCCTCGTACCAGCCGCTTTCCCAAAGCGCCGCGGCAAGCTCGTGATCTTTCCCGAACGGCTTGGCCATTTTCTGCATCACGGCCACGGAGACGCCGAACGCCTTCGGCGCGACAATGGCGTAGCGCTGCATGCCGTCGCGTCCCGCCTTCGTGCCAACGCGCTCGAGCCGGGCGAGGATCGTCCCGACGTCGCTCGTCGGATCGCGTCGGGCGACGGACTTCGCGGATCGGGCGGTGGTCTTCGGCGTGGCACGCTTGGTCGTGGGCGACATCGCTCTGGTCGTTGGCGGGCGGGTATCGTCGCCCGTGGCGACGGTCGCGTCAAGTGTCCGGATGCGCCGTTAGGCGCGCCACACGTCGACCTCATCCGGGCGCAGCAGCCGCCATGCACCCTTCGCGAGATCTCCGAGCACCAGGCGCCCGAACGCGACACGCACCAGGCGCAGCACCTCGACATCGATTGCCGTGAAGATCCGCCGCAACTGTCGATTCTTCCCCTCGTCGAGAACGACCTCGAACCATGCGCCGCTCCGCGATCCCGTTCGCAGCAGGTGAATGGCCTTGACCTCGAGTCGCTCGGCGGTGGACGGTTCCACGACGCCGGCCACGACCCGGTCGATGACGGCTGCCGGATCCGCCGCACGCACCTGCACGTGGTACACCTTGTCCACGTGCGACGCCGGGTCGAGCAGTCGCGACGACCATCGCGAGTCGTTCGTCAGGAGCAGGAGCCCTTCGCTCGCCTTGTCCAGTCGCCCAACAGGCGTGACGAACGGCAGCGACGCGCCGCGCAGGCACTCGTAGACCGTTGCTCGGCCCTGCGGATCATCCATTGTGGTCACCAGGCCGCGCGGCTTGTTGAGCATGAGGTAGACGCGCTCCACGCGTGCGACCCGCGCGCCGTCCACCTCGATGACGTCGCGCTCGGGCGTCACACGGAGCGACGGGTCGCGAACGACGACGCCGTTCACGCGGACCGTGCCGGCTCGGGTTAGCCGGTCGCCCTGCGCTCTCGAACAGAATCCCAGCTTCGACAGCGCGCGCGCCAGGCTCACCGTACCGCGCTGTCCGGCCGTGCCGTGGCGCGGCGCGGATTCGCTCGGGGAGCCGCGGTCGGGTCGATCGGGTCGCTTCATCGAACGAAAGATGCCGCCCCTGCCGGAACGCTGTTAGGTTGGCTGTCATGGGTGAGACGAGCTTCGACACGGCGGTGCGCCTCGCCGTCATGGACAGCTTCGTAGGTGGCACCACGCCGTCAGTCGGGGCGGTCGCGAGGACGCTCGGCGCCGAGATCGCTGCGGTCGAGGGCGCGTTCGACCGACTCGCCGCGGGACGCGCGATCGTGCTCACACCGGGCACACGGGACATCCGGATGGCGGCGCCGTTCGCCGGCGTGCCAACGGACTTCCGTGTGCGGGTCGGTGAGCGGTCGTACTACGCCAACTGTATCTGGGACGCGGTCGGAATCCCGGCGATGCTCGCCGGCGCGGCGCCGTCCGCAGACGCCCGCATCGAAACGGAGTGCGCGGACTGCTCGGCGCCGGTCGGCCTCACGGTCGACGCTGGGCGCCTAACGACGGACGTGCCCGGCGCGGTGGTCCACTTCGCGGTGCCGGCGGCCCGGTGGTGGGCCGACATCGTCTTCACGTGAAGCACGATGCGACTCTTCCGGTCGGAAGAGCACGTGATGCGCTGGAGCGAGAAGTCCGGGATTCCGGTCGGCGAAATGTTTTCGCTGGACTCGCTGTGGCGTCTGGCGCAGATGTGGTTCCACGATCGCCTCTCGCCGAGCTGGCGTCGGGCGACCGTCGACGAGGCCCATGCGGTCTTCGAGCAAGCCGGTTTGACGGGACCGTTCTGGCGGCTGGATGGGTGAAGTCGCACGTCATTCCGAGCGGAGCGGCGAAGGGCGACGCTGCTGTCATTCCGAGCGGAGCCGCGAAGCGGCGGAGGCGAGGAATCGCCATCATCCCGACCGAGGGGCCGCTGGCCAGTCCTCAGCGAGATCCGTCCAGTCGGGATTGTGTTCCTCCACAAGCGCGACCCGTTTCGAGCGCGACCATCGCTTGATCTGTTTCTCGCGATCGATGGCGTCTCCGGCACGCGCAGCGGTCTCAACGAAGACAAGCCGGTAGATCGCGTATCGTCGCGTGAATTTTGAACCAACCCCGGCGCGATGCTGAGCCACGCGGCGAACCACGTCGTTCGTAACGCCCACGTACAACGTGCGAGAACGGTTCGCGAGGATGTAGACGAAGAAGTGCCGACCCATGCAGGCATTATCCGGCCGCCGTGGTCTGAGCGAGACATCGAACTGGCTCGGACGAAAGCGATTCCCTCTATCGGGATGATTGCGATTCCTCGCCTCCGCGCCTTCGGCGCTCCGCTCGGAATGACAACGAACCCGCTACCCGCTACCCGTCAGCTCGCTCGCAGCGCCTCGGCCGGATCGAGCCGCGCCGCTCGTCGGGCCGGCAGCCAGCTCGCGGCACCCGCAACGCCGATCAGCACGCCAACGGCCGCGATGAGCGAGACCGGATCCGCCGCGCTCACGTCGAACAGCATCGCACTCAGCGCGCGACTCACCATCATCACGCCGACCAGGCCCACGCCGATCCCGACAGCCGCGATCCCAGCGGCCTGGCGAGCCACCATGCGCCGCACGTCGGCGGGCAGGGCACCTAACGCGAGACGGATGGCGATCTCCCGAGTGCGAAGACTCACCACGTACGAGATCACGCCGTAGATCCCGACGCCGCCGAGCACCAGCGCCACGGCCGAGGCGATCGCGAGCAGCACGAGCGTGAACGACGTACGCGCGGAGGCCTGCGCCAGGATGTCGGTCATCACGCGGGCGCCGTAGGTCGGGACGCCGGGATCGAGAGCCCGGACGGCAGCCTCGACACTCCTCGCGACCGCCGCGGGATTGCGATCGCTGCGAGCCACGAACGCGATCTCCGAGGGCGTCCAGCGCGTCTCGACCGACCCCGGCGCGTCGGTCGCACCTAACGCGACGACGAGGGACAGGTAGACGATCTCATCGGGAGGCTGCTCGAGCGCAGTGCCGCGCACGTCGCCGGCGACGCCGACCACGGTGTACCATGCGCCGGCCGGCGCCATGCGGACCCGCTTGCCGATGACGGGCTCGCCCGGCCAGTACCGGTTCGCCACCGCACGGCTGAGGATGACCTCGCGTGGTGCGCGCTGCGGATCCGGCCGGTCGAACAGGCGCCCTTCGACGAGCCGGATGCCGAGTGCGCCGAAGTAGCCGGGGCTCGCGAATATCACCTGATGAAGGTTGGGCATCGTACCGGGCGCCAGCGGACGATCCTGCACGAACAGCGCGGTGTCCCGGCGCGACTCCTGAACGAGCGGCAGCTTCGACACGGCGCCTGCCGCCTGCACGCCTGGCACGGCGCCGATCGCATCGATGGCCGAAATAATGAAACCGGCGGCGTCGCCCGGAGCGCCGTACCGCGCCGGCGGCAGCGCGACGCGCACGGTGAAGGCGTGAGCGGCGTCGAAACCCGGCGAGACCGCGCGCAGTCGCTCGAAGCTGCGGGCCATGAGGCCGGCTCCGGCCAGCAGCATCAGGGCAAGGGCCAGCTGCGCGACGACGAGGCCGTGCCTGACGCGGTGCCGATGACGGCCTGCGGTCACCGAGCGGCCTGCGTCCGTCAACAGCCCCGAGATCCCCAGCGACGCCGCGCGCATCGCCGGCAGCGCGCTGACGAGCAGCGCCGCGAGGACGGTGATGCCGCCCGCGACGGTCAGCACGACCGCGTCCACGCCGATGTCGGAGATGCGCGGAATGTCGATTTCACCCTCGAGCGACCGCAGCACGCGCACGCCGCCGGCCGCGAGGACGATGGCAAGCGCGCCCCCGGCCAGCGCGAGCACGATCGCCTCCGACACGAAGTCCATCACGAGCGCCGTCCGCCCTGCCCCGAGCGCTCGGCGCACCGCCGCCTCGTGCTGGCGCGCCTCGAACCTGACGAGAAAGAGATTCATGACGTTCGCGCACGCCACGAGCAGCACGCATCCCACCGCCCCGAGCACGACCCACAGCGCACGGCCGACGTCGCCCACCACCACGTCGCGCAGCGGGCGCACGACGACTCGCATGTGGATCTGCTCGATCGAACGAGCCGTCAGGCGGCCGGGAAACACCTCGGGCACTTTCGGCAACAGCCGCTGCAGATCCGCCGCGGCAGCCGTGAGCGATACGCCGTCACGGAGGCGCGCGACGCCGCGATAGTCGAACGCCGCCGTCGCGGTATGCGCCGGGTCGAGACCGAGGGGCACCCACACGTCCGTTCGCTCCGACGGGAGACGGAATCGCGCCGGCATGATGCCGACGACCTCGCGCGCGACACCGTCCACCTGGAGTGTCCGTCCAATGATCGACGGGTCGCCGCCGAACTTCCGCTCCCAGACCCCTTGCCCGATGAGGATGACGCTGGGCGCGTCGGCACGGTCGTCGCTTTCGGTGAAGGCGCGTCCGCGCAGCGGCGGAATCCCCAACACGCTGAACAGGGTCGCACTCACGCGACCCGCGGCGACACGCTCCGCGCGTGCGTCGCCCGTGCTCGCGGCGCTACCGCTGACGTCCGGACCGAGGTTCACGCTCACAACGCGATACGCCGCGACCTCGGCGAACACACGATTCGCGCGTCGATAGTAGAGGTACGTCGCATCGGACTGGTCCACGCTCGATACCCCGGAGACCGTGATCGTATGCGACAGGTCCACCAATCGGTCTGCGCCCTGGTAGGGCAGCGGGCGTAGCAGGACACCATTGACGACGCTGAACACCGCGGTCGTGGCGCCGACCCCGAGCGCCAGCGTGAGAATGGAGGCGAGTGCGAAGCCGCGTGCTCGAAGCAGACGGCGGAGCGCGAAGCGGACGTGTGCGAAGACGGAGCTCACGAGAGTGCCTCCCTTGGCGCGGTGACGCGGGGTGTTGACTCAACGTCGTCGCGCGCGTCGCGGGCCGCCAGCGGCGCCTGTCAGGCCGGCGTTATGGGTGCGTCAGAGCCGTTCCGCCCTGCGGCTGGCAGAACCCGATGTGGGGGGTGTTGGCGTGTGTGACGTTGACCCTTGATGGATTGCGCTTCCCGCGCGAACGTGCAGCATGACTACTCGTCGAAGGTTCGTCTCGTCGATCATCGGCGCGGGCGTGTCGCTCCCCGTCATGCGCGAATCGGCATTCCGGCAGCTCACGAGGGCCGAGCCCATCGCGTCCGGGCGACCGATCGGGTCGGTGGCGGAGGACGAGACGTACTGGCGCGAGATCCAGCGCGCCTTCGATCTCGACCGCACGATGGTCAACCTGAACAACGGTGGCTGCAGCCCGGCGCCAACCCACGTGCTGGAGCAGATGATTCGAGATCTGCGGTTCTCGAACGAGCTGCCGGTCGATCACATGTGGCGTGTCCTCGAGCCGCGGATCGAGTCGGTGCGGCGCGACCTCGCGACGGAGTTCGGATGTGATCCCGAGGAGATGGCGATCACGCGCAACGCGTCCGAAGCCAACGAGATCATGATCTTCGGTCTCGACCTGAAGGCAGGCGACGAGATCGTGTTCACGACGCAGAACTACCCCCGCATGCAGAACGCGTGGACACAGCGGCAGCGCCGAGACGGCATCGTGCTCAAGCGCGTGAAGATCGAGACGCCGGTCAAGAGCACGAAGTCGTACGTCGACCAGATCGCGGCGGCGATCACGCCGCGCACGCGCGTGATCGAGGTCATGCACATCAGCTTTCAGACCGGCTACATCGCGCCGGTACGCGAGATCGTCGAGCTGGCGAAGCCGAAGGGCATTCACGTGTTCGTCGACGGCGCCCACGCCTTTGCGCACTTCCCGTTCAGCAGGGATGAGCTCGGGGCCGACTACTACGGCACGAGCCTTCACAAGTGGCTGCACGCACCGATCGGGACGGGATTCCTCTACGTCCGCCGCGAGAAGATCAAGTCGCTCTGGCCGCTGATGGCCGGTTCGGTCGAGCAGGAGGACAACATCCGGAAGTACGAGGAGATCGGCACGCATCCCGCGGCGAACCATAACGCGATCGCCGTGGCCATCGCCTTCAACCGCGGCATCGGCATGGAGCGGAAGATCGCGAGGCTGCGCTACCTGCGGGACCGTTGGGCCAAGCAGGTGCTGGCGGCGAGCGATCGCGCGACGATGTTCACCCCGATCGGCCCGAACATGAGCGGCGCGATCGGCGTCTTCGGCATCGATGGGCTGGACATGGCTGCGCTGGGCGGGTGGCTGCTCTCCAAGCACAACATCGTGACGACGCCGATGGTGACCGACGAGTTCAAGGGGATGCGGATCACGCCTAACGTCTACACGACGGTGGACGAGGTGGATCTCTTCGCGGACCGGGTGATCCAGGCGATGAAGCGGGGGATCGCGTAGAGACACGGAAGTGCCGTCTGAAAAGGCGGACGGCCCGAACGGCGCAGCGCCCGAACGGCGCGGGCCGGACTGCGCAGGGCCCGGACGGCGCGAGCCCGAACCGCGCGGACCCGAACCGCGCAACACCCGAAGGGCGCAACGGCGCA
>Ga0105249_10002242_pt1 | contig 16778 bp, 14 predicted proteins | sample KBSS44metaG_FD_81522 | JGI IMG/M metagenome (GOLD analysis project Ga0105249, IMG submission 81522) | Switchgrass rhizosphere microbial communities from Kellogg Biological Station, Michigan, USA - KBS S4-4 metaG | ecosystem: Host-associated > Plants > Roots > Rhizosphere > Soil | place...
CGACCCATTGTAGGTCTCGATAGCCGTACTCGGCAGCGTCCCCGAACCGTACTGATATTCCCCGCCCGCACCCTCTAGGCGGAAAATATATCCCTCGCTGCCAAGATTTCCATTTAGGGCAAAAATACCGCCCGCAAAGGCTCCAACAAAATCATTGTTAACACTGGTTCCAACCCAAGCATAACTTCCGCTAGTAAGATCTAAGATCGGGACGACGGCAGGCGTAAGAGAACCACTAGAAGTAGCCTGTTGAGCGTTACTTGCCTGCTGTCCGAACAAACAGGCGCAAACCAATAAGGCCGAACCGGCCCAAAAAGATGATGAAAACCGCACGACGAGCCCCTGAAAGTCCAGCCTTTTTGCCGTTAGCGGTAGCCTGCCAGCTTCAAAGGAGGGCAGCAAACCAAACGTCAGACTTCGAACGAAAATGCCAATTTGTGTTGTATTTTAGCCACATATACGATGTGTATGGCTTCAAATCGGGCCGTTTTTCCCCAATCTGAGGCGACCTTCCCCGAACAATCCCCCTTCGGACATGCCCTCCCCGCCCGGCCTTCGCGAGGCAGAGCCTGATAACACTACTATTCGAATCGTGGAGCATGGAATTCTGCGGTTTCTAGACCGGGCGGCGGGCGGTACATGGAATGTCAGAACATCAACAGCCTTCGGTTTTGGTCACCGGTGGCGCCGGTTATATCGGCGCGCACACTTGCAAGGCCCTCGCAGAGTCAGGCTATCGACCGATTGCTTTTGACAATCTTTCAACCGGACACAGAAATTTCTTGCGATGGGGGCCGTTCGTCGAAGGTGATACACGTGACGCAGCAGCGGTAAAATCTGCGTGCGAAACGCATGGCGTCGTCGCCGCAATTCATTTTGCGGCTTCTGCATTGGTCGCGGAGTCGGTAGCTAATCCGGCTGAATATTATCAGAACAACGTCTCCGGCACTTTAGGACTCTTACAGGGCCTTAAGGACGCTGATGTGAACGCGCTCGTCATGTCTAGTTCGTGCGCTGTCTATGGTGTGCCGGAAAAACAACCCATCGATGAAAACACCGTGCCGAATCCAATCAATCCATATGGCGCCTCGAAGCTCATGGCCGAGCGGATTTTGTCCGACTACGGCAAAGCCTACGGCTTGCGTTGGTCGGCTTTGCGTTACTTCAACGCTTGTGGAGCTGACTTAGAAGCGGAGATCGGCGAGTTGCGGACCCGGGAGACGCATCTCATTCCGAGGGTGATGATGTGGATTCAGGGTCATCTCGATTCGATTTCCGTATTTGGGGCGGACTATCCGACACTCGATGGGACTGCTGTCCGCGACTATATTCATGTTTGTGATCTAGCCGACGCGCATTTACTGGCGCTCAAGCGGCTTTTGAATCGGGAACAGGACGGTGTGCTCAATTTGGGCACGGGCCGCGGATACTCCGTGAAGCAAGTGCTGACAGAGATCGAACGAATAACTGGCTTCAAAGTTACAGCCGCCATCGGGGCTCGAAGACCGGGAGACCCGCCGACCCTCATTGCCAATCCTGAGCGTGCCAAACAACGGCTCGGTTTTTCAACGTCCAGATCGGACCTCGAAACAATCATAAGAACGGCCTGGGCTTGGCATCAAAAGGCCCACCCGCGAAGCCAAGCGAAACAACCCCGTGCGTAGTTAGCCGCTGAGGAAATCTCGCACACTAACCGGTTAATGCGGGGCGAGTTGAGTTAACAAAACACGAATACGCTCGTTCAAATTGATCGAGTCCATCTCAGTCTAAATTCTGAAATTTGTGAGCATTTTGCAGTCCCAGAAAAACAAACGGGGGGCTGTCAAGTGTTCAATCGTATCAAAAATGCAAGGCTAGTTTTGTTTGCAAGCCCGATCGGCGCACTGATCGCTGGATCGATTTTCCTTTCTCAGCCGTATGATTTCCGAAATCCGGCGTTTTCGCCGATTCAACCGATTGCGCTTGAGAGCGGATATCCCGCAGAGCTCAATCCAAATCCGATCGCGCTGGTCCAGCCGGCGGCGTTCGAGAACGCTGCGCTCGCTGAACCCCTTCCAAATCTCGCCCTGCCGACATTACCGCAGGCCGGCATGGAGTCAGTGGAATCGCTTGCGCCTTCCGGCACGCCACCCGTTAAGACGGCGGCTATTGAGCCGACGAAACCAGTAGATACTTCTTCGCGTAGTTCCACCGCCCCTCTTTATACGGCTGTGGTCGAGCCCGCGAAGCCCCCGAAGGGTTGGGACAATTTCTGCGGCCGTTATCCTGGCGAGTGCAATACCAAATCTGCCTCTCCGCGCGATGTGAATCTTACTCCGGAAACCTGGGCAACAATTGTCGGCGTGAACAATTGGGCCAACCAGAACATTAAGCCGATGGCGGACATGAAGCACTGGGGGACAGTCAACAAGTGGTACTACGCCGACGATGGTTATGGCGATTGCAAGGACTACGTTATCGTCAAGCAGCGCAAGTTGATCGAAGCGGGGCTGCCCCGCGAAGCATTGCTGATCACCATCGTCTGGACCAGGCAAAATCAGGGCCACGCCGTACTCATCGTGCGCACTGATAAAGGCGAGTTCGTCCTCGATAATTTATCGAAGCAGGTCGTGCTATGGACGAAGGCGCCTTATGATTACGTCAAACGCCAGGCGCGCACCAATTCTAATGAGTGGGTCTATATCGACGGTCCGCGCAAACAACCGGTGATGGCCGCTAACGATCCTCGCTAATAGGCGCAAATGATATCTGCGCGCTCCAGCAATGGGGCGCGCAGATTTTCAATCCGCCGCCGTTACCTGCTCATCTCGATCGGTTTTGAGCAAAGTCTCGAAATATTCGATTGTTTGTTCGAGACCGCGCTTCAACTGTACCGTCGGTCTCCAATCAAGGAGCTGATTGGCCTGCGATATGTCCGGTCGCCGGTGCCGCGGATCGTCCTGCGGTAAGGGCTTGCTGACGATTTTCGATCTGCTGCCTGTCATTTCAATAACGACTTCGGCAAGATGCCTGATGGTGAATTCACCGGGGTTGCCCAAATTAACTGGGCCGGTTACTTCGTCAGGAGTGTTCATCAGCCGCAAAATGCCTTCAATTAGGTCATCGACATAGCAAAAAGACCGCGTCTGCAGGCCATCGCCATAAACCGTCAGATCTTTTCCACGAAGCGCTTGAACGATGAAGTTCGAAACCACGCGCCCATCATCTGGTTGCATTCTCGGACCATAGGTGTTGAAAATTCGCGCGACTTTGATGCGCAATTTATGTTGCCGCCAATAGTCGAAGAACAATGTCTCCGCGCATCGCTTCCCTTCGTCGTAGCAGGAACGGACTCCGATCGGATTTACATTGCCCCAATATCCCTCCGTTTGCGGATGGATTTCGGGATCGCCGTATACTTCCGAAGTCGACGCCTGGAAAATTTTTGCGCGCAACCTCTTCGCAAGGCCCAGCATGTTGATCGCGCCGTGTACGCTGGTCTTTGTCGTTTGTACCGGGTCCAACTGATAATAGATCGGTGATGCGGGACAGGCGAAATTATAGATCTCGTCGGCTTCGATATAGAGCGGATGCGTCACATCGTGACGTATTAATTCGAATCTCTTTTCATCAAGCAGACGATCGATGTTGTGCCGTGTGCCTGTGAAAAAATTGTCGACACAAAGGACTTCGTGTCCCTGCCCGATCAGCCTTTCACAGAGATGAGATCCCAAAAAACCTGCGCCACCCGTTACGACAAGCCTTTTCCCAGACCAGTTCATCACGGGACGTGACTCCTAATGGCTTCGTTGCGGGTTTCTCTAACTGACGCTTCGGGCACAGTTCACCTCTATCAACGGCCGCCAAAAGTTGCGCCATCTATCCTTCGACTAAGCAGTCTTAAGAAGTTATTCTGGATGAGGCAACCGAACAATCTACCCGCTCAATCATCCCTAAAAACGGTTAACGGCCAAATCGCTCCAAATTCGGCTTCCGTAGCCGGTTCTGATCTTGTGGCGACCTCTAGAATCTAATCCTACACCTGCTTTTCGCCTGCCGGTGGCGGAGCCAAAAATGCAGATCTCTTTTCCAACCACCGCTTTGTTGCGGTTCGGCATGGCACCTCAATGAGGGCCCAAATCATAAACGCTAGAGTAAGCGTGACCGCAACACATACAATGAGTCCGAGGTAATCCGGCGTGGTATGATCAATCTGCCAATGTGTGCTGTAAAAGCCGAAAATAGTCGCATGGACTAGGTAAATAGAGAAGCTGATTTCACCGAGCAATATCATTGGCGGGCTACCAAAGAAACGCGACAGCCATCCTCTTCCAAATCCAAATACGAATACAATAAGCGCGAATATCAGGGTGTTGCTGCTATGCCAGAACCACTCCATTCCGGCGCCCTGAAAGTAAGGAGCCAGGAACATTTTGGACGCATGAGTGACAATAGAATAGCCCGCGAGGGTTATTACCAGAATCTCTAAGAAGGTGAAAACAACGTCAGTTAGTTTGCGAGAAACTGATTGGAGCTGCTGAAAAGTTAAATAGGCAACCATGCCGGTGACGAACTCAAATAACCGTGCAAGCGGATTGATATAGAGCAATCCATGCAGACTAGGCTCATCGTTTTGCGACATAGCAGGTAAGTGCAGCGCTTCTCCAAGCCAAATAAGCGCTATGACCAGAATTACCGAACCAATCCATTTCCACCACCACGTTTTGTCCCAATGAAATATGAGAACTGGGAATGAAATATAAAAGAACAATTCTGTAGATATGCTCCACGACGGAGCATTGTACGAAAAGTACCACGGCCGGGACGGTACCCAGCCGTGCAAGAGTAATGCATTGGCCACAAAGGTTCGATCAAGCGGCATTTGAAAGAGCCCGACTATCAGCAGAAGCGCAACAAAATGGGCGGGCCAAATGCGGGCAATCCGCGCTGCAAGGAACTTAAAGATCTCATTTTTGCTGTCGAGTTTCGGATAGGCATAGGAAATAATGAAGCCAGAAAGTACAAAGAAGAAAGAAACACCATCACCCAGCGCGTAGTTGGGCACCGGAATCTGCAACACGCCTGCGTGGTGGGCCACGATCATGCCGGCTGCGACGATCCGCAGGCCAGTAAGCGCATTCAGCTTAACACGAGTCATTACGGAGCCGTGATAAGGCAAAGGCTGTGATAATTGCTGCTACAAATATCAATGATGACTTTAGCAAGCTCAACGCGGATTTGATCTGGGCGCTTCTCTACCATGGATCGGAACTATATTTGCAATTGCCAAGTCGGCCCAATTGGGGAAGGTTTTGGTTTTTCAAAGAGCCCACGATCTACGCGTTGCGATAATTGCGCACCTTTGCTGCAGGTGCCATAATTACAAGGATAGAGAAAAGAAATTGTTAATCAATCCCCGGCCATCGACGTGTTTGAGCTTCGATGGAACGACCGGAATGCACTTGCACTTTCGGCGAACCGACGCGTCTCGACTGGAGCAGAGTTCATGGACTGGGCCAAGGTAGAATGGGCCAAGGTGTTTTCGAAAGGGGTAGCGATTGCGCCGTCGATGACGGCTGATGCCGACGTCGCCAAAGATCTATCCGTGGATATCGCCGATGCAAGCTCAACACTTGATTCTATTCCGGTCAAAGACCAAGTCGAGCTAGGTAAGTTTGACAAATTTTGCGTAATGCCGTTTCAACACCTTTCCGTCGGAACTGAAGGAACGGCACGAATTTGCTGCGTGTCGCCAGGCTATGTGTCCGACGGCGGCGTGCTCATGTCGCTTTATACAAGTAGTTTTCAAGAGATATGGAATTCCGCGTATATGCGCGACGTGCGCCGTAAAATGTTGAATGGCGAGAGCGTTTCCGAATGTGAAATTTGTTACAAGCATGAAGCAGCAACGTCGACAAGTTATCGCACATATGCCAATTCGTTGATGCTGTCTGATCAACCCCTTGACCTTTCACTCCTTCGGCGCGAGGGCGCCATTACAAATTATCACGTAGAAGCAAGGCCAAGTTACATTAAGCTCGAACTGGGCAATTTGTGTAATTTGAAATGTAGGATGTGCAACACCCAAAGCAGTTCGGAAATAGAACGAGATCCAGTGCACTCAGTGTGGGCCGGTGGCAACGACCCCCTGCATGCGATTTGGGATGATAATCAAGCCGTTATTGGTCCCGCGCCGAGGATCGGAGTCGCGCGCCGTGGCGTTTACGATAGAGAAAAAGCAGGAAATGACTGGTTCAATTGGACCGACGGAATGGCGCAGTTCGATCTTCCGTTGGGAGGAAACGGACGGCTAGATCGCCTCGTCATTCAACTAAATCAGCACATTGCAATTGGTCGCAATTGCCGAGTCTTGCTTAACGGTCAAACTGCCTTCGAGGGACAGGTAGCTGCGGTATCGGGCCACATTTCGATTAATCTTGAAAGTTTGACGCCTAGCAACAGGCTCAAGATCGACATCCTATCAAATACTGTTTTCAATTCGCGCCTTCAACGCAGTGAAGGTTTGCCATTGATTTCGATGACATTGCATAGGGCGGTTTCGCCCGTGATGAATAACATGCAGCCGCTCAAATCTCGTTTGGACAAGCCAGGATTGTGGTACAATAATAATAATCTTTTTTTTGGTGAGTTGTTGGCCGATGTTGAAAATCTGAGGCGGCTTTATGTAGCCGGGGGCGAGCCGCAGCTAGAACCTCGCTACGCCGAAGCAATTGATTATTTGATTAAACGCGGTGTGGCTCAGAATATTGATCTTGAGCTGACTACCAATGCTACAATTGTCAATAAACCTCTATTGGAAAATCTCAAAAAGTTTAAATCTTTGGCATTGACGATCAGCTTAGATGGTGTCGGATTAGTGCAAGAATATATTCGATACCCCGCGCGCTGGTCGGTGATCGAAAAGAATGTTCGTATTCTTAGAGAAGAGTACGGATTCGAGATGTGCGCGATTCCCGTTGTGCAAGCTTACAACATTCTTTCGTTGGCTGATATTTACTACTTCGCGCGCGAAGTAGGCATTCAAGTTTCTTGTATGAATATTTTGGAAGAACCAGAATGGCTGCGGACAGCTGTAATGCCGAGCAGCGTCCACCGCCTAGGTGCCGCTAGATTGCGTGAGTATTTGGCTACAGCGAGACCGCGCGAATTAGCCAGTGATGGAGCGGATTGGCAGCACGACCAGTTGATTAATCTGATTAATCATTTTGAGTCCTTCGATAGTCCGGTTGACCGTGCCGCTTTGCGTACGTTCAATAAGTTCACTAACGATCTTGACGTTTCTCGAGACCAGAGTTTTCGGAAAAGCCTGCCGGAACTGTACGAGTTGATTATTGAATCCGGTTACAAATGGACCGACGAAACTGTTCACGCCAATAACCAACACACACGTCGACCGGCGCGCGAAAGGCTTCACGCCTGGGTCTAGGTGCCGTGCACCCACAATGCCGCCGAACTTCATGGAATTGGCACAAGATTAAATAATAACTCGACGGATCTAAAATATGAGCCGGAGTGGGTTCCACTTGGAAACACTCTTAACTGCAGCTTAGGGGGGCGAACGACGTCGCAACGCGACGTCATGATACCCGAGTACATTTAATGCAAACATGACCATTTCAAAGTTGTCATCGAGGCAAAGATCATTCACGGCCCGCATGACTCCATACTCAATGCCCTCAAGGTGCGAATAGACTGTGTAGTCATTAAAGACTAAGTATCCATCTGGCCGAATTAAACGTTTCGCTTCTCTGATATCGCTCGATACTCCCTCAAAAGAGTGATCTCCATCAATATAGATCCAATCAAACAGTGCATCCGGCAGTGCCGACATTGCTGTTGAAGAATCACCTTCGTGTAGAATCACCCTTCCCGATAGAATCTCGGCGTCAAAAAATAATCTATCGAAACAGTTGAACGAAAGATCAAAGATATGAAATTCACGTGGCCGACTTAGTTCGAGTATTTGCTTTGCGAAATTGCCAAACTGCGTACCAACTTCCGCAACAATAGCATCTCGTGGGAGCCTTTTAATAAGCTCTGTACGATCGCTCAGTAACGTGCAGTGCGTTAGATATTCCTGGGGCAACCACCGTGGAGTGAGAAACACTTTCTCATCTACGAATGATTTCGTATCGTCACGGGTGTGCTTCTCAATTGACATTGCGAGTCCTTCGCATTGTGCAGGGTTGGCATAAACGCCCTGACAATTCTCATCGTCGTTGCTACTGAGCAGCGTGGAGCTTACCACGACGAATTGGTGCTGCTAGCGAGGTTGTCCGGTCAATTTCGCATGCGCGAAGATGGCAGTTCTCGCGCCGCTTTGCATTTCGGGGGCGGCTTGAAGGCGGCGTCCAACGTCACATAGTTCAGTGCGACGAAATTTTTTCAACTCTGAAACATCATGCCGACAAGCATCGCCAAAAGAGCAATCCCGAGAACCAATATCTTCCAGAATGAGTGTTTTATTGTTTCCGAGCTCAGTTGCGCGGTCGAGACGTCTAGTGCATGTTGATTTTGGCGACGAACTATTTCGGCGTGGTATATGGCGGCGTCCTCACTAGATTCCGGCAGATCCGCCAGTTCGTTAGCGAGCTGGTCCAAGCTCTTAGTGGCGAGCAACCTTTCCTTATCGGTTTCACCCGCCAAATCTGCTCCCTTAATTTCTAGGTTCTTCAACGGTCTATACTCTCCTAAACCTGCCGTAAATTAACAAGGAAAGCTCGGTGACAAAAGCAGAAAAGTTTGATCATAAACCAAGGGCAATTGCTGAGACCACCATTGAAGCGCCATGTCAGACAAGAAACTGGACATAGAAGAGATCTTGTTTCTGAAAACCGCTGTTCCCGCTGTGGGAAAAGTTCAGTTTGGCGATTTGCTAAGGGCTGAGCCCATCAACACAAACTGGGGGTACGATCGAGGTCAACCTATAGACCGCGTCTATATCGAATCCTTCCTGCAGCAGCATCAAGGGGACGTGCGGGGGAGAGTCCTCGAAGCAGGTGATAATTCGTACACAATGCGTTTTGGGGGCGCACGAGTTACGAAAAGCGACGTGATTCATGTCAACGCTGGAACGGCGGGCGCCACAATCATCGGCGATCTGAGCGCAGCGGAACATATTGGGTCGAATCTGTTCGATTGCATCATCCTCACTCAGACGTTGCACCTGATCTTTGACTTGCGTGCCGCGGTACAGACGCTCGAGCGTATTCTCAAACCCGGCGGTGTCCTGTTGATGACGGTACCGGGCATAAGCCAGGTCGATTACGGAGATTGGCAGAATACTTGGTATTGGTCGATGACCGTGGCGAGCGTCACGCGACTACTTACCGAACGCTTTTCTGAATCTATGGAAGTCCGAAGCCGAGGAAACGTGTTCACTGCGATAGCTTTTCTGCACGGTCTCTCTCAAGAAGATGTTCCAGCTGTCGATAATCTCCTTGTTGATGATCCTCACTATCCCCTGACTATTCTTGCGCGCGCAGTGAAACTAGCGAAGGGCGAGCAAACGACGTGATTGCAGCAGGATTGTGCAGTCCGCTAGATTGACGGGACAAACCGCAAATAACGATTGCTCGATATTCTTTTGCCCTATGCTTGCCCCTCGTTCGCAAGATATCGGTGGACGAAAGCGATCGCCATGCTGCCTTCTCCAACAGCAGAGGCAACCCTTTTAACCGGGCTTAGTCGCACGTCACCACAGGCGAAAACTCCGGGCACACTCGTTTCAAGCAGATAGGGATCGCGGCTCGATGACCATCGCTTGGCTTTCACGACATCGTCGCCTGTCAACACGTATCCAAGCTTGTCCCGAGCGATATCAGGCGGTAGCCACGCGGTTTCCGCATCGGCTCCAATGAAAATGAAAAGGCCGCCGCAATCATGACGGCTCACGGTGTTGCTGGCTCTGTTGCGTATGTCGATTGCCGTCAAATGTGTGTCGCCGTAAGCGACCTGCACCTCCGACTGCATTTGAACTGCGATGTTTGACTTCCCACGAATTTGCTCGATCAAATAATGCGACATGCTGTCTCCGAGAGACGCGCCGCGCACAAGGAGAGTCACCTTGCGCGCATAATTGGCGAAGTATATCGCGGCCTGGCCGGCCGAATTTCCTGCGCCGATGAGATGAATGTCGAGGCCCTGCGTGGAACTCACTTCGCTGCGCGAGGCCCCGTAATAGACACCCTTGCCGATAAGTTTATCGAAACCCTCAGTGCTGAGGCGTCGCCACGAGACACCTGTGGCAAGAATAATGGTTCGCGCGCGCACAACCTCGTCGCCGTCGAGAAAAACTTCACGCGTCGCTGTGTCGATGCGCGCGACCGATCGGGTCACAAGAATCTCCGCGCCGAGTCGCTTGGCTTGCTGCAACGCGCGGCTTGCAAGCTCGTCGCCCGAGACGCCGCTGGGAAATCCGAGATAATTTTCGATCCGCGCTGATGTTCCGGCCTGACCGCCAGGTGCTTCGCGTTCGGCGACCACCGTGCGCAAACCCTCCGACGCTCCGTAGACTGCCGCCGCAAGACCCGCCGGCCCGCCGCCGATCACGACCGTGTCGTACTCGGGAAGGCTCGGGCTGGTTTGCAGGCCAAGCAATCTAGCAAGATCGCGCGCTTTCGGTTGTTTGAGCTCCGGCCCGTCCGCAAGTCGCAGCACCGGATATTCGCTGTCCGCAGGGCGCGAGCCGGGCCATTTCGCCGCGAGGTCGGACGCATCGGGCGTCACCCAATCGAACGTTATCTGGTTACGGCCGAGGAACCGGCGCAAATCGCTGCACGCGTTATCCCAGCGGTGACCGAGGATCTTCACGCGTACCTTGGGCGGCTCTTCTGAAATTTTTTGTAGTCCGCCGATACGCTCACGCGCGAGTGTGCCCATTTTCAAAGCGAAGTCTGGCGCCGCCGCGACGACCTCGTAATATTGCCTGGCATCCAGGCGCAAAACTCGTGATGATTCCGCTGCCCTGTAACCCGCTGGAAATGGCGTGCCGAGCGCGAGCGGCACCTCGCCAAATATTGCGCCTGTCGGGCGCCAGCCAAGGGTGCGTGCGACTCCATCGAACAACTTCACGATTTCGAACTTCCCAGAAATCACTGCGTAAAATGCACGCTCGTCGCCTTCATGAACAGCAAATTCACCAGCGGTGAGTTGGATGTCGGCAGCGGATTTCGCGAGACGCTTAAGATCAGCTTCGGCTATCGTTGAAAATATTGGGACGGCCCGTACCTCATCTGTTGTAAACATAGTTCGTCTGATCCTACCGTCAGTTGATCGCGAAATCGAGAAGGATTAGAGCGAAAAAATATCGCGCGAGTCAAACTTACAAAAGGCATTGCGGCTGAGGCTAGGGAGGTCTAAGCGAATGAACTGTGGGTTCGCACAAAGAATTACCCAAGCAGACAATCCGAAATCTTCACTCAGCTCCCAGTAGCCACGACGCCGGAATGATGCGCGCGACAAGTTCCGGCAAGATGAACGTCAATCCGAGAACTGCGAGAGCGGCCGCCGCCAGCGGGCCGCGGCGCAGAAGGCTCATGAGAAACGCCGCGAGCGAGGGCAGCATGATGATGAGCATTACAGAAAGGGCGTTCGGAAGAGGCTGTGGCTCCTGCAGGTCGTTCAGCGCACCAATGACAATCAAGTATAGAATTTCGCTGCCGCTCACGGCGAGGGTGATGTTGCGTATCCGTTCCATGTTCGATGAATAGGGCAGCCGCGGGGATTCCGGTGGCGCCTCCTTGCCGGAGCGCATGATTTTGAGCCGCCGTGCCAACCATAAAACGATGAAGAAGCCGAACGGCACAGAGATCGCCGCTTGCGCGAACGGCCCCCAGCGCTTCCAGCGCTGATCCCAGAACGCTTGCTTGATATATTCGCGGTCGATGTCGGTTAGCCCAGCTGGCAGGTCGAGCGTTTCGCCGCTCAGAAAGGTGAAGTGCTGTAAATCGCGCGCGTGGATGTGTTGATTCCAGGGTCCGTCCGAATAGAAGCGCCATGGAAATGCGAGCGGCAGTTTCTCGACCGAGGGCGAGCGAATGATCTCATAGAGCGGATGCCGGAGTGGATCGTTCGCCGACCATTCGCTATTCCAACGCTCCAAATCTGCCCGGAGCGGAAAATTGGTCTGAAAACCGGCGGGGAAGAGTCCCCCGGCATTGATCGTAATACCAACCACAATGATCCAGACGATGCTCGTCGTGAGCCAGATCTTAAACGCCGTGCGACCGATGCCCACCGTATGCCCTTGCCCTATTACTATCGCTACAGCTTGCCCTAAAGAAAATCAGCGAGCCAGCCTGTTCATCCCGACGGCCATACAATGGCATTCGCGCGATCTGTCGGCACGTCTGCTTTGTGCCATTGGCAGACGTCTCGCCAGTGAAAATGAACCCTTTACGAATTCTTCATTTTCGCAGCCAGCCTTTAGGGTTTCGGCACAAGTCGCTTATTTAACTTGCGATATTGGTCCGCCCCTCAGAGATCCATAATTCGCCGACTGTGAAATGTCTCCGTGCAGATCCCGCCAAACCCGTTCCACGCTCCGACAAATTCGCGCTACCCGTCCGAAGATTCTCTTCAGGATTGAACCAATGGGACTGATGGATTTCCGCTGAAATTGTCAGCCTAGCCTCGATATTCTAAGCTCCCCTCTGGGACTAGGGGTCGCGGGTTTGAATCCCGCCGCTCCGACCGTTTCTTGTTTCTGTTTAGCACCTCATTGCGGAACGCAATTTGGGTTTTGACGGCCACACCTCGGGGAGTTTCCAATGGCACGAATTTTCTTTCTCTTGATCGCCATCTTGTGCGGAACCGTCCTTGCCGGTCAAAACCTGCTTGCACAAACCACAGCGCCGGTGGGTAGCAGCGATAGCGCGACCGCAAAACAAAAGCGCAAAGAGGAAATCGCACGCGAGAAACAAGAGGCTGCGAAACAATGGCCGACCAGCAATCAAAAGGCTTTAGAAACCTGGGCCGCAGCAAGACAGAAACGGCGCGATTGCCAGAAGCAGGCGAGTGAAAGAAAACTCTACTTCACAAAGCGATCCCGTTTCCTGAAAGAATGCTTGGCCGGCAAGACGTCGTGACTTTTATTGCCATTTTCGTGAATGCTTGGACCTAGGATATTTGAACGATCGATTCGTCCATATGGATGACGGCGGATCAAAGCCGTATGCGCAGAATATGCGCGATCTCGCCGATCACACCGCGACGGAACAACAACACGCACGCGACGAAAATGACGCCCTGAATCACGGTCACCCACTGCCCAAATCCGGCCAGATAATTTTGCATTGCGATAATAACGAACGCGCCGACCACCGGTCCAAACACAGTTCCGAGGCCGCCGACCAGCGTCATCAGCACGACCTCGCCCGACATCGTCCAATGCACGTCCGTGAGAGAGGCGAGTTGGAATACGATCGCCTTGGTTCCGCCAGCGACGCCCGCAAGCGTTGCCGACAGCACGAAGGCAACGAGCTTGTAGCGCTCAGTCTTGTAGCCGAGCGAGATTGCGCGGTTCTCATTCTCACGGATCGCCTTCAAAACCTCGCCGAAGGGAGAATGGATGATGCGATAGATCAACAGGAACGAGCCCAGAAAAATTACCAGCACAGTGAAATACATCGTCGTTGTATCGGAGAGATCGAACATGCCGAATAACATGCCGCGCGGCACCGCCTGGATGCCATCCTCGCCATGGGTGAACGGCGCTTGCAGCGCGAAGAAAAACATCATCTGCGCCAAGGCGAGTGTAATCATCGCAAAATAGATTCCCTGCCGGCGAATGGCGAGTATGCCGGTGACGAGGCCAAGCAATGTCGCGACGAGAGCGCCGCCAAGTATAGCGAGCTCGGGTGACAAGGGCGGCAGAGGAATCACTAGCCATTTCCAGCTACCGAACCAGAATGGCAGGCTGACGGTGCCAATCTTCGCCAGATGCGCCGTGACATAGCTCGCCCAGCCAAAGAACAGCGCGTGGCCGAACGACAGCAGGCCGACATACCCGATCAGCAGATTGAACGCGCAGGCGAACAGCGCGAAGCAAAGCGCCTTCATCAAGAATACCGGATAGATGAAAGTAGGCGCGACAAGCAGAACAAGCGTCATCACAACGAATGTGACCATCACGCTCCAGGACGACGTGGTGGTGGTCGGTGCGCCGATCGGTTCCGCGACACTCGTCATTTTAGGTTGACCTTCCGAACAGACCTGCGGGCCGGATGAGCAGGACGATCGCCATGATCACGAAGATCACAGTATTGGAGGCTTCTGGGAAAAATACTTTCGTCAGTCCCTCGATCACACCGAGTGCGAAACCGGTGACGATTGCGCCCATGATCGAGCCCATACCGCCGATTACGACCACCGCGAAAACAACGATGATGAGATCTGCCCCCATTTGCGGACTGACGTTATAAATCGGCGCGGCCATTACGCCGGCAAGCGCCGCAAGCCCAACACCGAACCCGTAGGTCAGCGTAATCATGCGCGGCACGTTGATACCGAACGCGCGCACGAGGGTCGGGTTTTCCGTGGCGGCGCGCAAGTAAGCACCAAGCCGCGTCTTTTCGATCATGAACCAAGTACCGAAGCAGACCACTACGGAGAGCGCGATCACCCATGCCCGATAATTCGGGAGGAACATGAAACCGAGATTGTGCCCGCCCTGAAGAGAGGGTGGCACCTGATACGGCAATCCCGACGAGCCGTAATAATTGCGAAACACGCCTTCCAGAATCAGCGCGAGACCGAACGTGAGCAGCAAGCCATACAAATGATCGAGCTTGTAAAGCCAATGCAACATTGTGCGTTCGATCAAGATGCCGCTAAGCCCGACGATGATCGGGGCAACGATAAGTGCGGGCCAATAGCCGAGGCCCGTCAACTGCAGCAATAGAAACGCCGCAAAGGCACCCAACATATATTGAGCACCATGTGCGAAGTTGATGATATTGAGCATGCCGAAGATGACGGCGAGGCCGAGGCTCAACAGCGCATAGAACGACCCATTGATCAGCCCAATCAGCAGCTGGCCGAACAAAGCCTGGGACGGGATGCCGAAGATTTCCATGCGGGAGAACTCCGCACTTCGAGGGGCGGGCTTATCGCCCGCCCCTCGTTTTGCGATTTACCTTCAAATCAGCCGGTCACAAGCGGGCAGCCGCCGTCCTTCAGCGGACGGAACGCTTCCGCCGCCGGGATAGTTGCGCGCAGCTTGTAGAAGTCGCCCGGGTACTTCGACTCTTCCGGTTTCTTCACTTCGAAAAGGTAGGCGTCGTGAACCTTTCGGCCGTCCGCGCGGATCGTGCCCTTGCCGAACAACGGATCGTCCGTCGGAAGCTCTTTCATCTTCGCAACGACCGCCTTGCCGTCGGCCGAACTCTTCAACGCGGAGACTGCTTTCAGGTAGTGGGTGACACCCGCATAGACGCCCGCATGAATCATTGTCGGGATTTTGCCCGGCATTTCTGCTTGCCAGCGCTTCGTGAAGGCACGGTTCGCGTCATTGGCATCCCAATACCAGGTTTCGGTCAACACAAGGCCCTGCGCGGTTGAAAGACCCAATGCCGCAATGTCCGCCGAGAAGACGAGAAGACCAGCTAGGTTCTGGCCGCCCTTCACGATGCCGAACTCGGCAGCTTGCTTGATGGAGTTGATGGTATCTCCGCCCGCATTCGCGAGCCCAATCACCTTCGCCTTCGAAGCCTGCGCCTGCAGCAGGAACGACGAGAAGTCGCTCGTATTCAGCGGATGACGGACTTTCCCGAGCACCTTACCGCCGTTGGCTTCGACGACGGCAGCCGTATCCGTCTCAAGCGCGTGACCGAAAGCGTAGTCGGCCGTGAGGAAGAACCAGGTGTCGCCACCGGTCTTCACCGTCGACTTGCCGGTTCCGTTCGCCAGCATCCAGGTGTCGTAGGTCCAGTGAACGGTGTTGATGCTGCATTCCTTGCCTGTCAGCGCCGACGACGCCGCACCGGAGACAACGAATACTTTGTTCTTTGTATTTGTGATCTTGCTGATCGCAAGGGCGACGCTAGACGTCGGCACATCAATGATCATGTCGACCTTGTCGTTGTCGTACCATTGCGTGGCAAGAGATGAGCCGATGTCGGGCTTGTTCTGATGATCGCCGCTAACAATCTCAACCTTCAAGTTTGGATTGACCTTGGCAAAGTCGGCGACCGCTAGCTTGGCGGCAGCCGTTGAGCCCGGTCCCCCGAGGTCGGCGTAGAGCCCCGACATGTCGCTGAGTACAGCGATCTTGACGGTTTGTGCGCCCGATTGGGCGAAGGCCGCAGCCCCGCACAACAGCGCGGCGGCGGCAAATGTTACGGCACGAATAGGTTTCTTCATTTTCTCACTCCCTGGTATCGGGGGCCCGAGGGCCCACTAAGTCAAACTCCTAGGTATTCGTGAAGCTTTTCAAGCTTCGCGTCCAGTTCCGAATTCGCAAAGCTTTCCACCACTTTGCCGTGTTCCATGACGTAATACCGATCGGCGACAGTCGCGGCGAAGCGGAAGTTCTGTTCAACGAGCAAGATAGTGAACCCTTGTTCCTTGAGCATTTTGATCGTTTTTCCGATCTGCTGGATAATCACCGGCGCGAGACCCTCAGTCGGCTCATCCAAAAGTAGCAGTCGGGCGCCGGTACGCAGAATGCGACCGATCGCGAGCATCTGCTGCTCACCACCGGAAAGCTTGGTGCCCTGACTGCGCAGGCGTTCTTTCAGGTTCGGAAACAGATCGAATACCTGGCTCGCGGTAAGCCC
>Ga0105249_10002246_pt1 | contig 16768 bp, 9 predicted proteins | sample KBSS44metaG_FD_81522 | JGI IMG/M metagenome (GOLD analysis project Ga0105249, IMG submission 81522) | Switchgrass rhizosphere microbial communities from Kellogg Biological Station, Michigan, USA - KBS S4-4 metaG | ecosystem: Host-associated > Plants > Roots > Rhizosphere > Soil | place...
CCGAAGCCCGAATCTGAATTTCAAAATTCGAATTTTAAAAAATTATTTGTCATGGCACATAAGAAAGGTGAAGGCAGTGTAAAAAATAACCGCGATTCACAAAGCAAAAGACTCGGTGTAAAAATTTATGGCGGACAACCTGCTATTGCCGGTAATATTATCGTTCGTCAAAGAGGTACACAATATCATCCGGGAAAAAATGTTGGAGTAGGAAAAGATTTCTCAATCTTTTCAATGATAGATGGTGTTGTTGAATTTAAAAAAGGAAGAAACAACAGAACTTTTATTTCTGTTAATCCTGTTCAGGCATAAGCATTCATTTTCTTCGTCGTTTGTTTTTTGTTGAAATATTTTTGTTAGTATAAAATAATTGTTACTTTTACTAACGTTAACCCATTTACTAAACATTAAATTCAACAAAAATGGCAACAAAGAAAAAAGCCGCTAAGAAAAAAGCTGCTCCTAAAAAGAAAGCTGCTAAGAAGAAAAAATAAACAGCTAGTTGAAAGTTATAAAAAAAGTCCCCCGAACCGGGGGACTTTTTATTTTACCCCATCGCCTTAATGAGAGTATACATCACTCCGTATGAAATATTAACTTGCAGGTATGGACAATTATGCAATTGCCGATAAGTTTTCACTCCTTTCAAAATTGATGGACATCCATGGCGAAAATTCTTTCAAAGCAAGAATTTATGGCGCCGCGGCATTCAATATTGAAAAGCTTCCTATGCAATTGGCCGACACTCCCCGTGAAAAAATTTCCGCAATAAAAGGAATTGGGGATAGTACAGCAAAAAAGATCGCTGAGATGCTCGATACGGGTGAGTTGAATGTTTTGAACGAGATCATCGCTAAAACTCCGCCCGGTGTTATTGAAATGCTCAACATAAAAGGTATCGGTCCGAAAAAAATCCAAACGATCTGGAAAGAGATGGGTATAGAATCAGTTGGGGAATTATTATATGCCTGCAATGAGAACCGTTTAACACTGTACAAAGGTTTTGGCGGAAAGACACAGCAGAATGTACAGGAAGCAATTGAATTTTATCAAAGTCAGCAAGGACATTTTTTATATGCAGAAGCAGAAGCGATCTTTCCACAGATCGATGGGTACCTGAAAAAAATATTTTCACCCGATACCGTTCATGTTACAGGCGCCTATCGAAGACAAGCGTTGACGGTCGAAGAGATGGAATTCGTGGTGCTCGAAAACAAAGATGTAATAAAACCAAAATTTCAAACTGCACAGCCGCCTGAACTGCTGGAAGAGAAAGAAGATACCATTTTATACAAACTAAAGAATGGTTTGAAGCTCCGGCTCCATACGGGTAAAGGCAGTATGGATGAGCGATTATTCAACACGTCTGCATCCGAAGAGTTTCTGACAGCATTTCGAAAAACATTTCCTTCCATAAAATTTAATGGCGGAAAAGATGATACGCCAATTTTTGAACAAGCGAAAATTCCTTTCATTCCACCCTTCCTGAGAGAAACGGCTGCTGTTATTGAAAAAGCTAAACAAAAAAAGCTGTCCGCTTTAATTCAACCTGAAGATGTAAAAGCTATCATTCATAGTCATAGTAAATGGAGCGATGGTACCAATACCCTGGAAGAAATGGCTGAAGAATGTATTAAACGGGGGCTTGAGTATTTAGTCATTTCCGATCACTCAAAAGCAGCCGCCTATGCAAACGGTTTAACGGAAGAAAGGATTCGTGAACAGCATAAACAAATTGACCAGCTAAATGATCAATACAAAACCCTGCCTACCGGCAGGCAGGCATTTAAGATCTTTAAAAGCATTGAATGTGATATTTTGGGTGACGGGGCAATGGATTATTCCAATACCATTCTTTCAACATTTGATCTTGTTATTGCTTCGGTTCATAGTAATTTAAAGATGAATGAAGAAAAAGCAATGATGCGATTGATCAGGGCGATTGAAAATCCGTATACAACAATTCTCGGTCATCCTACCGGGAGATTGTTACTCAGCCGTAACGGCTACCCTATCGATCATAAAAAAATCATCGATGCCTGCGCTGCTAACCATGTTGTAATAGAGCTAAATGCACATCCGAGAAGATTGGATATTGACTGGAAGTATATTGATTATGCTATTGAAAAAGGAGTATTGATTTCTATTGATCCCGATGCCCATGCACTCGACGGATATGATGATATTAAATATGGCGTGCTGGCCGCCCAAAAAGGCGGGTTAATGAAAGAACAAAATTTAAGCAGTTTTTCATTGAAACAATTTGAAAACTTTCTTGTCGAAAGAAAAAAGAAGAAAAAAATTTAATCTCATTTATTATGGAAAAGATCCGGATCGCTACTGCGCAGTTTGAACATAAGAGTAATGATAAGGATTACAATCTTGCAGTAATCGATAAACTTTCAAAGCAGGCAGCAGACCGGGGAGCGAGAATAATCGCCTTTCATGAATGTTCTGTTACGGGCTATACTTTTGCACGGCATCTTTCAAAGCCGCAATTATCAGAACTGGCTGAAAACATTCCGGGCGGTAAGAGCATTGACGCTTTAATTCAAATAGCGCAAAGGAATAACATTGCTATCCTTGCAGGCTTGTTTGAAAAAGATAAAGACAATAATTTATTTAAAGCCTGTGTATGTGTCGATAAAACCGGGGTTATTGCAAAACACAGGAAATTGCATCCATTTATTAATCCCTATTTAACACCCGGCGATCAATATACCATTTTTGAATTGGATGGCTGGAAATGTGGTATTCTTATTTGCTATGATAATAATGTAATAGAAAATGTAAGAGCAACTGCTTTGCTTGGCGCTCAAATAATTTTTATGCCACATGTTACCATGTGTACGCCTTCAACACGGCCGGGTGCAGGGTTCGTTGACCCCGTGCTTTGGGAGAATAGAAAGAATGATCCTGTTACACTTCGAAAAGAATTTGATGGACTAAAAGGAAGAGAATGGCTGATGAAATGGCTACCGGCAAGAGCCTATGATAATGGAATATATGCTGTCTTTTCAAATCCTGTCGGTATGGATGATGACCAGTTAAAAAATGGATGTTCAATGATCATTGATCCTTTTGGAGATGTAATGGCAGAATGCAGGTCATTTGACAATGAATTTGTAATTGCCGAGCTGGAACCTGAGAAACTTATATTAGCAGGAGGATATAGATATGCTAAGGCAAGAAGGCCGGAACTTTATAAAGATATTATTGGCCGCGATCATGAGACCGAATTAAAAATTGCCTGGCTAAATGCTGAAAAAGAACAGATCAGTTAGATACGGGTAACTCAACATGGAATGTAGTTCCTTTACCCATTTCCGTATCGAACCAAATCTTTCCTTTTGCCTGTTCAGCAATCCCCTTGCACATGGCCAATCCCAATCCGGTGCCCGAAGTTTTAGTAGTGAAATTTGGTACAAATATTTTCGATTGCATTTCGGCAGGTATCCCCTCTCCATTATCCTTGATACTGACGCGTATCACTCCGTCTTCTCTCATTTCATCCACCGAAAGGTTGCATGCTGTTTTACCATTGCATGCTTCTACAGCGTTAGCAATAAGGTTTGTAAATAAGCGATTCATCTGTGTACGATCGGCAAAAACGATCACTTTATTATTAACCGGGTGCCATGAATAACTGATCGCAGGATCAGCCTGGTACAGGTCTTTCAATGAACCTAACACATCATGCAAATCAAAAAACTCGGCATTTGTATTGCCTATGTTTGCAAATTGTGAAAAGTCCAAAGCTATTTTAGAAAGATGATCAATTTGTTCAATAAGTGTTTTGGCAACGTTTGCTGAAAGCTCTTTAACATTGGGCTGATTGGTATCGATAGCTTTTTGCAGGTATTGCATACTCAATTTCATTGGGGTGAGTGGATTTTTGATCTCATGTGCTACCTGTCTTGCCATTTCACGCCACGCACCTTCCCGCTCGCTTTTTGCAAGTATTGCTGCACTCTCACCCAATTTAGCTACCATCTTATTATATTCTTTTACTAAATCTCCAATTTCATCTTTACGATCCCATTCTATCTCTTCATTTTTACCACCCAAACTCATGGCTTTCATTTTGTCACTGATAACCGCAAATGAATTGGTAATACGATTCGTAACGAATAAGGCGATCACACCTGCAATAAGAAAAATAAATGCATTCAAATTAATGATTGTAACAAGAAAATTAGAAATATCCTGGTTCAATTCCCGTTGCAGTGCGAAGTAAGGAATATTTAAATAGGCATACACTTTACCGTAATCATCACGAACAGGCGCATAAATACTCAGATAATTAAGCTTGCTTATTTTTTCTTCCTGCACATAATGTATCAATCGCTTCCTGGCCAACTCAAAAAAAGCAACAGGATGCATCTTTCTGCTTAACACACCCCTGTTATATACATAGGCCTGTGAAGATACCTGGAGGTTACCTTCCATATCATACACATTTACATCTATATCATGAATATCAGAAACCTCTTCGACAAGATTTTGCAGTTTGTGCAGTGAAACAGAATCATAGACCTTCACTACATCATCAAATACACTTAGATCGGCCTGTTTTTTCTGCATTTCATTTACCATGATACGCATGGTGCGGCTCAATTTATCGCTGTTATTACGCAGATAACGTTCTTTAAAGAAAGAGATCGTTGCAAAACCAATAATCACAAAAGAGAGCAAACTGACAAAAATAACAGTGCTGTGTATTTGGGTCCGGATATTCAGCCGGAATCTTTCTTTAATCTTCCGCCATCGTAATTGCGTAGTTAAAATAAAAGAAACCAACTCTACTATTGAAACGAGTAATAAAAATGCGCAGAACAAATAAGAGAATAGTGAGATCGCTTCGATCAGTGACTCCCGTTTCCGGGCCATGACCACGATCTTTTGAGCATCGGCCCGAAACCACAACTCATCATATTCTTTTCTTTTGATCTTTTTGTATCCTGTCCCCGTATTTAACAGATCATCATCCGTTAAATTATAAGCGAATTGATATTTATTAGACTCGGTGATCAGTTGCTTGTCTTTATAAATAGCCACTGCATATAAAGGCGAGTTTTGCGGATCGGACTTATTACTTGATTTGAATAATTCAGGAAGTAAGGCATCAGGTCCATAACGTTTGGGGTCTGAAATAATGAACAATGTTCCTAATAATTTCCCGCTCCCATCAGTAATTACTTTTTTAATAAGATAATTAAACTTATCATAAGAGGTTTCATGGTACCTTATATAAGGTTCCAGCGTGGTGTCAGATTGAGAATAGACAAGGTCAAGAGATTCATAATCCAGGGGATCATTATTATTTACCGGTTTCTCATTCGAATCGAACAGGTATAATTTAAGTTCAAAATTTCGGGTATAGTTTTTAAAATTACTATTAACAATGCTATCCTTTAACTTTTGCCCCTGTACAGGATCGGTAAGCCGGTAATAATTTTCGGACAAAAAATCACCATCGAGGTAGTCAAAGGCAATATTCAGAGTACGTACATTCGAGGGATCATCCTGGCTGGCTATTCTTTCCGCATAAGATTTTCGTCTCTCCCATTCCATTTTGCCGTTCTCATACAACATAATAATAGATATGGATAACGAAAAAATAAAGATCCAGAATAATATGCCGGCAATATTTATCCCGAACCGGGAAAAAAGAAAATCCTGTTTTTGTACAATCCAGGTATAGATCAGCAACCACCCTAATGCAGGCAAGTAAAATAAGATAGAAATACTTCCAAATTTGAATGTAAGCAAAAACAAGCCGGTCAGGATCATTATAAAGTAGATCATGTAAGGCTGTTGATTTCGAAATACATAAAAAAGAATACGAAACAAAACCTGTGATAGATAATAATAAGCCAGCGATAGACTTGCCAGGACAATAAACCCGATAGCCGAATAAATAGTAAGGCTGAAAAAATCAGTAACATCAAACGATATTTTTGAATCAGCCACAAGACTCCTGATAATTGAGGATAAAAAGAAAGTGGCAACGATCAGCGCAATGAGTGCAATGATACCAATGACCCATTTTTGCGTATTATTCCGAATTCCTACTAACGGTTCCTTGTTTTTTGTTTTACTGCCGATATAAACAACAATCCAGCAGAACAACAGTGCATTGATCAACAGATCACCCAACGAATTTTGCAAGGAAGATGTAGAGCCATAAATGGCGGGGTCAAACAATTTGAACTGGCGGAAATTAAAAATAACCGGGAAGCTGACCATTATAATCCGCACAGCTGATAACAGGCAAATAAGAACAAGAATCCCGGCCCATACTCCATAGCGTACAGATATCTTTTCGGATAAAAAATGAAAAAATATAAGTAAAAAAAACAAGCCGGCCAGTCGTAAAAAGATCGTAAGCCAGCTATTATAAGGAACAGCTGCTGCTGATGCTTTAGTGATGTAAAACAGATCTTTTCCTGATAAAGATTGTATAGGAAAATCTGTTGCTTCTAAACTAATCGTGATTCTCTTTACTGCCTCTTTACTGTAAAAAAATTCCTTTGGCAAATAATCATTGGTGATAAAATAAACAGAATAAACAGGGATCAATGCAAAAACAAGCGCCTTACCATTTATTCCATTCAAATTGACTGTTTTTTTTATCTGCACATAGGCCCCGTTTGAAAAAGAGTTCTGAAATTTTTCGCCATCTGCTTCAAAGAAATCTGATTCATTTGGCATCGCTAACTGGTTGCTCCAGAATTTCGCTTCCGTGACACCATATACGTTGGTATAAAAAACATAGAAGCCAAAAGGTTCATCGGCCAATTTTTTTATTTCATCTTCGCTGGTTTTACCAACAACCAGGTTTTGAACAAGCGCCGTATTAGCGGCTAATTTTTCAAATCTTTTTTCACTTTTTGAGATATATTCCTGTAGCAGGTCTGCTTCTCTTTTTACAGAAGTTTTGTCTGAATAAAGACTATTAAATATATAAGAAAAGGCGAAGAATAGAATTGCAAAGAATAGCAATCCGTAAAAGGAATAGAGTCTATTTAAAATTTTATAATTCACGATGGCCTTTGTAATTTCATTGTATTCCAGATGGCATCCATCTCTTCGAGAGTCATGTCATGTAAATTTTTATTCTGCCTCAGTGCCTCCGCTTCCATCCGGGTAAAACGGCTGATAAATTTTTTGTTGGTCCGTTCCAGTGCATTTTCGGCATCTATCTGCAAAAACCGTGCGTAATTAATTAACGAAAAGAATACATCTCCTAACTCATCCCCAATGTTTTGATCGGCATTATTGATCTGCTCATCTTCTATTGCTGACTGCCGGTTGTCAACTGCCGACTGTAATTCTCTCACTTCCTCTTCGACCTTCTCCCAAACCTGTTCTTTATTTTCCCATTCAAATCCTACTTGCTTAGCTTTTTCCTGTAATCGCATTGCTTTTACCATAGCAGGCAACGATTGAGGAACACCCCCCAAAACAGATTTTTTACCTTCCTTCAGTTTGAGCTTTTCCCAATTTCTTTTAACATCATTCTCATCATTCACCTTAATATCTCCATAAATATGCGGATGACGAGCTATCAATTTGTCACAGATACCATTGATAACTTCGTCCAGTGTAAATTTACCTTGCTCCCGGCCAATCCTTGCATAAAAAATAATATGCAGCAGGAGGTCTCCTAATTCTTCCTTTATTCCTTTCCAATCTTCTTCTGTGATCGCATCAGTCAGTTCATAAGTTTCCTCAATCGTTAAATGACGCAGCGATTGAATGGTTTGCTTTTTATCCCATGGACATTGTTCTCTTAATTCATCCATTATTTTGACAAGTCTTAAAAACGAATCGGTTGTTGCTGACATAGTAAAATTTTATACCTGGTAAAATGAAAAGAATAAAAATAAAGCAAAAAGAACGGTAGCTGTTATGGTGCACATAATATTGAACAGGATGAACTTTAAAATGGTTTTTCCCCAGCCCTGCCTGTAAAAATTACGCATCGCTTTTATTGCATAAAAAACACCTGTCAATAAAAGAAGTCCCTGCAGAATATCAATTGCTGTCCAATGGACAACTTCATTTATTTTATCCAATAAAAAATAAAAAAGCATTAAAAGAAATGTGAAAATGTATAAATGAACCAGGAAAACACCATGATCAGCAAAATAGAACTGCTTTCTCCTAACGTACAGTAATTTCAGGAATAAAGCATATAAAGGAAGCGACACAAATAAAAGATAGGGAATACTGTGAAGGAATTTATCGATCAGCTTTACTTCTATCATTTTCTCATCACCATGATATTTTTCATTTAATGAAATTGACTTTCGTCTAACCATGTGTACAAACCAGTTATCACGATCATTTTCCGACATCTTTTTTTGTAAAGAATCATATTCTTTAACAGACCTGTACTCCGGTACATGATTTCGAAAGCTGATATTAACTCCTCCTTTCTGTACAATAGTGTCATTTTTATTTAAGCCGGTTGGTCGCGGGGGTGTTGAAGAATCGGCTATTTTAAAAATATCAGATGCAAGATTAATATTCAATGTGTCTTGTTTTGTTTTAGCATCTTTTAATGCTTCTTCTTTTGCCTGGATTAAGGCGGGATTATTACCTGCTGCAGTAATCTCTGTTTCTTTAGTTTTAAAAAGCGAAAAGAATATCAAAAAGAAAACGGCTGACGTAAATACGTACATCCGAACAGGATGTAAATAAGCTTTTCTCCGGCCTTTTACATATTCCTTAGATAGAAAGCCCGGTTTGAAAAGCAGATCCTTCAACGTTATAAAAAAGCTTCCGTCAAAATGTGTGATATCATAAAAAAAATGTGTGACCATATGCCAGAAAGTTTCTTTCGGTTCAACATTCTCCTGCCCGCAATCCTGGCAATAATGACCTTGCACAATGGCCCCGCAATTCAGGCAATCCTTTTCTTTCCGCTGAGGTGAATGGCTCACAATAAATTTTTCTTAAAAATACTTAGCAAAAAGCACAATTCTGCATTCTTTGTTGTTGTAATAGATAATTCTGGTATTTTTGTAACTACATTATTTTGTCCAATGAAAAATCTATTAGTCTTCTCTTTTATTCTCTTTGCTACCGTTGCCCGCACCCAGTTTTATTACAATGATATCATCGGCACACAGGAGTTGAATCAACGGATGAAGGATTATGTTACCAATAGAGTAGCATCGATCACTGCGACAGGGTTTGACGCGTATGGAATGAAGAACACTTCGTTTTACGAGTTGTATGAAGTAAAAGAGAATGGGAGATTACTCCAGATATCATCCCTGGACGAAATCAATCGAAAAAACACATTATTCCGATTTGATAATAATGGAAACGTGGTTACCCAAACTGATTCAACAATTGGAATAAAGGATGTCATCGAATATAAATACGATAATAATGGAAGGTTAAGATCGATACTCAATACAACTACCGATACTGAAAATGAGTTTAACCAGACGGAAGAGCATGTTTGGATTTATACTGCAAATGGCGCTCCTGAAAAAATGTGGAAAATAATGAATGGAAAAGACAGCCTGTTGTATCAATTTACACTGGATGCCGGTAATAATGTGATCGATGAGTACCAGGTAAAAAACAAATTCAAATACGACCCGTTGTATTATTACTACTATGACGCAACAAGGCGGCTTACAGATGTTGCACGTTACAATAAAATCGTAAAAAAAATATTGCCCGATCTTATGTTTGAGTACGATGAACAAAATCACGTGATACAGAAAATTGCTACTGTATCAGGCGCCCAGGTTGGTTACGTCATTTTCCGTTTTGGTTTTAATGAAAAAGGGCTGAAGACAAAAGAAGTTTTGTTCAATAAATTAAAACAAAAAACAGGATCGATCGAATACCAGTACACCTTCAATTAAGACAGGCTTTTCTTAATTAGCATTTTATCAAATAGTAAGCTGAAAAGTATTACTCCAAAAGCGCCGATGGGATTCAGCCACAAAAAACCCAGGCCAATTAATTTCAATTTAGCAGGAATATAAATTGAAAGGACCAATAGTTGTGTTAACAGTGTTGCATAGAAAACAGCTGACCCATTTTTAATTTTCTTAAAAAACAAGGCCACCAAAAAAACTCCAAGGATGGGCCCGTAAAAAAGAGAACCCAATTCATTGACCGTTTCGATAAGGCTGTTTCCTATATTATAAGAATACATGGCAACGACAATGCAAAACAAGCCCCATAGTAATGTATAGATCTTCGACATTCGGTATTCATCTTCATTGGTCAATTTTCTTTTGGCGAAGCGTCTCTGAAAATCTACCATCGTACTGGATGCAAGTGAATTGATAGCCGCCGCAATGCTTCCCCACGAAGCAAGAAAGATGATTGCAATGAGTAACCCAACCATTCCGACGGGAAGATTGTCCACTACAAACCGGAGAAAAATATAGTTTGTGTCATTATTGTCACCACCAACTTGTTTGGTCCCGATCCAGCTTTTTACTTTTTTACGGATGCTGTCTGATCTTTCCTGCAATTGTTTTAACTCTATTGTCCTGTTATCTCTTTCTGCCTCATTGCCGGCAGTGGTGAACAAGGCGACTGTCAATTTTTTTTGTTCTGAAAGATCATCATAAACCTTTTGTGCAGCAACTAAAGAATCCTTGTAGGATGAACGTTCCAGTTTATTTAATTGCGATTGATTAAAAAACAACGGAGCTTTATGGAACATGTAAAAAGTAAATACCAATGCCCCGATCAATAAGATCGCAAATTGCATCGGTACTTTCACAAGACCATTCATAAGTAATCCCATCCTGCTTTCCGTAAGCGAACGGGCGGTGAGGTAACGTCCCACCTGGCTTTGGTCAGTTCCAAAATAAGACAATGCAAGAAAGAAACCCCCAATGACACCACTCCATATATTATATTTATCGCTCCAGTCAAAACCATTTCCTTTTTCAAAACCAGTCGTTATTACATTCAATCTTCCCAGCTTACCACTTACCCGCAACGAATCAATAAAACCTATATCCTCCGGTAACATATGCACCACCATATAGGCCGCTAAAAACATTCCTGCAAAAATGATGATGAGCTGCAACTGTTGTGTATAGGCAACTGCCTTTGCTCCCCCGCTTAATGTATAAATAATCAGCAAACCTCCCATAAAAAGATTGGTCCAGTAAATATTCCAGCCAAGCAATGAAGAAAGAATGATAGATGGCGCAAACACACTAATGCCGGTCGATACGCCTCTTTGTAATAGAAATAATAGCGAAGTAAGTGTTCTTGTTTTTCCATCAAACCGGTTCTCTAAAAATTCATACGCGGTATAAACTTTTAGTTTACTGAAAATCGGCACAAAGAAAATACAGATCACCACCATTGCTAATGGTAGCCCGAAATAATATTGTACGAACCGCATTCCATCCGTATAGGCCTGGCCCGGTGCTGCCAGGAATGTAATAGCGCTTGCCTGTGTTCCCATGATACTTAGTAATACTAAACCCCATGGCAGGGTACGATTAGAAAGAAAATAACCATCGAGATTATGCGAGGTGCGGCTTTTGTACAAACCATACCCGATAGTAGCAAGCAGGCTAATTGCAAGTACGATCCAGTCGAGTTGGTTCATGAAAATCTTTTAGTGAAGAAATAAAAAAGGATGATCAGCACTATTAAAAATCCAATAACAAATGCATACCAATGATTCCATTTTTTAAACAAAGGGATTTTATCGTTGTCTGTATGCATCAATCGTTTTTTTGTGAACGTAGCCAACCCAGGAAAACAATGCCTCCACCGATTATTAATCCCAGTATGATCCCGAGTTTGATATTCCTAATAAATTTTCCAAGTATCAATGCCAGGATCATCACAAAAAAAAATGCTATTTCTGTCCGTCTCGCCTGTGTTTTTTTGTCCATTTAAAATGCTTTCTTTCTATTTAATGCGATCAGGTTGGCAAGTAATCTATATGCACCCGGCACACCTGCAGGTAACTCGCGGAAAAAAACTAATCCTGTATAGGTCAGGTATCCTTTACCATATTTAGCTACCAATAAACTTCCATCATCCGGGTTCTCGCCCGGATCAGTCATAGAGATAAGCTTTTCAAATTTACCTGACGAATCGGTTGCATGATAAATACTGCGCTCCTGTATCCATCCTTTAAAATCATCATCCAATATTTTATTCGGGAAATTAAATGCGGGGTGTTCAGGAATTAAAATTCTCACCTGGGCGTTTTCATCAGTTATCCTGTTGCGGTTGATTGTAAGTGGATAAGGCACCATCCGGGCTTTGACATTACTGATAAAATTGCTGGTATTATATTGAATGATCAGGTTGCCGCCATCTTCCACATATTTCATCAGCTTATCATAATAAGTATTCATCCATTCGTTGGTATTGTAAGCTCTTACGCCGGTAATGATCGCATCAAATTGTTGAAGATTATTTCTTGCTAATTCTTTATTTCCAAGCAACGTCACATCATAACCCATTTGCTCTAATGCCTCGGGCACCTTATCGCCCGCGCCAACAATATAACCGATCTTTTTGCCATAAGTTTTTAAGGAAAGCTGAACGACATTGATCGCATCGGGATAAAAATATTTTATAGAAGGAATATGATCGTAATTAATAGAACGGATACCCAGGTAATAGTCGCTTGAATCTCCCTGGTGCACAAAACCATAATAAGTGAACTTTCTATCAGGCCATCTTTCAGAAAAACTTACAGATTTAAAATTGGGGTTCTTTTCTTTCGCAATTCTAATCATTGAATCCATTTTACGTCTTGAATCTTTGCTCTCCTTGATGTCTCTACTTCTGCTGAAATTATTAACAGTGAAAGAATAAGACCTTGACTGGTATTTAGCATATGGGACTACATCACTTTGAAAAAGAATTGTATCGGCGGCATTCAATTCAACTTTCAATTGCTGATTGATATTCTTATTTGCGTTAGCCTGGATAATGATCTCCTTTTCTTCTTTTTGTTCATCTTTAAATAAAACCAGTCCGGGTGAAGTAAGAACGGTCATTGCAGGTATTACAAACACAGGCTGGTATAATTCACCACGGACCGGGTCCGTAAATTTATACCTGACTATTTTATCAAAACTGAATTCTACTCCTTCAATGACAAGGTTAAGTTTTACTTTATAAGCATCATCAGGATTTGGCTGACCTATTTTTGTTTGCTCACTTACATTAAAGTAGCCTTCCTGCATACTTTCTTTTAACCAATATGGGTTGGTAACAGGCTTTGATACCGGTACCACAAATGTTTTCCCAAAAATTAAATTCTTATTCTTGTCTAACGGTTTAGAAAATAAAGTGTCAAAGTTGTCAAAAACAATATCTTTTAATTTAACATCAGCGCCTAACCTGTTATTCAAAAAGAAATTCACACGAATAGAATCCGATTGCACAGCAAATTGATTAGTAGTTGTCGCATCGATAAATAATCCGCTGCACTGTTCAATTAATGTTTTTATTTCATTAAGCTTTTTGTTTTTCCAATAGCCATCTGGTAAATTATTTACAGCCGCATATAGTCTTACTAATCTGCCTATTGATTTTTCGGGATGTAAAAAGTCAAATGATGATGCAAGGCTATCCACCATTTTTTCGATCAGCTCGCCGCCTTTTATACGTTGCCAGCTTGTATTGATTCCATCAAAGAGATCATTAACAGGTGCTTCTCCGCCGGTAGTTCTAAAAAACTCCATCGCTTCTCCTCTCCCTGCGGCCGAGCCGAATCCCTGGCTTTTATGATTACTCCTGCTTTCAGCAGCAATCTCACCATAACTTTTTCCAAGTAGTGGATTATAACCACCTACGTCAAATTTAAATTGATCGTTACTTGTCAGGTTGGTGCCGCCAAAATTGAAACTGTTCCATAGAATTCTTTTTGGTTGCCAGGGTTGAACACCAAATTTAAATTGTTCAGGAAACCGGTTAGGATCAGCTGCAGCAGTAAAAGCATCATTTGCCAGGATAGCAGAAGCGGTGTGATGACCATGACCGCCTTCACCTGTTGTGGGAAATCTTGTAATAATTACATCAGGTTGAAATTTTCTTATCACCCACACCACATCACTTAAAATTTTCTCTTTATCCCATTTCGTAAATGTTTCGACCGGGCTTTTTGAAAAACCAAAATCATAAGCCCGGGTAAAGAATTGTTCGCCACCATCAACTCTTCTCGCAGCAAGCAATTCCTGTGTTCTGATCAATCCTAATTCTATTCCCTGTTCATCACCAATCAGGTTCTGTCCGCCGTCACCTCTTGTCATTGATAAATAACCGGTGCGATACAATTTTTCTTTGGAAAAATAAGCGATCAATCTCGTGTTCTCATCATCGGGGTGTGCAGCAATATAAAGCACACTGCCCAGGACGTTTAGTTTTTTGATTCCAAGATATATATCGGCGCTTGTCCATGATTGCGGACTCTGGCTTAAAAGGTTAAAAGAGAAAAGGAAGAAAAGAGTTGTGTGTATTATTCGTCTCATGAAGCAAATTATTAAGCGAATATAATGGCTATTTACAAAGTGTTTTAACCAGTGATAAAAAAAGACCCCGATTCTACGAGGTCTGTTGTTTTATTAACCCTGTTTTAAGAGTTCTTAGCCTTTAGAAGGTTTATCGGAGCCGTTGTTCACTTTTTTACCTAATTGATCCAGGATTTGCAAACCTAATAAGCCGCTGATGCTGCCGTTTGTACCATCACCATTCCCGGCGATCAATACATCAGGCATGATCTTTACATTTTGTGCAGCGATCGATTCCATTACTTTCAGTTGTGTAAAATTGTTTCCACCCATTGCTTCAACCGAAAGCTTGTACGCTTCAGCATTTGATTTACCAATCGCCAGGATCTTTTCAGCCTCTGCATTACCGGTTAGCGATATCTGTTCAGCATTTGCTTTTGCAAGCAATTCAATCTTTTCAGACTCGGCTTTTGCAAGCAATCTTACTTTTTCCGCTTCACCGGTTGCCATCAATTTCATCCTGTCTCCTTCAGCGTTTGCCTGTAAACGAACACTGTTTGCATCACCTGTAGCTTTCTTAACACTTGCATCGGCTATGCGTTCCGCAATTAATACACCCTGGTCAGCTTTTACGATCTCTTTTTGCATTTCCGCAATGGCTGTTTCTTTCTCCAGGCTTTGTCTTGTTTCCTGTGCTTTCTTTTGAGTATCAAAAGTTATCTTTTGTTCTTCAGCCAGTTTACGATCAGTCAACGTTTTCATCAGGCTTTCAGGAGGAACGATATCACCAATCAACGTATCCACTCCATATACATTATACTGTTCAAGCACTTTACCAATATGATCTCTTGCAGATGCCTGTCTTTCTTTACGTGTACCCAGGAAGGCGATCACATCACTATCCTGTGCACTATTACGGAAATAGTTACCAATGGTTGGTTCCAAAACCTGGCTCACCAGGTTATTCATATTGCCAAAACGTGCAATCACTTTTGGCGCTTCAGTGGTTGGAATATGAATGATCTGTGATACATCAAGATTAAAAGGGAAACCATCTTTACTGCGCACGGTTATCGTAGACAAATTTTTATCTAATTGGTGAGATTCACTTCTCGCACTTGCCCAGTTCAACACCAGGTTTGTTGTGGGAACCAGTTCTACTTTCATGATATAAGGGTTTACAGGATATTTGCCCGGCCCCAGTGGTTCGGCCCAGACACCTTTGAAACCTTTCGCAACAATATTTCCATGCTTAAATTCAACGCCGCTCAGGTCCTTGCCCTCTTCACCTACATAGCTAATGACAACTCCTACATGACCAATTGGTATCTCAAGCATTTTCACCATTTCTATTTTTGCAAACCAGGGATTTAAAAAATAAGAACCTGCCAGTATCACCTGTTCCTGTAATCCTTTCAGCCCGCCGCTTTCCAAAAATTTATCAGCGTCCTGGAATTTGTTATGACCGTCAATGATCTTACCTGCGATCTGTCCTTCTTCTAAAGGTTTTCCTTCAGCAGTAGTTACTACTCCCACTGCGTTATCAGGTATCATTGTCATCTCTGTTAATTCCACATCAAACAACAGTGTGTTGATACGATAGGAACCCGGCGCTATAAAGGCCGTTTGCCGACCTTTACGTCCGCCATTTTTCAGAAAGCTTACAGCATCCTGGAAGGAATCGCAATCTATCTTACGACCCAATATTCTGCCCGTTTCCAGTTCTGTACCGTCTTTTGCTAATATTAACCCGATCTTACCCGTTGGTATTATTATAAAGGGTTGAAAGCGGATCGAGTATTGCCATATCCATTTCCAGAAATATACACCAGGCGGTAATGTTTGTGCCTGGAAACCTGCTTCCCCGTTTACCGCGATAATGCGTCCTTCCGGTAGCTGCTGTTTACCAAAGAGTACAAACTTTTTTGTTACCAATCCAATTTTATCTTCGGGTACTATAACCAGCCCAAAGAACACTCTTAAAATGAATTTGTAAAAGAGCAAAATAAAAAGTGGGATACCTATAATTAAGGCCCACCTGATCAATTCTTGTTTTTCCATGATGACTTAAAAATTAATGATTGAAAATATTGTTTAGTAAAACATACGCAATGGCAACCCGCATCTTGATGCGCACAAATTGTCAACACAAACGTGTTGCACTTCGTGTCAATACTTTTTCTTGAAGAAGAAAGATGTGCTGAAAGAATCAGCTTATACTCTGGGAGGAGAAGTATTGTAGATCGTGAATCTTATTTCAGATTCAATAGGATTAAAACAATTAA
>Ga0105249_10002248_pt1 | contig 16764 bp, 17 predicted proteins | sample KBSS44metaG_FD_81522 | JGI IMG/M metagenome (GOLD analysis project Ga0105249, IMG submission 81522) | Switchgrass rhizosphere microbial communities from Kellogg Biological Station, Michigan, USA - KBS S4-4 metaG | ecosystem: Host-associated > Plants > Roots > Rhizosphere > Soil | place...
ATGAATTTAAATTGTTGTTACAGTTTTACCCGTATTTATTAAAGGCAATAATTTGTTCTGCAAATATTGTGACCATGCAGGTGCACAGGAATCATAACATTCAATTTCAGGAACTAAACCTTCGTGAGTGAATGTCAGTTGGGTTTGACTTCCCTTCTTAGAAATTTCAAAAACGATTCTTGTGCCAATCCATTCTTTTGTGTTTTCGAGAAAACTAAGCTCACTATCAGTAACCAACCAAACTATTTTTTTGTTTGGGATTACTTCTACTAATTTTTGTTTGCTATAATGAGCACCGCCTCCTGCACGAAAACTAAACTCTTCATTGAGTTTTTCAGTACCTCCTTCAATTTCTTCTGCATAATATCCCGACCACCAGGCACGAACATTTTTAATGGCTTTAAATACTTCTTCTACTGTTTGATCTACCAATAATGTGGTAGTGAAATGTTGATTATTCATAAATTATTATTTTGAGGATGTAAGTTTCTTTTCTGTTTCTGTTCTTGATGTGCCAGCGGCGTTAGGCAAACCTTTACCTGTTTGGATCAGCCTTTTAAGACTATTTTGTATGTAGTGGGTCCATCCCTGATGGCAGGCTTCATAACATTCGTATTCGGGGACCAGGCCAATATGTGTAAACAAGAGTTGGGTTTTCTTTCCTTGCCTGGAAATTTCGAAGCTTACTTTAGTATTAACCCACTCCGTTTTGTCCTCAGTAAAATTGAAATCATTTTCCAATATTTGCCAAACCACCTTTTTATCCGGAACGACTTCAATCAATTTCACTTTGCAGCGATGGATGTCTTCATAGTGATAGTTAAATATATCATTGATACCGGCAGTGTTGCCTTTAATTTCTTCTGACCACCAGGCACGGGGGTTAATGATAGCGTCGAATACTTCTTGTGGAGTTTGATCAACTAAAATAGTTGTTGTGAAATCTTGTGTGCTCATTGATTATGATTTTTGATTTTATAAAATGGATTTAAAAATTTTCATTAGCAGATTGGGTGTTTACCTGGTTTAGTTTTCTATTAATACACAATCGTTCCGGCAGTGAGATTAAAAATTGCCCCGCTGATTGCACTGGCCTCATCAGATGCCACAAAAACGGCAGCATTTGCAAGTTCGGCAAGCGTAGTTAATTTCTTCCTGTGTGTTGTGCTTGCCATTATTGATTCAAATTGTTCAGCAGTTATTCCACGAGCCTTACTGCGACTTTCCAACATTTCTTTGATTAGAGGTGTTTCAGGAAGGGCAGTAGTAAGCAAACAAACTGCACGAACTCCTTTCTCACCGCATTCTACTGATAGCGAACGACACAGCGCTTCCATAGCAGCCCATGCGGGGATCAATCCTCCGGAGAAAGGCGGGCTCAACCGACTTGCATTTGGTGTGTGCATAAGAATAACACCACCGCCTTGTTTCATCATTTGACGTGCTGCTGCTTTTGAAGTAATGAAATGAGATTGAGAATATATTGTAACAGGGAGTAAAAAATCTTCCAAAGAAAGTTCTGTAAGCGGAATACTTTGAAAAGTTTTTTGTCTAAACCCGATGGCATTGAAAGAAATATCTACTCTGCCGGCTTTCCTGATTACTTCATCAAGATGATTATTTACTGCTGACTCATCGAGTGCATCTACCTCAGCTATCTCAACTATCCCGCCATTTGATATAATTTCATTGGCAACAGCTTTCAGCTTTGATAGTGTTCTCCCGACAAAGAAAACTTTTGCTTGTTCTGCTGCGAATGCTTTTGCAACAGTGCTTCCTACAGCGCCATCGCCATAAACAATTGCAATTTTATTTTCAAGCTTTTTCATTTTTTATTTTTATAAATAAGGTAAAGTTTATGACACAAAGCTATTGTCCAAATAACATTTGAATGGGGTGTGAAATAGACTTTGTAACGGGTTGATTTGGACATGTTATATTTTTATATTTGCAAAAAGAAATCAGATGAAACATCTTACCATATTAGTTCCCGATGGAGAAAATAATCTCAGCAGCATAGTAGGTGTTTATAAAATATTTTCAAGAGCGAATAAATATTGGAAAGAAACCGGCAGAAAAGAGTTGTTTAAAATTGAATTAGCTGGTCTCTCAAAAAAAGTAGATTATTATGATGGCTTGTTTACCGTGTCGCCGCATACTCATATTTCATCCATCACTAAAACGAATCTCATTATCATTCCATCTCTAAATCATAATTATCAAAAAGCGGTGAAGAGAAACCAGCTATTGATTGATTGGATAGAGAAACAATATAAGCATGGCGCTGAAGTGGCAAGTATATGCACTGGGGCATTTTTATTGGCAGCCTCAGGTTTGCTGGATGGAAGAACCTGCTCCACCAATTGGGCTGTGGCTGATAACTTCAGGAACATGTTCCCGGAAGTGAACCTGCAGATCGATAAATTAATTACCGATGAAAACGGAATTTATACAAGCGGTGGCGCTTATTCCTTTCTGAACCTTGTGATTTATTTAATTGAAAAATATTACGACAGGCAAACGGCTATTTTTTGCTCTAAAGTTTTCCAGATTGAAATGGACAGGCAAAGCCAGTCGCCATTCATAATATTTAAAGGTCAGAAGTCGCATGACGATGAAGTGATTCAGAAAGCGCAGGCTTATATCGAAAGTCATTGGGATGAAAAAATATCTGTTGAAGAGTTGTCATCAAGATTTGCGGTAGGGCGAAGAAACTTTGACAGAAGATTTATAAAAGCAACAGGAAATACGCCTGTTGAATATTCGCAACGGGTAAAAATTGAATCGGCAAAAAAAGCATTTGAAACTACCCGCAAAACAATTAATGAAGTAATGTATGATGTGGGTTATTCCGATGTGAAAGCGTTTCGTGAAGTGTTTAGAAAAATTACAGGTATGTCGCCATTAGAATATAGAAATAAATACAATAAGGAGGCAATGGTTTAATAGAGTGTTTATTTTTTGATTTCAATAGTTAGCCGCTATAACATTAATACGATCATATATTCAACTTCCTTTATAAGAGTGGGCAAAATTACTTACTTACTTTTTAAGCTTTTTCGAAAATAGCTTAGATTTACCTCTCGTCAATAATCAAATCATCTATAAAAAATGAAACGAGCTATTTTAATTTTACTAACGGTCATAGCTTTGCCAGCTTTCTCTCAAAACCTTAGCAAACGAGTTGTACATAACGATCCGGCCAAATATAGAATGCTATCGGCTGTACATGCCGGAGCCGGGCAAATGAAGTTTGCCGGACTTATTGGAAGCCAGACCTTATCCACGAATCTTCTTTATCTCCATGCCGGAGAAATACCTGATAAGGCGGGCATAGGACAACATTTTCATCACACTATTGAAGAGATGTTTGTGATTCTTGATGGAGAAGCGGAATTCACTATAAACGGACGTACCTCCAAAATAAAAGGACCTGCTTTGGTACCATGCAAAATGGGAAACTCTCATGGTATCTACAATTCAAGTGGCAAACCGATTCGCTGGATGAATTTTGGTGTAAGCACCATAAAAGGTCGTGGCGATAATTTTGATCTTGGCGATACCCGTGTTGGTGCTCCACTTGATCCGATTCCGCAATTTGTTTCCGGTCAATTGAAAAAAGAATCCTTACGACCAAATAATACAGCTTACCCGGGCAACGGTGTACTTTACCGGCGCATATTCGGGCCTGATATTTTTTCTACTAATTGGGATCATGTCGATCATGTTCTTATTCCTGCAGGCAGCACTGCAGGTCCAAGGCAACTGGAAGGAATTGAAGAAGTATATTATGTTCTTAAAGGCTCGGGAACAATCACCATCAATTCAGAGTCTGCTCCAATAAAAGCCGACGACGCTTTTTATGGTTCGTTGGGCGAAGCTGTAAAAATTGCTAACGATGGAAAAGATGATTTGGAATTATTGGTGATTGGTATCGCAACTTCCAAGCAAAAAGATCTCAATCGTTTGAAACCTCTTGCCAAACCAAAGGCAATGGTTTTACAAATGGATTTTGTTGTTGCAAAAGAAAATGCAGAAGCCTTTGAGAAAATGTATACTTCTATCTACGTCCCTGCTATGACAGTGCAACAAGGTTATCTTAGTTCCAAGCTTCTTCGCATGTACAGCGATAGCCTTGCAAAAAAAATACAAGCTGAGCCTTCCACTTATAATTACCAGATTCAAATTTCTTTTGACACCGAAGAAAACCGCATGCGGTGGGTTGGCAGTCCTCAACATCTGATTGCCTGGCCGGCGGCTACTGGTCTCGCCAAAGAATTTAAATGGCGGGGCTATGATGTAATGGGAGATGATAATCAGTAATGAGTTGGTCAAAATAATAGTCTGCGACCGGTAAGAATATCCGGTTATCTTTAATAGTTTTTTTAATAATTGTTTTTTTGATATTGGGAATTCAAACTCTTAGCGAAGCACGAAACCCCCTGGCAGCATAGTAAGATTCTGCACCATTATGATATATAAAGACAGTATTGTAGCGACGATCACAAAAGAGAGCACCACCGAGCTTTCTAATGTCAGCAGGAGTTACTATCCAGCTCGATGTTTTCAGATCGAATTCTCCAAGTTGTTGTAACTCCCGGTATTGTTCTTCCGTTAGTATATTAACGTCCATATCAGCAGCCATATTGATAGCACTATCTGCTGGTTTGTGTTCCTTTCTTTTTTCCAATGCTTCATGATCGTAACAAAGACTTCTTCGATCTTTAGGACTTTCTGCTGAGCAATCATAAAAAATATATTCACCAGTCTTTTTGTCCTGACCAACAACATCCGGCTCACCACCAGTTTCTTCCATTGCATTGAGTGACCATAGTTTGTCCGGATTCGCTTCCAGCCTGGCCTGTACTTTGGACCATTCAATACCTTTATGGCGTTTCATATTTTTGTCAAAACGGGTTTGCAATGTTTTAAGTAATTCTTTTTGTTGTTCTGAGGACAACTTTTTTTTCATATTATTTAGCGATTTAGTTAAAATAATTAATCATCTAATCCCTTTCCATTTAGGATTTGTTTCAAATATTTTTCAACCCTTGCCTCACGGGTCTTGGGTTGTTTTGGTTGAGAAAAATAAAAAATGTATGCTCTTTGCCGTCCCGGGGTTAATTTGTCAAAGGCGGTTTTCAAAACTTTACTGTTATCTAATTTCTTTTGAAACTCTTCAGGAATTTTAAAATCTGAAGTCTTTTTCAATTTTACTTTCAAACCAGCTCTTTCCACTTCAATAGCTTCATAGATATAAGCTTTCAAAACTTTTTCCATTTTGGGTATTTCCTTAACGTTAGTGAATCGGATTTGCCGGGCCGATTGCACATTCTTAGTTTGCTGGACCAGGATTCCATTCGGATCATTTAACAAAGCACCTTTGAAAAATAAAAGAGCACAGTATTCTTTAAATCCATGTATTAAAACAACATTTGTATTTTCAAATGTATAACAAGGACAACCCCATTTCAATTCTTCCGTGAGTCCACAATCAAGAATGATCGTTCTTAATTTTTCATATTCTTTCTGCCACTTTGTGGCTTTATCGAAAAACCAGTCAACTTTAGGATTCATGCTATTGAATGGTTTAATTGATTAACTGAAACAATTTTTCTATCCAAAGGTCTGAAATACCAGGACGCTAAAGTCAGAGTTAGCAATAACAACGAAGGAATCATTTCGCTCATGGAATTACCCGCGGCGACATGTGTAAATAACGCTCCTGTCATCATAAAGAAAAAGCCAGCATAAGCCCATTCTTTTAGTAAAGGAAATTTAGGAATAAGCAATGTTACAACTCCCAAAATTTTCGCAATACCAAGTATTGTTACAAAATACACAGGATAGCCTAAATGCGTCATACTATCTACACTTCCGGGGCTATCACCTTTTACCCTTAATAACTGTACTGCCCCGGTTGATAGCATTCCTAATGAAAGCCATAAAGTGGCGATCCAATAAATGATCTTACCTGCCCGTCCGGCAGGCGGGTTTCTTCTTGTCATAGCTGTTGTTTTAATTTGTTTACAATTTCCTGTAACCTATTATGCGCCATATTTATACCTTGAGTAAATGGCATCTGCAGCATCTGGTCTCTTTGGGCCACTGATTCAAAAATGGAATGGATCGTTAGTTTGCTTGTGTCATCAGTAAGCTGTTCAAATGTCAGGACCTCAAGCTGCACGCCAAAAGGTGTATTCTCAAATTCAAAAGTTCGGGTGATCTTACTGTTCGGGCTAAACTCGTGGATCACCCCATTAAATCCGTATTTGTTTCCCTTTGGATCGGTTGTTTCAAATCGATAGCTTCCATGTTTTTTGTTTTCCAGTTTCAGCACCTTTGTTCCCATCCATTGTTCAACGATTTCTGCCTCCTCATATGCCTTAAATAATAACTCTAATGGCAGATCGAATTCTCTAGTGATCACTAATTCCTGTTTGCCGTCTTCGGCATTGACCTTTGTTTTTTGCTTCATAGCTTTTATTTTTTTGATTTATATTTTTTCATTACGGTTTCTAATTTGTTAAACCTGTCATCCCAGATCTTGCGGAATGCTTCAATAAAGTCGGCTAGTTCTTTCATTTTTTTTGCATTGATGTGATAGTAAACCTCTCTTCCATTATACTCCTGTTCAAGCAATTCACATTCAGTAAGTATTAGTAGATGTTTTGATACTGTTGGTCTTGCTGTATCAAAGTTTGCCGCAATTGCCCCGGCAGTCATAGATTGCGAAGCCACCAACAGGAGTATAGCTCTTCTTGTAGGGTCTGCGATGGCTTGAAATACATCTCGTCTCAAATTCATTGTGTAGCTATTTGGCTACAAATATATGCGTAGCCATTTAACTACGCAAATTTTTTTTGAATATCAAGTGGTTTGTCTTTTTTAAAAATGATACCGATTAACGTTATATAAATTATGAACTCTTTTTCCTCCGTATCTTTCCTTTTAAAATCAGGTAGCTGATGCGAAGGTTTTTATTCATTGTTTTTTGTCTTTTGCTTGTTTTAATTTTAAAAGCGCAGCAATTCGGCGGCAATCCTCCATCTGTTAAGTGGAAACAAATAAATACAGGTGCTGCAAGAGTGATATTCCCTGAGGGAATGGATTCGGCAGGACAAAGAGTTGCTTCTATTGTCAATTATCTCGCGGCTCATTCTTCGGTTGATACAGGTTTATCATTAGGCAAACAATTGCATAAGGTGAATATCGTATTGCAAAATCAAACCACAATTGCTAATGGATATGTCGGGCTTGGTCCTTTTCGCAGTGAATTTTTTTTAACACCTGAGCTTAACAATTTTGATGAAGGCAGTATTCCCTGGTCGGATCAATTGGCTGTGCATGAGTACAGGCATGTAATGCAATACAATAATTTCCGCAATGGACTTAGCAAACTGATGTATCATTTGTTTGGCGATGATGGATTATCTCTTGCTACTAACGCTGCTGTGCCTGATTGGTTCTTTGAAGGTGATGCTGTATATAATGAAACGATCACGACCAACCAGGGTCGTGGAAGGCTGCCACTTTTTTTAAATGCTTACCCATCGCTCTGGCAAGCAAACAAGAAATATAGCTGGATGAAATTCCGCAATGGATCATTAAAAGATTATATTCCTAATCATTATTATCTCGGCTACCTGCTGGTAAATTATGGCCGGGAAAAATATGGACTTGATTTCTGGACAAAAGTGACGCATGATGCCAGCGCCTACAAAGGATTGTTCTATCCGTTTCAATCTGCCATTAAAAGATATGCCGGTATTGATTATAAAACTTTTTATAATGATGCATTCAATTACTATAAGAAGCTGCAGGTCGAGAAGCTCAGTAGTGATATACAGTTGAACGGAGCGACGCAAGGGACGATGCTCAATGGACGGGACGCTGGTAACATGCTTCGCCAAGCTCAGCATGACATTACACCCGTCAATAAAAATTATGTAACCAATTATTACTTTCCTTACGGCGTCGGAAAAGATTCATTGTTGTACCTGAAAACAAGTTATCGTAAACGACCTGCATTTTTTATAAAAGATAATAGTGGTGAACATAAGCTGCGGTTGAGAGATATTTCAATCGATGAGCAGTTCAGCTATCGCAATGGGAAGATTGTATATGCTGCTTATGAAAATGATGCCCGTTGGGCATGGCGGGATTATGGCGTGATAAAAATGCTTGATGTGGAAACAGGCCGGCAACAAACGGTCACACACCACACAAAATATTTTACTCCTGATATTTCCGATGATGGTAGAAGAATAGCTGCTGTGCATGTAGATGCAAATGGGAAAAGCGAACTGCATATCATTGATGCTTCGAATGGGTCAGTATTGAAAGTGATAAGATCGGGGGAAATAAATTTGTTTACTGATCCAAAATTTATTGATGATAATACACTGGTAACTGCTGTTCGCCTGTATGATGGAAGAATGGCATTGGTAATGGCTGATCTGCAGATGGGGAGCACTGTAAGGCTAACACCACTTTCTTTTAATGTGGTTGGTTATCCATCTGTAAATAATGGCATGATATATTTTACCGCTTCTTATGGAGGTAATGATGATGTGTTTGCATTACGATTGAGCGATAAAAAAATATTTAAGATAACTAATGGCCCTTTGGGTAATTATTTTGTGACTCTTCGACAAGCCCAGGGCGACACAATAGTAACATGGTCGGCATTTACAGCCGAAGGATACCAGCTAAAACAAACTAGTGTAAAAGAAATTGCCTGGAATGAAGTGAGTGTGGCTGAAGAAGAGGCGCTACTACCTAAATTCAATGTTAGTTATTCAGATAAATTGAACGATATTTTGTTAACCAAAGTACCAGCGGGAAATTACCCGGTGAATAAATATAAAAAGGGAACGAGGTTGATAAATTTTCATAGCTGGCGACCCTATTATTCGGATCCTGAATTCAGTTTTTCTATATATGGAGAAAATATATTAAACACTTTGCAAACGGAACTGTACTACCTGTATAATCAAAATGAAAAAACAAATGCTGTGGGAATGAGGGCCGTATATGGGGCCTGGTTCCCTTATTTAAATTTTGGTACAGAGTATACGTTTGACAGAACAGACATAATAGCAAATAAAACCAAGCATTGGGATCAATTGGATTCATATATTGGTTTGAATGTGCCGCTGAATATTACAAGTGGTACGACTTACAAAGACTTCAATATCGGCAGCTACTATGTACAGCGAAATGAATTCAATAAAGGTTTCTTTAAGGATTCAATTGGTAATAGTTCATACTCTTATCTGCAACATTTTATTTCATGGAGCCAGCAGGTACAGAAGGCCAGGCAGCATATTTATCCCAGGTGGGGATATACTCTATCTGCTGTTCATCATCATGCCATTACCAAATATGATGGTTATCGTTTCATCGGCAGTGCAGCCGTGTATCTGCCGGGATTTTTTTCAACACATAACATTGTATTGACTGGTTCGTTTCAGCAGCGTGATACTGTTCGGGCATTATTCAGCAGCTTGTTTGCTGATGCAAGAGGGTACTCAGATTATTATCGAACCACAGCCGGGTCAAGGATGTGGAGGCTATCTGCCAATTATCATTTGCCGTTATTAATTCCTGATTGGGGTTTTGGAAATATTTTATACCTGCAGCGAATCCGGGCTAATATTTTCTATGATCAACAGCGATTATATTCCAATAATAAATCCAATACAGCTGATTTCAGAAGCGCCGGAGGAGAGTTATATGTTGATACAAAATGGTGGAACCAATATGCACTTACTTTTGGAATCAGGGTGAGTCATTTATTAAACAATGATCCCAGGACCGGACTTGCAAAAGGAAGCAATGTATTTGAATTTATTTTGCCGGTGAGTTTAATACCAAGATAAGGCGACCTTTCCAAATTTTTCCAAGGAACAGAAGATCAGGAAGGCAGGCTTTGTAAACTTTCTTCAATCGATCTGATCTTTGCTTCAGCATCAGCTTTTTTCTTTCTTTCAACTTCCACTACTTCAGGTTTTGCATTTTGAACAAAGCGTTCGTTGCTGAGTTTTTTATTTACAGATTGTAAAAAACCTTTAAGATAATCAAGGTCTTTTTGAAGTTGTTCTTTTTGAGAGGAATTGTCAAGCGTTCCAATCGTTTCAATAAAGAATTTATCTTTTTGTACTACTACCGTAATGTTGTTAGCGATCGGAGATTCGTTATAGGAAATTGATTCAGCATTTAGTTGCTTGAGTAAGATGTTCTCTATGTTTCTATAATTATCCTGATCATTGGTAAGAATATGCAGTTTAATGCTGTCTTTTGGTTTTAATTGATTACGGTTCTTTGCATCACGGATAGCGGTGATCACCTCTTTTAATAAAATACCCTGAACAAGAATTTTTGAATTTTGATCTTTAATTTTTGCTTCTTGCCTTATACAAATATCATCTCCTTCTTTTCTTTCTGTTAATTGATGATAAATTTCTTCTGTAATAAAAGGCATGAATGGATGCAGTAGCTGCATTAGCTGCTCAAAGAAGATAACGGTGTTATTATAAATTTCTTTATCAATTGGCTGTTCAAATCCGGGCTTGATCCATTCCAGGTACCAACTGCAGAAGTCATCCCATATCAGCGAATAGATTGTTTTTAGTATTTCACTAAGGCGGAAGTCTTTATATTGTTCTTCTATTTGCATTCTTGCTTCATTCAATCTATTTTCAAACCAATCAACAGCAAAACTATGAACTCCCGACTCTGAACTCTGAACTCTCAATTCCCAACTCTTAACCAACTTCAAAGCATTCCAGATTTTATTAATAAAAAATCTTCCTTGTTCATTTCCTGCCTGATCCCACATTAAATCATTGCCGGCAGGAGAGGAGATCATAATGCCGAAGCGAACAGCATCAGCACCATCTTTATCGATCATTTCTAAAAGATCCGGTGAGTTGCCTAATTGCTTACTCATTTTTCTTCCAATCTTATCACGAACGATACCCGTAAAATAAACTTCACTAAATGGTTTTTCTTTCATGTATTCAAAACCGGCCATTATCATTCTTGCTACCCAAAAGAAAATGATCTCAGGAGCTGTTACCAACGTATTGGTAGGGTAGTAGTATTTAATATCTTTATTTCCGCGATCACTGAATCCTTTAAAAACTTCGAAAGGCCATAACCAACTGCTAAACCAGGTATCGAGTACGTCTTCATCCTGCATTAGTTTCTTGTTTCTTGTTCCTTGTTCCTTGTTATGCAGCTCTTCGAGACTTGAAGCAACGTAAACATTACCTTCTTCATCATACCATGCAGGAATTCTTTGTCCCCACCAAAGTTGGCGGCTGATGCACCAATCTTTAATATTTTCCATCCAATGCCGGTAAAGATTTTTGAACTTAACAGGGAAAAATTTTATTTCATCATTAACTACAGCAGTAAGAGCAGGCTTATAAATCTTCTTCATATCAACCCACCATTGCAGGCTTAACCTTGGTTCAATAACAGAATCTGTTCTTTCACTGTATCCAACTTCGCTTGTATAATCCTCTGTTTTTACCAAATGACCTTTAACTTCTAATTCTTTTATTATTTTTTTCCTTGCTTCAAAACGATCTTCTCCAATAAATATCTGTGCGGTTTCATTCAATGTGCCATCTTCATTCAATATCTCTACTATATCAAGTTTATGTTTTTGTCCAAGCTGGTAATCATTTACATCATGAGCCGGAGTTACTTTCAATGCGCCTGTTCCAAATTCCATCATTACATATTCATCAGTTATGATTGGAATGCGTCGATTGATCAGCGGAACAAAGGCAAACTTTCCATGCAGGTGTTTATAACGTTCATCGGCTGGATGAACACAAATGGCTGTATCACCCATGATGGTTTCAGGACGGACAGTAGCTATAACAATGAAGTCAGATATAGGATTGAGGTCAGACTTCTGACTTCCGGTTTCTGACTTCGGTTGTTCAATGAAATATTTCAAATAATAAAGCTTCTGGTTGGTTTCTTTTCTTATCACTTCTTCATCACTCAATGCCGTTTTAGCTTTCGGATCCCAATTGATAATTCGTTTACCACGATAGATATAACCTTTATTATAGAGATCAATGAAAACATTAATAACTGAATTATAGTAGTCGGGATCCATTGTAAAATTGGTACGATCCCAATCAGCACTGCATCCCAGTTTTTTTAATTGTTGTAAAATGATGCCACCATATTTGTCTTTCCATTCCCACGCATATTTTAAAAAATCTTGCCTGCTTAGCGATGATTTGCTGATACCCTTTTCACGAAGCATTTGTACCACTTTTGCTTCCGTGGCAATCGATGCATGGTCAGTACCAGGTACCCAACACGCATTTTTACCCTGCATTCTCGCACGGCGTATCAATATATCCTGGATGGTATTATTAAGACTGTGACCCATGTGAAGAACACCCGTCACATTTGGTGGAGGCATCACGATAGTATAGGGCTCCCTGTCGTCAGGGTCACTATGAAAATAATTTTTATCAAGCCAATGCTGGTACCATTTCTGTTCTGCGGCATTGTGGTCAAAGTTCTTGCTCAGTTCCATAAAACCGCAAATTTACCGCTTTTGCGTAGATGTGAAACCTTAGAGTATATGATCAGTGAATTGCAATGATAATTAGCCCAACTGTATTACTACTATCAACGTCTGTTGCGACGCTCCGTTCATCTTTTTGTTCTCTACTCAGCAATTAGTGAAGTAATTTTTTATCAGGCTCTATTACCATTTTCTTCAGGAGGATCTTTTCGTTTTGCCTCTTTACTAATATAATATTCGCCTTTATACACTTCAATAATGCCATGGTAAATTTCTTCAAGTGAGGACGTTTTTGTTATATAACCTCTGGCGCCAAGCTCAAGTATTCTGTCTACATTAAAAGGCTGGTTGTTGATTGATAAACCGATTATTTTAATAGAAGGATTTATTTTTAAGATCCTCTCTGTAACCTCAAATCCATTAAGGGGCGACATATTGATGTCGATAAGCATGATCTCCGGGAATAGTTTTTGAGCCTGCTCTATAGCCGAAGCTCCATCTTCACATATAGCAATTAAATCAAACTGTGGATTATTTTCAAAAAGCAGCTTCCATGACTCACGAATCAATTTATGATCATCTACCAGGATGATCCGTATCGGGTCGTTACTCATTTTAAAGTAAGTAGTTTAAGTTTTGTGCGTTTTTATCCATAAATACCTTGCCATGAAGGAAAAGCATTGGCTATTCCCGTCCTTTTTTAAAAAAATACTTTACGAAGAAGGGGCTTGAGTCGGATTTCATTTTCAAAATCACATTCACATGTAAATCGGCAGTGACTTACAATTTTTTTTGTAGCTGACAGCTTATAAGAATAATGTCAGGGTACGGTTTAAAAATCTATATAGTAAAAATACTGAATAACTAAAGTAATATTACTTAGTGAACTCACCAAGTGTTTTTACTGATTTTTTTTAAAAAATTGATTTGAGTGCCTTTTATTATCGGCAATGAGCGGCATAAGATTTAAAAATTATATTCGTAGAAAAATATCTTATGAAAAAATTTATAAGTGTACTTATGACACAATGTTTTATTTTTCCCATTTTTTCGCAACAGGTCATCAATCTTGAAGAAAATATTCCCTATTCGTATAACGGGCTCGAGTATGGTTTTTATGTTACTAATGAGGTTTCAAAAGAAGTAAAAGGAGAAGACTATTTCAGGTACGAAATAAATTTATATGTAACAAACAAAAGCGGCTGCTTAAAACTTATTCCTTTTAGGCCAACCAATTCCGGAAGCAACAATAACAATGATGAAGTGATGTTGGCAGAATTTAATTGTACCAATGCCACAGGCAAAAGATTAACAGCAAAAAAAGGCACCGTAAATGCCAAACCCTGGTTTACCAACGTAAAAATGCCAGATGAAACAATAAAAGAAAAGTATAGGATGATGAGTATACAGGCAGGTTATGCTATCCGCAACGGGCAAACACTTGCGACACGCATTATCGTTATAGTGCCAAAAGGTGAACGGCCCAAAATGAATTCCCGTATCAGTTACCTGCCGGAGATACAATAACCATTTTAAAATTTTGCATACAAAATTATGAAAAGAGAACTGGCCTCATGGCATAGCCCTTCGCTTAATAAAGAAATGCCGATAGCGACCTATGGAGATTATGGGTTTGCTCTTTTATTAGTGCCAACGGCTGCAGCTGATTACCTGGAATACGAACGTTTTCAATTGATGGATAGTATTGCCCCTTTTATAGATAGCGGTAAAGTAAAAGTATTTTCCATCGATAGTATTAATAATGATAGTTGGATGAATAATCATATCAATCCAAGAGATAAAGCGATACGTCACCAGCATTGGAACAACTATGTATTTAATGAGGTAATTCCATTTGTTCGTAACCGGACAAGCAACGAAACACCAATAATTACCTGCGGGGCTTCCTTCGGCGCTTTACATAGTATGAATTTATTTTTAAAACGACCGGATATTATCAATGGAGTAATAGCTATGAGCGGAGTATATGATCTTGCTGAATATACAAAAGGCTATTTTGATAATGATGTATATTTTAATAGCCCCATGCACTTCATGCCCAACCTTACTGACCATAATATCCTGGAGCAGATCCGCAGCAGTAACCATATTCATATTCTGACGGGCAGCGGCTCTTATGAAGATCCGGGTGCAAGCGGCAGATTTGCTAAAGTGCTTTATGATAAAGGCATCTCGTATGAATTAGATATATGGGGACAGGAATGGCCGCACGACTGGAATACATGGCGGTCTATGCTTCCTCATTATTTGGGTTCGAGATTTTGAATTATAAGTTTACCAGGTCATTCAACTTTTGAACAAATTCTTTTCTTTCAATCATTCTTGCTCCAAAACTTTCCAGGTATTCGGTATAAACCTGACAATCTATTAATTCAACAGTCTCTTCTTTTAATTGCATTACATATTTTGTAAAAGCAAAACGGGAAGCATTGCTGATCTTGCTAAACATACTTTCTCCAAAAAAGATCCTGCCTATTCTTATCCCATAAAGACCGCCTACCAACTCGTTTTCTTTCCACACCTCTGCACTATGAGCATAACCCAATTCATGCATCCTGATATAAGCTTTTTCTACTTCACCTGTTATCCAGGTGCCTTGTTGCCCTGGTCTTTTAATTTCTTTGCAATGATAAATGACCTCTTCAAAGCTTTTATTTATTGTAAAATCAAAGTAATTTTCTTCCAACAGTTTTTTAGTTGTTTTATTCACTTTTAATTCTTGCGGGAACAAAACAAATCTTGGATCGGGACACCACCATAATATGTGCTCGCCTTCATACCAAGGGAAGATGCCATTTCGATAAGCCAGCAATAATCTTTCCGGGGACAGATCACCACCCATAGCAAGCAGGCCATCGGGCTCTGCTGTTTCAACAGGCGGGAACAGCAATTCTTTATCTAATACCCAAAGAGGCATAACCGTAATTAATAATAAGAATTTGAAATTAGGAATAGGAAAGGATAGTAAGTTTAAGCCATTACTTCGACAGTCGCATTGATGCCGCGGTCAGTAATAGCATCGCATTGAGGTTTTAATTCATCATAACTTCCTTCTTTTACTGCATACTTACCACGGAAGTGAATAAAATAAGAGCATTGTTCGGCTTGTTCATAACTATGACCACACACTTCTACCAATGTCTTAATCACCCATTCAAAAGTATTAACCTCATCGTTCCAAACTATAAGGCAGCAAACTTCTTCGAATTCCGTAGCGATGCTGGTCTCTTCAAACAGTTCAGTGAGAATATCGTTTTTTGTTGTTCCCATTGCTTCACAAAAATATAGATTATTATTTGTTGTGGTATCGTAAATCTACATTTTTAGTTCTTGTACCCTTTAATTTAAATCAAATATTATGCAAAAAAGTAACCCGAACTGCCGGTGTATTTCTATAAGATTGAATTATGAGGGCCCATGATGATAAACTTAAAAAAGTTTGATAGAAAACTCTGCCAACTTATCTTTGCACTCCCTATTAAAAAGGGAGTTTAGCTCAGCTGGTTCAGAGCATCTGCCTTACAAGCAGAGGGTCGGCGGTTCGATCCCGTCAACTCCCACTTAATAAAAAGCAAAAGGGTTCAGGTTTCACTGGAACCTTTTTTGTTTTTATATTTTTAATCAAATTCTGTTTACTTAAAAATAACATCTAAAATTTCGTAGGCACCTAATGATGTTAAACTTTAAAACAGAATTATCAAACCAGTTTTGCTGATTCGGTTTTTACAGATTTAAGCTTGCGGAGATTTCTAAAAATAATTGTAATAAGGTATAAGCACTACTTAAGCATTATCGCATCTGAATATATCGCATCATTTGCTCGCGCAAATCATTGTATCAATATTTACCACATTGGCAAAAAGTATAAAACAAAAGGGCCGGGCATATGCCCGGCCCTTTAAAATCAACTGTGTAATTAGTAAATATTACGGCAGTTGCAATTGTATCGCATCTGAATATATCTGATCATTTACTCCGGTAGTTTTAACACCTATAGAGGCATAGATAGTATTACCCATAACTTTCAAAAATTGCTTTTCGCCAGTGGTAAGGGTATTCAAATCAATTTTAATAGTAACAGCGCCACCAGCACTTGCAGCAGCAGGAACTACGTTACCCCCGGAATTTGTACCAGCATTAAAGGTACGTACAGCACCCTGAGTAGCAGACTGAATATC
>Ga0105249_10002254_pt1 | contig 16736 bp, 12 predicted proteins | sample KBSS44metaG_FD_81522 | JGI IMG/M metagenome (GOLD analysis project Ga0105249, IMG submission 81522) | Switchgrass rhizosphere microbial communities from Kellogg Biological Station, Michigan, USA - KBS S4-4 metaG | ecosystem: Host-associated > Plants > Roots > Rhizosphere > Soil | place...
CAGTATTTCGGACCCGGTTCCCCGCTGGCGCTGCGAAATTCATTGCCTGGATATGGATAAAATTGAGGAGTGAATGCTTCGTGATTATCATAGTTGGAGGCGGATTGTTGAGCGAAAACAGCTATAGAAAATAGTAAGCTGTAAACACAGGAAATTAATTTCTTCATCATATAAAATTTAATAAGAACGTAGGAACGAAAGTATATAAAAGACTTTAGTGCATACTACCGCTCATAGGGTATTTAGATTATTTATGGAAAATATGAATGCACAAGCCATGCCATAACGCCTTGAGTTTGGTCTTAATGAGTTGAAAAGTTAATGACTACTTAAAAAGAGCTTCAGCTATTGCAATACTTTCAGGTTTTCCTACATCTACAAGCTTATCGCCGCTATGATCGTATCCAAGTATTGAATGGTCTTTTGCCAGTTGCAGATAAAGATCTACCAGCGAAAACTTACCCGTGAATGGAATAAGATCAAAAACATCATATTCAAAAACGACGACACAGCTATATGCTTTTTCATGGAGACCTGGTTTTGCTAAAGAAATTCTTTCCTCGCCTGTTCTTGCATTCCGCCATCCACAAAGGCGATTGTTCTCATCAAATAAAAAATATCGGGAAGTTTTACGATCAGTAACCGCAAGAGAAATCAATGGCTTGTTTTTTTCATGAAATGCAATCAGCTTATTCAGATCAAGGTTGGTAAGAAAATCAACATTACAGGCGATAAATTTTTCACCAGGTGTAAACAAATCTTTTGCTTTTAATAACCCGCCCCCTGTTTCAAGTAACTCATTTGTTTCATCACTTATAATAATATTACTGCCCCAACCATTATTCTTTTTAATAACATCAATTACCTGCTCAGCAAAATGATGAACATTTACAATTATATCTGTGATGCCATATTGCTTAAGATATTCGATATTTCGTTGTAGTAATGATCTTCCGTTTACCAGGGCAAGAGCTTTGGGATACTTATCCGTCCAGGGTTTGAAACGGGTGCCGAGGCCCGCACTAAATATCATTGCTTGTCTCCGGGCTCTAAAGGGAAGATCAGCATCAGTCTTTAAGTTATTAGAAGTATTCATTTATTATTCGGCAAATAGAAAAATTCTTTTATTTCCCTTCAGCAGGCAGGACATTAACCCAGTTTTTTGATTCCTGCTCAATATGATTTAATTCAATTTTTACTTTGAATTTATTTTTTAAATGTCTTGCTAATGCATCTGCTGCATATACACTGCGGTGTTGACCACCTGTGCATCCAAAATTTACCATGAGGTTTTTTTTATTTCTTAAAATGTAATCCTCAACTGCGAGATCAACAATATCAAAAACGCTGTTTAAAAATTCGGCCATCTTAGTTTGCTGTTCAATGTAATCCTTTACTTTTTTATCACGTCCGTGCATGGTTTTAAATTCTTCAATTCTGCCAGGATTCAATAAACCACGGCAATCAAAAACAAAACCTCCACCATGCCCGCTTTCATCTGCAGGTATTCCTCTATTCTTGTACGAGAAACTATTGATCTTAATTACCAACGGCGTTTGCTCTGTTGCCTGCACGGGAGTATACTTTTGAATAATCTCATCGGAAACACAAAGATCAAGCACCTTTCGAAATTCGGGAACAGCAATGCCCATGCTATGATTTTCAAAAAAATCTTTCAGATTATTTAATCCCAATGGAATGGCAGTAAGAAATTGCGCCTTTCTTTCAAACAGGCCCCGAAAACCATAAGCTCCGAGCACTTGCAGCAACCTGATCAATACATAACCATTATACTGCGTTTGAAAAATCTTTCTGTCGATATGATGATCAAGAATATTTTCAAATGCATTCATATAATCATCTAATAAATTATATTTCCATTCTTTTGGAAGGTTAGCTCTTGCCTGCCACAACATGCTGGCTACATCATATTGCGGAGCTCCCTTCATGCCGCCCTGGTAATCTATAAAATGAACAGAATTATCTTCTTTCACTAAAATGTTCCGGCTTTGAAAATCACGAAACATAAAATATTTATATTCTGTCCGGGTAAGATAAGTACTTAAAGCTTCAAAATCATCCAGTAGTTTTTGCTTATCATACGGCTTGCGCAATGCATCCAGGAAATAATATTTGAAATAAAGAAGATCCGCCATGATAGCTTGCTTGCCAAATTCTTTATTAGTGAGACAACGATCATAGTTTAAACCTTCATCGCCTTTTATTTGCAATTGAGCTAAAGCTTCAAGACTTTTTTTAAACAGCTCATATATATTCTCGCTAAACCCTTCTGCTTCTAAGCGATTCAATAAGGAAACATCACCGAAGTCTTGCTGGAGATAATATACATTATCATCACTCACAGAATATATCTCCGGTACAGTAAGTTTTTTCTTAAAAAAATGATCAGAGAAATAAATGAATGCGTCATTCTCTTTTACATTGGCGCCAAACGTACCGATCACAGATTGCTTTTTTCCGTGTAATCTGAAATAGCGCCGTTCACTCCCTGACTGTGGTAGTACATCAATTAAATTAACTTCTTCACCGGACCATCTTTTATATAGCTCTTTTATGCTATCGATATGCTTTTGCATGTCTGCAAAGGTACAGGTAGCAACTCACAAGAATAACTCACCGTTCAAACACCCGTTCGCTTTCATTAACTTTGTTTTCCCGGTGACAATGTTTTTCATTCTATGAGTTATCAGCTTCAAAATAAAATCCGTATCGTTACTGCTGCCAGCCTTTTTGATGGACATGATGCAGCTATCAATATCATGCGACGTATTCTTCAAAGCAATGGAGCTGAGATCATTCATCTTGGACATAACCGGTCAGTAAAAGAAATAGTAGAAGCCGCTATTGAGGAAGATGTGCAGGGCATTGCTATCACCAGTTACCAGGGTGGGCACCTGGAGTTTTTTAAATATATGAAGGATCTGCTTGAAGAAAACGGCTGTGGTCATATAAAAATATTTGGCGGCGGTGGTGGTACTATTTTACCAAATGAAATAGAGGAATTGCATAAATATGGCATTACCAGGATTTATAGTCCCGATGATGGAAGAAAAATGGGATTGGAAGGAATGATCGAAGAAGTTGTTCGTTTGTGTGACGTACAATTGAATGGACAGCCAGATTATAAAAGTGGAATGAAACTGGAAGAGGTTAAAGATGTAAGAAAGATAGCAAGAGAAATTACTAATGCAGAAAATGGAGTGATGGAAAATAAAAATCAAAACTCCACAGTTATCGGGTCAAAGGTCAAAAAAGGGGCCGCCACTGTTCTTGGAATAACAGGTACAGGTGGTGCAGGCAAATCTTCCGTTACTGATGAAATAGTGCGTCGGTTTCTAAACAGCTTTACTGACAAAACAATTGCTGTTATTTCTGTTGACCCATCAAAGAAAAAAACCGGCGGAGCCTTGCTTGGTGATCGAATCAGAATGAATGCTATTTCTCATCCCCGTGCATACATGCGAAGCCTGGCTACCAGGGAAAGTGATAAAGCCTTGAGCTCTCATGTGCAAGAAGCAATTGATATTTGTAAAGAAGAAAATTTTGATCTTATTATTTTAGAAAGTGCCGGTGTAGGACAAAGTGATGTTTCGATTATTGATTATTGCGATCTGAGCATGTACGTGATGACCCCGGAGTACGGAGCTGCTTCTCAGTTGGAGAAGATCAATATGCTTGATTACGCTGATCTCATTTGTATAAACAAATTCGATAAGGCAGGTGCATTGGACGCATTAGCTGATGTTCGAAAACAATATAAACGCAATCATCAATTGTTTGCCGCTAAAGATGAAAGCTTACCTGTTATTGGTACAGTTGCCAGTAAGTTCAATGATGATGGTATGAATCGTTTATTCGAATTGTTGTTAAAAAAATTGGAGGAAAAAACAGGAACTAAATTTAATGACTATCATTCCCCTGATACGGCAAAAGTTTCTGCGGCTATTATTCCCGCTAATCGTACAAGGTATTTAAGTGAGATCAGTGAAAACAATCGTAATTATGATCAGTTGGTAAAAAATCAATCTGCTATCGCTTCTAAATTATACCAGCTTAACGGCACATTAAAAGATTTAGAAGAAAACTCTCAACTATCGCCTGAGCTAAAATCCCTATTACAACAACAGATCAATTATTATAACGATCAGCTCACGCCGGTTTCCCGTAAACTGATTAATAACTGGCCGCAAAAAATAAAAGCATACCAGGAAGACTATTATCAATACACTGTACGTGATAAAGTAATTAAGCATGAAATGTTTTCAAAAAGTTTAAGTGGTACAAGAATCCCAAAGGTTGTTCTTCCAAAATTTAAGGATTGGGGAGACTTATTAAGATGGCAGGCACAGGAAAATGTGCCCGGCCACTTTCCTTTTACAGGAGGAGTTTTTCCATTAAAAAGAGAAGGAGAAGATCCAACAAGAATGTTTGCCGGCGAAGGAAACCCGGAAAGAACAAATAAACGGTTTCATTATTTGTCACTGGATCAGCCGGCAATTCGTTTATCAACTGCATTTGATTCGGTAACGTTATATGGAGAAGATCCTGATCAGCGACCTGATATTTATGGCAAGGTTGGTAATAGCGGTGTGAGTATTGCAACAGTTGACGATGCAAAAAAATTGTACAGTGGTTTCGATCTTTGTGATCCCAAGACCTCCGTGTCAATGACCATTAATGGGCCCGCACCTATGTTACTTGCTTTCTTTTTAAATGCAGCTATTGATCAGCAATGTGAAAAATGGCTGGAGACAAATGATAAATGGTCAATGGTAAATGATGCGTTTGAAAAAAAATATAGCACAGATAAAAGGCCGACTTATTTCAGTTCAGCAGGTTCTTCGAAAGCCCTCTCCAAAGGAGAAGGTTTGGATAAAGTCTTGCCAAATGGGAATAATGGACTTGGATTAAGATTGTTGGGATTAAGTGGCGATGAAGTTTTACCAAAAGAAATTTATGAGCAATGTAAACAAACGGCGTTGCAACAAGTAAGAGGAACAGTGCAGGCAGATATATTAAAAGAAGACCAGGCTCAGAACACCTGTATTTTTTCAACCGAGTTTGCATTGAAATTGATGGGTGATGTGCAGGAATATTTTATTCAAAATAAGATTCGCAATTTTTACAGCGTAAGCATTTCGGGATATCATATTGCAGAAGCCGGGGCCAATCCCATTACACAATTAGCATTTACATTATCCAATGGATTTACGTATTTGGAATATTATTTAAGCAGGGGAATGAATATTGATGATTTTGCTCCCAACCTGTCTTTCTTTTTTAGCAACGGCATGGACCCTGAATACAGCGTAATAGGAAGAGTAGCAAGACGCATTTGGGCAAAGGCAATGAAATATAAATACAAGGCCAATAAACGCAGCCAGATGCTAAAATATCATATTCAAACATCGGGCAGAAGCCTTCATGCACAGGAGATCGATTTTAATGATATACGTACCACGCTTCAAGCATTGTATGCCATATACGACAATTGTAATAGCCTTCATACAAATGCTTACGATGAGGCCATCACCACGCCAACAGAAGAAAGCGTTCGCAGGGCAATGGCTATTCAATTGATCATTAATCGTGAACTTGGAACAGCAAAGACAGAAAATTTTATCCAGGGATCTTATATCATTGAAGAATTGACTGATCTTGTTGAAGAAGCTGTACTTGCTGAATTTGACAAGCTTACTGAAAGAGGGGGAGTGCTTGGAGCGATGGAAAGAATGTACCAGCGAAATAAAATACAGGAAGAAAGTTTATACTACGAACAGCAAAAGCATACTGGTGAGCTACCCCTGGTTGGTGTCAATACTTTTTTAAATAAAAAGGGTAGCCCGACGATCATGCCCGGCGAAGTAATTCGAAGTACAAAAGAGGAAAAAGACAAGCAAATAGAAAACCTGGATGCTTTTAAAAAAAGGAATGAGACTCAGAGTGAAAAAGAAATAATGAAATTAAAAGAAGTAGCGATCAATAATGGGAACTTGTTTGCTCAACTAATGGAAACTGTAAAATATTGTTCCCTGGGCCAGATAACTCATGCCCTTTATCAAGTAGGGGGACAATATCGCAGAAATATGTAATTCATCTTATTCCTATAAGATTGTTGTAAAACTGTTAACGCTTTTGTTTCCTTTGCACTCTTGCATTAATTTACAGCTTCTATTTTTTTGTGCATGAAAATATAAGTCATCAATGAAAAGAATTATAGTTATCGTTTGTGTCATTATTTTTTCATGCTTTCGGTTGGCTGCCCAAAATCTTGATTCTACCATTGCAACTTATGCCGATAAATATGCGCAGGAACGTACTTATCTCCACTATGACAAATCAACCTATGCTCCCGGGGAAACGATCTGGTTCAAGGCATACCTGATGAAAAGCATTTATCCTGCTGACGACAGCAAAACTTTTTATGTTGATTGGACGGATGATAAGGGTAATCTTCTTTTTCACAGCGTAACACCTGTTATTGATGCTACCTCTAATGGTCAGTTTGATATTCCTGCTACTTATACGGGGCCATTTGTTCATGTTAGGGCTTACACTAAATGGATGCTCAATTTCGATACTGCTTTTCTTTACAACAAAGACATTCGCATTCTTTTAAAAAATCCTGTTTCTCAAACAAAAAATACGATAGTTCCAACACTTGAGTTTTTTCCCGAAGGAGGAGATGCTATTGCAGGAATTAGTAACAGGATCGCTTTTAAGGCAAATGATCAATGGGGAAGGCCGGTAAAAATAAAGGGTATTGTACAAAATAATGCGGGTGCAACAATTGATAGTCTTCGTGTGATACATGATGGCATGGGTTATTTTTTTATTACACCAAAAGGGGGAGAAACTTTTACTGCTAAATGGAAGGATGAAAAAGGATCTGAGCATACAACCCCTTTACCAGTTATTAAGCCAACTGGTATTTCCTTGTTGCTAACGATCTCGGGGACCAGGCGTACATTCAATATCAATGCTGCAAAAGATTTTACTGAAAGGTCACCTACAGTTAATTTGATAGGTACAATGAATCAACAGCAGGTCTTTAAAGTATCAAAAGAGATTTCAACAGGTGCAGCAAAAGGGGTCATTCCTACCGGGGATCTTCCGAGTGGTATTTTAACCATTACCATATTTGATGCTCAATGGCACCCTGTGGCAGAACGGATCACATTTATTAATAATGAAGAATATCTTTTTCATCCTGAAATGACTGTTGAACATTGGGGATTGAATAAAAGAGCAAGGAATGAAATACAAATAACAATACCCGATAGCGTTTCATCCAATCTCTCGGTATCGATAACAGACGTTGATATTGATGCAGACAGCAGCAATACGATCATTTCTCATTTATTGTTGACAAGTGATATAAAAGGACAGGTATATAACCCTTCTTATTATTTTTTAAATACGAGTGACTCAATCAGCCAGCGGCTTGACCTGGTAATGCTTACTCATGGATGGCGAAGATTTATCTGGGATGATGTTGTTAAAGGAAAATTTCCTAAAATTAATTTTCCCAAAGACACATCATTTATGACGCTTTCCGGCAAAGTGTATGGAGCTACTCCTTCACAATTGAGAGAGGCTTCAACTATCATTTTAATTTTTAAGCAAAAAAATGAAGAAGGTAAATTTTTATTATTACCTGTAGAACCTAACGGATATTTTAATGATCCATCCGTCTTCCTTTTTGATACAGCACATGTTTATTACCGGCTTTCCAAAGGTCTCGCCAACGCATCAGTACAATTTATGGAAGGACGTATTCCTGCTCCGGCATACCGGCTTCCGGCTACTGGAATTTTTTATAACCAGCGTGGAGATACAACAGGTAATGCCCGTCATTTCAAGTTAACTGATGATATGAACCAGTTGTTGCAACAATATGAAGGAAAATTATTAGAGAATGTTGTAGTAAAAGCAAAGACCAAATCGCCGGTACAGGTAATGGATGAAAAATATACTTCAGGTTTGTTTAGCGGGGGAGATAGTTATCAGTTTGATCTTGTAAATGACCCATTTGCTTCTTCACAACAAAATGTTTTTTATTTTTTGCAGGGAAAAGTAGCAGGCTTACAGGTAAATGTAAATGGAACCAATGCTAATTTATCATGGCGTGGCGGCTCACCACAATTATTCGTCGATGAAGTACCAGCCGATGTTGACCTTGTATCAGGTATTTCTGTAAATGACATTGCCTATATAAAAGTTTTCAGACCACCTTTTTTCGGCGGCGGTAATAGTGGTAATGGAGCCATTGCGATTTATACCCGGAGAGGCGATGATATGAAATCAACTCCGGGAAAAGGCTTGGCGAATAGTAACATCAATGGCTATACCGCTATCAGGCAATTTTATTCTCCTAACTATAGCACTTTTAGCCCCGCAAATGATAAAAAAGACCTGCGCACCACACTTTATTGGAATCCGCAGGTGACAACCACTCCCCAGAAAAATAAAGCCACTCTTAGCTTCTATAATAATGACATAAGCCGTTCTTTCAGGGTAGTGATCGAGGGTATGACAAAAGACGGAAGGTTAACGCATGTAGAGCAAATAATGGAATAGGTGCCAATTTTAGTGTGGAATTACTTACACATTCTGCAGCAGTTGTTTTAAAATAAAAATTTCAGATAGGATAAATAATTAAATCATTACAAAGCAAAATATGGCCTGATATTTTGTATAAACTAAGGGAATAACAATTTATCACCAATAAAATAAATCTTATGAGCTCTAAATTATTAACAGGCTTTGTAGCCGGAATATTAGTGGGGATCTTGTTTGCCCCGGATAAAGGATCGGAAACCCGGAAAAAAATTAGCAAGAAGGGAAAAGACTTGAAAGATCAATTCAATGATTTTGTTGACAGCGTAAGCGAACAATTCCATTCTTTTAAGGGAGACGCAGAAGATTTTGTACAAAAAGAAAAAACAAAAGCTCAGTCATACGCCAACGAAGCGCAAAATTCCTGGAGCAGCCAGTAAACCTATTCTCTCTTCATAATAAAGCCATTCTGCAATGCGGAATGGCTTTTATATTTATATGCCCCAGTATTTTGTAACTTAATGTTTCAAACTGCTATTGTGAAGATCATTGTACCGGCCATTTACATTTTTAGTTGGCTTATATCTGCTCCATATCAGGATGCAACAGTCATTGATTCTTCAACAACAATTCATAAATATGATAACCCGGAATTATTCAGCAGTGATGAAATACTGAATATTACTCTTTCCGGAAATGTTCGTTCGGTATTAAATGATCGTGGCGACAATCCTCAATATCACTCCTTATCTTTTTCATATGCTGAAAAAGATGGGAATGAGATTTCAATGCCGGTGAACATTAAAACAAGAGGTCATTTTCGTAAGAGTAAAGAGAACTGTAATTACCCACCGTTGATGCTTGATTTTTCAAAAAGTAATTTACCAACAACTTCTCTTTTTTATACTCAAAAAAAAATTAAGCTGGTAATGCCCTGCAATGACGATGATTATGTAATTCGTGAATGGTTGGTGTATAAATTATATAATCTTATTACTCCGAAAAGTTTTAAGGCAAGATTGGTAAAAGTGACAATGGATGATGCATCAAAGAAAAAGATAGCGCCGTTTTACGGCATTTTATTGGAAGACGAAAAACAAATGGCGCAAAGAAATAAAGTGATGATCGTAGAAAAACAATCGCTCAAGCCTCAAAATACAGAAACGGATGCTTTTCTTACCATGGCTGTTTTTGAATACATGATTGGTAATACAGACTGGTCAGTGCAATACCAGCAAAATATAAAGCTATTGGCTGTAAATGCGAATGCTATTCCAACAACAGTGCCTTATGATTTTGATCATTCGGGTATGGTGAATGCACCGTATGCTCATCCCGCAGAAGAGTTAGAGATGAGATCAGTTTTGGAACGGCGATACCGGGGCTATTGCATCAACGATATGAAATTGTTTGATGAGGTGATTGTCAAATTCAATAAGCTAAAAAGTAGTTTTTATAGTGTTTATACAAATTGCAGTTTGCTGGATGCGAAGTATATAAAAACCGTTACACGATACCTAGATGAATTTTATGAGACAATAAATGATGCTAAGAAGTTCAAGAAAGAATTCAGCTATCCTTGTGATCCGAATGGCACGGGGAATATTATCATTAAAGGACTAAAAGAAGATTGAATCATTGAACATGCTGACTGAGTTTTTTTAAAGCCACTTCCAGGTTAATTCCTTTTCCCAACACATCTTTAAAAATATCGCCTTCACTTTTAATACGGTCAAGGGTATTATTAATGGTAAATGCTTTTGGCGTAAGTCCTTTTTTTACTTCCTCCCAATGCAATGGAGTAGAAACAGTAGCGCCGGGTTTAGGCCGCAATGAGTAAGGAGCAGCAATAGTTTGAATGCTCCTGTTTTGAAGGAAATCAAGATAAATTTTTTTCTTCCTTTTAGCAGGACTTCTTTCTACACTGGTAAAAGATGCGATTTCCTTATGCACAATAGTTACGATCAATTCTGCCAACATACGGGACTGATCATAAGAATATTTTGCTCCCAGCGGAATATAGATATGCATACCGGTTGCGCCTGATGTCTTAGCATAACAATTGACATTAATATCATCAAGCAGGTTCTTTACTGCCAGGGCAGCTTCTACTACTTGGTCATACAAATTATCATCGGGATCAAGATCGATCACACACCAGTCGGGATTATCCGGAGATTGAATACGACTATGCCAGGGATTCATTTCAATGCACCCAAGATTGGCGAGGTACATTAAGGTTGCCTCATCGGTACATACGAGGAATTGTTTTGTTTCCCCATCTGATTCACTTTTGTAAGGATGAGTGTCTATCCAATCGGCTACTTTTCCTTCCACATTCTTTTGATAGAAATTCATTCCGTTGATACCATTTGGAAAACGATTAAGTGATTGCGGCCTGTCTTTCATGTACGGCATTATATAGGAAGCTACTGAGGAGTAATAATTAAGAACATCTCTTTTTGTTATCTTTTCTTTAGGGAAATAAATTTTATCCAGGTTCGTAAACTTTAATTCATGCTTATTGATCGTCACCGTTTCTTCTTTACTTGTTGCAGGAAGTAAGTTGGTTTTATTATTTGCTGATACCTTTTTTGATACAGATTTTTTTGCCGAAATTTTTTGTTTTGTTGAAGCCGCTGTTTCTTCTTTAATTATTTTTTTAGCTTTTGTCATAGCATTTTTTTTAATGGAATTTTGTTTCTGATTTTTAACCGGAGAGGAAACAATCTTTTCATCCTTTTCATTCTTTGCATCTTTATCTTCTCTTAGGCCAAGAAAGATCGGGTGTCGTAAAACTTTTTCTTCTGTCCATTCAGAAAATTTTACTTCGCATACCAATTTTGGCTTAAGCCATGTAGCAGGCATGTTGGTCACAGGTTTCTTTTCGAAAGGACATTTATCTGTAATAAGCGGTTGAAATTTTTCATAAAGCTCTTTTAATTTTTTTTGATCTATTCCTGACCCGCTATGTCCAATATATTTTAATTCCCCCTTAAAATATTTGCCTAATATCAATGCGCCAAAATATTTACGGCTCTTTCGTGGCTCAGTAAAACCGCATATAATTGCCTCGAGTTGTTGATTATTTTTTACTTTCAGCCAGTTCTGGCTTCTGAATCCAATTGCATATTCACTATCCGCTCTTTTAGCAATTATTCCTTCTAACCCTTTTTCCAATGCTGCCTTAAAGAAAGCGATGCCTTCTTTTGCTATATGATCGCTGTAGCGAATGATCGATTGATCTTCCGGCAAAATACTTTGCAATATTCCTTTGCGCTCAATAAGAGGAAGGCCGGTCAGGTCTCTGCCATTATACCATAGTATGTCGAATACATAATAAACAAGGTGAGCTGCTTTAGCATTTTTTACAAAACCCTGCAATTGCTGAAAATCAGCATGGCCCTTATCATTGATTGCTATGATTTCCCCATCTACAATTGCATTTATTTTCCATTCCTTCAAGGCTTCAGCTATAGATCTAAATTTTTCGTTGAAAGAAAGTTCATTGCGGGATCGGATATCCACTTTACCATTTTCTAAGTAACCTATAGCTCTATATCCATCCCATTTTATTTCATAAATAAAATTTTCATCATCAAAGGGTCGGTCAGTAAGTGTCGCCAGCATGGGTTTTATATTCTTTGGAAAAGGAGTTTTTTTTCCTTTGGCTAAAAAATTTTCAATGTCCGTGGAATTTTTGCGGGGGCTTTCTGTTTCGTCATTTGATCTTTCCTGTAGTTTTTTTTTAATAGGCTTTATGACTTTGCTTTTAGAAATGCCGTTTGATTTGCGGGAGCTTTCCCAAATATTCTTACTTGTTTTAGCTATTTGCTCTATCGTTTTTCGGGACACAACCGATTTATCTTTTACTGTAATATCTTCTGACGTTGCATATTTGTCCCTATGCTTTATGAGCAGCCAGCTATTTTCCCCACGATAACTTGTTTTCACCAGGGCAAATTCACCTTTTAGCTTTTTGCCATGCATTACAAATTTTAAGCTGCCTGCATGTAATTGTTTAAGTAAAATTTTTTCATTTTCTTTTTTATTTGTTGAAACATTTTCTAAAGGTTCATATGTTCCTTCATCCCAAACGATCACTGTACCGGCTCCATAATTTCCTTGGGGAATAATGCCTTCAAATGTCCGATAGTCATAAGGGTGGTCTTCCACCATCATTGCAAGATGTTTAATAGAAGGATCCATCGATGGCCCCTTTGGTACGGCCCAGCTTTTTAATACTCCACCCATTTCCAATCTGAAATCATAATGAAGATTGGTAGCAGCATGCTTCTGCACCACAAAGTGAAGGGCATTGTCTTTATTTGCTCCTCCTGTCGGTTCAGGACTGTCTTTAAAGTTTCGTTTTTGTTTATACTTTACAAGACTCATGTTTTCAATTTAGCAATATAAACTGTGGCAATAACTGATCTTTATCAGGAGGCCCTGCTATCATTAGCTGAAATACTTTCAATAAGATCTTTTACCTGCTCCGGAGTCCTGTTGATTTTCTTTGATAAATGTTGCAATAACTCATGCTCCTTTCCTGGTTTATAATCAAGATCTTCGTCTGTAAGAGTAATATCATTTTCTTTTAATCTCTCTTTTACCTCCTGCCAGGGAGCCTGCAATTTGAGTTTATCATTTGCCATAAACTGAATGGTTTCAATATTCAAGCCATTTCTTTTCATAAAACAAAAAAGCTGCCTCAATTGTATTTTTCACCTTTCGGTCAGAATAAGCATCAAAGTTTTTTGTTGCTTATTCGTGAGTGAAATTTACTTTTTGCGACAGCTTATATATAATAGACCTTCTTACTAATGCGCCGGAGACGGCGTATAGGAAGCAGGAGAATGTTTTCCTTCCTTTATTTCCTCTATCATTTTTTTATTGAATGCCGGCAGATCTTTCGGACTACGGCTTGTTACTAATCCATTGTCGACTATCACTTCTCTATCTGCCCAATGCGCACCAGCATTTTCAATATCAGTTTTTACAGATGGATAAGAAGTCATATTGCGGCCATCGATCATTCCTGTTTCAATTAATAATTGCGGACCATGACAAATAGCGGCGACCGGTTTTCCCTGTTCTAAAAATTGTTGAGCAAACTCTACACTTTTTTCATTTGTCCTAAGTTTATCAGGATTAAGAACACCGCCGGGCAACATTAATGCATCATAATCATCTGCATTGGCTTGTTCTATATTAACATCAACAGGTAGTTCAATTGTCCAATGATCATGATTCCATGCTTTTACTTTATCTCTTTGCGGGGATACGATGTCTACTTTGGCCCCGGCAGCTTCCAATTCTTTTTTCGGACTTGTAAGTTCTACCTCTTCAAAACCGTTTTCAGTAAGAATGGCTACTTTTTTTCCACTTAACGTTGCCATAAATAAAAAATTTAAAATGAATATTGGGTTCTGGTTTTGTATTCAAGAACAATACCACCTCTTAAAATGGTGGAAAAATAATTTCTCTTTAATCTCTTTATCTTTCCATATCAATTATAACTGACTAATGAAATATAATCGGGTTGTAATTTTTTTATTAATGGCCATCCTGACATGCAATCGTTGTTCACATAAACCTTATGCAACAACTAACAAGAATTATAAGAAACAGGCAAAATCTTATGCCAAGATATTAGCTCAATATCCCGTGCAAGACTCAGTGATCAATGCCCCTTATTGGATAGGCACTACGAATTTCAATATGCGCAAACCCAACTTTATCATACTGCATCATACTGCACAGGATAGCTGCGGTCAAACATTAAAAACTTTTACAACTGTAAGAACAGCCGTAAGTGCTCATTATGTTATTTGCAAAGACGGAACGATACATCACATGCTGAATGATTATCTGCGTGCATGGCAGGCCGGTGTAAGTAAATGGGGAAATGCAACAGACATCAATTCACTTAGCATTGGAATCGAGATTGATAATAATGGATTTGAGCCATTTTCTGAACCACAGATCAATAGCCTGATCGGTCTGTTAGGCAGATTAAAGAAAGCTTATAATATTCCTGTAGCAAATTTTATCGGGCATGCCGATATTGCACCGGGACGTAAAGTAGATCCCAATAAATATTTTCCCTGGCAAAAACTGGCTGAGAATGGATTTGGATATTGGTATGATACAACCGGCGTACAGGTACCGTCTGACTTTAATGCCATGAATGCTCTGCGTATTATTGGCTATGATATAAAAAATCCGGAATCGGCTATTCAATCTTTTAAGCTTCATTTTGTACAACAGGATAGTACAAAGCTGATCAATGAAGAAGATAAAAAGATATTGGTTGACCTGGTTAAGAAGTATCAATAATTTTTTGACTTAATTAATTGTACTGTTATGGAATTTGGACGTGTAGATGCAAATGAACTAAATAAGGTAGATTTCAGTTTGCCAAAAGAACCTGACTTTAATAAGAAAGTATTAAAAGGGAAACCCGCTAAGAATCCGAAAGTATATCTCGGTTGTGCTAAATGGGGAAGAGTTGAATGGGTTGGCAAAATATATCCACCCAAAACAAAGGAAAAAGATTTTTTGCAACATTATGTAGAACATTATAATTCCATTGAATTAAATGCTACTCATTACAAAATTTATGGCGAAACAGGCATTCGTAAATGGGCCGAGAAGGCAAAAGGAAAAGATTTTGTTTTTTGTCCCAAGATGTATAAAGGCATTACTCATTTTGGTAGTTTAAAAGGAAAGGAGTTTATCACCAATGAGTTTTTCAGGGGAATAACAGCTTTTGAAAAACATCTTGGACCAATTTTCATCCAGGTTAGTGATTCATTTTCTCCAAAAAGAAAAGAAGAATTGTTTACTTATCTCTCTACATTACCAAAAGACCTGCAATTCTTTTTAGAAGTTCGTCACCCTGATTGGTTCTGTAATGAAAAAGAAAGAGAAGAACTTTTTAAATTTTTACGGGACCATGACCTTGGGGCTGTAATTACAGATACTGCAGGGCGTAGGGATTGCGCTCACATGCATCTCACTGTTCCCAAAGCATTTATTCGCTATGTCGGCAATAGCTTGCATAAAACTGATTATACAAGATCAGATGCCTGGACAAAACGAATAAAATATTGGCTTGATAACGGCTTACAGGAGCTTTATTTTTTCATGCACATGCACGATGAAGCTACATCACCTGAATTAACTGTCTATCTTGTTGATAAGCTGAATAAGGCTTGCGGGCTTGATTTGATAAAACCGAAATTCATTAAGACCTTATTATAAAAAAGGCCAGCTCTTTAGAGAGCGGGCCGTTGCTAACCTATGAAAAACACCAAGTTTAATTATCTTAAAAATCCAATGCTTGCGTTCTGCGGTCTAATCGTTCATTTCGTTGCCGGCTTATAAGCTCCGATTTCACTTTATCCTGAAACTCTCTTTGAATTTCAAAAACTTTATTAGCTCTTTGTTCGTTAATGATCTCTTTGAATTCATTTCTGTAACGAACTCTTAATTCGGCGACCTTTAATTGAAGTATGGGCCTGTCGGCTATATTTTCTTTATGGGTTCTTCTCAGATCCTGAATGTAGCGAAGAAAAACAGGGCTGAATCTTTCTGCTTCGTTTTTTGTAAGGTTCAATCTTTTCTGAATGAATTCCTTCATTCGCTCCTGCAGCTTATCTCCCCGGTCATCATTATCCTGGGCAAATGATCTGAGACCAGTAACAACAAACAGGGTCAATATGAGTAAAATTCTTTTCATGTTTTTTAATTAACGGGTACATCATCTATAGCATCTGGATCAGCAGTCTCATCAAGAAATTTTTTCAATTCTGCATCAGGTACATCCTTCAATATATCCTTAGCATCAGTTTTAGTTTCATTAAAAGCTTTTTCTTCACCATTCAAACCAGCATCCGTAAACTGTTGTATAAAAGCTTTTAACTCTTCATCGCTTGTTTTCTTTATTTCTTTATCAACTGATTTTTCCAGTCTTGCCAATTTCTTTTCAGCTGTATTGTTTACCTTATTACTTACAAATAAATAACCACCCAAAGCTATAACGCCTGTTAACATGGCAGCCGTTGCATACCTGTACCATTTACGGCTTGTTATTGAAATTACTTTTGTTTCTTTTTTTGGTGTATTTAATAATTGAAAATAATTCTCCGGAA
>Ga0105249_10002256_pt1 | contig 16732 bp, 14 predicted proteins | sample KBSS44metaG_FD_81522 | JGI IMG/M metagenome (GOLD analysis project Ga0105249, IMG submission 81522) | Switchgrass rhizosphere microbial communities from Kellogg Biological Station, Michigan, USA - KBS S4-4 metaG | ecosystem: Host-associated > Plants > Roots > Rhizosphere > Soil | place...
GATCCGGACGTCCGTGCCGCCGCCGTTAAATTCTAGGGATTTTGGATACAGGGCGCCTATCTGATACACGCCGATCTCAACCCCTACACCAGCGCCGTTGCTTATATCTCCCCAGCCTTGCACCGGTTGGGCGCTTGTTCCCGCCAAGGTATCGGTGCCGTTTTTGTTGATCCTCCACCCGCTATCGGTTGTGAAGTCGATGCATTGATCGCCCCCGCACCAGGAGCCATATTGCATCGGCAAGGACTTTCCTTGATAGAGATAAGCGGAGTCAGACCCGCTTACTGAGCCCGTCGAAGGTGTGCTGGTATTATTCGCAAAGGTGTAGTTTAGGACGCCTGAGAGTTTCGGCGTTACCCGAAGTTCGTACGATTGATAGCCCTTATACGCGGTGGCGAAAGTATTGGATGTACCGTAATCCGCATTCCGCAGTGTTGATGTAACTTTAATGGAGTTCTTGCCTTTATAAAAGTACATCCGTACAGTGAAGGCCATGTAGGCGTTTCCGGCGGCATCCACGTGGCTGCCGGTTGCCTTAATCACAGTGCGCGCGGGTCCATTTTCCTCGATGATAGCGGTGGAGGCTGAATCGTTTGCGGATGAGTAAACGGTCGTGCAAGGCGGGCACGTAGTTTGCCCGGGTGCCGGACCATTCATAACTAAACCTTGCGATGAGCCGCTGGCAACAACCGTCGTGGTTCCGACAACCACTTGATCCACTACATTGAAATTGGCCTTCCTAATCGTGAACGTGGCGGCGCCAGTGGCTACAGTTATGGTCGATCCATTGTCGGCCGCTAGGTTCGAACCCCCGAAATTGCCGGCGCCGCCGCTGGTTAGCCTAATCGACGTGTTGAGTTGACCGGCAGTCACGTTTGCCTGAGTATCGACCAAGACCCACTTGATTCTTCCCGAAGGCCAGCGTCCTAACACCCTGAATTGCCCTAGACTTGCGCCCGCGAGTGTGAGCTGGTTCACGTCTGTGATTCCCGTAGTGGGATCATCCGGCAAGGGAACGCCAACTGTGACCGGGTCAGCGGTTCTGGTAACTCCAGGCACACTGCCCGGATAGAGCGCTTCTTGTATCGTCAGGGGTACATTGACGGCCGGCCAAACGGGAACAATGAAGCCGATGTTCAAGATCCAGAAAGCTCTGTTCATCGCAACAAATTCCTTCGGCCGTGCCATTGCCCTAAATCGATTCGCCCTGGGGGGAACGGTCAACGGGAAACGCCCACCTTTAAAAGTAGTACTAGAGGGTGAGCCAAGCCTAACTCTTCGTTACTCCTTGTTGGTACTTATCGGCATCTGCTGCGATATTCTCCGTAGAACCTCTTCCCTTTTTTGACCTTAGATCAATTGCCGGATGCGGTAGATCGTTTTTGCCTAGTAACCTGAAGATCGTCAACGACCTGATTATTCAGGGGGCGCCGCCTTGGGCTCGGCTATCGAGACCCCACATCATCCTCCCGTATTCCTCCACCAATATTCGCCTTTCGTAACGGCAGACGGCCTCAGTAGTGGCCGTGATGACGGCTTGTCCCTTGCTCCAGGCTTCGAATGCCCGGACAAGCATAGATTGGATACCCGCCTTGTCACCCGGCGAAGCCCACAGACCGGTGTTGGTTTCCCTCAGTACTTGGTCCACTTCGCTGCCCGCAGGTGCGATTGCGAGAATCGGTTTTCGAGTTGCCATGTACTCATAGAGTTTCCCGGGCACGCTGATTTCGTTCGTCATCGTCAGTAGCAGAAAATCCGTCTCCTCCATAAATTTCAGGGCGTCATGTTGAGGCATAAACCCTAGAATCTTGATGTCGGCCCGGCGTCCTTCAAGCAGGGCCTGTTCGGAATCGGCAACACGCCCGACGAAACGGGTCTCAATTTGGGATCGTGTCTCTTCAGGCAACCCGTCGAGCGCGTCCAGATAGAAGCGCGGGGATGCAGTCTTATAAACCGTACCCACATGAGTGACGACCATCCGCGCCGATGCATGTGGCCGCGGTTGGAAGCTGGCAAATACGTCCGCATCATAGCCATTCGGAATGACTGCAAATTTGCTATCCGGTTGGCCCGGATACCGATGCCTAATCTCGGCACAGGATGAACGGTTGACGGCAACCACGAGGTCCGAGCTCTCAACCGCCTCCCGCTCAATGGTTTCGGCACGCCGGCGCGTATGCTCACTGTTCTGAAATTCGAAATCTTTTAAGTAGAAACTGAGCCACTCATCGCGAAAATCGCTCACCAGCAGTAACGATGGGAATTCGCGCTTGAGAGCCGTTCCCAAGACCAGCGCGGAAAACGGCGGCACAGTGATCAGAACAAACTTGATATCGTGGCGTTTGATGATCTGCCGGGCCTTCCGGAGAGCGAAAGGCACCCACAATATCTCCGGCTCTGGAGAAAGCGCTCTTTTCCCTAAACCGATCAGGTACCGTTTCCACGAGATCCGCGCCGCGGTATTCCGAGCCACCTTCCTGTTAAGATTTTTGCTGGTCGCGAGCATGGCCCATAATTTCTGGCGAATCGCGAACGGAATTTCGGGAGTGAACGCCGTGTGTACCTTTACGAAAGAAGGAATCTGCCGCACGAGATCAGGGTCATAGACAGGGCCACCGGCATTTGTCGCTTTGAGTACATGCACTTCGTAGCCGCATGCCGGAAGGTATTTAGCAAGACTGAGGGCCCGCTGGACTCCAATTCCGCCAACCGGCGGAAACAAATATGAGACGATAAGAATCTTCGAGTGAGTCACGGAAACCTCCGCTTGCATCGCAACGATCAGTCCGTCTCTCCAGTAATGTGTTCGGCTACGCCGGGGGCGCATCTGCGATCGCGCGCCGGAAGTTTGCGGACAATTCCAGTTGTATCACGGTTTTGAGGATTCCTTATGATGATGCGCCCGAACAGCGAGCGCCTGATCACCTGTTAACTCGGCAACAACGTTCTGGTGGGAACGGATCCCGCAAAGATTCATGCGGCCGCTCTCTCCGCGCTAAAACGGCGAAAGAGTCAAGTCCACCATTTCTGAAGAATAGGACGGCAAAGAACCCTCTCGAATTGGGACGGTCCTGCTTGGCAGGAGGGGTCAATCGCGTGTGCTGCATCCTCGATCGAGTTGTATGATCGTGGGTGAGCGGTTGACGTCGCGGAGGTTAGGTGAATGCAGCATCGCCTTTACGTAAGTTTCCTATTTGTAAGTTATGCTGGTGGCGCCGTGCTCCACGTAGGTCCGGGCCAGCAATATGCGACGCCGTGCCGCGCAATAGCGGCGGCTTCCTCGGGCGACGAGATCCAGATCGATGCTTCCGGTAACTACGATGGGGATGTATGTGGCTGGAGCACCAATCAACTGACGATTGTGGGTGTTAAGGGACGTCCAAAAATAGACGCTAAGGGCCGGAATGCTGCCGGCAAGGCGATTTGGGTTATCTCAGGCAACAATACAACAGTCGAAAATATTGAGTTCACGGGCGCCCTCGCACCGAATCACAACGGCGCAGGCATCCGGCAGGAAGGCGCAAACCTGACCGTACGCCGTTGCTACTTTCATGGCAATGAGGAAGGAATTCTTGCCGGAGACAATCCGCCAAGCCAGATCCTGGTTGAGACAACGGAGTTCTCTGACAATGGGTATCACGACGGACAATCGCACAATATCTATGTCAATCACATCGCCCAGTTCACCCTTAGGTTCAGCTATTCCCACGACTCCATTTCCGGGCATTTGGTGAAGTCGCGTGCTTTAAACAATTTCATCCTTTACAACCGGCTCACTGGCGAATCCGGCACCTCCAGCTACGAACTGGATTTACCGAATGGAGGACGTTCTTATGTCATCGGAAATTTGCTACAGCAGGGGCCGAGGACGGAAAATTCGACCATCGTTGCGTACGGCGAAGAAGGCCTGACAAATCCTAATAGCGAACTCTATTTCGTCAACAACACACTGGTAAACAACCGTGGGAATGGCACTTTCATTGCCATAGGAACTGGCGCAGCACCGGTCCTCATTCAGAACAACATCTTCAGTGGAGCTGGCCTGCTGATAGATCAGGTCGCTGCACGCCTGTCTCACAATCTGGCCGGCGGCGCACTTTTCATTGACCCAGGAAATTATGACTATCGCCTTCAGTCGAGTTCCCCGGGCCGGAACTTTGGAACCACTCCCCAGACGGCAAACGGGTATTCCCTCGTGCCGGCCTACCAATATGTCCATCCCGCCTGTTTCGAATCGCGGCGGACATCAGGTGCCGCCATGGACGCGGGTGCTTTCGCGTTTGGCGCTAGCGGTATTGCGTCCACATGCCCGAGTGCCCACTAAAGGCCAGTGTTCCTACTAAGCATATCTTTGTCAGGACCGGCGTAGCTTTCGGCGGAGATGGTTTAACGGCCGCTCGACGAAGTAATAGGATGTCAGAGCGAAAGAGACTGCTAATAGAATGTTAGTCGGAAAACGGCATATCGCCCAGGATAAGTTTCGGTTGAGAAACGGCTGCTGCCACAGATATAAAGAGTAGCTAGCTGCCCCAACGGCAACCATCGGTTTCAGCGCCAGGAAGGCATTGACTCTCGATGCGGTCCATGTGCAGCGATGGACAATGAAGGCTACGAGCAAGCCAATGACCGAAGGGCCGAAGATGATCCCCACCAAGTAGAGTCGCAGCCAATTGAAAGCGAAGATCAAGATCACCGTAACAGGAACAAACCAAGAGTTTGCAACGATGGTCTTATACCATTTGCGAGCTTGCAGGTAGTCCCCTCCAATGGCTAGCAAGCATCCAAATGCGAGCGAATCTGCGACGCACGGAAACATGGAGCTGGGCAGGTGCTGCTGGAGTGCGAATACCCGTGCGACGGGAGAGAGAAAGATCATACCGATCGCCACCCATCCAGAGCGGCGAACTCCAGCGACTACCAGAGTTAAGGGCCATAGTAGATAGAATTGCTCTTCCACCGATAGCGACCAGAGGTGTCCAACATACCAACTAAAACTTGTCCTGAAGTTGATCGTGTACGTCAAAGCACCTGTGAGGTCCCCGGCATGCAGGTGGATCCACCCGAACCTTTGAATGGCTGCGATGAAAAAGATATATAGATAAAACGCTGGTGCCAGACGGAGTATGCGACGCGCGTAGAAAAGGTGGAGCGAGATCGATCCGAACTGGCGTTGTTCACCTATTAGCAGCCGGGTGATTAGGTACCCGGAAATTACAAAAAAAATGATCACACCAAGATTGGCATAGTCTCCCAGAACAGGACTGAGGTTGATCCGGGGGAAGCCCTGTGTGCCATTGACATGTCCAAGCAAGACAAAGGCAATAGAAATCGCTCTTAACCCGTCGAGCGCGGCCAATCGGCTGCCCGGATTTGTGTGTCCTAAAGTCGGTATTTGTTCGGATGGCGCGCCGGTGGGCATTTTGAGGTCACAGGAAGCTTTTCATCAAATTCGCGTAAACTACAGGCGCGCTCGAGGCGATTGGAGACGCGGCCTCTCCCTGGCTACGCTTCGCGGCTTTATCATCAGTGACTGCGTTCGACGAAACCCGGGCCAATAGCTCTAAGACGGAAACTTCTGGGCAAGTCCAGTTGTAGCACGTCCACGAGTCTGAACCACGATGAAACTATTACTGGTTGCCGGCGCACGATCCAGCGTAAGGAGGCCAAAGAGGAAATAACAGAATACTCAGCCAGATTTGGCCATGTTGCGAAACTACAGTAGAGCCGAACCGAATCGGCCCGGGGCGAAACGCATCGAGAGACAGCACGCCATATTCATCATATTCATAAGGATAAGGAACGAACGAGAAGAACATGGCAGCCACCCAAAAAGCGTAGACGAGCAGCTCCGTCCGCATCCAGTAACGGAAAGTGCGCCCCAGTCCAGTCGCGAAACATTGTTCAAGGTTAGTGCGTGGGCGCGCTCTGAAGGAAATCGACAAGATGCAGATTCGACACTCAACAACACGAATGTTTCGATCATTGGATGGCCTGCCTCGATTGTTTCAGCCAATCAAAACGAGGATTTCAAGATCGTTGCGAACTCATTCGGCGTCCGGTAACGCCGCCGCTGTGGGGCTGTTCGCCATTGTAGTCATCTCGCCAAGCTGTGACCTTGGCCCACTAAACCAGCGAACAAAGTGCCGGAGGTTCTTCGGTCTTGACGATTGATCGCTCTGGACGCCCCCGAAGTCAAGAGGATTCTGGGATGAACAAAGGCCCACAGGCGGGCTCGCCCACTTGCATCCAAGTGCGTGCATCTGCCTAGTCTGTAAACGATGGCTTCATCGTTGCGGTCACCACAGATCTACCATCAGTTGCAGGAGTTGGACGAGGGTTTTGCCCAAGTGAATCGAGCTCTAAATAGGATGCGATCGATTCGCGGCTTCCATACCGCCGAACTTTCTCGCTACAACGAGCTGGCGGCGGAAGCGCGCGCCGCGGCATTGTCGTATTTACTCGAGATCATCGGGGAAGCGGAATCGAAAGAAGCCGGCCGTTTGTTTCGTTCTCGCCGGCGGCGTGAGACCCGGCAGGACGACGCATGAGCGGTGCGAAGTTAGCCTCTGACCTCCAATCGTTGCCCCGCTTCAAACAGTTCGGTCTGCCGGCGCCAGTCTGAGATCGAAGCCAGTCGCTGCAGAGATCGTTCGGTAACAAAAACGGCCTCGGAAGACGGAAGGAACAACAACTCCTCCTGAATCGCAGGCGCCAGGTTGAGGAGATTCATGATCTGGCTGATTCGAGCGCGCGTCACGGATGCGTAGTACGCCAGTTCCGCATAGTTCGCCACCGTCCCGTCTGCGATCAAACCATCTAATCGGTGGGCCATCGCCAACAATCGCGCCACGCTCGCCAGTCGGTCTGGACGGTGCCCTCGAAGACTCGAGTCGTTGCCCGTGGAACGCGGGGCTCAAACAGCCGCGTCGACAGTGGCACCGATAGTTCCTCAAGGGGTGCATCCGTGCTCTCGGTCTTTCGACGCAGCGTTAACTGCATTGTGCGGTGATCATATCGAACGGCGTCAAAAGCAACTCCCAGGATGCGGCGCTGCTCGGTACGCGACATCCTGCTCCAGTCCGCCCGATTTACCTGTAACAGGATGCGGAGATCGTCATGGGTTGCTACTTCGGCAAGCCCGTACAGCGTTTCTACAACCAACGGCTCGATCTTCGACGCCATCACGCTCTGTCGCGGACAAGCTTAGGCTCCCCGTTTCTGGGCGGTGAAGCAGACATAATAAGGATGCTTCCGGCCGTTTTTGTGGGTGTGGCCGGGTTGCATTCGACTCCACAGACCCCACATTCGAGGAGCCCTTCTAACAAGGACCCTTGCGCTCTTCGTTCCGCGGTCTCGGCTCCCCGCTTGCGAACGTTCAACAGTTGACCGGCGCCCTTGAAACTTTTGGGGCTGATGATAGCCTCATGCTCCCCGGGATAGACCGTACCTTGGTGCTTCACCTGCCCGATGTAAGTTACGTTGGTGAGCAGGCGTACCAGAGCTGGCCTGTCAAACGCCTCGCCTGGGTGCAGTTTTCCTTTTCGCGTGGTCCAGCTCTTAAGCACCCATCCTTTATTCCGTATCGCCTCCAGCGTTTGGACGATCGAGCGATTACGAAGAAAGATGGAAAAGATGTCACGTACGAGCCTGGCCTCGGTTTCGTTCACTACCAAACGACAACTGTTCGCATCCAGATCGTAGCCCAGAACCGGATACCCTCCCATCCACTTCCCTTTCTTGCGGGCCGCGGTTTTCTTGTCACGGGTGCGTTCGCCGATGATCTCGCGTTCAAACTGAGCGAAAGATAAAAGCACGTTGAGTGTAAGCCGGCCCATGGGGCTATTCGTATTCAACTGCTGGGTCATCGAAACGAACGTGGCACCGCGCTTATCGAACACTTCCATCAATCGAGCGAAGTCGAGCAGCGAGCGGCTGAGCCGATCCACTTTGTAGACAACCACGCAATCAACCCGCCGGGCCTCGACGTCGGCGAGCAGTTGGCGCAGTCCAGGCCGGTCCACATTGGCACCTGTGAAGCCACCGTCATCATAGCGATCGGCGAGTGCTACCCAGCCTTCCCCTCGTTGGCTCAGGATGTAGGCTTCGGCGCATTCGCGCTGCGCGTCGAGCGAGTTGAACTCCTGTTCGAGACCCTCCTCGGTCGATTTACGGGTGTAAATAGCGCACCGTATGGACCGCTTGGCAGTTGTTTCAGCTGGCCGCACGTTTCGTTTCCTGGGTAGATTGGTTCCACTTCTTGACACCAAAAAATACCAGCCCGTTCCAATGCGTCCCGGTTGCTGCGCTGGCTACGGCACTGAGGGAGCCGTAAGTCTTGCCTTCAAACTCAAAACCGTTTTCGAGCACCTTCGCCACTACCGTCTTACCCCGATACTCGCGCCGGAGTTCGCTGCCTGGCGTTTGGCCGTTGGCTTCTGGACGCTTCGTGCGACGCATGTGCGACGTGGGCTTGGGGCGTCTGACGGGCACCAATGCAGCCGGCAGATGAATCCTTAGTTCCGGGTCCTGCGAGATTTCGACTATGCGGCACCGCGCACGTTCCGACAGATCGCCGTGGGCTAGGGCTTGCAACTTCCAGCTGAGCCGCCGTACTAGTTGCTGTTTGCAGCGGCTGGTGGATTCTGCGCCGAACAGTTCCCGATACCACTCGCGCAGCTCGCGCGGGTCAGCTTGTGGAGTTCCTCCGTCTGGTGGTCCGTCGCGTTGGGCGCCTCCGCGCATGGCGCGCGACCCGGGCTGTTCGCCATCCTAATTTCCCCGTCTCTCGAGCGTTAACTGTCGTCTTCATTGACGCTCTCTTCGGAGGTAAAAGCAAGGGGGAAAGGGCTCGAAACGCCAACAAACACCACACACAAAGGGCTATTTGGCCTTCTGTTCCCGAATGAGCAAACGTTCCTTTTTTATCGCCTCTTGGGCTTTGAAGAATTCCGCAGGATCGTTATAGCCGATGTAGCGATCGAACAAGAGCTTTCGCTGGTCTTCTCTCCCCGGAACCACCCGATCAGTTTCAGGGCAGTCCGATAGTTGATGCCCAATAGCCTCTCCAGCTGTTTGGGTGGGATCCCGCGCGGCGTAGATTCGATGAGGTAGAGCGCAATCAACCACTCGCCCAGGTGATGGATTCCGTGAAGGTCCTGGCTTCCGGAAGTGACGCTGAACTGTTTCCTGCAACCCAGACACCAGTAGAGGTGTCGATTGCGATGGCACTTGCTCTTCACCCTGCGAACATTTCGTTTTTGACATCTCGGACACGTTGGGCCGTTCGGCCAACGAATGCGCGCGACGTGCTCGCGGGTGAGTGCCTCCGTCCTCAACTTGCAAACCACCGAGTGAAGCGTGGGATGACGGTTTCTGTTCGGCGTTTCTGGTTCGATGCTGCCAAGTGCCGGCGGCCGAACGTGCAGACATCTCTCGATGAGCTGTGGATCAAGTTCGATCGCTTCTCGTATGCGCTTGGCTATATTCACAGCGGTTTCATGACCTACGCCCAGGAATGTTTCGAGCTGCGCCACTCGAACGCCTTTCTCAATCGATCCCATCAAGTAGATGGCCAGCATCCAATCGCGGATCTCCAGAGGCGCGTCGTGGAAGACTGTGCCAGAAGTCTCGCTGAAGTGGTAGTCACAGTCAAAGCAGCGGTATAAGCTTCGGAAGCGTGCCTTCGCGTTAAACCCCGAATAGACCATGCTCACGTAGGCACTGTTGCAGCGAGGACAACGATCGCCGTCGGGCCAGCGAAGTCTGCGCAAGAGCAGCCGGCACTCTCGCTCGGTGCCGAGGGCCCGCAGGAACGATTTCAGGGTGTGGGGGGATGCGGTCACGACGCCTCAACCCTCCCCTTGAGCACGCCCTTCTTCCGAAGCGCGGTCAAGGACGCAAAACTCGCATAGAGTCTTTCTCATCCCTTTCTCATTCCGTAACCTGCGCTCCAGCCTCGTCGCGGTGCGGTAACTCAGGCCCAATAGCCGCTGTAGTTGTCTTGGCGAGACGCCTCTGGGATTCATTTCCACCAGATAGGTGGCAATGAGCCACTCGCTAACATGACGCCTTTTCTTTAGGAACGTACCCGATGTCGCACTAAACTGTTTCTTGCAGGAAATGCATCGGTACAAAGGTCGGATGCCGCTGCTTTTGCTTTGGGTCTTCCGAATATCCGCACTCTGGCAGCGTGGGCACGCTTGGGCCGTTTGGCCAGCGCACGCGCGCCAAGTGCTCGAGAGCCTGTTCTTCCATTGCAAATTTGTGAACCACAGCGTGAAGCGTAGGATAACGGCTTCTGTTGACCGCTGAAGGCTCGATAACGCAAGGATGGCGCTCTGGCAGCCGAAAGTACTTCTCAATGAAGTGTTTATCCTCTTTAATCGCCGCCCGTATGCGCTCAACCATGTTCAGCGCCGTTTCGTGGCTGATGCCAAGGTATGTCTCTAGCTGGGCCGGACGTATGCCGTTCTCGATCGATCCCATCAGGTAGATCGCCAAGAACCGGGCACGCAGCTCCAAACGCGTGTCGTGGAAAATGGTGCCGGCCGTCTCACTAAAGTGGTGGTCACATTCGCGGCAGCGATGCAGGATCCGCTCGCGTCTTTTTCCACTTAAACCGGAATCAATCACTTTCACCTTCGGACTGCCACACTGCGGACAAACGTCGCCATCTGGCCAGCGGACTTTGCACAAGAGCCGTTGGCACTCCCGTTCGGTCCCAACGGACCCCAGGTATGACTTCAGTGTGGGGTAGGCCGTCACTGATAGAGGGAGGATAGAGTTGGGTACGTTTGCGAAGTGTCTATAATCGCCCTGCTGTCCGGCCGTCTTGCACCCCAGATATTGGGTGGAGTTTCTTCTGGAACGAAAGAGTAAGCGCGGTGGCGAGCGCGTCGGCAACTCCTCGTCGAGCCGACCAGTCCCTGGTATCCTTTTGAAAAATTGAGTCGCTGCGAATGGGATCATCCCGGGTTCCACATCGTACAGCAGACTATTAGCGAAACACAAGAAAGGTGCGGGGAATACATATTATTGGATCGGCTCACTCCGTTTTTCGGGTGCCCGAGGAGCCCTAGATAACGCGGGACTTATAAGCGGAGGAGCATACGTACCAGCCCCCGTAAACCGATGAACCCTTTTAGAATGAGTAAACGATTGCAAAAAAAGTCCCTATATCTCGCCATCGTAAAGCCGACACTCGCGGAGCCAACAAGACACGCGCGATTCTGCTCAATGTAAAAGCTTCTTTGGCCTTGCGCGTCTTGTAATGAATTCCTGTCCTGCCAGTCTCAATGTTGTCAAGCCGCAATTCTCTGGCAACTCAGTTGCTGATCTTTACAGAGGCCCCGCGCACGTTTGAACAAGGGACGGGTGAGATGGATGAAGGAATTCGTTACAATCCTCAAACGAACCTTCGTAGCGTTCGTCGATGACGACTGCGCGTCTCAGTCCGCCGCCCTGGCTTACTATACGGTCTTTTCTCTCCCGCCCCTCCTTTTGATCGTCATTACCACAGTGGCACCCGCGTTCGGTCACGAGTCCGTCCAAAACAGGATGCTATATGAATTTCGGGGTCTCATTGGGCCTCGAGCGGCCGAGCAGATCGGCACGATCCTCGCCGCCATTCAACGTTCCGAAGGGCAGCACGGGTTCGCGGCGGCCGTGGGCGTTCTGGCAGTCATGTTTGCCGCCACCTCTGCCTTCGCGCAATTGCAGTCGGCGCTGAATCAAGCCTGGAACGTAAAGCCCGACCCGCGGCAAAGTGAAATCCGGAGTTTTTTTATGAAACGGCTGATCTCGTTTGGCATGATCTTGGCCGTCGCCTTTCTCATGTTGGTGTCCCTCATTGTCAGCGCTGGTCTGGCGGCATTCTCCGACCTGCTTGTGGCGTTGTTGCCATCCACGATTCCCGCGGCGCCCATCCCGTCCTTGAACATCATCCTTTCTCTGGTCCTTTTCGCAGTTCTTTTCTCGGCGATGCACTGGTTTCTTCCGGACGCGGAGATCTCCTGGAAGGACGCCGCTGCCGGAGGAATCGCCACTGCGGTGCTTTTTACCAGCGGTAAGCTTTTGATCGGGCTCTATCTGGGCAATAGCGACATTACCGACGCGTACGGCGCTGCCGGGTCGCTCGCGATAATCCTGTTCTGGACCTACTACAGTTCGATGATCCTGTTGCTGGGCGCCGAGTTCACAAAAGTGTGGTCGCAACGCCACGGCCGCCGCGCGGCGCCGGAGCTGGGCGCGATGAAAGTGCGGCGGCAGGAAGTGCGTGCGGAATAGTATGCGAGAAGGGTAACGAGTATCCCGGCTGGTGGCTCTAAAAGAAGTGAAGCCACGGGTTTGGTGTGTCTGCGTTGCTTCTCTTTTGGGACCTCTTGCCAGCGCGCAAACCCAACGGTTTGAAGGATTAAGAATTCTGGCCGTGGAGTACGAACCAATGGTGCAGCCATTGGATGCGAAAGATCTGGCCGGCAGGCAACTGTTGCAGCCCGGCGCTGACTATCGGGCGGCGGATGCTGCCTCGACCATTGACCGGCTCTTCGAAACCGGCCGTTATGACGACATTCAAGTCGATGTGGAACCGGGGCAAGGAGGCGTCACCGTTCGCCTCATCACGCAGCCAGCCTGGTTTGTCGGCAATGTATCGATCCAGGGAAAGGTTTCTGGTTCTCCCGACCGCCAGCAACTTGTCAACGCCACTCGTTTAGCCCTAGGCACGCCTTTCAGGCAAGAAGATATCGCTCGGGCGGAAGAGAGCGTTCACCGCCTTCTGCAAAATAACGGGTTCTACGAACACCAGCTTCGGGTAGAGACGGAAGACCAGGCGGATCTCGAACAGCGCGACGTCCGGTTCGTGGTGGACCTGGGACCTCGCGCCAAGTATGCGCAGCCTAAATTCAGCGGACAAACTGTGCTATCGGACGATACGCTCACAAAAGCAACAGGATGGAGGCTGAAATTTATCGGCCTATGGAGGACGGTTACGCAAAATCGAACGCGTAAAGGGGTTTCCGGCATCCTGAGCCGTTATGCGAAGGACAAACGGCTCACCGCTGAAGCCAGGATCACGGACCGGCAATTTGATCCTTCCACCAAGCGCCTTCATGCAACCCTGGAGGTCAACGCCGGTCCGCAGGTGGACGTTCGAGCGGTGGAAGGGCATGTCTCCAATCGCATCCTCAAGCGATACGTGCCTGTGTTTCAAGAACAACGCGTCTACCGCGATCTGCTGGTGGAAGGCGCAAATAATCTTCGAGACTATCTTCAATCCAAAGGCTACTTTGATGCGCAGGTCGATTTCCGGGAGCGCGAAGAAGATGCCGACCACTTGGTTATCGAGTACGTGATCGTCCAAGGCGAGCATCATAAACTAACCCGCGTTGACATCCAGGGCAATCGGTATTTTTCCGCGGACGATCTGCGGGAACGAATGTTTCTCCGTCCGAGCGGTCTGATTCGGTTTCGCCAGGGCCGCTACAGCGGGGTTTTTCTGAAGCGGGATGAAGAGAGCATCGCGAATCTCTATAGATCAAACGGCTTCCAGGATGTGAAGGTCAACGGAGTGGTGGAGGATGACTCTCAAGGCAAGCAGGGTGACGTGGCTGTCCGGATCGTGGTGGAGGAAGGTCCGCAATGGAGGGTCTCGAAACTATCCTTTGCAGGATTCGATAATCTACCCACTCAGGACTTGCGAGACCGGTTGGCCTCCATTGAGGGCCAGGCTTTCAGCGAGGTTAGCGTGGCCGCGGACCGCAGTCTGATTCTCACCGAGTACCAGCAAGCTGGTTTCCCGGATGCACATTTCGAATGGAATTCCACCCTGGCAGGCCAACCTCATCAGGTCGACTTGAGTTACCAGGTGACCGAAGGAAAGCGGCAATTCATCCGCAAAGTGGTCTTGAGTGGCATCGAGACCACGCGCCGGAGCCTGATCGACCGCAATCTTTCTCTGCGTCCACGCGAGCCTCTTTCCTTGGTCGAAATGGCGAATGTCCAACGGAAGCTTTACGAACTGGGCATGTTCGGCCGGATCGATATGGCGGCCCAGAACCCCGGCAGCGCAGAGGAACACAAATACGTCCTCTACAATTTCACGGAAGCGAGCCGCTACACCATGGCCGCCGGTTTCGGCGCCGAAGTCGCGCGCTTTGGCGGCACCTCGAGCAACTTGAGCGCGCCCGCGGGGAACACTGGATTCAGCCCGCGTGTGTCAATAGATTTAAGCCGCCTGAACTTCCTGGGGCTGGGCCATTCCATTTCGCTTCGCAGCCGCGTGTCGAATTTGGAACAGTTGGCTTCGGTAAACTATCTGGCGCCCAGATTTCGAAATGTCGAAGGCCGAAACATCACTTTCACGGTCCTCTACGATGCTTCTCGCGATGTGCGGACATTCTCGTCTCGCCGCGAGGAAGCCTCGGTCCAAATCTCGCAGCAGCTGTCGAAACCCAGCAGTCTGTTACTGCGCTTCGCGTATCGCCGTGTGAGCACCTCGGATGTGGTTATTCCTTCGTTACTGGTGCCCCAGCTTCTTCAGCCCGTGCGCATTGGAATGCTGTCGCTGTCCTACGTGCAGGATCGCCGGGACGATCGCGCGGATGCCCATCGGGGAATATACAATACGGTGGATCTCGGCTTGGCCGCGGCCGGATTCGGCTCCAGTCGAACGTTCGCGCGCGGCCTCTTCCGTAGCGCGAGTTATCATCCTCTGACCAAGAACGTAATCCTGGCACGGGAAACCACGGTGGGTGTCATTGTTCCTTTCCATGTACCCGCCGGCCTAACCAGCCAGGATGTCATTCCGCTGCCGGAGCGATTCTTCGGCGGCGGCGGCATCACCCATCGCGGATTTCCAGAAAATCAGGCGGGCCCTCGCGACATCGGCGTACCTCAGGGGCAGGGCGGAATTCCGTCCGAACCAACGGGCTTGCCGCTCGGAGGAAATGCCGTGTTCTTCAACTCAACGGAATTACGGTTTCCCCTCCTTGGCGATAATATCGGCGGCGTACTCTTCCACGATGCCGGAAATGTCTATCGCAATGTTAGAAATATTTCGTTTCGAGTCCGTCAGCGCGATCCGGCGGACTTTGATTATATGGTCCATGCGGTCGGATTCGGAGTTCGCTATCGAACGCCTCTTGGACCGGTTCGCGCTGACCTGGCTTACAGCATCAATCCTCCAAGCTACAACGGGTTCTCGGGAACCGTACAGGACTTGCTGGCTTGTGGACCGGCCGGATCCAGTACGGCCTGCCATAGCCAACTGAACCAGATCAGCCACTTCCAGTTTTTCTTTTCCATTGGACAAACCTTCTGATGTGCCTGAAAACGTCGTTCTCGAGAATCGTATTAGGCTCATGCCTTTGGCACGGGTCGGGGACCGCCGAGATTGTCGATCGGGTAGATGTCGTGGTGGACGGCCAAGTGATTAAAGAGAGCGATATCCTCAGCGAGATTCGCGTGACGGACTTCCTGAATCAGGCGAAGTTAGACCTGAGCTTGACCGCGCGGAAGGAAGCAACCAGCCGTCTCATCGATCAGAAAGTGATCCGGAAGACCATGAATGCCGGCCTCTATCCGCCTCCGGACCCTGCTGAGGCGGATCGCCTCCTAAAACAGGTCCATCAGCGGTATTCCGATGATGCGGCGTATCGGCGTGGGTTGCAGTCTTACGGCATTACTAACGACTTGTTGAAAGAGCACCTTCTTTGGCAGATTGCTGTTTTGCACTTCATCAGTCTGCGATTTCAGGCGCCGGGAAGCCCTGGCGAGCGCGCCGGATCCAACGCGGATGCGGTGAACCAACAGTTTTTTGCCTGGCTGGATCAATCCCGTAAGGATGCGCGGATTGATTTCAAACGAACGGATCTGCAATGACGCCACAGCGGAAGAAGGCGATTGGAATCGTTCTGGGTTCACTTGTGGGTCTGGCCTTGGTGCTCGGACTCGCTGGGGTATGGATTTCCCAAAGCACACGGTTTCACGAATATGTGCGCGACCGGATTGTCCGCGCTGTGGGAGAATCCACCGGCGGGCGTGTCGAAATTGGCCAATTCCTATTCGACTGGCGTCATCTTCGGGTGGAGATCCGCCAGTTTGTTCTTCATGGGACCGAATCGGCGGATCAAGCTCCGCTCTTCCAGGCGCGCAGCTTTACAGCCGAGCTTAGGTTCCTCGCTCTGGCGCGAAGGCGAACCTTGGACATCGCGTCGTTGGACGTCCAAGAGCCTCAAGTGAACTTAATTGTCGATGGAGCTGGGAGAACGAACATCCCGCAGCCCAACGTTCCCCGAACGGGCGATAAAACGATTCTCCAGACGCTTGTAGATTTGGCGGTCGGCCGTTTCACCGTGCAGCGCGGGTCGCTGCGGATAGGCGACCAGCAAGTTCCCTTTTCTCTTGAAGGCGAAAATCTCGCGGCCCGGTTCGCCTACGAAATGGCGCCGGGAAGGTACCACGGTCAAATATCCATGGACCCTCTGGTCGGCCAGTATGCCCGGAACAAACGCACAAATCTGAACCTGAACATGAACGTGGTCCTGGGCAAGGACCGGATCGAACTGACCGATGCTACGTTTGCGACGCCCAACTCGAAGATCCAGATCAGCGGCGCCGCCGCGAACCTGACGGCATTCCAGATCAAAGCGAAGGGTACCGGACATATCGATCTGGTCGAGATGAAAACCGTCTTCGGAACATCTTTCCCGCTGTCCCTTCCGAGCGGCTCTCC
>Ga0105249_10002257_pt1 | contig 16730 bp, 15 predicted proteins | sample KBSS44metaG_FD_81522 | JGI IMG/M metagenome (GOLD analysis project Ga0105249, IMG submission 81522) | Switchgrass rhizosphere microbial communities from Kellogg Biological Station, Michigan, USA - KBS S4-4 metaG | ecosystem: Host-associated > Plants > Roots > Rhizosphere > Soil | place...
GTCCGGCAGCAGAGCTTCAGTTAACTCGCTGTAGACCAGCGCTGTGTCTTCGGATGGCAGAATTCGACGCAGGCAGGAGTCACATTGAGCAACGTGCGAGTCAATTCTTTCCCGCTCTGCGGGCCCTATGGTCCGCTCGCGGAAAAGACTAACCTCGGTTTCGCTAAGATGATGGGTCATCGTCGTCCGTTCTCTGCTCTGCTATTTATCTAAACCGTACTTCTCTTCTAATTCTTACCAATCGCGTTTGAGATTCTCACTTCTCTTCGACCTTTCTCATTCTGCGCGCCAGCCGTTCTCGAGCCGTTTTGCGCAGGTTAATGACTTGCTGCCGAGTGATGCCAAACATTTGCGCAATGCGGAGATCATCAAGCGGCAACTCATTCCACACCTTCTGAAAGTCGGCGTAAGGCATCTCCAATAATCGTGCGAGCTCCTCTTTAGATGCGACCCCCAGAAAAGGTAGAAACGAAATCACTCCCCCGTCCCTCGAATCTCTGAGGTTAAGCAACAGAGCGGCACGTTGGAGCACCGGCAATTGACACACCTCAAGCCAAACCTGCTCAAAGACCAACCGCTGCTCCAGGGCCAAATCAACTCTGGGTTCTGAACTCGTAAGCTGGTCATCTCTCTCCGAGCCGTCGGTATCAATCGATTCGGTTGGCGGATCGTGGATGTCCCATGTTTCAGCGGCGATCTTTACGATCTCATCGAAAACTATCGGTCGACCGAAGCGCTCGAACAAGACTCCGAGAAATTCATCAGTCTTCATCTGAGCCGCATTTAGTTTCCTGTCCGTCGGAAGGGTAACGGATTCAGAGACGTCGAGTTCTCCCGCTTCGGATCCGGTGTCCTCACGTCCGCTGGAGCCTGCATACCATCGCTTGTCTTCGGCTTGCCACAAAGCAAATCGCGGGTTCAGTCTCAAGCGTCGGCGCAGCAAGCTTTTTAGCCGAGACCGCTGTGGATGCTTCTCGCGAAAATAGTCAGCACACGCAGAATAGGTTTTGATGGCGACATAGTCGGAGAAATTGGCGATTGCTGTTTGATTTGGATTCTGTCTCAGGGCGCGCAAGGTTGCGATAATCGAAGCCCGCAGATCGCCGGCTAACTCCAGCGCGTCCTGGTTTTGCTGAGTGCCGCGTCCATTAAGTGACACTCGCAGCTTGCTTCTAAGTATTTTCTTGATAATTGGGTCGGCATGTTCATTGACGATCGCGCGCAGCAATTCATCCGAGGTCGATTCCGACTTAGCAGTCAGGAAACGAGCCAGCATCGAGTCTGAACTGTCGTCTTTGGGGTCGTGCTGCATAAGGAATGGTTTGTGGGCGCAGCAGATATTTAGACGGATCAGAAGCTAAAGTCAAAGAAGTGACGGTAGAACATTTAACGCTCTACGGCTTGCCTTCCCCTTTTGGGCTCGGAAATGATGAAACGTACTATATGCCTTCATATCAGACCTAGCTTAGTGACGGTTCAATAAGTGTGGAGTTCGGCTCTTGCAGTCGCTCCCAAAAACCGGCAGGCGGAGCACTCAAGCGCAGACTCAAAAAATTTTAGCGCGCTGTCGAATTCCCTGCCGCCCATTCGATTAATAGGTGAAAGGGCAAAAACACGCTCTAATTCGAAATTTAAGGAGATACGAAGATGCGAGTGCTGGTCATTATCAAAGCGAACAAGGAATCAGAAGCGGGAGTCATGCCGAGCGAGGCGCTGCTCAACGCGATGGGTAAGTTCAACGAAGAGTTGGTGAACGCCGGCGTCATGCTGTCGGGTGAAGGATTGCACCCGTCGTCGAAAGCGAAGCGAATCACGTTTTCCGGCGGCAACCGGATCGTGACGGATGGTCCATTCGCGGAAACACGCGAGCTCATCGCCGGTTTCTGGATCTGGAAAGTGAATTCAATGGAGGAAGCGCTCGAGTGGGCGAAGCGCATTCCGAACGATCCCGAAAGACCGGACGAAGGTGAAATCGAGCTGCGTCCAATCTTCGAGGTAGAGGATTTCGGTCCGGAGCTCAGTCCGGAAATGCGGAAACTGGAAGAACGCATGCGCACTAAAGCAGAAAAACTCAACCAATCCTGATCCGCGTTGTCCGCCTGGAAAGCGGCTAAAAACCGAACCGGATCTGGACTTGAATACGACGATTACGGCCGCGGCACTGCCGCTTGGTCCAAAACCAAAAGTTCCCGCCGTCGAGATCGATTCACCAAACTGCGGCGAACTGAGATTGCCAATCGATTGTGCCAGGTTGGTCATGTTGAGCAGGTTTTGAATGTTGGTCTCACTAACGCCGAACTGCACATTGCGCGCGTGCAGGCGCGTGTCAAGAGAGGTGGGCACGATATTCCTGAGGAAAGAATTCGTCAGCGATACGCACGGAGCCTTCTCAATCTAATCCAACTCATGCCCAAGTTCACAGAGCTTCGGGTGTATCACAATAGTTTAGAGGCCGATCCACACACAGGTGCCTGAGCCCAGATTGATTGTTCATTTGAATCGCGGAAAGTTACTAAACGTTTGTGAGTTGGCTTCTATTCCTGAATGGGCCAAACCGATTGTTCTAACAGCTCTAACATCCCGACTCTAAAGTTCGCATTGAAGGTGAGAACGCGGGCGTCGATCTCAAAAGTCGTCTCAGGAAATCAGTCTGCTCGAAGCTTAAGAAGGAGCCGAAATAGTCCCCAAACTTGCATTCAGAGGTGGGTCACTCTTCCACCTAATCGATTTCGTCTGTAGTTGCAAATCGTACCGCGCGAACAAATACGCGAACATCAAAGAGCCACGAACATCGTTTATCTCACATTTCACTTTTGCCTTTTTTAATGAGGCAATTCGTACGGTTGACTTTTGATCGAGAGCGAAATATCGTCTAGCCGCTATTACAGAAGGCTGAATCCTCAAAAGCCGCTTCCTTGCAAACTCGCTAAGATCCAGCCTCGAAGTAGCACCGCCGAAAGTTAACTCGTTTCTAATCTCTTTCCGCAGTTCCCGGAACGAGCTGGGGAATTGGCCCTCCCAAAGTTAACCGGAGGTTAGAGCGTCTTCCCTCTTAGACGATCCAGCGTAGACATTTCAGGAGGGGACAAGATGGACCAACGGGTGCAAAGCGTCATCTTCCTTATAGAGGACAATTTTGCTCAGGAATTGTCCGAAGATGCACTGGCCAAAGCTGTAAATCTCTCTGCCTCACGACTCTGTCATCTCTTCAAGAGCGAAATTAACATGGCCCCACTCCAATATCTCAGAGCGGTACGAATGAAGCGGGCAAAGCGACTCTTGGAGACTACGTTCTTAAGCGTGAAGCAGATAATGGCAGAGGTAGGATGGAGAGATGAGAGCCACTTTATCAGGAATTTTAAAGTCACTTACGGCTTGCCTCCAGCAAGATTCAGAACACAGTTTTTACTTAAGCGATCTAAAGAAAATCCTGATGGAGCGTCGCGGCAGAATCGGCCAAAAGATAGCAGGATCGGCTAGACAAATCTTCTTGTCTATTCGTACCACCCTCCTTATTCTGATGAATGCAGACGAAGCGGTTCAGCGAATTGGAGGCGACAAGATCGCGGTCGCAATGTAAGTACATGCCGACTGCTAGAGGGCTTACGCTGCGCGAAAATATGTTCCGTTAGTTTAATGGGTGCGGCAGGTGAGTCGTGGAGCAAAGCAACGACGCTAGGTTTGCGAGTGAACGACTCGATTTGGACCACAACTCAATGGTAGCCGAACCGATCGTATGTTGTGCCTCGATCCTACCCGAGCTGAAACAGCTGTGGGCTGAATCCACGGGCGACTCGGAGATCCGCGTTGCTATTCTGGATGGACCAGTGGATCTCAAGCATCCGTGTTTCGCGGGCGCAAATATAGAGTGTCTGGAGACTCTGGTCTCGCAAGCTTCCGAGAAGAAGGGCGCAGCCACCCAGCACGGAACTCACGTTGCTAGTGTGATCTTCGGCCAGGATGGAGGGTCAATTTTAGGCATCGCGCCGCGCTGTCGTGGACTTATTGTACCGATATTTCGTGAAGGACCAGACGGGTCGATGCTCGCGTGCTCTGAAATCGATCTGGCGCGCGCCATCACCCAGGCAATGGACGGGGGCGCGCATGTCATTAACATCAGCGGCGGTCAGTTAGCTTCCTCGAGTGAAGCTCACCCATTGCTGGCCGCCGCCGTGCGCCAATGTGTTGCAAACGATGTGCTGATCGTGGCCGCCGCCGGTAACAATGGTTGCGATTGTCTTCACATTCCTGCGGCATTGCCCCCTGTCGCGGTGGTCGGAGCGATGGATTCGCAGGGACAGCCCCTGGAATCGAGCAATTGGGGCAAGCAATACTTCGATCGTGGGATCCTGGCCGCCGGCGAGAACATCATCGGTGCCGTTCCCGGTGGTGGGACGGCCTCACGAACTGGAACAAGCCTGGCCACGCCCATTGTCTCTGGAGTCATTGCGCTACTTTTGAGCATTCGGCGTAAACGAGGAGGGAAGCCTTCGCCCCGCGAGACATGGAACGCCATCCTTGGCAGTGCTATCGGCTGCGATGAGCAGCCAGTCTCAGACTGCCGTCGACTCTTGGCGGGTCGTCTCAACATTGTTGGGGCGCTCACTCAACTGATAAAAGGAGAGAACATGGAGACATCCGATCCGAACTCGATCACGGCTGTCGAAAACAATAACGCCCAGGTCACGGCCAGCACCGAAACGCCATCGACTTCAGGCGAACAGCCGCGAGAGGTGATGCAACCCTATTCAACCTTCGCAGGCCCCCCGGACAATCGCGCGATTCGTAGTGCAATCTTCGCCCGCAATTCGGTCCCCGCAGTCCGCGGCATAATGGCTTCTGATTGTGCGTGCGGAGGAGGTACCGCAAGTTTGGTTTATGCGCTAGGGCAGCTCGACTACGACTTAGGCAGCGAGGCGCGGCGTGATTCCTTTGTGCAGCATCAGATCAAAGATCCACACCAGCCCAAGCAAATGATGACGTATTTGAAGGAGAATCCTTTTGAGGCGACCTCAGTGATCTGGACGCTTACGCAGGACGCCACACCGATCTATGCGATACGTCCGGCCGGCCCGTTTGCCGCTGAAACCTATCAGCGACTACAGGAGTATATGAACGCCCAGTATGACGAGGGCGCAGAGCGGGTTTCGGTTCCCGGTGTGGTTGCGGGCAGCGAGACGCTCATGAACGGTCAGGTCGTACCCGTCATCTATCCGGAACTGAGAGGAATGTATAACTGGTCCACCAAAGCGTTGCTCGGAGCAGTCCTGGGAAAGCCGCCAGCGGCGTCGGCCAAACAAGAGGAACGCTCAGCATATGAGCGGCGAGAGGCTGGTATTCAGAACTTCTTCGAACGAGTTTATGACGAGATGCGCAATCTCGGTCTCACCCCTCAGGACCGCGCACTAAACTACGCCGCCACCAATGCGTTTCAGATTCAACAAGTCTATCAAACAGCCATCGAAGAGCAGATGCAATTGGACACGATCGAAGTCGAAAAGAGTCCAGTCTGTCGGCCGGGCGCTGATTGTTGGGACGTCAAGCTCACGTTCTTTAATCCTGCTCGGCGGTTCGAACAAGCAAGGAAAGTGTATCGATGCACCGTGGACGTGACTGATGTAGTGCCCGTGACCGTCGGTGCGGTCCGTCAATGGCACATCTACTAGCGTGGTCCGTGTCGCCGGTTCGATCCGCGCGTGGACGCTAACCCGAGGCCGTCACGTTTACGGCCGAGAATTCAAAGGAGATGACAATGAGAATTCCAACCTTAGCTGAACCGGTTCAGCGGAACGTCAGCCAAGCTGCCTTAACGGGTGGTATCACGGCTTCGATCTGCACGCCTTGTGTACTTGGAAAACGTATTTGCTGCAGCATCTTTCCTCCAGGCTGTCGGGTCGAGAATTGCGGAGGAATTGTTTGCACGCCCTGCATTCCCTTTCTAAATAAGAAGTTCTGCGTCCCCGGCGGACTTGTTAATTGTTAGTCGTCGCGAGTTTGCGAACTGGTCGGGCGCACGCAAGTTGGGCGTACCGACCATGCTCGCGATGGAAGACATTGTTGGCCGTCTTTCTGTAGACGTGTTTCGGGAGTAGAACTATGAGAATGCCAATAGTTAGTGCGCCCGTGCGCAGACGTGGGTTCCGCCGTGATCGCAGTGTGGCTTGGAAGCAGTTCTCTGGGGTCGTCATCTCGCAGGAGGTTACGGAGTTGACAACTGACGAAGGCGAGACTGCTCAAGAGGGTGGTGAGTTCGATCTTGAAGAAGGCCTTGAACTTCCGCTCGACATTACCGAGGACGAGCAAGCGCTACTGGGCGCGACGGAAGGTTAAGCTCGTGGTCGACCTCACGCGACTTAGCGTCTACTTGTGTCGTTAGGAATTCAGCGGTGCAAATATCGAAGTTGCGCGCGGGAACTGCCACGCGCGTACAATACGCGTACATCGAGAAGCCAAAAATAGACAAAGCCATCCTGCCTCATCCTAAAATGACCGCTGCCATAAAGCTCCTTACTGTTAGTAATATCCGGTGATTTCAAACCACCTTCGCGATTCGGTAGGCGGCCCTGAAAAGGTCGGCGTCGGCGGTTCGATTCCGTCCCTGGCCACCAATAATTTCAACAACTTACAGATAGCCAAAAACATTCAAAATTCCTCGCGCGAACAATACGCGAACATTCGTCAGCCAACGTTCGAGGCGTTCGCGCATTGAGGTTCAAGGATCTTCCAAAGTTCCCGCGCTGTGCCACTGGTGCGAGCGATATGTTGCCCCGTCGCGTGATCTTCGTAGAGCCAAAAACTATCTACAAACTTCGAAAGCGGCGGTATCGGGTTTGCAAAAGTCGAATATCGTGTCGATCCCTAGAATCGTAAACTGTTGGGGTTTGCCACCGGCTGTAGTTAGCGTTGAACGCGTCACAAGTAATACTTTGAATCAACACCAGTAAAAATGGCAACCTCCTCATGCCTATGATGAAATTCGATCCCGCAACACAAAAGTGACAGCTCCAAATTCCTAAATACATATTCAAATGTCAAAATCTCACGCGATTATGGAGAGCAGTCACTAGTTTAAAAATTGCGTGCTAAGCAGCGACTGTTAACGAGTCCTTCGACAGACTTGATCGCGTAACAACCTCCCACTCTTTAGGTCACTAAGCTCTGCTTTATTTGTAGCGCAGAAGTCCAGACCGTCGCGCAATTAAAGCTGGCTGTCACACACCTGTAACTCTATTCCCGACACAGCCTTGAAGAGCACTTACAGTGCTGAACACAATCTGGAGACCAAATGATGGGCAAGAAACAATTAATCGCGAGAAGGAAAAACTTAAGACCGAGCGCGCGATCACTCATCCACACACGCACTTACTTCATAAACTTCACCTTGCTTTGCTGTCTATTACTGCTGAGCTCAATGGCAACCAAAAGACAGGTAGGTGCGCAAAGTGGCTTTCCCGATCCAAATGCCAACTGCCCGCATGCTACCTGTGGCGAAGTGTCCCCGTTCGTTCCAATGCAAAGTGCTGAGGCAGTTCATATGGGCCTCGTCTGGAAAAGAAACTCACCGACACCCAAAATACTTTTCCACGCCAGATTTCCTGAATACACACCAAACGACGTGGCCGATCCCGCCTTGGTTGATCTCGCAATATCCCGCGGCGCTTTTACTACGCCAGGATTACAGTTCAACTCATCCTTGCGAGACGTGCTTCACGGTTTCGATCCGTTCCTGGGTCTTGGAACGAATCGCACAGCAGATGATTCCTTTCAAAGACTCACCTATGGCGGCTACCTCATGCGGCAAGGTTTGAGCCAAAGCGTACCGACACGCATCGTCGCGAACCGTACCATGGAGCGACAGCTACTATTCGACATAAGCCACCCCGACGCTTTCAAGAACACTGGAAAGTTTCACACAGCCTTGCTTGATGAGCACGACTTCGCATTGAACCGCGCCGCCTTTGCAGAGAACGGCTACTCGAAAGGCATGTTCTACAACACGTACTGTAATGCGCGTGTCACCTTAGCGGATGGACGAGTCTACGTCTTCGGTGGCCACGACATGCAGAGTGATAACGGACTGTACAAGGTCAACATTTTCGATCCCGAGACGGAAACGTGGGTTCAGCGTCGAGAGCCTTGCACCAGATCCAATTGGACCAAAGATCCTTTTGGATTGCAGTTATTCGCCGGCAATCCAATGGCCCAGTTCTATCCGGGTTGCGATCCAAGAAATCAACAGAGCACCCAACCTTCTGAATCTTCTGATCAGAAGTATGCGCGGTGGTATCCGTCAGCTATTGCCCTTCCAAACGGGATGATTCTTGTAGCGGGCGGGTTTGACCAGGACAATTCGGTGCCGCCGGATCCAAACCGAGTAACCAAGGGCAGACAAAACATTTCTCAGAGTGATACCGCCTTCACTGCCAGTCGCGTGAACCAGGTTGTGGCTGAACTTTACGATCCAAAGACTGATACAAATGTCGCATTGGAAAATGCGCGGATGGCCTTTCCACTATACCCGCAGCTCGAGGTTGTCCAGACTGGTCCAAGAAAAGATGATTGGGTGGTCTGCACCTTTGACGGTGAGAAAGATTACGGAACTGAGGCAATCCCCGGAGGAGCTAAATTCGGTATCGGTGGAGGAACACCGCCGTTTACGAAAGGCAATACATGGTGCCTCAACGTCCTCGCCGCGCTAAAAGATCCGAATCGAAATGCGCCGGCGAAGAATCACTGGACCCTCGTCGACACAGCCTCTGAAGTAAGACCTTACTGCTGTCCCACCGCCAGCCTGATCGAGATCGATGGTGATGGGCGCACCGTCTCACACAAGTGGTTCATGATTTCGGGCCAGGATGCGAATGGAGATCAGACCGGCACAGTAGAAGTCATTGACTTCGCTGATGCAAAGCCACGTTGGAAATTCGTGGGTAACATTCTGCAACCGCTCGCCACATCCAAAGCTGTACTCCTGCCAGATGGAAAGGTCCTTATTGGACAGGGAGTAAACCGCTCAGCAAATTGCAACGTCGATGGAAGACCATGCACGTACGAAGAAAGAGAAGGGCTTCATTTTCAGATGTTCGATCCGTTAACCGGTTCGATCACCAAGCTAGCTAAAACAACTGTTTCGCGAGGGCTGCACGGAACCGCGACTCTGCTTCCGGATGGCTCAGTCTTTTTTGCGGGAGAAAACCGCGAAGCGCTGGTTCGACCCGATGATCCGTCGTTTCCGTTGCTTTCGTCCTATGGCGGTTTGCTTCCACAGGGAGATCCTGATCAGGGCGTGCCGGTGGGCCAACTCTTCTTCCCGCCCTATCTATTCAGGCAGGATGGCAGTCGGGCGGTCCGGCCGGTAATCACGAACGCACCTGAAGACATTTCCTATGGCGGACATTTCGACATCACCGTAGCCGGTAATCCAGATCGGATTTCGTCTGTGGTTATGCTTCGCAGCGATCACAACACCCACAGCCTGACCACAGGCGATCGTTATGTGAAGCTTTCATTTCACCAGAAGGGGGCAGCTCGCAAAAGCGATATTCGGATTAGAGCACCGAAGTTGCCGGCGCAGGCAGTTCCCGGAATTTACATGCTGTTTGTCCTTGACCAGGCTGGCGTGCCAAGCTTGGCGACGCGCGTCTACCTGCAATAGCAGTTGAGTCGCGGCACGCCACTTTTCAGAACGAGAAAGGGAGGAAACGAATGAAGAAGAGAGTTTGTCTATTTGGGCTTCTGCTTACCGTCTTCGACGGTAGCATCATTTCACCCTGGACGACTGCAATTCGGTGTGAGCACTATTGGATCCAAATCTGAATTGAGCCAGTCTAAGGACGAAGCTTAACGCTCAGATCCATCAGCATTTATCTCCGAGATCGGAGGCAGCGTGAAAATTTTGGGACAGAGGACTTATGCTCAGTCCGGCAGCAGCTTTCCCTTAAAAACCTTCTGACCAGCGAGTGCGATATAAAAGGCGTAAGTGACCAGCAAGACTGTGACCACCAGCGCGAAGATCGTAGACGGCGCATACCAGACGCCGAAGTCGGTCGTCAGCGGACAATTACCGATGAAAGACGTGAAAAACAATGTGGTCGTGACCGCCAGCAATCCAAATCTCGTAGCCACTCCAATCAACAGCGCCGCAGAGATCGCTCCATAAACAAGTCCGGTCAGAAAGGACCGCCCGGTCATCGCCGAAGCCGCGGTGAGCAAAAACCACGCGACTCCAATCGCCAACCACTCTTTGCGGCGAAAGATTATATGGAGCAACAGCAGCCCAAAGAGACACGCAACACCCAGCAAAACCATCAGCGTAACTCCGCTGTAGAAGAACTCGCCCACCATCTCTCGGACGCCCAGCAAGGTGTAGAGGCGGTTGGCCACCGGCGCCTGCGGCCGACCCAGCCACCCGGGTGTCAAAGCCACGACCCGGCCAACGAGCAGGATCGCGACGCCGAATGCCCCGCCGACGAGGATATCTCTGCCGATGAGTGGGTCACGGAAGTCACCGGCCAGCAGCCTGCTCCACGAAACCATCCGGTGTGGCCACCAACGACGGACATAAGGCTCGAGCGCGAGGTAAAAGAGCCAGATGAAAATTGCCGCGAATAGAGCAAACTGAATCCCGACTTCAAGCAGGCCTAACTCATTATTAAGTCCGTAATGGTGCGCGCGGAAAACCCATGAGACCATTAGCGCGAGGAACATATAGATGGCCAGGCGGGCGCCGCCCTTCCGATCAGCGGAGCCGTCCTTAAGATTTCTTCGGCCAAGTAAGATGCCAATGGCAAAGAACGCCACGATGGCCACGACCAACGACGTCTCAATTAGTTTTGCCAGCCAATTACCTGATTGTGGTTGACCGGATGGTCCGGGTCCGGGAGAATTCCAGGGTCCCGCCATTCTGAAGGACACCAGCTTGCCGGCGAAAGTGGCCGCCTCGAGGCGCAGCGGAATTTCTGGCGCGTTTGGAAATTTGCCTTCCCAGGCGAGGCGCGTATCACTGTTGACCTGCGGTACCCACTCTGATTTGACTGGGGTGAAATCCGCCTGATTCAAACCAGCAGCTTCAAACAAGACGGCCGAATCAAAAGGCGCAGCGGGCGGCGCTCCTTTGTCGAGCCAAGGCGGGATCGCGATGAATTCGATCAATCGTCCCTTCGGATCCAGATCGACTGTCGCCATTCCGGGATAAATCTGGGGCGGCTCAGAGCGCGAGGCGCGCACCGCCATATGGCTTCCGGGCAATAAGTAGACCGGAGCCTGGCGGTACCAAAAATAGAGCGACGCCGGTTGCGAGTTGGAAAGCTCACGAAGCAATGCAGGATACTTAGTTTGTATGTAGTTAAGATATCCGCGGTCCGCCGTGAGTCCGTAGGTACTGTCGACGGGAGAGTCGGAGTAACCGAACCTGGCCAGGATGTTGCGCGCTCTTTCCTGCAAAGCCTCTGGTGATTTCTCGAGTGCCACGCGGCGATGCAACTGGGTCTTCTCAGAGAGCAGCACGAACGCGCCAATTGACAACAGAATACCGGCCAGCAGTGAGACCGCGACCGCAGGTTTCAGTAAACCTTCTTTCGGCGCGGCTGCGACCATCTCCGGGGATGGCGTCTCGCCGGCAGCCAGCGCGGCCGCCAACGGATCTCCGCCGGGCAGAGACGCTGCTACTTCGAGAGCTGAGGCCGGACGTTTTTCCGGGTCCTTTTCGATGCAGCGCAGGATGATGCGCTCGACGAGCGGATCAAGGTTCTGTACCAGCGTCGAAGGACTGGTCGGCGTGGCATCAGCTTGCCGCAGATCCAGCAGCTGGGGAAGCGTCGGCGCATCGAAGGCCTTCTTGCCGGTGTAGATTTCATAGATCACCAGGCCGAGCGAATAGATGTCGCTCCTTACTGTCAGCTCGCCGCCCGACAATTGTTCGGGTGACATGTAAGCGGGCGTGCCGGCGCGCACGTCTTCACTGCGCAGCTCCTCCACCAGCCCGGCAATGCCAAAGTCTGTGAGACGGACGTTGCCGTTCTCGTCAATCATGACGTTGGCCGGTTTCAGATCGCGATGCAGTACATCCTGCTTATGCGCCGCGGCCAGACCGGCGCACAACTGTCGTGAGATCTCATTAGCTTTGTCCGAAGGAACCCGGCCGATGCGGCGCAAGAGAGAAGATAGTTCCTCGCCCTTGATGAATTCCATTGATAGAAAGTGACGGCCGTCGGTTTCGCCGATGTCGTACACCCGACAGACATTGTTGTGCGACACCTGCCGGGCGATTCGGACTTCGCGATGAAATCTGGCTAACGCCGCACCGTCAGCCATCAGGTGATCAGGGAGGAACTTGAGGGCGACCGGCTGGCTCAACTTGAGATCGTCGGCCCGATAGACCTCACCCATGCCGCCTTTGCCCAGCAGGCCGACAATACGGTAACGACCCGCGAGTATCATTCCAGGAACAAATCGGGCGTTGTCGATTGAGTCGTAGGAGGGCGATGACGTTGGCCGAGCGGCCAGAAGCCTGGTGCCGTCGGCTTCGCCGGCCGCGAACCGCCGTGTCACGTCACCGAACGAGACGTGACACAAGGGACAGGAAACAGCATCTTCCGGAATTTCCTGTTTGCATGAGGGGCAAGTCATTAGTGGCGAATTGTATCGCAAAACAATGGATGTAAACACGAAGTCGACCGCGAAGCTGCTACTTTGTAGGCGAGTCGGTAACAGCGCTGAGTCCGGTGCAGTTTCAGAAACAAATACGCCTACAGGAAGCGCGCCGCATGATGCTTGGTGAAAATCTGGATGTAGCCAGCGCTAGTTCCCGCGTCGGTTATGAAGACCCGTCTTATTTTAGTCGTGAGTATAAAAAGCTGTTCGGCGCCCCGCCGCAGCGCGACATCGCGAGGCTTCGCAGCAACCTCGAATAAGAGGCAGCCCGGCGAGGCAGCTTGATTTTGGGAGGCTACGGGATCATTTGGACGATTGACCACGGTTCAGGGCGCTATTCAAGCGATGAGCCACGATTCAAGAGACGCGCGAATTCGTTGCTCAACTCCTGTGCATGATTGCGAGCGTAGCGCAACTTACAAAAGGTAAGAATTTCTGCTGCGGTTGGTTGTTTGAAGCTCCGTTCGGCCGCCTGGAACTCCATGAGACCTGGCTGCGGCTGCTGGTCCTTTTCAACAGATGACGTATTAGTTATTTCCACCTTTGACTCTCTCGCCTGCTTTCCTCTCCTTATAGATGATCCAATCGTATAGCAATTCCGAGAGCAGAGGTCTGTGCTCTAACACACATAGCGGTAGGCAGTGATCTCAGACACTGTGTCATATACTGATGACGAACAAAGGAGGGATGCCGAACTGTGCGATTCATAGAAATAGCAATAGGCGTAATACTGTTAGGTGGTGCAGCATGGACCACGGTTAGGACTTATAAAGGCCGCGGCATCTCGTCGATCGTCGTCCTCGCGTTCGCCGTATTCCTCGTCGCGCTGGGTTTGGCTTTTATCTTTGGCGCCTTTGGCGAGTTGGTGCGCAACCTCAGGTTCGGGAGCGAGTGGCTCAAATGAACCCCGATACTGAAAGGGAAGAACCCTACTTCATACTGTCGTGACTTAATCATCGCGCGGTAAGCGGGATATAGTGCGTATGTAGTATATGCTTCATTTGACATATAGCACTACGAAGCGTAAGGTGGGGATCGAACCGAGACCAGCTAACTCCATTCTCAGCTCTTCTGGACCCGCCAGATTCGTCTGAAACTTACAGCTCAACTACCAAAAAGTTAAGGGTGTTCCCACGCTATTAATTTGTCGTTTGTTAACGCAACGATAATGGCTCACTAATTCGCAGCCTCGCAGCCCAACTCCTGGTAGAAACCAAAAGGAGATTGAAAGAAGTTTATGACGACGAATATCCAACCACTGCACGACCGCCTAATCGTGAAACGCATTGATGAAGGCGAACAGGTCCGCGGCGGCATCATCATTCCTGACTCGGCGAAAGAGAAATCGCAAGAAGGTGAAGTGATTGCCGCAGGCCTTGGCAAATACAAGGAAGACGGATCGCGCCAGCCATTGGATGTCAATGCAGGCGACCGCGTGTTGTTCGGCAAGTACGGTGGCTCAGAGATCAAAGTTAACGGCGAAGAGCTGTTGATTATGCGCGAGGACGAGATTCTGGGAATCATCACCCGCGCTGGTGCAGCCGCTGCCGGCAAAAAGGGCAAATAGGTTCTGGCATAACGCAAACTGACGTTTGCGAAATTTATGTTCCACAACCCGCAAACCATGCGTTTGCGTGACACCAATAAATTGGAGAAGAGACAAAGATTATGGCAAAGCAAATAGTTCATGGCGAAGAATCACGAGCCGCAATTTTGCGTGGCGTGAATCAACTCGCCGACGCAGTGAAAATCACCCTTGGACCAAAGGGGCGCAACGTAGTTCTCGATAAGAAATACGGCAGTCCGACCATCACAAAAGACGGCGTGACAGTGGCGAAAGAAATCGAGCTGAAAGATGCGCGGGAGAATATGGGCGCGCAGATGGTGCGCGAGGTCGCGTCGAAGACCAGCGACGTTGCCGGAGACGGAACAACAACGGCGACGGTGCTCGCGCAGGCCATTTTCCGCGAAGGCGTGAAAACAGTGGCCGCAGGGGCAAACCCAATGGCTCTGAAACGCGGCATCGATAAAGCGGTCGAGCGCGCAACTCGAGAGATCAAGAAAATGTCGAAACCGGTCACGGGAGGCATGATCGCGCAGGTCGGCACGATTTCAGCAAATGGCGACCACAGTATCGGCGAGTTAATTGCCGAAGCGATGGACAAGGTTGGCAAAGATGGCGTCATCACCGTCGAAGAATCGAAAACAATGGATACGGCGTTGGAAGTTGTCGAAGGGATGCAGTTCGATCGCGGCTACCTTTCGCCCTACTTCGTCACTGATGCGGAAACGATGAAAGCGGTGCTCGAGAATCCAGTCATTCTGCTCAGCGAAAAGAAGATTTCGGCGATGAGAGACATGCTGCCTATTCTTGAGCAGGTCGCCAAGTTGGGCAAATCAATCTTGATTATCGCGGAGGACGTAGAAGGCGAAGCCCTCGCAACTCTCGTGGTCAACAGACTGCGCGGCACGATCAACGTCGCAGCGGTCAAGGCGCCGGGCTTCGGTGATCGTCGTAAGTCGATGCTTGAAGACATTGCGATCCTTACGGGCGGCAAAGTCATCAGCGAAGACCTCGGGATCAAACTCGAAAACGTCAAGCTTGAAGACCTGGGTACCGCAAGACGTGTGACGATTGATAAAGAGAACACGACTATCATCGATGGTGGTGGCGAGACGAGCGATTTGCAGGCTCGGGTGAAAACACTGAAAGCTCAGATTGAAGACTCTACCTCAGACTATGACCGCGAAAAACTGCAAGAGCGGCTGGCGAAACTCGTTGGCGGCGTCGCGGTAATTCGCGTCGGGGCAGCGACGGAAACCGAGCTCAACGAGAAGAAAGCGCGGGTCGAAGATGCGATGCACGCAACGCGCGCGGCAGTAGAAGAAGGCATCGTGCCGGGCGGCGGTGTCGTCTACATTCGCGCCGCGAAAGTGCTCGACAAATTCAAACTCTTCGGAGACAACGAGGACGAACCCGCCGGCGACGCAGATGAACAAATTGGCGTCAACATCGTCAAGCGGGCACTCGAAGAGCCGCTGCGCCAGATTGTTTCAAACGCCGGCAAGGAAGGCGCCGTCATTGTCGAAAAGGTTCGTGCAGAGAAGAACCCAAACATCGGCTATAACGCAGTAACGGAAAAGTTTGAAGATCTCGTGGCTGCGGGTGTGATTGATCCCGCCAAGGTGACACGTTGCGCACTGCAAAATGCCGCGTCAATCGCAGGGCTGATGCTCACGACTGAGGCGCTCATTTCTGAGCTACAGGATGATGACAAGCCGAGGGCATTGCCCGGCGGCATGGACATGTAATTCGGTGGCAAATTGGGAAGCCAACAGTTCACCAGGGGGCTTCTGTTAACTCGCCGAAGGAGAGAAGTCTTCTGGAAGTGAGAAACCCTATACAGGGAAAGGTAAGAAACTTATGTCTATGAAACTCTATGTCGGTAATCTCTCGTTTGACACGTCGAGCAATGAACTACAAACATTATTCGCGCAAACGGGCACAGTCGAAAGCGTATCGTTGATTGAAGATCGTGAAACAGGTCGCTCGCGTGGCTTTGGCTTCATCGAGATGTCAACGAAGGAAGAAGGCGCAGCGGCGATTGAGAAATTCAACGGCCAGGAGCTAGGCGGACGGACGTTGAAAGTTAACGAAGCCAAGCAGCGTGAAAGTCGCGCGCCGGCTTTTAGTTAAGAGTACCATCGCGAGGATTGAAGGGATCTCGGGTTACAACTCGGGATCTTTCTTCTTACATGCTGGGCATGAATCAAGCTGCCGGCTTGAGTGAGCAGGACAAGTTACTCGAATACTGGTACTGATTCAGTGTTAAATACGCCGGAAGGCGTTGGCTAATTTCAGCCCAGGGTTCGAGCTTGCGAGAACCCTGGGTAACAATTTCAACTTCACCCTCAACCCTGAAAGGGTTAGGCGATTGGCGAACCCTTGCAGGGTTCAAATTCATGTAGGGTTACAAACCCAGGGTTGTCGCTGGCGCTCCAACCCTGGGCTGAAATTAGCCAACGCCTTCGGCGTATTTTTCAAACTGAACCAGTACTCGAATCCCTTGAAGTCGCTA
>Ga0105249_10002258_pt1 | contig 16729 bp, 17 predicted proteins | sample KBSS44metaG_FD_81522 | JGI IMG/M metagenome (GOLD analysis project Ga0105249, IMG submission 81522) | Switchgrass rhizosphere microbial communities from Kellogg Biological Station, Michigan, USA - KBS S4-4 metaG | ecosystem: Host-associated > Plants > Roots > Rhizosphere > Soil | place...
GAGAAGTTCGACCGGGTTCTCGAGATGTCCGCGGCGCTGCCCGAGATGCGCCGACGCATCGCCGCCGACCTACGCAGGCGGGGCCTCGGCCGCGACCGGGTGCTCGCGTTGGCGTTGCATCTACTCGATCTTGGTTACTTCCGCGCAGGTGGAGAGCAATACGCAGAGGAGCACAACTCGTATGGCATCGCCACGCTGCGCTGCGAGCACGTGGAGTTGCAAAAGCAGGCCGTCGAGTTCGACTACCCGGCCAAGAGCGGGGTGCGCCGCACGCTACTGATCGACGACGCCGAAGTGATCCGCTCGGTGCGGGCGCTCATGCGCGGCCGCCGTCGCTGCGAGCGACTGCTGGTGTGCCGCAACGGTTCCGAGGACATCGAGCTGCGCGCCGACGACCTCAACGCACGGTTCAAGGAGCTCGTCGGAGACGAGTACACGGTCAAGGACCTGCGCACCTGGCACGGCACGGTGCTCGGCGCCGCGGCGTTCGTCGACGGGGACCCTCCGGTCAACAAGACAGTGATCAAGCGGGTGGAATCCGCGGTCATGAAGGAGGTCGCCGAGGAGCTTGGCAACACCCCGGCGGTAGCCCGATCGTCCTACGTCGACCCGCGGGTGGTGGAGGGATACGAGGCCGGCCTGACCATCGCCGCGGGCGCGCGTCGGGCCGAGCGCACCCGGGAGCCCGCCGCACGACAGGCCATCTTGGAGAGCAGCACCGCGCGGCTGATCCGCAAAGTGGCCAAGGGCTAACCGGTGGCGGCTGTCGGTCTCCCTGCCGCCGAAGCCGACGCCCGGTAGAGGCGAGCGTGGTCCACCGCGATCCGGTCCCAGCCGTACCGAGCCACCGCGCGGTCGCGTCCCGCGCCGCCGAGGCTGCTCCGCAAGAACGAATCCCGCAGCAGCGAATTCACCATCGATGCCAGTTGCCTCGGTTGATGGTGTTCGACGAGATAGCCGGTCACGTCGTCGACGACGATGTCGACCAGGGCGCCCGCCGCGGAAGCCAGCACGGGCACGCCGCACGCCATCGCTTTCAGTGCAGCGACACCGGATGAATCGGACGCCGGCGTGGCGGCCACCACATCCGCCGACCGCAGCAGTGCCGGGATGGCGGTGCCGTCAGCGGGGCCATGAACTCGTAGCCGGTCGGCGACCCCCAACTGTCGGGCGAGGTCGCGAAGCCGAGACACTTCTGCTTCGGATTCGGCGGTATCGGACTCGCCGACGATAAGGAATTCGGCATCGGGGATGAACGGCATGGCGCGAATCACCGTGTCGAACCCACTGCATGGCAACAGCTTTCCCAAGCTGACGATGCGCGGTGCCTCACCTCGGGGCGCTCGGGGTCCGTCGGGGGTGAAGACGTCGACGTCTACGCCGGACGGAATCACCGACGTGCAGCGCCGTGGCCTGCCCATCCGAATCAACTCGAACGCTTCCGCTGTGCAGCTGGCGGACACCTCCGTCGCGGTCCTGGCCAGCTTGAATTCCAACCGGCGCCGCACCTGATCTGTGCCAAGCCCGTGAAACGTCAGCACTGTCGACAGGCCGAGTTGGCGTGCTGCGAGTTCGGTCGCGATGCCCGATGTCCAGAAGTGGGCATGGGCGATATCGGGGCCGCCGCTGGCCCAGCGTGCCGAAAGATACTGCGCAAACGGCCCCATCACGGGCAGCAACGCGTCGGCGGTGAGATGCGCAGGCGGCCCGGCGGGCACATGAATAACGTTGTAGCCCTGCGGTGTTTCGACGCATTCGGGCAGCTCGGGATCGTCGCGACGGGTATAAACGGTGACCCGGTGCCCGCGCCGGACCAGCGCGGCCGACAAGTCGGCGACATGCGAGCTCAACTCGCCGCCATCGCCACCCGTCGATACGAGCGGGCTAGCCTGCGCCGAGATCATGGCGACGTTCACAGACTCGTCAACCGCGCCAGAGATCACACCAACGGGTTGCCGCACCATCTAATGCGCAAAACGTAGGATTTTCGACTGTTCGCAATCTGGATTCACAGCTTTCGCATTCGGGATGAAAGCTGGCACGCAGCGGTTTTCGGCATCTGTGCTCGGGGTATCCGAGCTGCATGCAGGGCAGCGATCAACTACCCGACGACGTCCCTGTCGCCGACGCCGTCGAGCAACAGCGAACACCAGTCGACCCGATACCCGATGAAGAGGCTCCTACCGAAGCGCCGGGAAGCGTGCCGTTGGAGGCATCACCTGCTGATTGGCAGGAGCAGCTCGAAACCGTCGAGCTGGATCCGGAATTCGATGAGGTCGACCGGTCATGACTGAGCCCGACGGCGTGATTGCCTACCCTGGGCGCACGGCCGACATGGCGGACAAGCCACGCGACGAGATGCGCGACTACGTCGGACGCGATCTATTGATGGCCAAGTGCGCACTGATCACCGGCGGGGACTCCGGCATCGGCCGCGCGGTGGCGGTGGCGTTCGCGAAGGAGGGCGCCGATGTCGCGATCGCTTACCTCGAGGAAAACGACGACGCAGCACACACCGCATCACTTGTCGAACAAGCGGGGCGGCGCTGCGTGACGATTCCCGGCGACCTCGCGGACCCGCAACAGTGTTCGTCGATCGTGGAGCGCACCGTAGAGACCTTGGGCAGCCTCGACATCCTGGTGAACAACGTCGCATATCAGAACCCGACCGAGAAGTTCACCGACATCTCCGATGACCAGTGGCGCCGTACCTTCGCGGTGAACATCGACAGTTTCTTTCGTGTCACCAAGGCAGCACTCGGCCACATTCCTGACGGCGGTGCGATCATCAACACCGGGTCGATCAACGGGCTGCGGGGAAACAAGACGCTGATCGACTACTCGGCGACCAAGGGTGCGGTACTGGCGCTGACGTATTCGCTTGCTCAATCGCTTGCCGAGCGCCGCATTCGCGTCAACTGCGTAGCGCCGGGGCCGGTCTGGACTCCCCTGATACCCGCGACCATGGATGCGGAAAGAGTCGAATCCTTCGGCGAGCACACGCCTTTCGGGCGCGCGGCCCAGCCTGACGAAATCGCGCCATCCTACGTGTTTTTCGCAGCGGCGCAGTTGTCGTCGTACTACAGCGGCGAGGTGCTTGCACCCATCGGCGGTGAGACGCTTCCCGGCTGACAGGAGCCGCGATGACACAACGTAGCGAGCGCCTGCGACGGTGGCGGGCGGTAGCTCTTCTGGCGGCCTTCTTCGTCGGTCTCGGGCTGCTACTGACGCAGTGCCCGGCGAATAGGGACGGCATGCCTGGCCAATTGGCCCAATCCATGGACGAGACGGTGACCGCCGCGCGCAGTGGCGCCTTGGCGTTGGACATGTGGATCAAGCAACGGTCGACCAGTCAGCTGGTCAGCGTCCAGATTTCCGACGCCCGCGACGAGGTTGTCAAGGCCTACAAGGGAATTGCTGATCTACAGGCAGAGGATCCGACCGACATCGATCGGCAGCGCATGCTGATCGGATCCATGACCGCCATCATCGGGCAGCTCAACGCCGCCTCGGCGATGATCCGTGATGTCACAACCCAGCCCTCGCCGGAGAAGGCCCGCGACGACCTGACCGCGGCGGCCGATGCGCTGGAGAGTGGATACCGCTGATGGGCAAGATCTTCTCCGTAGCTCTCGGAATCCTCACCGCCATCGGGGGATTTGTCGATATCGGCGACCTGGTGACAAATGCCGTCGTCGGCTCCCGTTTCGGGCTCGCACTCGTCTGGGTGGTGATCGTCGGAGTCGTGGGCATCTGCCTGTATGCGAACATGGCCGGGCGCGTCGCGGCGGTCAGCGGTCGGGCGACGTTTGAGATCATCCGTGAGCGCCTCGGCCCCCGAGCGGCGGCGGCGAACCTCTCGGCGTCCTTCTTCATCAACCTGATGACGCTGACCGCCGAAATCGGCGGCGTCGCACTGGCGCTGCAGCTGGCCACCGATGTCGGCCGGATGATGTGGATCCCCGTGGCGGCGTTCGCGGTGTGGGTGGTGGTCTGGCGAGTCAAGTTCTCGATCATGGAGAACGTCACCGGGCTGCTCGGCCTTCTGCTGATCGTCTTTGCGGTCAGTGTCTTTGCGCTGCATCCCAATTGGGGCGACCTCGCTCATCAGGTCACCTCTCCCGCCATTCCCGAGAAGGAGTCGGCCGCGACGTACTGGTACTTCGCCATCGCATTGTTCGGTGCGGCAATGACGCCGTACGAGGTCTTCTTCTTCTCGTCCGGTGCGGTGGAGGAGCATTGGACCAAGAAGGACCTGGGCACGTCGCGGCTCAACGTGCTGGTCGGCTTTCCGCTCGGCGGGCTGTTGTCCGTCGCGATTGCTGCATGCGCGGCAATCGTCCTGCTGCCCAACCAGATCGAGGTGACGTCGTTGTCGCAGACGGTGATGCCCGTCGTGGCGGCTGGCGGAAAGCTGTTTCTCGCGTTCGTCATCATCGGGATCGTCGCCGCGACATTCGGCGCGGCGTTGGAGACGGCCCTGTCGGGTGGGTACATCCTGGCCCAGTTCCTCGGCTGGCCGTGGGGCAAGTTCCGCCGGCCCGCCGAAGCCGCGCGTTTTCATGTCGTGATGATTGTGACGATCGTCGTCGGCGCCGCGGTGTTGTACACGGGCATCGACCCGATCATGGTGACCGAGTACTCGGTCGTCTTCTCGGCGATCGCATTGCCCCTGACCTACCTGCCAATCCTCATTGTGGCCAACGACTCTCAGTACATGGGTGTCGACACCAATGGGAGGGTGACGAACATGCTGGCCTCGGTTTACTTGATCGTCATCCTGGCCGCCTCGCTGGCGGCGATTCCGTTGATGATCGTGACGGGAGGAGGGCAATGACCGACTTGCCGAACATGCCGCACCGCGGCCGACTGCTCGATGCCCGGTTGCACCTTCTGGACCGTCAACTTCTCGACGACGACGGCGATCCGGTCGGCATCGTCGACGACCTGGAACTGACTGATTTCCCGCTGGACGAGGACATCTCAACCGGTACGGCGGCTCCGCGGGTCACCGGAATAATCTCGGGTCAAGTCGTGGGAACCCGCATCTTCGGCGGGGAACCGCCGCGGTCACGGTTGCAGGAGATTCCGTGGGACCTGGTCCGTTCCGTCGGCACGGTGGTCGAGCTCAAACCGACGGATATGACATTCGACGGGGGCTGGATCGAACGATGGATGCGCGACAGGGTCATCAAACACATCCCAGGGGGCACGCATGCAGCTGAGTAGATTGCTGGGGCTGCAGGTCGTCGACGCCGCCCAGCACCCGGTAGGCACGGTCGTCGATGTCCGGCTCACCGTCGCGGGAAGCCCCGAAAAGGATCCGCCGGCGCCCCGCGTGTTGGGGCTGGTGATCAGCCCCAACACCAGGGCCTCGTTCCTGGGTTACGAACGCTCAAACGCGGATGCACCTGTGATGATTGCCGCACTGCTGCGGTGGTGGCATCGCGGCACTTTCCTCGCCGCGTGGGACGACGTGGCGCGCGTCGGCTCTGACCTGGTCAGGCTGCGCGCCGGCTACACCCGCTATTCCGCTGTGCTTCGGGGCGGAGATTGATTCGTCACGTTTAGCCCACGGGGCCAACCGGGAACCCTGTCGTCACGTGGGGAGATTCCCCTCGTTCAGCCCGGAAGGGCTTGCACGCTCAAAAAGTGGGCAATGACCGATCCAGCTAACACGCGGAAAGGTGAACATGACCGACAAGAAGAACACCGGTCCTGAAGAAGGCATCAAGGGCGTCGTCGAGGACGTCAAGGGCAAGGCGAAAGAAGCGGTCGGCACTGTGACGGGCCGCGACGACATGGTCCGCGAGGGCAAGGCTCAGCAGGACAAGGCCGACGCCCAGCAGGACGTCGCGAAGAAGGAAGCGCAGGCCGATTCGGCTCGCGCCGGCGCCAAGGCTGCCGAGAAGCGCCAAGAGGCAGAGCAGCGGCCGTAAGAGCTCGATAGAAAAGGCCCAGCCGGAATACCGGCTGGGCCTTTTTCTTGTGTCGTCAACTACTAGGGCGCTGCCGATGCGCGTCGGGATGCTCTGCGTACCAACGCTCTTCGACGCGGCGCACCCGCATGTGCTCGATGGCCAGCCATCCAGCGCCGAGGATGAACCCGGCGCCGGCCAATGATGACAATGTCAAACCGACGTCATGGTGGCCGGTGGCGAATGCCGCAAGGCACGACACGAAAAGCACCAGGGCAACGCCGATCACGATGAGCCCCGGCATGATTTTGTTGTCCTTCATCGACTCGCCGGCATGTGGCCGCGTAGTCCTCGCGTGGTCGACAGGATCTTTCGGGCCTTTCATCGGTACTCCTCTCTAGGCATACCTACGCCCGCCAAACATGGGCTGATTTCAACGGTAGAACTACCTGACCCCGTTGTGGGGAAAACGGCCGCCGAAACGTCACTGATAGGGCAGATATTGCGTGCCACGCAGCACACCGGGATGTCGGCGTCCCAAAACGATTTGGCGCATCTTCGGCCAACTCGTCACCGTCGCCCATGTCGGCATGCGCTACCCGTCGTGCAGCCGTTCTTGCACTTTCTCCTGGTGGTGAAGCGGTTGGTGCTCCAAGCCCATGACCTCGTTGTGGGCCTGATCGCTGGACTGAATCAGCTCATCAAGCTTCACGAGGATGGCTTTGGTTTCGCGGTTCGTGGTGTGTTGCAGCAGGAACAGCATCAGCACACTGAGCACTGCGCCGGCGCTGTACACGAAAGTCTGCCAACCGTGCGGGAATCCTGTGATCGCACCGTAGACCAGCAGGCCGACAAGCAGGCCGGCGACGATCATGCTCGCCCAAACGGAGCCGGCCAGCCTGGTCGCCACCTCTGGGATCATCGCGAACCGATGAATATGACGGTGCTCGGAATCCATTGTCGGCGGCCTTGATAACCGTTTCAGCCGACGCCAACCAGGGCGGGCCCGGCCAGCGCCGGCATGCTCATGGTCAGCACCAACAGCATCAAGGTGAACAGGAACCAGCCTGCGCCCTGCCATGCCCACCACGGCTGGTGGCTACGCCACGCCTGATACGCGCGGACAAACGACCGCAGCCCGCCGATCAGCAGGATGACGGGCGCGCCGATGGCGAGCAGGGTGCGCTGCGGTACGCCGCACGCGGCGGTGTCGGCTGTCGCGCCGTCGCATGTGCTGACCCACAAGGCCGCGGTCACGAGGAACCCCACCGCGAGCATCGCGACGAGCAGAGCAAAGCGCACGGCTGTGCGTACGTTTGTGTCGTGTTGTCGCAAGTCGCCGGGGTTGTGAAAGACAGCCACTATCCGCACTCCCGAATTCGCTGCTAGATCGCCCGCAATCAGATGTCGGACAGAATTCCCTGCCCTCACAGCGAATAAACCTCAGGATTCGACACGCAGATGCGCGGTCAGCAGCAACCTGTCGTAAACCGCTCTGGCCGGCAGCACCTCGTCGTAGCGAAGGTCGAGGAAGTCCCTGGCGATTTGCTCAGCGAGCGCACGCAACTTGGTGTTCGTCTCCTGCGAACGCCATTTCAGCAGCTCAAACGCGGAATCGGCGCTGATGCGGTAGATCAGCATGAGCATGCCCTTGGCCTGTTCGATGCCGCTGCGCGCCTCGGCGATCTCGGCCACCGCCTCCGAGACGCTCTCGTGGTGGACCTCATCGATCGCCGGTGTCACGTCGACATAAAACCCGTGCGTGCCGATGACCTCACCGGTGTCGTTGAAGATCTGGTCACCGACCACCACCACGTGGTGGACCCCGCCTCGCGTGTCGATGATGCGGTGCCGGGTCGAAAACGCCCCGGCAGTGCGCCGAATCTCATCCAGCGTCGCGGCGACCTGTCCGTAGTCGTCTGGGTGCTTGTGTGAGAGCACCAGGTCGGTGGTCGGATGCGCCGTCCCGGGCGCGTAGCCATGCATGCGCTCGACCTGAGGTGACCACTCCCAGCGCTCGTCGGCGAAATAGAACCGGAACCAACCGATGCGCTGAGGCGCGCCGCCAGCCAGGGCAAGCTCGACGGGCGTCTGCCCCTCGAGGTCGGTCAGCTCATCTGTCATGCTGCGAGATTAACCCGGCTAACAACGATGCGGCATCCAAGCTGATTCGGCAGTTCGTTATCCGGATAGGCGGTGATGTCGGCCTCGCGCCCTACCATTCGGGACGTGAGGTTCAAGGCCTACCTCGTCGCGGGCGTCGTATCCGGGGTCACCGCAAACGTTCTCGGCGCCTCGCCGCTGTGGAGTCTGGCGATCAGCGCCCTCGCCCCCGCGGTGCTCGCGGCGCTGCCGCACTTCCTGCGCGGTGCACTCGTCGGCCTTCGCACCCGCGACGATGTTGCGGCCGAGATGTCGGGGACCGAGTTCGAGGACTACGTCGCGCGGGTGGTCCGGTCGTGCGGTGTCCCGGTGATCATGACATCGGTGACGGGCGACTGGGGCGTTGACCTCATCGTCGGGCGACGGCCCAATCGCCTTGCCATTCAATGCAAACGGCAGGCTCGGCCAGTCGGCACCAGCGCAATTCAGGAGGTAGTGGCCGGCGCTCCGATGCAGGATTGCGCCAAGACCATGGTGGTCACCAACCACGAATTCACGCCTGCGGCACGCAAACTCGCTGAGTTGCACGGCTGCGAGCTCATCGGCAGAACCGAACTGACGCGGCTGCGGTCGACAATCCGCCGGCTCACCGCACCTGCTTGAGCACCTCGCGCACCGCCGCAACGGCGATGTCGATCTCCTCGCGCGACACCGTAAGCGCCGGCCGGAATCGCACGCTGTCGGGACCGCTGGCCAGCATGATGACGCGGCGATCCCAGAGTCGACGGATCAACTCGTCGCGTTCCGCGCTACTCGGCAGGCTGAATGCGCACATCAGGCCGCGGCCACGCGCGTCGAGCACCAATCCGGGGAACTCCGCTGCGAGACTCTCGAGTCGGTCGAGCAGATAGCGGCCCGCCTTGGCGGCGCGAACCATCAAGTCGTCGGCCTCGATGGTCTCGAGAATGCGCCGCGACCGCACCATGTCGACCAGGTTGCCGCCCCAGGTCGAATTGATCCGCGAGCTGACGGCAAACACATTCTCGCGCACCTCGTCGACGCGGCGGCCGGCCATGATGCCGCACACCTGCGTCTTCTTGCCGAAGGCGACGACGTCCGGCTCGACGCCCAATTGCTGGTAGGCCCAAGGGGTTCCGGTCAACCCGCACCCGGTCTGCACCTCGTCGAAGATGAGCAGCGCGTCGAACTCGTCACACAGCTCACGCATCGCCGCGAAGAACTGCGGACGGAAGTGCCGGTCGCCGCCCTCGCCCTGGATCGGCTCGGCGATGAAGCAGGCGATGTCGTGCGGATGCGCCTCGAACGCTGCGCGTGCCTGGCTCAGCGTTTCGGCCTCGACGGCGTCCATATCGGCACCGGGCCGGATGTATGGCGCGTCGATGCGCGGCCAGTCGAACTTCGGGAACCGCGCGACCTTGTTGGGGTCGGTGTTGGTCAGCGACAGCGTGTAGCCACTGCGGCCGTGAAAGGCGCCGCGCAGGTGCAACACCTTGGCGCCGAGTTCGGGATCGCGACCGTGCGCCTCGTTATGGCGACTCTTCCAGTCGAACGCCACCTTCAGTGCGTTCTCAACCGCCAGCGCTCCGCCATCGACGAAGAACAGGTGCGGTAGCGCGGGATCGCCGAGCACGCGGGCGAACGTGTCGACGAAGCGGGCCATCGGCACGCTGTAGACATCGGAGTTGCTCGGCTTGTTCACCGCCGCCTGTGCCAGCTCCGCGCGAAACGCCTCGTCGTCGGCCAGTGCGGGGTGGTTCATCCCAAGCGCGGACGACGCGAAGAAGGTGAACATGTCGAGGTAGCGCTCGCCGGTACGGGCGTCCACCAGATACGAGCCTGAGGACTGGTCGATGTCGAGGACGAAGTCCAGCCCATCGGCCAGGATGCTGCGGGCAAGCACGTCGCGGACGTCATCCGGGCGCAGGGCGGCAGGTGTCAGCACAGCGGTCATGAGACCATCTTAACAAACTTTTTACGGTCTGCTAGCCATCCAACAGGAACTATTCCGGCATGATTTCGCGTCCGGAGTAAAAAGTCTGTAAGATGATCGTGCTTCGGGTGCGCACATTCGCTGTCGTCCGGATCTGTTGCAACAAGTCTTCAAGCGCACGCGGGGACTCGACACGTACGAGCAGGACGTAGCTCTCATCACCGGCCACCGAGTGACACGACACGATGGCCGGTATGTGTTCGAGCCGGGCAGGCGCATCATCGGGTTGAGAGGGATCGAGAGGAGTGATGGCCACGAACGCCGACAGCATCTTGCCGACGGCCTCAGGGTCGATCCGGGCGGTGTATCCGGTCACCACCCCGCGTGATTCGAGCCGGCGCACCCGGGACTGGACTGCCGACACCGACAGCCCGGCTGTCGCCGCGAGATGGGCCAGCGTCGCCCGCCCGTCGGCGACCAGTTCGCGCACCAAGATGCGATCGATCTCGTCGAGGTGTTCGGCGGCCTCCACCATGGCCGCACTGTATCCGAGGCGGTGCACATCGTGAGCCGCCGCATCGAAACGTGGCAGCTGCGCGCGAAATTCGCCGCCGCGCTGTCGCGCCTCTACGGCGCCGAGGTGCCTGCCTACACCACGCTCGTCGACGTCAGCGCCGAGGTGAACCGGGAACTGGGCGCATCTGATCGAGTGACGGCCGAACGCCACGGCGCGATCCGCGTCGGCGGAGTGCGCGAACTGGCCGACGCCGCCGACCTGTTCGCCGCGTTCGGCATGTATCCGGTCGGCTTCTACGATTTGCGCGATGCGGCCTCGCCGGTTCCGGTGGTGTCCACCGCGTTTCGGCCGATCGACACGGACGAGTTGGCCCGCAATCCGTTCCGGGTGTTCACCTCGATGCTGGCGACCGCCGACGCGCGGTTCTTCTCCCCTGACTTGCGTGAGCGGGTCGAGCGGTTCATCGGCGCGCGGCAGTTGTTCGACCCCGCGCTGATCGCCGAGGCGCGACGCATCGCGGAGGACGGCGGGGCCGACTCCACACGGGCCGAGCGGTTCGTGGCAGCGGCGGTATCCGCTTTCGCGCTGTCCCGTGAGCCGATCGACCGCGGTTGGCACGACGAGCTGGCGCGGGTGTCGGCGGTGGCCGCCGACATCGCCGGTGTGCGCACCACGCACATCAACCACCTGACACCGCGCGTGCTCGATATCGACGAGTTGTACCGCCGGATGAGCGCCCGCGGCATCACCATGATCGATGCCATCCAGGGTCCGCCCGCCTGGGACGGGCCCGATGTGTTGTTGCGCCAGACGTCATTTCGTGCGCTGGCCGAACCCCGACGCTTCCGCGAAGCCGACGGCACGGTCGTCGACGGAACACTGCGGGTGCGGTTCGGTGAAGTCGAGGCACGCGGCGTCGCATTGACCCCGAAAGGACGGGAGCGCTACGACGGCGCGATGGCCACGGCTGACCCTGCCGCCGTCTGGCCGGACTTCTTCCCCGTCACCCACCAGGCGATGGCGGCCGCCGAGCTGGCCTACTACCACGGCGGTGATCCGACGAAACCCGTTGTCTACGAAGACTTCCTGCCCGCATCCGCAGCGGGCATCTTCCGGTCGAATCTCGATACCGAAACCAAGGCCGCCGAGGCGGCGGATAATTCCGAATACAGCCTGACATGGCTGGCCGGCCGGCTCGGACACCACATCCACGACCCATACGAGCTCTACGAGAAAGTCGCATCATCATGACCACCGCTCAGACATCGAAGCTTCCGACTGCCGAGGACCTGCGCGCCAGGGCGCGGGACGCGCTGCGCGCCGTGGGCTCAGGCACATCGCTTGGCGAGCCCGGCGGGCACGGCCTGCAGGCCAGCACGCCCATCACGGGAGAGGTGCTGTTCACCGTCGCCGAGGCCACGCCCGAGGCGGCCGAAACCGCGATAGCCGAAGCCGCGCAAGCATTTACGACATGGCGCACCACCCCGGCGCCGGTCCGCGGAGCGCTGGTGGCCCGGCTCGGTGAGCTGCTCGTCGAGCACAAGGCCGATCTCGCCACGTTGGTGACGATCGAGGCGGGCAAGATCACCTCCGAGGCCCTCGGCGAGGTGCAGGAGATGATCGACATCTGCGAGTTCGCGGTCGGCCTGTCGCGGCAGCTGTACGGCAAGACGATCGCGTCTGAGCGGCCGGGGCACCGGCTCATGGAGACCTGGCACCCGCTGGGGGTCGTGGGTGTGATCACCGCGTTCAACTTCCCCGTCGCCGTGTGGGCGTGGAATACCGCGATCGCGTTGGTATGCGGGGACACCGTGGTGTGGAAGCCATCGGAGTTGACGCCGCTGACCGCGCTGGCATGCCAGGCGCTGATCGAGCAGGCCGCGGCCGATGTCGGGGCGCCGCCAGAGGTCAGCCGGCTGGTGCAGGGTGGCCGCGAGGTCGGCGAACGGCTGGTCGACGATCCCCGGGTGGCGCTGCTGAGCGCGACGGGCTCGGTCCGGATGGGTCAGCAGGTCGGGCCGCGGGTGGCGCAGCGGTTCGGCAAGGTGCTGCTGGAGCTGGGCGGCAACAACGCAGCTATCGTCACCCCGTCGGCCGATCTGGACCTCGCCGTGCGGGGCATCGTCTTCTCGGCGGCGGGCACCGCAGGTCAGCGCTGCACCACGCTGCGCAGGTTGATCGTGCATTCCTCGATCGCCGACGAGCTGGTCGACCGGATTGTCAACGCATACGGACAGTTGCCGGTCGGCGATCCGGCGGCCGACGGCACGCTGGTTGGTCCGCTGATTCACGAAACCGCCTACCGCGACATGGTGCGCGCGCTCGAGCAGGCCCGCGCTGACGGCGGCGAGGTGGTCGGCGGTGAGCGCCAGGATGTCGGGGACGAGAGCGCCTATTACGTCGCGCCCGCTGTGGTGCGGATGCCGTCACAGACGGCGGTGGTGCATTCGGAGACGTTCGCGCCGATCCTGTACGTGGTGACCTACGACGACCTCGACGAGGCCATTGCCTTGAACAACGCTGTGCCGCAGGGCCTTTCGTCGGCGATCTTCACGCTCGACGTGCGGGAAGCCGAGCGGTTCATGGCAGCCGACGGGTCGGATTGCGGCATCGCCAACGTCAACATCGGCACGTCGGGCGCGGAGATCGGCGGCGCGTTCGGCGGCGAGAAGCAGACCGGCGGCGGCCGGGAGTCGGGTTCGGATGCGTGGAAGGCATATATGCGTCGGGCCACCAACACCGTTAATTACTCGTCAGAGCTGCCGCTGGCCCAAGGCGTGCACTTCGGGTAACGCCGCCCGTTTTGATGTCGCGCCCTCGGGTCACTCTACGACCATGCGAAACCACAATTCGCGGGTAATTGCAATGGTCGGCGTGGTGGTGGCTGCGCTAGCGGCCGCCGGTCTGGTCATGCCGGCTGCACGCCAACTCGGCCCGGCGACCGGGTCGTTGACGGCGGCGGCAATCATCGGGATACCAGTCCTTCTGGTGTTGGCGGTCACCGGAGCCCCGCACTACGGCGTGCTCGTCAGCTCCGTCATCGCGGTCGTCATCGCTGTCATCACGTGCGTTGTCTCCGGGGTGATTGCAGCGTTCGCGTTCGCGACCGCACTGTCGGGTTCTGCGACCGGCATGTTGCTGGCCGTTGTGCTGTTCGGTGGTCCGGCGTTGTGCGTGCTGATCCTCGGACTGCTGGCGCTGCGCGTTGTCCAGCCGAGCGTCCGTCGAGACGATGCTCGGGTTGCCTGACGGCGTGCGCGCTTGCCTGTTCGACCTCGACGGGGTGCTGACGGACACGGCCAGTGTGCACAAGAAGGCGTGGAAGTCGATGTTCGACTCCTACCTGCGCGAGCGGGCGGATCGGACTGCCGAGCCGTTCGTCGAATTCGACATCGCCGACGACTACCTGACCTACATCGACGGCAAGAAGCGTGAGGACGGCGTGCGGGCGTTCCTATCGGCTCGCGGTATCACACTGCCCGAGGGCGACCCCGACGACGATCCGTCGGCCGAAACCGTTAACGGCTTGGGCAATCGGAAGAACGACCTGTTCCATCAGACCATCCGCGAAGACGGCGTCAAAGTGTTCGAGGGTTCGCGCCGCTACCTCGAGGCGGTCGCCGACGCGCACCTCGGCGTCGCTGTGGTGTCCTCGAGTGCCAACACCCGTGAAGTGCTCGAGGTCACCGGGCTCGACAAATTCGTCCAGCAGCGAGTGGACGGCGTAACAATGCGTGAGGAAAACATCGAAGGCAAGCCCGCCCCTGACTCGTTCCTGCGGGCCGGACAGCTACTTGGCGTAAAGCCAAGCGAAGCCGCAGTTTTCGAAGACGCGCTGGCCGGCGTCGAGGCAGGCAAGCGCGGAAACTTCGGCTGCGTCGTCGGCGTCGACCGCGTCGGCCAGGCAGAAGCGTTGCGCCGCAACGGCGCAAGCGTCGTCGTGACCGACCTGGCTGAATTGCTGCCGAGCCGATGATCACCGAACAGACCTTCCCCGTCGAGCCGTGGTGCGTGCGCGAGACCAAGCTCGACCTTAAGCTGCTTGCTCAATCGGAGTCGGTGTTCGCGCTGTCCAACGGCCATATCGGACTGCGCGGCAACCTCGATGAGGGCGAGCCGTACGGATTGCCCGGCACCTACCTCAACTCGTTCTACGAGACGCGACCCCTGCCCTACGCGGAAGCGGGCTACAGCTATCCCGAGGACGGCCAATCGGTCGTCGACGTCACCAACGGCAAGATTCTGCGACTGCTCGTCGACGACGAACCCTTCGATGTCCGCTACGGCCAACTCGAAGACCATGAACGGGTGCTCGACCTGCGCGCGGGCACGCTCACCCGCAACGTGTGCTGGACTTCGCCTGCGGGCAAGCGGATGCGGCTTCGAACCACGCGGTTGGTTTCACTGGCGCAACGGGGAGTGGCGGCCATCGAATACGTCGTGGAAGCGGTCGACGAATTCTCGCGCATGACTGTGCAATCCGAGCTCGTGGCCAATGAGGACCAGCCGGAGCCGTCAGCCGATCCGCGTGTCGCCGCGATGCTGTCGAACCCGCTGGAGCCGGTGCAGCACGACGCCGGAAAGCAGGGCGCACTGCTCATACACCGAACGCGGAGCAGCCGGTTGATGATGGCCGCGGCGATGGAACACGAGATCGACGTACCGGGCCGCGTCGAGGTGGGCACCGAGGCCGGCGAGGATTGGGCACGCACCACCATCATCTGCGGGTTGCGGGCCGGGCAGCAGTTGCGCGTGGTGAAGTTCCTCGCGTACGGATGGTCGAGCCTGCGGTCGCGACCCGCCCTGCGCGATCAGGTGTTGGGCGCCGTCGCCGGCGCCGCGTACTGCGGGTGGGATGGCCTGGTCAAGTCGCAGCGGGACTATCTGGACGAGTTCTGGGACTGCGCCGACGTGGAAGTCGAGGGCGACGCGGATTGTCAGCAGGCGGTGCGCTTCGGGCTGTTTCACGTGCTGCAGGCCAGTGCACGCGCCGAGCGTCGCGCGATCCCAGGCAAGGGCCTGACCGGCACCGGCTATGACGGCCACACCTTCTGGGACACAGAGGGTTTCGTTCTTCCCGTGCTCACCTATACCGCGCCGGACGCCGCGGCAGATGCGTTACGGTGGCGGGCGTCGACGCTCGACTTGGCGCATGAACGCGCCGCGGAACTCGATCTCGCGGGGGCCGCATTCCCGTGGCGGACCATCCGCGGCCAGGAATGCTCGGCATACTGGCCCGCGGGCACCGCGGCCTGGCACATCAACGCCGACATCGCGATGGCTTTTGAACGGTATCGCGTTGTGACAGGCGATAACTCACTGGAGGCCGACTGCGGGCTGACGGTGCTTGTCGAGACCGCGCGACTGTGGATGTCGTTGGGGCATCACGACCGGCACGGGGTTTGGCATCTGGACGGTGTCACCGGACCTGACGAGTACACCGCGGTGGTGCGGGACAACGTGTTCACCAATCTGATGGCGGCACACAACCTTAGGACCGCGGTCGAGGCCTGCAATCGGCACCCCGACGCCGCGATCGCCCTGGGCGTCGGGTCGGAAGAGACTGCCGCTTGGCGTGATGCGGCGGCCGCAGTGCATATCCCCTACGATAAAGAATTCGGCATCCATCAACAGTGCGAGGGGTTTACCACCCTGCGCGAATGGAACTTCACCGAGAACACCGCATATCCGTTGCTGTTGTATGAGCCCTACGTGCGCTTGTACCCCTCACAGGTGATCAAACAGGCCGATCTCGAGTTGGCCATGCACTGGCGCAGCCACGAGTTCACGCCCGAGCAAAAGGCTCACAACGTTGACTACTACGAGCGGCGCACGACGAGGGACTCCTCGCTGTCGGCGTGCACGCAGGCGGTGATGTGCGCGGAGGTGGGCCATTTGGAGCTGGCCCACGACTACCTCTACGAGGCGGCGTTGATCGACCTGCGCGACCTTCACCACAACAGCCGCGATGGGCTGCACATGGCGTCGCTGGCCGGGGCGTGGACGGCTCTGGTCGCAGGCTTTGGCGGGCTGCGTGACGACGACGGTGAGCTCGCGCTGGACCCGCAGCTGCCGCACGGCATCTCACGTTTGCGATTTCGACTGCGCTGGAAGAATTTCCGATTGACCGTCGACGTCGACCACGACGAGGCGACCTATGCGTTGCGCGACGGTCCCGGCAAGGAATTGACGATTCGTCATGCCGGCGAGCCGCTTGACCTGCATACCGACTCGCCGACA
>Ga0105249_10002259_pt1 | contig 16729 bp, 14 predicted proteins | sample KBSS44metaG_FD_81522 | JGI IMG/M metagenome (GOLD analysis project Ga0105249, IMG submission 81522) | Switchgrass rhizosphere microbial communities from Kellogg Biological Station, Michigan, USA - KBS S4-4 metaG | ecosystem: Host-associated > Plants > Roots > Rhizosphere > Soil | place...
CCCGGCGATGGTCGGGCGCGACCTGGCGCCGAAGGTCGGCTCGGTGCGGGGCGTCGACCTGACCACGGCGATGATCGAGAAGGCCCGCGAGGAAGCCGACCGCGAAGACCTCGGCAACGTCGAGTTCGGTCTCGGCGACGCGACCGCGCTCGAGTTCGAGGACGCCGGCGCGCAGGCCTTTCGGGTGCTGGGCGAGGGCGGCGAGCGGCGCCTCTTCCTCCACAACATGCTGTTCCGCTGGCGCCGCCCCGCCTAGGGGCTCGGCCAGAGCTGGCGCAGCGCCAGGATCGCGAAGGCGTGCGACCAGAGGAGCGGCGTGGTCGAGCGGGGGACGCCGGTGCTGGCGTCGACGCGCTCGGGCAGGGCGCCGGCCGGGGTGGCGGCGCGGCGCAGGTCGGCGAGCAGGCGGAGCGCGGCGGCGCGGTCGCCGAGCGCGGCCAGCGACCAGGCGCTCCAGGCGGTCGGCGCCGTCCAGGGGTCGACCCCGCCCGCCCAGCCTTCGCCCGGCGTGATCCCGTAGGGCGTGGCGTTTCCGGCGAGGTTCAGGAGGGTGCGGCGGACCGCGGGGTAGAGGCTGGGTGAGGCGAAGGGGCGGACCGCCCAGGCGGCCGCCGAGTCGAGGCCGGAGGACGGGTTGCCCGCTTCGCGCACCAGGCCGCGCGGCGTTTCGAACTCGGCCGCGATCCGCGCCGCCGTCACGCCATCCGCGATCGCGTTACCTAGGTAGGTCCCGGGCGAGCCCTCCCGATAGTCAGGCAGGTTTCGCGCGTTGGACCTTTGGGTTGCTATTGCCCCCAAAAAGTCCAACGCGGATGGCCGTGCGGGCGGGGCCGCGCTGGCGACCGCGATCCAGCCGGCGGCGTCGCCCTGAGGACCGCGGCCGGGAACCGGGGCGCCGGCGCCGTCGAAGCGCGCGGCCCGCTCGACCCCGCTCCCGAGCCCAGAGAGGAACCCGGCGACGCGTCTCGCCTCATTGCGGTACCCGGCCGCCGCATAGGCCAGCGCCGCCGTCGCCGCGTCCCGCGGCCACACGTACGCCCAGCCGTCCCGCGCCCCGGCGGCGACCGCCCCGCTGCGCCGATCCGTCAGCGCGTGCAGCACCAGCAGCGACCGGTCGTACATCGCCCGCGCCCACCTCGGCGCCCCGGCCCCGAGCTCCCGCGCCAGCGCAACCCACCTGTGCGCCCCGCCCGCGTCCCTCACCACCCGGTCGCATTCCCGGGACAGCTCCCGCGAATCGGCGTCGAGATCGGGCGGGAGTGCTCGACCCACCCTGCAGAGCAGCTCGAGCACTCCCGCCCGTTCCGCCTGCGCGCAATCGATGCCCTCCTCCACGTCCACCGAGATCGCCGGCAGCGCCCGTCCCTGCCGGCTCGAGCGCGCGATCAGCGTCATCGCCAGCGAGTCGCCGACGACGGCCGTCCGCACGATCAGCCGCGCTTCCTGCACGAACCCCACGGTCTCGACCACGTTCGTCCCATGCAGGTAGTGCTGCCGCACCGATTCGCCCTCCCACAGCGGTTCCGGATCGCCGTCGGGCCCGACCCGCACCATCGGCACGATCCCGGTGTCTTCCGGCACCGTCCCGGCCACTTGCCGCGCCGCCGGGTTATCGACCAGCGCCCGCCCCGCCGGCCCCGGCGCCCGCAGGTCGACCACGTCGCCGTAGGCGTCGATCGCCGCCGTCAGCCCGCCATCGCCGCTCACCGCAGTGCCGAGGAACGGTGGCGGCAGCCCCGGCAGGGCCGGCGGCGTGCGCGGGTCGGCATCGGAGCCGCCCGAAACCAGGATCAGGGCGAGGGCCGCTGCGGCGGCTGCGAGCAGTGCTGCGCGGGCGATTGCCACACCCGCAATGCAATCAGTCGAGCGCCCCTTCTCTGACATGCTCCCGGCGTGAAGCTGATCTTCATCCCCGCCTGGAACGAGGAGGACACCGTTAGCGCGGTGGTCGCCGACGTTCGCGCCGAGATGCCCGACGCCGACATCCTCGTCGTCAACGACGGCTCCACCGACGGCACCGCCGAGGCCGCCGCCGCGGCCGGCGCCCGCGTCGCCAGCCTCCCCTTCAACCTCGGCCTCGGCGCCGCCCTGCAGACCGGCTACCGGATGGCCTACCAGGGGGGTTACGACTACTGCGCCCACCTCGACGGTGACGGCCAGCACCCGCCGGCCGAGGTCAAGCGGCTGCTGCAAGCGCTGATCGAGGGCGACGCCGACCTGATGATCGGCTCCCGCTACCACACCCCCGGCGAGCCGGAGGCCGGCGAGTACAAGCCGACCTTCTCGCGACGCCTCGGCATCAGCCTCTTCCGCACCCTGCTCACCCTCACCACCCGCCAGCGCTTCACCGACACGACCAGCGGCATGCGCGCCGGCAACCGCCGGGTGATGGAGCTCTTCGCTGACAGCTACTCGCCCGACTTCGGCGAGATCGAGTCGCTGCAGCTGGCCCTGCGCGAGGGGCTGACGGTCGAAGAGATGCAGGTTCGCTTCCTGCCCCGCGAGGGCGGCGCCTCCTTCCTCACCCCGCTGCGCTCGGCCTTCTTCATATTCAAGAACGTGATCGTGCTCCTGGTCGGGCAGTTCAAGCCGCGCACCGGCGGCGCCCGCCCGCAGTAGGCTCGCGGCGGGAGGCGGCTCGCCGCGCGATGGAAACGACCACTCGATACGCCGACTCCTCAGGGGTCAGCATCGCCTACCAGGTACACGGCGAGGGTCCGCTCGACCTCGTCTTCGTGCCCGGCTTCGTCTCCCATGTCGAGCTGATCTGGGACGAGCCGACGGTCGCCGCCTTCTTCCGCCGCCTCGCCTCCTTCGCCCGGCTGGTGATCTTCGACAAGCGCGGCCAGGGGCTCTCGGACCGGGTCGGGCGGCCGCCGACGCTGGAGGACTCGATGGACGACCTGCGGGCGGTGATGGACGCCGCCGGCTGCGAGCGGCCGGCGATCTTCGGGATCTCCGAGGGCGGGCCGATGTCGGCGCTGTTCGCCGCGAGTCATCCCGAGCGCGTCGGCTCGCTGATCCTCTACGGCACCTACGCTCGGATGGTCAGCGCGCCCGACTACCCGGACGGCATTCCCGGCGAGTGGCTCGACAGATGGGTCGGGATCGTGCGCCGCGAGTGGGGCGGACCGGTGGGAGTCGATCTCTGGGCCCCGAGCCTCGCCGGCGACCCCGGCTTCGAAGAGTGGTGGGCGCGGCTGCTGCGCTACGGGACCAGCCCGGCGGGGGCGATCGCACTGATGGACCTCTACCGCCAGATCGACGTGCGGGTGGCACTGGCGGCGATCGAGGCGCCGACCCTGGTCGCCCACTGCCGCGGCGACCGGATGATCCCCGTCGCCCTCGGCCGCTATCTCGCCGACCACATCGCCGGCAGCCGCTTCGCCGAGCTCCCCGGCCGCGACCACATCGCCTTCGCCAAAGCCGAACCGCTGCTCGACGAGGTCGAGGAGTTCCTGGTCGGCAGCCGCGGCGCCGCCGCGGCCGAGCGGGCGCTGGCGACGATCCTCTTCACCGACCTGGTCGATTCGACGGCCAGGGCGGCAGAGCTCGGCGACCGCCGCTGGCGAGCGCTGCTCGAGCGCCACGACGCCGCTGTCCGCCGCCAGCTCACCCTGCACCGCGGCCGCGAGGTGAAGACCGTCGGCGACGGCTTCCTCGCCACCTTCGACGGGCCGGCGCGGGCGATCCGCTGCGCCGAGGCCCTGCGCGGCGAGCTCGGCACCCTTGGCCTGCAGGTGCGGGCCGGCATCCACACCGGCGAGGTCGAGCTGATCGGCGACGACGTCGGCGGCATCGCCGTCAACATCGGCGCCCGGATCGGCGCCGAAGCGGTGGCCGGCGAGGTGCTGGTGTCGAGCACGGTGCGCGAGCTAGTCGTCGGCTCCGGCCTCGAGTTCGCCGACCGCGGCGTGCGCGAGCTGAAGGGCGTGCCGGGCGAGTGGCGCCTGTTCGCGATCGCGTAGCTACCATTGCCGGTCGCGGCTGGGTAGCTCAGTTGGTAGAGCACACGACTGAAAATCGTGGTGTCGCCGGTTCGATTCCGGCCCCAGCCACTGAGGGCTGAGCCGAGGCTCGCCGGGGGCTAAATTCAGGGCATGGACCAAGCCGAGCGGGGCACGCGGTTCGAGGAGCTCCACCAGGGGGCGGCGTTCGTGATTCCGAATCCCTGGGATGCGGGGACGGCGCGGGTGCTCGAGGCGCTCGGGTTCGAGGCACTGGCGACGACCAGCAGCGGTCTCGCCTTCACGCTGGGTCGGCCCGACGGCACCGTGCAGGAGGACGAGGTGGTCGAGCATGTGCGGCAGCTGACCGAGGCGACTGACCTGCCGGTGTCGGTGGACCTGGAGAACGGGTACGGGGCGGCGCCGGAGCGGGCGGCGCGGGCGATCGAAGCGGTGGCGGCGGTGGGTGCGGTCGGCGGCTCGATCGAGGACTTCGACCGCGACGAGGAGCGGCTGTACGAGCCGGCCGAGGCGGCGGAGCGGATCGCGGCGGCGGCTGAGGCGGCGGCGCGGCTGCCGTTTCGCTTCATGCTCACCGCGCGGGCCGAGAACTACTTCCGCGGCAACCCCGACCTCGACGACACGATCGCCCGGCTGCAGGCCTATGAAGCGGCGGGCGCCGATGTCGTCTACGCCCCCCGGATACGCGAGCTCGACGACATCAAGGCAATTGCCGAAGCGACCGAGCGGCCGCTCAACGTGCTCGCAGACCCGGCGATGAGCGTCGAGGAGATCGCCGCGGCGGGAGCGCAGCGGATCAGCGTCGGCGGCACGCTGGCCTGGGCGACGATCGAGGCGATGGCCGAGATCGCGGCGCGGATCCGCGACGACGGCGACCTCGGCGTGCTGCGGCCCGGCTCACGGGTGGCACGCTGGCTCAGCCCCGAGTAGCGCGAAAGAGTCAGCTGCCGGTCGCCGAGAAGTGCTGGAAGTCTTTCGGCCAGGCCCAGTTGCCGCCCCACTCCCAGCCAACCGCGGCGAAGGCGGCGACGACCGGGCCGCCCCGGTGGATCAGACCCTTGGCGCGGCGCGAGCGGTCGGCGAAGGGGGCGCCCTGGGGCGGCGAGACGTAGCCGTCGCCGTCGGCGTAGGGGTTCTCGATCGGGTTGACGTCGATCGCCCGGCCGTAGGCGTGTTCGGACCAGCGGTCGGTGCCGGCGACGAAGCGGCAGTTGAAGGCCGAGGTGTTGTCGGCTTCCATGCTGCGGTGGTCGTCGGCGCCGTAGGCGTCGACCAGCCGCATCCGGCGGATCGGGAAGCGCAGCTGGAAGAGGCGGTGCATCACGGTCAGCATCGGCCGCGCGGCGTCCTCGTTGACGACGAGGCGGCCGCGGTGGACTCGCTCGTCGAAGCCCCAGACACTGAGCTTCAGCAGGCGCAGCTGGTTTAGGCCGACCGGGCAGCCGGGGTGCCAGGAGACGCCGGTCATCCGCTGCCGCAGCTCGGGCCCGATCCGGTGGACGCTGCCGTGGAAGCGGGGCGCTGCGCTCGCGGGGGAGGCGAGGGCGAGGGAGGCGAGGACGGCGAGGACGAGGAGGCGGCCTCTCACGCCTCCAGCTTAGTTAGGCCGCCTCGGCCAACGGCGCCGCCGCGGCGTCGGCCGGGAGCCAGAGGGCGTCGCTGCCGTGGGGCTCGCCGCTGATCGCACCGGTGTCGACGGCGGCGATCAGTTCGCGCTCGGTTGCTGCGAGGTCGGCCTCGTCGAGGTCCGTGGGTCGCATGATCGCGGCCACCTCGGCGGTGGTCAGGCCGACCGGGAACTCGAGCACCGCGTCGGCCGCCTCGGTCGGCGGTGGCCGCCGCTCCAGCGCGGGCTCGAGGTTGGCGAGCGCGTTGTCGTAGGACTCGAAGGGCTGGAAGCCGCCGACCTCGAGCGAGCGCCCGTCCGGGTGCTCGAAGACGACCGAGGGCGCGGTGTAGCGGACCGGGCCGTCGCTTTCGGCGTGGCGGCCCTGGACGTGGGTGGGGGTGCCGGCGGCGGCGCGGGCGCGGGCGCGGTCGGTCTCATAGGCGGCGCGGACCTCGGGCTCGTCGATGCTGGCGACGATCGCCTCGGCGTCGAGGTCGGGCACGGTGGCAAGCGCGGCGCGGAGGTCGTCACGATCGTCGAGCAGGCCGGGAGTCGTGAACTGCATCAGCTGCAGCGCCCGCAGCGCGGCATAGCCGAGCGCCGGGTCGACTTCGCGGGCGGCGACGATCGCGCGGCAGGCCGGCGACGTTCCCGCCATGCCCCGCTTCACCCCGGCGCCGAAGGGCATCCCGAAGCGGCGCTCGAACTTGCGGTGGCCGGCGGCGAGGCGGGCCGGCGTGTAGCCGCGCTCCTCGTAGCGCCGGGCGTCCTCGCTGAGGCCGATCAGGACCAGGCGCCATTCGATCTGCTTGCCGAAGCGCCAGCGCAGCCGGGCGATCGCCGGCCGCGAGGAGTAGGCCCAGGGGCAGCCGGGGTCGGTGAAGTGCCAGGCGACGATCGGTTGCACTTACGGAACGTTAGTAGATGTGAGACTCCGGCTCAGGAGCCGTACCCGATCGGGGATATGATCCGCGTCCGAGCGATGGGGCTCGCTCCATAACCGCGGCGCGACCGCTGATGGCTCCTACCGACGTCAACCGACGCTGATAGGAGGCCGCCGAAATGCCGCGTATCACCCGCCACCCCGGTCGCAAGCTGGCCGCGATCTACGCTGGCGGCGTCGTCGGCGCGCTGCTCCGAGTTGGCCTCGCCCGCGCCTTCCCGCCCGACCCCGGCAGCTGGCCCTGGCCGACCTTCGCGGTCAATCTCGTTGGTGCACTGCTGCTGGGTTTCTTCTTCGCGCTCTTCCGCGACCACCCCGAGGAGAGCCTTCGCCATCCCTTCCTCGGTACCGGGATCTGCGGCACCCTGACCACCTTCTCGACCCTGCAGCTCGAGCTCTACGAACTGGTCGACGAGGGAGAGGGCGGCCTTGCCGCCGCATACCTGGCGGCGACCCTCGCCGCCGGCTACCTGCTGCTGCGGATCGGGATCGCGCTCGAGGCGCGCCGGACGCGAGCGCGGCGGCGCCCGCTGGGGGAGATCGGGTGAGCGCCGCCGGCTGGATCGCGGTCGGGCTGCTCGGCGGCATCGCCGCCGGGGTGCGCTTCGTGCTCGACTACGAGGTCTCGCTGCGCAACGGCGGCGCCTTCCCGCTCGGCATCCTCGCCGTCAACCTGGTTGGAGCACTTGCAATTGGGGTGGTCGCCGGCTCGACCCTGGATGGCGAGGCGGCGACGATTGTCAGCGGCGGCGTGATCGGCTCCTTCACCACCTTCTCGACCTGGATCCTCGATTCACACCGGCTGACGGTCGCCGGTCGGGCCGGGCTCGCCTGGCTCAACATCGCTCTCTCGGCGGCGGCCGGGTTCGCAGCGGTGGCCCTTGGCCACTGGCTCGGCGCTGCCTTGTAGCACCGCTTCCGGCGGAACAAAAGTCGTGCTAATTGGGGGTTTTTGGGGCCCCGAACGAGTCGGATTCTCGTCCGGAGCCGTCTCTACCGTGGATCGGGATGGAAGGTCAGACGCAGATCGAGACCCTGATCGAGTTCGAACGGCCGCCGCTCGAGGACCCGCCGGCGGAGCTCGAGCGCCCCGAAGTCGAGCCCGAGGTCGAGGCCGCGCCGGTCGCTGCGCCCGAGCCCGAGGTCGAGGTCGCCCGCATCCCCCTCCGCGACCTCGAGGACGGCCAGCGGGTGCGCGGCGTCTACGCGGTCCGCGCCCGCGAGCTGCGGCGCAAGCGCAACGGCGACGCCTGGCTGCGGCTCTCGGTCGGCGACGCGACCGGCACCGCCGAGGCGGTCTGCTGGGAGGGCGCCGAGGAGCTCTACGCGCTGTGCGGCAGCGGCAGCGCCGTTCACGTCACCGGCGTCTTCGAAATGAGCGAGCGCTGGGGGGCGAAGATCAAGATCGCCAAGCTGCGCGGCGCCGAGCCCGACGAGTTCGAGGCCGACGACCTGGCGCCCGGCTCGGAGGTCGACGTCGCCGAGCTCGAAGCCGGCCTGCGGCAGCTGCTGGCGACGGTCCAGGACCCCGAGCTCGGCCACCTGCTCGACCGTTTCTTCGGTGAGGACTCGGCGACCTGGCCGCGGCTGCGCGACGCGCCGGCCGCCAAGACCTACCACCAGGCCTACCGCCACGGGCTGCTCGAGCACACCCTCTCGGTCGCCCAGGCTGTCTCCGCCGCCGCCAACTTCTTTCCCGGGATCGACCGCGACGTCGCCGTCGCCGGGGCGCTGCTGCACGACATCGGCAAGTGCGTCGCCTACAACGATGACCCGCTGGCGATCGACCTCACCGACGCCGGCCGCCTGCAGGGCGAGATCCCGCTGGGCTACTACACGGTGCGTCGCGAGATCGAGGACATCCCCGGCTTTGACCCCGCCCTCGCCCAGGCCGTCCTCCACATCATCCTCAGCCACCACGGCTCGCTCGAGCACGGCTCGCCGGTCGTCCCCGCGACCCGCGAGGCCGTCCTCGTCCACATGATCGACAACCTCGGCGGCCGCCTCGGCTCGTTCGACCGGCTCGAGCGCAACCTCCCCGCCGGCGAGTCCTGGTCGGGCTTCGACCGCGCCCTCTCGGGGTCCGCGTATTTCGGCGAGCGCACCGGCTCGCCCCAGCGCCGAGACGAGACCCGCGCCGCCTGACCCGCAGTTCCCCTTGGCGCCTTAGAACCTGATCGTGCAGCGCTGGATCTTGTGCACGTTGCCCTCGGCCCGCTCGATGCATCTGACCAGCTTCTTCGGGCTCGCCGCCCCGCCGTGCTTCTCGGCGAAGTGGAACGACTTCTTGATTTCGCGTTCCACCGTTTTGTTGACTTCCTGCAGCGTTTTGTTGACGTCCTCGAGCCCGGCGCCGTTCTTGCCCAAGGATTTGTTGAGGCTGCCGTTGATGCTTTTCTGGATGCTGTCGTTCGCTTCTTTGCTCAGCTTCTCGGTGGTATCGAGGGCTGGGCGGACGAGGAAGTAGCCGACGGCGGCGATGATGCCGACCGCGACCACCAGGCGAATTACGCCCGAACCGAGGTTCCCCAGGAGGTTGCGCAGGATTTCCACGCCGAGCGCAGAGTATCCGGCCGGCCGGCCGCTCGCGAACAACCGTCCGCTCCTCCCTAAATAGCGGCTTTTCGCGGGTCCGAGGGGGGTGGAGCGGGATGTGCGCGGCGGCGGTCCCTGACTATCCTGCGGAGCGTGGCGAAGGACACCGAGAAGCTGATCCGCCAGCTCTCGTTGATCTCGTTCCTGATGGCTCAGGGGAGGCCGGTCTCGGCCCTCGAGATTAAGCGCGAGGTGGAGGGCTACAGCGACATGAACGACGACGCGTTCGCGCGCCGTTTCTACGCGGACCGCGCCGAGCTCGAGAGCCTCGGGATCGAGCTGGGGGTCGAGAAGCCGGGCGAGGGTTTCTTCGAGGCCGAGCTGTACTCGCTGCCGCCGGAGAACTTCTACCTCGACGCGATCTCCTTCTCCGACGACGAGCTGGCCGCCCTTTCGACCGCGCTGCTGCTGCTCACCGACGGCGGCTTCGCCTACGCCGAGCCGCTGCGGCTGGCCCTGCAGCAGGTCGCCTGGGGCCACCCCAACCCGCTCAGCGAGGGCGAGCGCGCGCCGGTCGAGATGGCGATGACCGCCTCCGCCGGCGGCCGCGAGCTGTCGCAGCGGCTGTCGAAGATCGAGACCGCGATCTCGCGCCGCAAGACGATCGAGTTCACCTACTACACGATGGAGCGGGGCGAGACCGAGAAGCGCAAGGTCGACCCCTACCACCTGGTCTTCCGCGGCGGCCAGTTCTACTTGATCGGCCTCTCGCACGAGCGCGAGGCGGTGCGCGTCTTCCGCCTCTCGCGGATCCAGGGCAAGGTCGGCTACGCCTCGAAGGCTGAGCACGACTTCTCACCGCCCGAGGACTTCGACCGCCGCGACTACGGCAGCCGCGCCGACTGGCAGCTGGGGGAGACCGAGGCGACGGCGAAGATCTTCGTCCGCGAGCGGATCGCCTGGCTGATCGAGCGCGACTTCGGCCGCTACGGCGAGCTCCGCAACGCGAAGAAATCCGACGGCGCCCCCGGCAAAGGCCGCGTCTTCGAAACGCCCTACGCATCCACTCGCGAGCTGATCGCCTGGGTGCTGCGCTGGCGGGCCAACGCCGAGGTGCTCGACCCGCCGGAGCTCCGCGAGGAGGCCGAGCGCCGCCGCGCCCTGCTGCACAAGCGCCACGCCAACGGCTTCGAGCCGGCCGAGACGGTCGACCGGCCGCTGCGCGACGCTCCGCGCCGCAGCCGCTCCAACGGCCGCGGCGAGGCGGCGATCCGGCCCGAGCGCTTCGCCCGCCTCGTCACCCTGGCGGGGATGCTGATCGAAGCGGCCAAAGCCGGCGAGCGGCTGCCGATCATCGAGTTGCGCTCGCGGCTCGAGCTGACCGACGAGGAGCTGCGCGAGGACATCGACCTGCTCAACGTCGTCAACTTCGGTGGCGGCACCTACGTCCTCTACGCCGAAATCGTCGGCGACGAGATCGAGGTCGACTCCGAGCCCTACGGCGACAACTTCGCCCGCCCGGCGCGGCTGCTGCCGCTCGAGGCCAAGGCGCTGACCGCCGCGATCGACCTCTTCGGCGACCACCTGCCGCAGTCGAACCTGCAGAGCGCACGGCGCAAAATCGTCGAGGCGCTGGGCCACGACCCTTCCCACGAGGGCCTCGAGATCGTCCCCGCCGGCGGCGGCGACGCCTCGGTGGCGCGCCTGGTCAACGACGCGATCGCCAAGAGCCGGGTGCTCGAAATCTCCTACTACAAGGAGAACGAGGACAAGCTGACCGACCGCCGGGTCGAGCCCTACCGGCTCGAGAACGGGCGCGAGGGCTGGTACGTCGAGTCCTACGACCTCGGCAAAGAGGGCGTCCGCCACTTCAAGCTCGACCGGATCAAAGAGGCGCAGGTCTCGAAGGAGAGCTTCGAGCCGCGGCCCGAGGTCGAGGAGCTGGCCGGGGTCGAGGGCTGGATGACCCACGGCGAGGTGCCGAACGCCGAGGTCGCTCGCGTCTGGGTCTCGCCCGAGCGGGCGCGCTGGCTGCGCGAGGAGCGGACCGTGGTCGAGGAGCTGGCAGACGGCGCCGTCGTCGTCGAGCTGCCCTACGCCGGTAAGCCCTGGCTGGTGCGCGAGATCCTGCGCGGGGCCGGCGACCTGGTCGTGCTCGAGCCGCCCGACGCGCGCGAGGCGATCGCCAAAGAGATCGACGGCTAGCGGGACCCAGCGTGGCCGCCCCCGAAGCCGCCCCTGGGCACCCCGAGATCCTCAAGCTGCTCGCGCCCAACCCGGGGCCGATGACGCTGGAAGGGACGAACACCTACATCTACGGCGAAGGCCCGTGCACGGTGATCGACCCCGGGCCCGACGACGACGGCCACGTCGAAGCGCTCCTCGCCGCCGCCGAGGAGCGCGGCGGCATCGGCGTCGTCCTCCTCACCCACTCGCACGGTGACCACGCCGCTGCCGCCCATCGGCTCGGCGCCGAGGTGGTCCTGCCGCGCGAAGGCGAAGACTCACGCGCCGGCCTCCGCGTCCTCGCCACTCCCGGCCACGCGGTCGACCACGTCAGCTTCCTCACCGTCGATGGCGTCTGCTTCTCCGGCGACCTCGTCCTCGGCCTCGGCTCGACGATCGTCGGCCCCGACGGCGGCGGTCTCGCCGCCTACATGGAGTCGCTGCGGCTGCTGCGCGCCGAGCCGCTGAAGTTGATCTGCCCCGGCCACGGCCCCTGGATCACCGACCCGGACGCCAAGCTCGACGAATACATCGGCCACCGCGAAGAGCGCGAACGCCGCCTCGTCGCCGCCCTCGACCGCGGCGAGCGCTCGCGCGCCGCGCTGCTCGCCGAGGCCTGGGACGACGTGCCGCCGGTGCTGCTGCCGATGGCGGCGATGGCGATGGAGACGCACCTCGAAAAGCTCGAGGCCGAAGGCCGCCTGCCGGGCGAGCTCACCGCCTGAGCCCGCCCCGGCCCGGGTCCGCCAAGGCGCCGAGGTCGTAGCCGGCGACGACCATCCCGCCAGCGGGACTCTTCGTCGCAGCACTGAGTCGGCGACGACCAGCCGGCCCTTGGAGTTGATTGTTGCCCCCCTTCCGCACAGCCGATTTTGGCCAACCAGCCAAACCTGATACACAGATGGTATGAAGCGGTCGGTGGGGAAGCGATCGAAGCGCTCGCTGGGAAGGCGGGCGGTGACGGCGGGGACCTTCGCTGGCGTCGCCGGGACGGGGTTGGCAGCTGCCGGGACGGCGGCTGCCTGGCACTGGCTGGCGCGGCGGCCGCTGCCGCAGACGAAGGGCACGATCGAGCTGCCGGGCCTGCGCGGCCGGGTGACGGTGCGGCGCGACCGCTGGGGCGTCCCCCACGTCGAGGCCGAGGAGTTCGACGACATCTACTTTGCCCAGGGGTTCTGCCATGCGCAGGACCGGCTCTGGCAGATGGATTTCTACCGCCGCGTGGTGCGTGGCAGGCTCGCCGAGTTCGCCGGGCCGGAGACGTTGCCGGTCGACCGCCTGATGTTGACCTTGGGGATCAGGCGGATCGCCGAACGCGAGGTCGCTGAGCTCGATCCCGACCTGCGGGAACAGCTCGAGCACTTCTGCGCCGGAGTCAACGCCGGGGCCGAGGCGGCGCCGGCGCCGCCCTTCGAGATGCAACTGCTGCGGCTGCGGTTCGAGCCCTGGGCGCCGGTCGACATCCTCAGCCTCGCCAAGCTGCTGGCGTTCGGGCTTTCCACAAACTGGGAGCGGGAGCTGGTCCGAGCCGACATGGTGCGCGAGCTCGGCCCCGAGCTGGCGGCGCGGCTGGACCCGACCTACCCGCGCGAGAACCCGATCGTCACCCAGGAAGCGTGGAGCGGCGACGGGATCGCGATGGCCGCACAGATCGACGCGGTGCGGCGCTCGCTGGGCCTCGCCGCCGAGGCGAGCGGCTCCAACAACTGGGCCATCTCCGGTGAGCGCTCGGCTACCGGCTCGCCTCTGATCGCCGGCGACCCGCACCTGCCGCCAAGCATGCCGGGCATCTGGTACGAGGCCGAGGCACGCCACGGCGGCCGCTTCGTCCGCGGCGCGACGCTGCCGGGAATGCCCGGCGTGTACATGGGGCAGAACAACGATGTCGCCTGGACGGTCACCAACGTGATGGCCGACGTCCAGGACCTCTTCATCGAGCAGGTCGAGGGCGACACCTACCTGTTCGAAGGTGAGTGGCTGCCGCTCGAGATCGTCGAGGAGGAGATCCCGGTCAAGGGGCGGTCGGAGCCGGAGCGGCTGACCGTGCGCTCGACCCACCACGGGCCGATCGTCAACGAGGCGCTCGGCGCCGACGAGGCCGAGCCGCTCGCCCTTGCCTGGACCGCACTGCGCGAACCCGCCGTCTCGCCGCGACTGAGCGAGGGCTTCGAGGCCACCTCGGGTCCGGAGCTGATCGCCGCGATCGAAGGCCACACCGCGCCGCCCTCGAACATCGTCTGGGCCGACCGCCACGGCTCGATCGGCTACAAGCTGATCGGCCGCCTGCCGCTGCGCCGCGGCGGCAGCCCCGACCTGCCGAAGCCGGGCTGGGACGGCGAGTTCGAGTGGGAGGGGCTGATCCCCTACGACGAGCTCCCGGAGGTGATAGACCCGCCGAGCGGCTTCCTCGTCACCGCCAACAACCGGATCGTCGGTGACGACTACCCGCACCACATCACCAGCGAGTGGCTCGACGGCTTCCGCGCCAGGCGGATCGAGGAAATGATCGGCGAACGCGAGCTCCACGACCTCGACGACTTCGAGGCGATGCAGACCGACGTCCTCTCGCTGCCGGGGCTCGAGGCGGCGCGGCGGCTCGGCCGCCTGCACCCGCGCGGCCAGCGTGAGCGCTCGGCGATCGAGCGGCTGCGCTCCTGGGACGGCCGGCTCGACCCCGACACCGTCGCCGGCACGATCTACCAGGCTTTTATCCTGCGGCTCGCCCGCGAGGTGGCGCGGGCGGCGATCGGCGACCGCGACCTCGGCGAGCGCTGGCTCGACCGCGCCGACAACGGCTTCACCACCCACAGCACCTCGCCCTGGCGCTGGCACTCGCACCTGATGGCGCTCTGGGAGGAAGAGGACCCGCGGCTGATCGGCCGGCCGTGGGAGGACCTGGCGCTGGAAACGCTGGCCGGCGCCCTCGACGACCTCTCGGACCGCTTCGGTCCCGACCCCGACGGCTGGCGCTGGGGCAGCGTCCACGAGATGGAGTTCCCGCACCCGCTCGGCGACTCCAACCCGCTGCTGCACAAGATCCTCAACCGCCGCCTGCGCGCCGGCGGCGCCCAGGAGACCGTCAGCCAGGTCGCCTACGACCCCAACGACCCCTACCGCGCGGTCTGGGGGCCGAGCTGGCGAATGGTCGCCGACCCGGTCGCCCCCGACCGCTCCCGCTGGCAGATGTTCACCGGCCAGTCTGGGCACCCGGCGAGCCGCCACTACGACGATCTGCAGGCCGACTGGCTCGACGGCCGCACCCAGCCGATGTGCGGCGAGGGGCCCTGGGAAGTGCTCGAGCTGGCGCCCGCGGCTTGAGCACTTAAGTCCGAGGCGACGGCCAAAATCCGCGCTCCGCCGGCAGCCGCCGGGACCCCGAGCAAGGAGCCGCCATGGATCAAGGATCGTCCCTCAGCCGTCGCCACCTGCTCGCCGGAGCCGCGGCGGCCGGCACCGCGGGGGCGCTCGCTCAGGTACCGGGCCTCGCCCGCGCCAGCTCGCCCGGCGACGCCGGCAACACCGTCAAGCGGCCGGCGGCGACCTTCTTCAAGGAACCGGCGCTGAACTTCCAGATGCTGTTCGCGCTCGGTGGCGCCGGCTACGGTGCATCCGAGGTCGGTGAGGTGCTGGCCGCCTTCGACCGGATCCACGGCAAGGGCGACACGCTGCGCTCGGTCTACGAGGAGTTCCTCCGCCTCGGCCGCCAGATCCGCGCCCGCGGCGATCGCGAGCGCGACGCCGGCCGCAGGGAGAGCGCCCGGCTCTGCTACCTGCGGGCGTCGATGTACCTCGACCAGGCGCTCTTCTACGCGCTCGCCTCGAAGACCCCGACCCGCGGGCACGAGGGCACCATCTACCGGGAGATGGAGGGCTCCTTCGCGCAGGCGGGGGCGCTGTTCTCACCCCGCTTCGAGCCGGTCCGCATCCCATACGACGCGGGCGAGCTGCCGGGCTGGTTCCTCAGCCCGGGCGCTGGCCGGCGGCCGACGGTGATCCTCAACAACGGCTCCGACGCCCAGAACATCGACATGTACGTCTACGGCGGCGCCGCCGCGCTCGAACGCGGCTGGAACGCGCTGATCTTCGAAGGCCCGGGGCAGGGATCGAACCTCTTCCTCCGCAGCCAGCCGTTCACCCCCGACTGGGGTCGGGTGGTCAGCGCGGTCGTCGACTTCCTGCGTGCTCACCCGAAGGTCGACAAGCGGCGGATCTCGCTCATCGGGCAGAGCTTCGGCGGCTACCTGACGGCGCGGGCCGCCGCCTCCGAGCACCGGCTCGCCGGACTGGTGACCGACCCCGGCATCCACGACTGCTTCGTCAGCTGGAGCGACAACCTCAAATCGCTGCTGCCGGTGTTCAAGAGCGGCGCCAAGGACGAGTTCAACCGGCTCTGGAATAAGTACGTGATCGCCAGAGCCGACGAATACGAGCGCGTCGGCCTCGCCAAGCGGCTCGAGATCTACGGTAGCGGCAGCACCTACGACCAGCTCAAACTCGCCCAGCAGTTCAAGCTCGACCGCGCCACCGCCCGCCGCATCACCACCCCGGCCGCGATCCTCTCGCCCGAGCTCGAGCAGTTCTTCCCCGGCCAGGCGGAGACGATGCACGACTGGATCGGCAGGGATCGCAGCACCTTGATCCACTTCACGATCGCCGAGGGCGGCGAGTACCACTGCGAGCCGATGGCGCCGCAGCTGCGGAACGAACGCGTCTTCGACTGGCTGGAAACGCAGGCGCAGCCGACCGGCTAGGCCCGCTCGGACTCGCCCAGATCGGCCAGCCCCGGGTAGCGGGCCTGGGAGACCGCGGTGACGAGCTCGACGATCTGGTCCGGGGCCTTGGATGGGTGGCCGGCGTCGAACGGCGGCTGCGGGTCGTACTCGATCCCCAGCTGGACCGCCTGGGCGACCTCCGGGCCAACCTCCTGGCCGACCAGGTGCAGTGCCATGTCGATCCCGGCCGAGACGCCGGCGGCGCTGACGTACTTGCCGTCCTCGACGAAGCGGCCGACGACCGGCTCGGCGCCGAACTCGCGCAGCGGCTCGAGGAATAGCCAGTGGCCGGTGGCGCGGCGGCCCTCGAGCAGGCCGGCGGCGCCGAGGACGAGCGAGCCGGTGCAGACCGAGGTCGTCCATTTCGTGCCGCGGTCGATCTCGCGCAGCCACTCGAGCGCCGGCTCGTCCTCGAGCAGGGCGCGGTTGCCCCGGCCGCCGGGGACGAGGACGAGGTCGGCGGCGTCGACCTCGGCGTAGGCCCGGTCGGCGCTGAGGCCGAGGCTGCCGACGTCGGTGCGGACCTCGCCGGCGCGCGGCGCGACGAACTCGACCTCCCAGCCGGGGACCGAGCGGAAGACCTCGTAGGGACCGATTGCGTCGAGGGCAGTGAGGCCGTCGAAGATGAGGATCTTGATCTCCATGCGGCGATCGTGACGGAACCGGCGCCCGCGCG
>Ga0105249_10002260_pt1 | contig 16727 bp, 19 predicted proteins | sample KBSS44metaG_FD_81522 | JGI IMG/M metagenome (GOLD analysis project Ga0105249, IMG submission 81522) | Switchgrass rhizosphere microbial communities from Kellogg Biological Station, Michigan, USA - KBS S4-4 metaG | ecosystem: Host-associated > Plants > Roots > Rhizosphere > Soil | place...
CTCGACGTGGTGTTCCAGATCCAGCCAGAGCCGAACTTCGGCATACGTCCGCGACGGATCCGCAAGGCGAAACCGCACTCCGGTCGGAACGACCTCGGTGGCGAAGTCCTCAGCGACCGGAGATGAGTCGCGTTCGAGGACCATAGGCGCACGCTACCCAGTGGCGCACCCGAAGCCTTAAATAGGTCACATAACGCGGTCCGGCGGAGTTTCATGGAGCTGGTCCGCGCTTGCTAGTGGAGGTAGGCATGCCCGCATCTTGTCGGAGGCCGGCGTAGCCCATGAGCAGCACAGCCCTGACCGCACTGTTCGACGGCCTGCTCGACGATGCCGCGATGTTCCCTCCCGAGGACGCGCCATTGGCCGATGCCGTCGTCGGACACGCAGCGCACCGTCTGGCCTGGTACAGCGACCTCGTCGCAGCGTTCGTCTGCGCGGCCGGACGCCTGCCATCGCTGTCGGCCCAGCTCGCCCTGCGCGCTATTCCCCGGCTGGAGGCCTCGCTCGTCGTGCCGGGTGGCATCGACGCAGTTCCGGAGGCGTTGGCCGCCGCGGCCAGGGCCCCCCAGGTCGAGGTCGTCGCGCTGGAGGTTCCTTGCGGCACGACCGCACTGCCGCATGCCCTTCGGGCCTTGGCTCCGCTCGTGGCCTCGCACCGGGCCGTCTACCTCGAAATCCCGGTCGTCGCCCTGCGCGAGGAATCGGTGCACGCCGTCGCTGCCACCGGCGTCCGGATCAAGCTTCGGACTGGCGGTACGACGCTCGATGCGTTCCAGACCGAGGACCAACTCGCGCATGCCATCCTGCTGTGTGCCGCGGAACGTCAACCGTTCAAATGCACGGCCGGGCTGCACCACGCGGTTCGGCACCGCGACGACAGCACGCTGTTCCAGCATCACGGCTTTCTCAACATCGCGCTCGCGGCGCGGGTGGCCGCCAGCACCGGCAATCACGCGGCGACGCGCGACGTGCTCGCGGAGCGCGACGCCAGCGACGTAGCGGCCCAAGTGCGGGAACTGGCCGCCTCCGATGTCCGCGCTATTCGAGCACTGTTTCGCACCTTCGGAACGTGCAGCATCACCGAACCCGTCGACGACCTGCTTGCTCTTGGCCTACTGCCTTGACCCGGTTAAGGCAAATTATCCGAATAGCGCAGTGCCACACCGCCTAAAACCTGCGCCCGCTACGTCGCGCCTCGTGGAACCAGCGCCTTCCGTGAGTACGAATGTCTCACTGTGGACGCCGCGTACGCCGACATCGGGGAAAGGCTAGAAGCGGGCGAACCTGAGGCACTCGAGGATTGCTATCGGACCCTCGGCCCGCTCGTCATGTCCTACCTGACCCGTTATGTCCAGCAAGCCGATATCCAAGACGTCATGCAGCGGGTGTTCTACGAGGTGTGGCGTTCGCACGACCGGTACGACCCGTCGCTGAGTCTGCGCGCATGGGTCCTCGGTATCGCGCGCAAACGTGCGATCGATCATCTCCGCAAACGCCGCGACACGGTCGTTTCTCTCGACTCGGTCCGGGAGATCACCGGCGAGGACGGCCGCGACATCGCGGACCGGCTGGCCTGGGCCGACGAGGTGCGCGAAGCGCTCCGAGGACTGCCCGACATGCAGCGCGAGGTCATCCAGATGGCGTACTTCGACGGCTACTCGCAAAGCGAGATAGCCGTGGCCTTGGACATACCTCTTGGCACGGTCAAGACACGCACCTCACGAGGGTTGCAACGCCTGGCCGGTCTACTCCAGAAGAGCCGGGAGCAATCATGAGCACCCACATTTTCGACGAGCTTCCCCTCTTACTCACCGGGGAAGCCGACCGGGCGACAGTCGCCTTAGCGGCTGATCATCTTCGGGAGTGCGAGGACTGCCAGCAGGAACTCGTCTCCGCGCTCATCGCCCATGCGTCGCTGTCCTCCGCCGCCCGATTCGCTCCCGAACTCCGCTCGCTGCTGTCCACGGACGACGCCGAAGACCGCCCGGTTGAACCGGCGGACCTCCCGGACCTGACCCCGATCTTCGAGCTGGCCAAGCAGGAGGCGCGGGCGCCGCGTCATTCGGTCGTGCCGCCGCGTGCTCGCTCGCGCCGGGCTCGTTGGATCGCGGTCGCGGCCGTCGCCGGGGTGCTGGTTGGTGGCGGCGCGGTGCTCGCTGCCCAGAACCTCGGTGGTACCCCGGCCGCGCGAACGGTACAGCTCGGCGCATTCGATCAGGGTCGAGTCGCGGCATCGGCGAAGCTGGTCGGGAGCAACGAGGTCCAGGTGGACGCGAGCTCCCTTCCGGCACCCGAAAGCGGCAAGAACTACGAGGTGTGGCTCACCGACACCGCTCGCAAGAGCCTGCAGCCGGTGGGATGGATCGGCTCGGACGGCAGGACCAGGCTGCAGATTCCGTCGTCGCTTCTCGACAAGTTCACAAACATCGAGGTGAGTGTGCAGGACGTAGGTCAGGCGTATGAGTTCTCCGGAGAGAGTGTGCTGCGGGGCAGCTATCGCTAACGAGTTCGACTCGCCGGCGCGCGCGCGGGAGGTCTCCAGCATGCACTCAGGAAGACGTCCTATGCTCGGTGTTAGCACCTGCTGACGGAGGCCCTATGACCGTGTACCAATGCCCGAAGTGTGAACTCAAGTTCTCGTGGCGGACGGAGCGCGACCATCATTGTCGCGAAGAGCATCCCGACTTCCAGCACGGCTATCACGAGTCGCACTCGGAGCAGCCTCCGCCTCCCGAGAACCACGAGGTGCACCCGCATCCCGCTGTCAGCTACTGATCCGCTCCCGTAGCTTGCGAGGTAGCGGGAAGAAGCCGCTCGTCCGGGCAGCGTATTCAGCCCACCCCTCACGCGTGCTCAATTGTCGTTCGAGGATGCGCGCTCCCGATCCCCGGGTCAGCAACAAGGTCATGACGACCGGGGCGAACACGGTCAGGACGCCCGGCCATCGCTCCGCTGCCACCAGGAAGATCCCCCACCAGACGCATGCGTCGCCGAAGTAGTTGGGGTGCCGGGTGTATCGCCACAGCCCGCTGTCGATGACCTTTCCTTTGTGCGCGGGGTCTCGGCGAAACGATTCCATCTGGTGGTCGCCGACGGCTTCGAAGACGACGCCCACCAGCCATACGGCCACACCGGTCCAACCGATGACCCCGACCGCGCCGGACTCGAACACGCCGACCTGGATCGGTGCCGAGATGATGAAAACGAGGACGGCCTGTAGCAGATAGATCATTCGCAACGCGTACAGGTCAGGGTTGCCCTTCGCCTTGCGAAGCAAGGCTTCGTACCGCGGGTCCTCTCCCTTTCCGAGGCTGCGCCGTCCGATGTGCTGGGTTAGGCGGAGTCCCCATAGCACTGGCATGAGCAGCAACAGCCAGCGACGCGTGTCATCCCCGTAGCCGGCTGAAGCTATGAAGGCGACGAGAGCTACGGCGACGAACATCAAGCCCCACGCGGTGTCGATCACGTTGTGCCGGTCGACGATGCGGGAGATCACAAAGGTGGTCAGCGAGACAAACGCGATCGCCGCCGCAGTCAGGGGCAGCGTCAGCCAGAACTGGTCGCTCGCGAAGGCGCTCATCGGGCGGCGGGCCGAGCCGGCAGGTGCATCCTTCGACGGTAACCGCGCCCGGTCTGCGCAATTGGATTGGGGAACGAATGAGGAAGGAGCGCCGGCACGGGAGGGATGTGCCGCACGCCCCTTCGTAAGAACTCTATTGCATGATGGGGTCGCGCACGCAATAGCGCTCTGCGTATCCAGCCTGCGTCGTATCCAGCCCCGCGTCATAGCCAGCGCTGCGTTATCTCCTAGTCTTCCGGTCACATGTCGCGACGTCGGGCTGCTGACCAAGCGGCCGCTATAGGAAGCGCACGGCGCTAGCAGGCACACTGGCCCGGTGACCTCGCCCGCACCCGCTGAGCGATCGGCTGATGCGCCGACGACCGGCGATGGTCGGGCTCCGGGACCAAGCCGGCCGAGCCGGCCGGCGTCGGACGTCGGCCAATCGAGGTACCGCGGGCTCGAGGTGCTGGGCGTCCTGGGCGTCTCACTCGGCCTGTCCGGAATATACGCATTGCTGTACTACGTGCGGGCCGAGATCACGGTCAAGGGCGGCATCTCCAGCACCACGGCGACCGTCGTCTCCGGACCCAACACGAGCTACGTCTGGCTTGACGTCCTCGACAACCTGGCGGATGTTCTGCACGGGTTGGCCCCGGCGTTTCTGGCCATCGTCCTGTTGTCCCGGGATCCGGGTGGCGTCGGCTTCGGAATCGGCCTCGATACGCGGCGCCTTCGCTCCGACCTGATCGCCGGGATCGGGTTCGCGGCTCTGATCGGCATACCCGGCATCGGATTGGTGTGGGCGGCCCACGAGCTGGGTATCAACGCCAGCCTGGCCGTCGTCGACCTGCCCGACATCTGGTACCGGGTGCCCTTGCTGCTTCTCGAGGCGGCCCAGAACGGAATTCTCGAGGAGATCGTCGTCATCGGCTATCTGCTGACCCGACTCCGGCAGATGGGCTGGAGTGACTCTCGTGCACTTGCCGCGAGTGCGGTGCTGCGCGGCAGCTATCACCTGTACCAGGGCCTCGGCGGATTCCTCGGGAACATGGTGATGGGCATCATCTTCGGCTGGTGGTTCCAACGGACTCGTCGAGTGCTGCCACTCGCGGTCGCGCATACCGTCATCGACGCGGTCAGCTTCATCGGCTACGTGTACCTGCACGATTCCATCAAGTGGCTGTAACCGGGATCTTCGTCAGGATGCGCGCTCCAGCACGACGACCGGGATCTCGCGGCCCGTGCTCTTCTGATAGCGGTCATAGTCCGGCCAGACCTGGGCCATGACCTGCCACATGCCCGGTTTCTCTTCCGGCGACGCGGTCCGAGCGTGAGCCGCGAACCTGTCCCCCTTGATCTGGACGTGCACCGTCGGATTCGACTGCAGATTGAGATACCAGGCGGGTGGCTGGTCGGACCCCCCGTTGGACGCGACGACCAGATAGGCCGCGCCGTAGGGCCGGAAGATCACGGGTGAGGTGCGGGCTTCGCCGCTTCGGCGTCCGGTGGTCGTCAGCAGCAGGATGGTCGTGCCCTTCAGCCACTCGTAGCCTTCTGCACCGTCGGTTTTCTGGTAGCGCCGCACATGTTCCTCGCCGAAGAGCATGTCCTCATACTCCCTCTTGCGACGATCCGCATGTCGAGGCGCCCGAGAAAGTCGGCTGCGACCTTCGGGTGCTGCTGGCAAGGTGATCAGCGTGGCGGACATCGAGATCGTCCATCCAATTGACGTCGACGAGGCATCGGCGTGGTTCGCGTCCATGGCGACGACGTTCCTGCTCGACCCGGATTCCCAGGAGCGGGAGTCATCCGACGCCAAGCGCCGGCGCGGCTGGCCCGGGATACGGCACTGGGGCGCGCGCGCCGACGGACGCTGGGTGGCCACCTTGGGCACCATGACCCGAAGTCTCAGCGTTCCCGGTCGGGACGGTCGAACTGAGCTGGCCTCGGCCGATGCACTCACCATGGTGACGGTCGCCGGGACGCACCGCCGGCGCGGCCTGCTTCGCCGGATGCTGTCCGAATCCCTGGACCTCGCCCGCGAAAGGGGCGACGCCGTGGCCATTCTCTTCGCCGCCGAATGGGGTATCTACGGTCGATTCGGGTACGCGCCGGCCACTTTCGCCGCTTCGTATCAGCTCGATCCGCGCATGCGTGGGGCGTCGTTGCCGCCGGAAGGGGCCACCGGCGGAACGCTCCGCCAGGTGGAGGCCGCCGAGATTGGGAAATACGGGCCGGAGATCTTCGAGGCGGCCCGGCGCCAGCGATCCGGGAACATCGACCGCGAGGCCTTTTGGTGGGAGCGCACGTTCGGCTTGCACGGACTCACGCCGGACAAGACCCGCGGACGGATACCGACGTTCATCCTGCACACCGGCGCCACCGGCCCGGACGGATATGTCGGCTGGGTCGGCGCAGGCACGATGGATGACGGCGGCTCGAACACCATCGACGTCGTTCACTTGTGCGCCGCCACTCCGCAGGCGTACCGCAACCTGTGGACGTATTTGACGAACCTCGATCTCGTCGAGCGCATTCGGCTCGGCGGACGTCCGGTCGACGAACCGGTGCGATGGCTACTGGGGGACGGACGAGCGCTTCAGCAGGCCCATCGCGAGGACGCGCTCTGGCTGCGAGTGCTCGACGTGCCGGCTGCATTGTCGGCGCGCCGGTACGCGGTCGCCGACGAGCTGACGTTCGCCGTGGTGGACGACGACGTCGGCGGCTATGCGGCCGGCCGATTCACGCTCCGCGCCGACCCGGACGGCGCCGAGTGCGTATCGTCACCAGGTGCGGCGGTCGACCTGAGGATTGGCCAGCGCGCACTGGCGTCCTGCTACCTCGGCGGGGTGAGCCTGCGAGCCCAGCTCGACGCCGGGCAGATCGAGGAGATCACGCCGGGTGCGATAGACCGGGCCGACACGATGTTCGGCACGGCGATCGCGCCCTGGTGTGCCACGGACTTCTGACCGAGCGACCGAACCACTCATTTTGCCGCGAGGCGCCCGCCGGCCCGCCTCCTCCCTAGCCGGAGGCCGGCGGTGGTTGCAGGTACGGCGGAGGTTGCTGGGCAGCGTGCGCAGCGGCCGAATCAGGGTCGAACTCCTCGTCGGCTCGAGCCATCGGCGCCGGCATTTCGGTCCTTCGCAGGTTCGGCGGAACCAGTCCGGTGTGGGCCTCGCGCGTCTCGTCATCGTCATCGGACGCACGCAGGTTCATCGCCTCCGGCTGCTCGGCGGCGGGCGGCAGGTTTGAATCGAACCATCGGCTCGTGTCGAGGTCAGGCGTCCCGCCGTTCGGACCGGTCGTTCCGGTCGCAGCCAACCAGGACGGACTCTCCCCCTCGCCTTCGGCGCCCATGAGCTTCGCCAGCCCTTCGAGGGCCTTGCTGAACTCGCTTGGCACGATCCACATCTTGTTCGCGTCACCCTGGGCGATCTGCGGCAACATCTGCAGGTACTGATAGGCGAGCAGGGCCGGATCGGGTTTCGCCGCGTGGATCGCACCGAAGGTTGTCTCGATGGCCTTGGCCTGGCCCTGCGCCGTGAGGTACCTCGCGGCTCGTTCACCCTCCGCGCGCAGGATTCGCGATTGGCGGTCCGCCTCTGACGCGAGGATGACCGACTGCTTCTGCCCTTCCGCGGACAGGATCTGCGCCGCTTTCTGGCCCTCGGCGGTCTTGATCGCGGATTCCCGCTGACCTTCGGCCTGCAGGATGACCGCGCGCTTGTTGCGATCCGCTCGCATCTGCGCCTCCATGGCGTCCTGGATGGAGGGCGGCGGATCGATCGCCTTGATCTCGACCCGGGCGACCCGAATTCCCCACGGGCCGGTCGCCTCGTCGAGTACGCCCCGCAGCTGTGTGTTGATCGAGTCGCGGCTCGTCAGCGTCTCCTCGAGATTGAGCGCGCCGACGACGTTGCGCAGGGTAGTGATCGTCAACTGCTCGACCGCCTGGATGTAGTTCTGGATTTCGTAGGTGGCCGCGCGCGGATCGGTGACCTGGAAATAGATGACGGAGTCGATCGCCACAGTCAGGTTGTCGCTCGTGATCACCGGCTGCGGTGGGAAGCTCACGACTTGCTCGCGTAGGTCGATCAGCGGGCGCATGCGGTCGACGAACGGCAACAGGATGGCGACACCCGGTCCCTGGGTGCGCACGTAACGCCCGAGTCGCTCAACGACGCCGGCCCGAGCCTGGGGCACGATCCGTACCGTGCGCACCAGCAAGATCAACAAAACGGCGACGACAACGATCGCCGCAATCAACGCAGCCATGTGGTCTCCTCCCGCAGGATGGATGGGCTGATCGTCATGATTCCTGCCACACGACCGCGGTCGCGCCGGAGATCTCCATGACCCGGACCGTGCTTCCCGCGGTCATGGTCTGCGTCGTGTCGTAGGCGCGGGCCGTCCACGGTTGCCCATTGAGCCGCACCAGGCCGTGATGGGCATCGACCTCGGACAGCACGATGGCCTGCTTGCCGATCAGCGCCTCGGTGCCCATGAGTTGCGCACCTTCGCCGGCCAAGTGGCGCCGCGCGACAGGGCGGACAAAGGCCAGCAACCCGATCGCGACGAACGCCGCCACGAGGACCTGGATCGCAGGTGGTGCACCGGCGGCCGCGGTAACGGCGCCAGCTGCCGCGCCGCCGGCGCACATCACCAAGACAAAGTCCATCGACAACGTCTCGGCGCCGGCCAGCACGCCGGCGGCGATCACCCAGATCAGCCACGCGGGCATACCTCAATCCTGGCACGATCCACTTCGTCGCGCCGGTTCGCTAGGTCACGCGCCGGTTAAGAAATGACCGAGTCCTCGACTGCATGCACAGCGCTCGCAAATGTCATCAATCCCGAGGGCCGGCCCGTAGTCTGGATGGGTGTCTGCGCCTCGCTGCGGCATCCTGGCCGCCTGGACGTCGACGTGGCTCGCCGGCCGGGCCGCGTCGGACGAGGTGCTGCGTGCTGTCACCGCCGGGGACGAGGGTCATCGCATCGTGGCGGACGATGCCGCCGAGACGCCACTCTCGGAGGCGCTGATTCAGTGGCGGACGCGCGGAGCGAACGTGCGGGCCGTCCTTCCGGTCCCCGGCGATTTGCGTGGAGTGCCCGGACCGATCGGGTTCCGAGCCGCCGCACTCGAGGCGGGTGAGGCAGTCTTCGGCGGCGGATTCGGGCTGGTGCCAGAGATCTTGGCCGCTAACCCGGCGAGCAGTGCGCGCCCGTACGTGCGATGGCGACCGTTCGTCGTGGAGGCGGCGCCGCCTGACCAGATCGACGTTCGCGAGGCCGAGCAGGCGCTCGTGGAGGCCATTCGGGACTCCGCGCGAGCCCTGGTCGCCGCGGACGTGTCCGGCGCCTCCGGAGAGGTCGGCGAGGCCTTGGCCCACGCGCGTCGGGCCGGTGAGCGGCTCGATCTGCCGAGCGGATACCCGTCGCGAGCCGTCGCCTTGCTGGCCCAGGCCGAACGCATGGACGACGTGCTGCGGATCGCGCTACTCGATCCGGTAGGTGGGGCAATCGACCGAACCGGGGTCGCCGCCCGTACCGACGCCTTGCGCCCCCTCGTTACCGCGGTGCGGCGAGCCCGCGTCGCCGGCTACAACGCGGGCGGATAGCAATCGCTCCAGCGATTCCGGAGACGCCCAAGCCCGTTGTGGCAGCCACCCAGCCCCCGTTGGCGCGAAGGCTCAGCCTCGTCGATGCGGTGATCATCGGCCTCGGCTCGATGATCGGGGCAGGCGTGTTTTCGGTGTTCGCCCCGGCGGCGCAGGCGGCTGGTGCGGCGTTACTCATCGGTCTCGGGATTGCCGCCGTCGTCGCGTACTGCAACGCCACGTCGTCCGCGCAGCTCGCCGCGATGTATCCGACGTCCGGCGGTACGTATATCTACGGCCGGGAGCGCCTTGGGGCGTGGTGGGGCTATGTCGCCGGTTGGGGCTTCGTCGTCGGCAAGATCGCTAGCTGTGCGGCGATGGCACTCACCATCGTTGCTTACGTCTTACCTACTGAGTGGCAACGCCCGGTGGCCGTGTGCACGGTCGCCGTGCTGACAGCCGTCACCTGCCTGGGCGTGACCCGCACGGCGCGGGTGACGGCGATCCTCGTCTGCGTCGTGCTCGCGATCCTTGGCATCGCCGTCGTCGCCGCGTGGGCGGGAGGACAACCGCGTATGACCCGATGGGAGCCCACCCACGCCGGTCACGGCTGGTACGGGATCGTCCAGTCCGCCGGCTTGATCTTCTTCGCGTACGCGGGCTACGCCCGCATCGCGACGCTCGGCGAAGAGGTGCGGGAACCGAGGCGGACGATCCCGCGAGCCATCCTCATCGCGTTGCTCATCGCTGTCGTCGTTTATGCGGCGGTCGCCCTGACAACGCTCGCCGCCCTCGGGCCGCAACGGCTGGCAGCGTCGTCAGCGCCCGTGGCCGACGCGGTGGCGGCCGGATCGTGGACCTGGGCGGTTCCCTTGGTGCGCGTCGGAGCGGTGGCGGCGTCACTCGGCGCGCTGCTCGCACTCATCGCCGGGATCGGACGGACCACGCTCGCGATGGCTCGGCACGCCGACCTGCCCCGTTGGCTTGCGGCCGTCGAGCCAAGGCGCCAGATACCGCGCCGGGCTCAATTGGCCGTGGGTCTCACGGTATGCGTGCTCGTGGCATTCACCGACCTGCGCGAAGCGATCGCGTTCTCCTCGTTCGGCGTGTTGATCTACTACCTGATCGCGAACCTGGCCGCGTTCACCCAAGCGGGCGACGACCGCCGATATCCACGACCAGTACAAGTCCTGGGAGTGATCGGTTGCGCCGGCCTGGTCGCCACGTTGCCGATAGCGGGCATCGCCGCGGGCGTCACGATCTTCGCCGTCGGTGTCGTCCTCCGATTGGTGCGGCTCAGAACGCACGCCTGACAGCGGCTGGAGGTTGCGGCGAATGCCGCGCCGGGCGCGGACAGCATCGCGGGGGGCAGTTCAGGCCACAGATACCCAGCGCACCGAGCGCTCGCCGGGGCCCACCGGACAGTTCTTCCTCCACCAGCTCTCTGACCATGGCCACGAATGCCGGATGAGTGCCAGCGGTCCCCGCGCGTGCGAAGGGAAGGCCCAGCTGAGCCGCGGTCTCGCGAGCCTCCGTGTCGAGATCCCAGCGCACCTCGAGATGGTCCGACACGAAACCCGTCGGGCAGACGACGACTGCCGCTGTTTCCGCAGCGTCCAGCGTTCGCAGGTGATCGTTGATATCGGGTTGCAGCCACGGCACACGAGATGGGCCGGAGCGGGATTGCCAGACCAGATCGAACTCGGCGCGTGGCCCACGCACCGCCTCGGCGACCAGGCGCGCCGTCTCGCGATGCTCGTCGAGGTAGAGCCCTCCCGAGGGTCCGGACGAGGCGTTCATCGCCACCGGGATGGAGTGCGCTGTGAACACCAGACGGGCGGCATCGCGAAGGTCCGACGGCAAGTCGGTGAGGGCGGTCCGCACGCGGTCCGCATTGGCCGCAATGAAACCCGGGTGGTCGAAGTAGTGACGCAGCTTGTGCAGCAGCAGAGCCGACGGCCCGAGCTCGGCCTGGGCGTCGGCCAGGTTTTCTCGGTACTGCCGACATCCCGAGTACGACGATGTCGCGCTCGTCGCCAGGACAAGCGCGCTCTTGACGCCGTCCGCGACCATCGTCCGCATCGTGTCGGCGACGTACGGGTACCAGTTGCGATTACCCCAGTACAGGCCCAGGTCCAGTCCGTGAGCGGTGAAGTCGTCCCTGATCGCGGCGAGCAACGCTCGGTTCTGCTCGTTGAGGGGTGAGACTCCACCAAAGTGCTGATAGTGCTCCGCCACCTGGGCCAGCCGCTCATCGGGGACGTCGCGGCCTCGGGTTACGTTGCGCAGGAACGGCAGGACTTCGTCCGGCCGCTCCGGGCTGCCGAAGGACAGCAGCAATAGCGCGTCGTAGCCGGCCAATCAAACGCCCATCGCGTGGTAGCCGCCGTCGACGTGCACAATTTCTCCGGTTGTCGCGGGCAGCCAGTCCGAGAGCAATACGGCGACCCCACGAGCCACCGGCTCGGCGTTGCTGTTGTCCCAGCCGAGAGGCGCGCGTCCGTCCCAGGCGTCCTCGAACGTCACAAACCCGGGGATGCTCCTCGCCGCAATGGTTCGCAGGGGTCCGGCCGCGACGAGGTTCACCCGGATCTTGCGCGAGCCGAGCTCACGGGCCAGATAGCGAGCGGTGGACTCGAGCCCAGCCTTCGCAACGCCCATCCAGTCATAGGCGGGCCAGGCGACGGTCGCGTCGAATGTCATTCCGACGACCGACCCACCCGAGTCCCCGATCAGCGGCAGCGTGGCGACCGCCAGGGACTTGAGCGAATACGCCGACACCTGTAGGGCGGTGGCCACGTCGGTCCAGGGAGCGTCCAGGAAGTCACCACCCAGGCAAGACGGCGGCGCATAAGCGATCGAGTGGACCACCCCATCGAGAGCGGGGACGTGCTCGCGCACCTTGTCCGCAAGCGACGCCAAGTGCTCGTCATCCGTCACGTCCAGCTCCACCAGTGGCGCTGGCTCCGGCAGTTTTTTCGCTACCCGCTCGACGAGCGACATCCGGCCGAAGCCGGTGAGCACGACCTGCGCCCCCTCGGCCTGGGCAATCCGAGCCACCGAGAAGGCGATCGACGCTTCAGTAATGACACCGGTGATCAGGACTCGCTTGCCGTCCAGCAGACCCATCGTCGTCCTCTCAAATGCCCATGCCCACGCCGCCGTCTACTGGCAGCACCACCCCGGAGATGTACGCCGCCGGCTCGGACGCCAGAAACACCGCGGCCGCGGCCACCTCCTCGACCGAGCCGTACCGCTTGGCCGGCACGCTGGCGAGGATCTCGGCCTTGCGCGCCTCCGTCATCTGGGCAGTCATGTCGGTCTCGATGAAGCCCGGAGCGATGACGTTGGCGGTGATCGACCGGCCGCCGAGTTCACGGGTGATCGAGCGGGCCAGCCCGATCAATCCTGCCTTGCTCGCGGCATAGTTCGCTTGTCCCGGTGCGCCGGCGAGCGCCACGACGGAGGAAATGAAGATCATCCGCCCGCGGCGGGCCTTGAGCATGGCCGGCGTCGCTCGCTTCGCTACTCGCCACGCACCGGTCAGGTTCGCGTCCAGCACCCGAACAAAGGACTCCTCGCTCATGCGCATCAATAGCGTGTCGTCGGTTATCCCGGCATTGGCAACGAGAACCTCGACCGGGCCGTGCGCTGCCTCCACGGCGCTGAACGCAGCGTCGACCGAGGCGGTGTCCGTTACGTCGCACGGCACGCCGAATAGCCCCTCTGGCGGACCACTGCTTCGATGAGTCACCGCGACCTGGTCTCCGGCCGCGGCGAAGGCACGAGCGATCGCCAGGCCAATACCCCGGTTGCCACCCGTGACCAGCACTGAACGCGTCACGGAGTGACAACCTAGCGTCCATCAAACGGAGCGTGTTTGCCGGGCGGACGATCCACTAGAGCAAGCGGCCGGCCCAGAGGAGAGACGTGCCCGCGGCCGATAGCGTGAGCAGCGTCCCGATCAGCAGGAAACGCCAGCTGATATCCCGGTGTTCGGTCGAGTACCCGATCTGAGTGCCGATGTCCTTGTAAACGGTCTGCAGCTCGGCCGCGGACGCTGCCGTGTGGAAGGTGCCGCCCGTGGTCTGGGCGATCGCCTTCAGCGTCGATTTGTCGGCGGGAACCGGGATTCGCTCGCCCTCGATGTCGACCGTGCCGTTGTCGGTTCCGAACGCGATCGTCGATACCGGCACCTTGGCATCTGCGGCGGCCGCAGCTGCGGCCTCGGGCGCACGCCCCGTGTTAGAGGTTCCGTCACTCATCAGCACGATTCGCGCGGGTGGTGGCTGATCGCCACTGGAGGTCGTCGACTTGCTGAACGTCTTGATCGCATCCAGGCAGGAGAAAACGGCTTCGCCGATGGCCGTCGCCCGGTCCAACTCGAGACCGTCGATGGCCACCTTGACGGAGTCGCGGTCGATCGTCGGTGGCACGAGCACGCTCGCCGTTCCGCTGAACTTGACCAAGCCGAGGTTGATACGGGGCGGAAGAAGGTCGGCGAATTGCTTCGCCGCCTGCTGCGCGGCTTGTAACCGGGTCGGAAGCACGTCGTCGGCCCGCATCGACTCGGAGACATCGATCGCCATCATGACCGTCGCCCGGTCACGCGGCACATGGACGGCTGCGGTCGGCTGGGCCGCGCCGAATGCCAGGACGGCCAGTCCCGCGATCAGGAGCGCGAACGTGAGATGCCGCCGCCATCCGGGACGCTTGGGCGCGACAGAGGCCAGCAGCGAGACGTTGCTGAACCGGGCAACGTACTTCTTCCTCCGCAACTGGAGGATGAAATAGCCGACGACGGCTAGCCCGACCGGTATCAGAAGAAGCAGCCACGCCGGCGAGAGAAACTCCATCAGCGCACCCCACTCCCCACCAGGGCCCGGCGCTGGGCCACGACGAAGCGGACGACGTCGGTGAGCCAGTCTCGGTCTGTGCGCAGCTGCAGATGCGCGGCTCCAGCGTGCCGGAGCGTCGTCGCGATCTGGTCCCGCTGCGCGGCCGCGGCCGCGGCATAGCGAGCGCGGATGTCCGGGCGGGATGTCTGCACTTCGACCTGCTCGCCGGTCTCCGGATCGACGAACGTCATCAGCCCGGCCGCAGGAAGCTCCAGCTCCCTCGGGTCGACAACCTCGATTCCGACGACGTGATGGCGCCCACCCAGCGCGCGCAACGGACGTTCCCAGTTGGCGCGCCCGATCGTGCTGTTGAGCCCGTTGGCGGAGGAGTCCAGAAAGTCCGAGACGATCGCGACCAGCCCGCGGCGGCGCGGCGGCCGGCGCAGTTGCTCGATGGCCGCGGCCAGATCGCCTCGCCCGCCGGAACTTGCCCGGGGCGTCTGCGCGATCTTGCGGATCAGATACCGGGCGTGCGACCGGCCCGACCGCGCCGGGATTCGGTAGCTGCCCTCGCCGGTCGTCACGATCGCGCCGACGCGGTTACCGCCGCGCGAACTCAGGTGCACCACCGCCGTGATGGCAGCCAGCACGAGCTCGCGCTTTTCGGTGAACGCCGTGCCGAAGTCGACACTCGGCGAAAGGTCGACGACGAGCCAGGACTCCAACTCACGATCCGCGATCGTCTGGCGAACATGGGGGACGAGTGTGCGCGCGGTAACTGGCCAGTCCATGCGCCGCACGTCATCACCCGGGTAGTAGAGCCGCGACTCCCCGGCCTCGCTTCCCGGACCCGGCACCAGGCCCAGATAATTGCCTTGCAGCAGTCCGTCGAGCTTGTTGCGGACCGTCAGCTCGAGGCGCCGCAACAACGGCTCCGCCGACGCCAGGTCCAGCGTCGGCAGTTCACGCCCGACATCGCTCACCTAGGAACGCTCGCTCACGCAGTGCGCTCCCAGGAACCGCCCTGCCCGTAGCCGGGCTGGTGCCCCGCGGCCCGCTGACGGGGCGCGACCTGAGGCAGCGGGATCGTCTGCAGGATGCGCCGCACCGCGTGAACCGCGGGGATGCCGTCGGCGATCGCGTCGTATGACATGACCATGCGATGCGGCAACACGTCCGTAGCCACGTCGAGCACGTCTTGTGGCAGCACGTAGTCCCGTCCGCGAAGTAGCGCGATCGCTCGGCCGGCGGCGATCAGGCCCAGGCTTGCGCGCGGGCTCGCGCCGTACGACACCCACTGCGCCACATCAGGCATGCCGTGTTGCGCTGGAGTGCGCGTGGCCAGCACGAGGCGAACGACGTAATCGACAATCGCGTGGTGCACGAATACCCGAGAGGCTGTCACCTGTAGCCGGGTCAGCTCGTCCGTGGTGATGACCGGATTCGCGACCGGTGGCTCGCCGCCCATCCGGTAGATGATCTCCCGCTCTTCGGCGGCCGTGGGGTAGTCCACGACGATCTTCATCAGGAACCGGTCCCGCTGTGCCTCGGGCAGCGGATACACACCCTCGCTCTCGATCGGGTTCTGGGTCGCGAGAACGAGGAACGGTGCCGGCACTGGGTAACGAACCCCGCCGATGGTCACCTGACGCTCGGCCATGACCTCCAGCAACGCTGATTGGACCTTGGCCGGCGCGCGGTTGATCTCGTCGGCCAAGACGAAGTTCGCGAAAATGGGCCCGAGCTCGGTGTCAAACCGCTCGCCCGACTGCCGGTAGATGCGGGTGCCCACGATGTCGGACGGCACGAGGTCGGGTGTGAACTGCAAGCGGGCGAAGGATCCGGTGACCGTGCGGGCCAGGGTCTCGACCGCCCGCGTCTTGGCTACGCCCGGTACACCCTCCAGCAGGCAGTGTCCCTGTGACAGCAGTCCGACCAGCATTCGTTCGACGAGGCGCTCTTGGCCGACGATCACCCGTTTGACCTCGAACATCACCCGTTCCAGCGCCGACGCGTCAGCCGCGGGAGTCGACAGCGGCTGCCCGCTCGGTTGTTCTGTCACATGAATCTCCATCCACTGCGGCGCGGGCCGCGCGTCAGCTCAAGTCCGACTCACGGTACGGGACAGAGAGTTATGTTGCCTGTGATGCGATCAACGTCCACAGCCGACACTGATCCAGCCGCGCGGTGTTCAGCTCGCGGCTGCCGAGCGGCCGCGACCACCGACTTGTCGTGGCGCAACCCCCGCCTGCACGACCCGCAGCGGGTGAAGCACTGGTTGGCTTGCGACCTGCACGCCGACGAGTTGGCGGACTTTCTGCAACGGCGGGGATTCCTGTTGCGCCGGGATGCGATCGGCGGCTCCGGGCCGGGAGGCTTTCGGCCAACTTAGGTAGCGGTGTTCTGTCACGTCCCGCGCACGCCGCGCCGACTTGTCACGTCCCGCGCAGGCATGATGCCGGTGGTGCGGATGAGCACCTCAGAAGTGCGGAGCCGCACCACGACTGCGCGGGAGGCGACGGGATGAGGGCGCTGGCGTCGCTTCACCGACGGGCCACGGCGAGGAACGGACTCGCCGGCTCGTGGTTCGCCGCGGGCCGTTGGCCGCTGGCCCTAGGCGGCAGCAGTCTGGCGACTCGCCTCGGACTTGAATCCCGCGTTCTCCAGCCGCAATGCGCGCCGAATGGCGACCCCGAACAGGAGGCCGAACACCCGGGACAGTGGCCC
>Ga0105249_10002262_pt1 | contig 16709 bp, 9 predicted proteins | sample KBSS44metaG_FD_81522 | JGI IMG/M metagenome (GOLD analysis project Ga0105249, IMG submission 81522) | Switchgrass rhizosphere microbial communities from Kellogg Biological Station, Michigan, USA - KBS S4-4 metaG | ecosystem: Host-associated > Plants > Roots > Rhizosphere > Soil | place...
ACGCTGCCGGCCGGCCTCGTCGCCAGCGCCGCGTCGACCACCTGCGGCGGCACCGCCAGCTTCACGGCGGGCACGGTGACGCTGGCGAGCGGCGCGACGATCCCGCCCGGTTCCTGCACGCTGACGGCGACGGTGCAGGCGGCGACGGCGAACAGCTACGTCAACACGATCCATGCCGGCGATCTGCAGACCAGCGCGGGCGCGAACGCGGCCGATGCCTCGGCGACGCTGACCGTCACCGATGTCGTGTTGCTCGCACCGAGCGTCGCGAAGTCGTTCACGCCGACGAGCGTGGCGGTCGACACGGACGCCACCGCGACGATCACGCTGACCAATCCGAACGCCGCGGCCATCACGCTCAGCGCCGATCTCGTCGACGTGCTGCCGGCCGGCCTCGTCGCGAGCGCCGCTTCGACCACGTGCGGCGGCACGGCGAGCTTCACCGCAGGCACGCTGACGTTGGCTGCCGGTGCGACGATTCCGGCGGGTTCCTGCACGCTGACCGGCACGGTGCAGGCGGCTGCAGCCGGCAGCAACGTCAACACGATCGATGTAGGCGACCTGCAAACGAACGCAGGCAGCAATGCGGCGTCCGCCGACGCGACGCTGACCGTTACCGGCGGCGGTTCGAATGGCGTCTATCATTCGCCGCAGCTCAACCATGCCATCGTCGCCTCGACCGACGGCACTTCGCTGAATCTGGTGCTCGGCACGTTCGACGACACGGGCCCGATCAGCGGCGCATGGGACCTGAACTTCTGGGCCAGCGGAGGCGCGCTGCGCTTCTGGTCGGTCAGCACCTACAGCAACCGGTTCGTCCTGTCGGGCACGACGGTTGCCGCGCTGCATGCGGGCGACACGGTCGGGCCCTCCTCCACATTCCAGACCAGCAGCGGTAGCGGCACGCCGGTGGCAGAGTGGCTGGCGGGCACGAACGCGTATGCCGGGTTCAAGTTCAATTGCGACGGCCGTCTGGCCAACCCGGTCGCGGGGACCGTCTGCTACGGCTACGTCCACATCACGACCACCGGCACGACGGGCTTCCCGGCGACGGTCGTCGAATATTCCTACGACGGCGACGGCAACCCGATCACGATTCCGACGGCCGCCCCGGTCGCGCCGACGGTAGCGAAAGCGTTCGCGCCGACCAGCGTGGCGATCAATACCGACAGCACCGCGACGATCACGCTGACCAATCCGAACGCCTCGGCGATCACGTTGAGCGCCGACCTCGTCGACACGCTCCCGAGCGGGCTGGTCGCGAGCGCGGCGGCAACGACCTGTGGAGGCACGGCCAGCTTCACGGCCGGTACGCTGACGCTGGCGAGCGGCGCCACGATTCCGCCCGGCTCGTGCACGCTCAGCGGCACGGTTCAGGCGGCGACTGCCGGCAGCTACGACAACACGATCCACGCTGGCGACCTGCAGACCGATGCCGGCAACAACGCCGCCGATGCGCTGGCCACGTTGACGGTCACGAGCGTCGTGGTGACGCATACGGTCACGCCGAGCGTCGGTACGCCGTCGGGTTCGATCGCTCCTGCGACCGCACAAACGGTCAACGATGGCGATACGACGAGCTTCACGCTGACCGCAGATGCGGGCTTCCACATCGCCGGCGTCGGCGGCACGTGCGGCGGCTCCCTGGCCGGTGGCGTATACACGACGTCTGCGATCACGGCTGACTGCACGGTCATCGCGAACTTCGCCATCGACGGCGGCACCAACGGCATCATCGTGTCGGGCCCGCTCGGCCACGCGATCGCCGAGACCACCGTCGGCACCTCGATGAACATCGTCACCAGCGCGTTCGACGACAGCGGCCCGACCAGCGGCGACTGGGACTTCAACTTCTGGGATTCGAGCGGCCTGACGTTCTACACGATGCCGGACAACGGCGGCACCTACGCCGTCGACGCAAGCGGCAACGCGCTGGTGTTCCATGCCGGCGACGTGATCGGATCGAGCCTGACGTTCGCGCCCGATTCGCCGCGCACGATCGGCGCCGTGGCTGAATGGTTGGCCGGCACCGACGGTTATCTCGGCGTCCGTTTCAACTGCGACGGCCGACTGACGAACCCGGTGGCGGGCGGCATCTGCTACGGCTACATCCACCTGACGACGACCGGCGCGACCGGCTTCCCGGCGACGATCGTCGACACGGCGTTCGACGGCGACGGCAACGCGATCACGATCGTCGGCGGCAGCACGGGCAACGATCCGTCCGCGACGGTGGCGCCGGCTTCGTTGTCGTTCACCGTCGTCGCGGACGCCACGGCGACCGACACGCTGAACATCGCCAATGCGGCCGGCAGCAATGCACTCACCTACGCGATCACGTCGAGCGGCACGTCGGCGAAACGGCCGCTGCTGGTGCCGCATGTCGCGGGCGTCGGCAAGGGACGCATCGGCAATGCGCGTTCGCAGGATGCGGACAAGCTGCGCCACCTCGAGCAGCTACGGCAGCAGCCGCGCGCGGCGTTCACGGCGCGCGGTCTGTCGTCCTCGCGGTCGCCCGCTCCGTGGTCGCCCCGCGCACCGGACGGCGCCATCACGTTCGTGGCCGACGATGGCACGTACGAGACCGAGATCGGCCTCAACAACGGCAGCTCCACGTCCGGCGCGGTCTATGCCAATCGCTTCAGCGCGAGCGAAGCGCTGACGATCGACTCGATCTCGATCGAGTGGCCGAGTCTCGGCGGCGTGACGACGGGCATGCAGCCGAACCTCGTCGTCTACTACGACGCGGGTGCGACCGGCGACATCACCAACGCCATTCGCCTGGGTGCCGACCAGATCGTGTCGATCGATAGTCTCGATGCGTTCCAGACCTACACGACGAGCTTCAGCGTCCCAGGTGCAGGTGACGTCTACATCGGCTTCGTCGACGAATGGGGTCTGGTGATCGGCGGCTTCCCCGGTCTGGTTTCGGCCGCGGCGCTCGACAGCGATTCGCCGAGCGTGACCTACGTGTCCGGCTCGTCGGACAACACGCTGCTGACCGACATCGTCAATCTCGCCAACAACGACTTGACCGGCGCGGGTTCCGACTTCGGCCTCGATGGCGCATGGCTGGTCCGCGCGACAGGTACCGCCGGTGGCGGCGCGCCGTGTACGGGTCCGGTCGTCAGTTGGCTGTCGGCTTCGCCGGCCAGCGGTTCGGTTGCCGGTGGCAACAACGTCGACGTGACCGTCACGGCCAACCCGGCCGCCGGTGGTCTCGCGGCGGGCAGCTACACGGCCGAACTGTGCGTGACGACGAACGATCCGACCCAGCCGGTGATTTCGATTCCGGTGAGCCTGACCGTCACGCCGGCGACCGTACTGCCCTGCAGCGCGGCCGACACGATCTTCTGCGACGGCTTCGAAGGTACGTCGACCGGTGGCGATGTCGTCACCGGCACGATCAACCAGGCGGTCGTGCAGGACGGCAACGGCAGCTCGTTCGACTTCGCGACCGGCGACTACCACGGCTACGATCCGTCGATCACGAGCGACGACGTCAACCTGTACTTCCTCGACGATCCGGCGCCGCCGGTCAATCCGGGCATGATCGTGTACTGGTACGGCGACGCGGTCCCGGCCGAGTTCCAGGACCTCGTCGGCGGCGTCGTCGACGGCAACGGCCAGTTTGCCGTGCTGCACTCCGGCGACACGATCGGCCCGTCCTCGACGGTGTCGGCCGCGTCGACGAGCATGGACAACTGGTTCGCCACGAGCGACGGCTACGTCGGCGTCGCCTTCTACAACGAAGGCACCGGCGCACTGAACTTCGGCTACCTCCACCTGACGACCACCGCGCCGGAAGGATTCCCGGCGCAGGTGCTCGACTACGGCTACGACGCCAGCGGCGCGGCGATCACGATTCCGTAGGCGGTTGCTTCATGCGAGACGGAAGAGGCCTCCTTCGGGAGGCCTCTTCCAAATGATCTTGCTGTCGCGCGACTCACATTCGATACCGGTGGTGCGAGGTTTCTCGCCGGATAGGCGCGAGGCGTTGCAGTGATGACGTCCAGTCAATACGGAGAGGTAGCTCAACGCCGGATCGATTCACGACACACGTCACGTTGTCACAGATTTTTGCATCGATTTGTCAGATGCCCCGTGCTAGTGTCGGGTAGGCGTTTGTAGGCAGGGGGCTGGCATCGCTTCGCGTTCTGGGGAGAACTCATGGATGTTCGTTCGGGCGGCGCGTGTGCGCTGCGCACGATGTTGCGTGTACGGAATTCCGTCGGAACCTGGCTGTTCGTGCTGCTCGCGGCCTACGTCTTCATTGCCTTTCCCACCCGAGTAGGGGCGCAATCTGCGATCTGCGCCGAGGTTAAGATCCAGATCGACCAAAAGGTCAGCCTCGAACGACAAGCATTCGACGCCGCATTGCGAATTCGCAACGGATTGGAAGGCGTGCAGGTCGAGCGTGTGGACGTCAAGCTCGTCTTCAAGGACATGAATGGCGCAGAAGCGAGCGTCTCTGGGGTAAAGAGAAGGCAGCGTACTTATAAAGACTGGATTTTCGGAATCGCATACAAGTCTGGTGCGTTCTGCGATCAGAAATGCGTACTATGCATAAATTCAATAAACCATGCTTCGGCGACAGCTTGTGAATAATGAATATGCATGGCTTTTTGTCATTTTTGGATATTCCGGCGTAATTATCGGATATATATATGCGATTACTATTTTTAGTCGACGCACATCTGGAATACGCAGAAAAATAATTTTGTTTTCATTCGGCATGGCGTTGTTATTTTTTTTAGTCAGATTTTCGGTGCCGTATCTTTTAATTTTACTTGACTGCGCACCGAATTTGGCTAAGCAAGCTATCCGGTCAACGTGGTTGAGCGCCGCAGAGAATATTTCAATGTCACTTGGATTTTTGTTCGCGATCCTTGACTTGAAAGAAAGGCGATAAAATATGATAAATATTGAATTGATTTCAATATATGCGGCTTTTATTTCTATGATGACGTTTGGATTATTTTTTATAAAAAGAAAAAAAGATGGAGCGCTATACACTATTTGCGTCGTGCTTTACACGATATTTAGGTGGTGGCCGTATTTTGTCGATCATGTTGAGGCTGGACTTATGTGGGTTTTTTACCCGCTCTCTGCTGTCGGCGTTATCTCGTTCTTATTGCTTTTGAGAATTATCGATGCCTCGCTGCGCTCCCGGCCAAGTATCGCCTCGTAGCATTCACGCGATGGGAAAGAATGGTCTGTGTCGCAAGGCGAACGGATCTCTCCCATTTTGATCCGTCTGGCACGAATGGTCGCACGCGCATCCTTGCCATGACGCTCTTCGCAAAGTCCTCTTGCTCGCAGTGCTCGCGTATGTGGCCGTCGAGGACGAAGATCCGTGATCGACGGTTCGTAACCGGATTCTCGAATTCATCGGGGTGCAGGAGACATCCCACTGAAGCCGCCTACTCGATGGCCAATCGTGGGAGCGGCTTCAGCCGCGATGCTTTCCAAGCTCGCGAACGTGCTCGGCCATCGCAACTAAAGTCGCTTCTACGTATCGGGCGATGCGCGTTTCTCGAACGCGCGCCCCTCAGGCCGCCGACGCCGCCGGCGTACCGACAGACGCCAGCCACTCGTCATCCGACCCTTCGTTGACGCCTTCGAGCAGGAACGTCGACAGGTAGCGTTCGCCGGTATCCGGCAGCATCGCCAGCAGCACCGAGCCCCTCGGCGCGCTCTCGGCGATCTGCAGCGCGGTGGCTAGCGTGGCACCGGATGAGATGCCGACGAAGATGCCTTCCTCGGCAGCGAGGCGGCGTGCAGTGTCGCGCGCGACGACGTCGTCGACCGGCACGATGTCGTGTGCGACGGTGCGGCTCAGTACGTCGGGCAGGAAGTCCGGCGTCCAGCCCTGGATCTTGTGGGGCTTCCATTCCTTGCCTGACAGCAGCGCGGCGCCGGCGGGTTCGGTCGCGACGATCTTCACTTCCGGACGCGCCAGTCGCAGTACCTCGCCGACGCCGGTCAGCGTGCCGCCGGTGCCCCAGCCGGAGACGAAGTAGTCGAGCCGCTTGCCGGCGAAATCGCGCAGGATTTCGGCGGCGGTCGTGTTGCGGTGATAGGCCGGATTGGCCGGATTCTGGAACTGCCGCGCGAGAAACCAGCCGTGCTGCTTGGCGAGCTCCTCGGCCTTGCGCACCATGCCGCTGCCGCGCTCGGCGGCCGGCGTCAGGATCACCTTGGCGCCGTAGGCGCGCATCAGCTTGCGCCGTTCGACCGAGAACGTCTCGGTCATGACCGCGACGAACTTGTAGCCGCGCGCGGCGCAGACCATCGCAAGCGCGACGCCGGTGTTGCCGGAGGTTGCCTCGATGACGGTGTCGCCGGGTTTGAGCAGGCCCTTCTGTTCGGCGTCGAGGATGATCGCGATCGCGAGGCGGTCCTTGACCGATCCGCCCGGGTTGAACGCTTCGACTTTCACGTAGAGGTCGACGTGCTGCGGCGGCAGACGATGCAGTTTGACGATCGGTGTGTTGCCGATGGTATCGAGGATGCTGTCGTAGCTCATGGCGGTGCTCCGCAAGGTCGTAGAAAGGGTGTCACGGAATCGGTGCGGCCCGGCCGCGCGGTGTCGGTTGGGCGGGCCCGGAACGCCATCATAGGCGCGTGCTCGTAAAGGTTTCGCGATGCATCCTCAGGCGGCCAGCGCGGCGCCGACGTCGGCATCGCCGACCGGCGCCTGGCCGAACCAGTGCAGCTGCGCCGCGAGTGCCGCGACGTCGCCGACGATCAGCAGGGCGGGGCTGCTGACGGCATGTTCGCGCGCGCGCTCGGGCAAGCTGGCAAGCACGCCGGTGATCACGCGTTGTTCCGCACGCGTGCCGTTCTCGATCAGCGCGAACGGCGTCTGCGCGCCGCGGCCGGCAGCGAGCAGGCGCGTGCGCACGAGGTCCAGATGCGCCACGCCCATGTAGAACGCGAGCGTCTGGCGTTCGTTGGCGAGCGAGCGCCAGTCGAGCGCGTCGATCGACTGCTTGCCGTGCGCGGTGACCAGATGAGCCGATTGCGCGTGGTCGCGATGCGTCAGCGGAATGCCGGCGTAGGCGGCGCAAGCGACGGCCGCGGTGATGCCGGGCACGACGCTGTAGGCGATGCCGTGTGCGCGCAAGCATTCGAGTTCCTCGCCGCCGCGGCCGAACACGAACGGATCGCCGCCCTTCAATCGCACCACGCGCTTGCCGGCCCGCGCGTGTTCGACGAGCAAGGCGTTGGTGCGCGACTGTGTCGTGTGGTGATCGCCGCTCTGCTTGCCGACATCGATCAGTTCGGCGTCGCGACGCGCGAGCGCGAGCACCTCGGCGCTGACGAGGCGGTCGTACAGGATCACGTCCGCTTCGCCGAGCGCACGCAGGCCGGCCAAGGTGAGCAGGTCCGGATCGCCCGGGCCGGCGCCGACGAGGACGACGGAACCCGCGCGTTCGCCGGTGCCGCGCGCATCGAGCGCCGTCGCGAGCGCGGCTTCGGCCTCGTCGATGCGATGGCGCTGGACCAGCCGCGCGACCGGGCCGAGCACGACCTGTTCGAAGAAGCGCCGCCGCGCGATCGTGTCGGGCAGGCGCGCACGCAGGCGCTGGCGCCAGCGCTGCGCGAGCGTGGCCAGCGAGCCGAGCGAAGGTTCGAGCAGGGTTTCGATGCGCGAGCGCACCAGGCGCGCGAGTGCCGGCGCCGAGCCGCCGCTGGAAATCGCGATGACCAGCGGCGACCGGTCGACGATCGCCGGTACCTGGAACGTCGACAGCTGCGCATCGTCGACGACGTTGATGAACAGGCGTTTCGCATTCGCGAGCGCGGCGATCTCGCGGTTGATTTCGACGCTGCCGGTTGCCGCGACGACGAGCCAGACGTCGTCGAACCAGGAAGCCTCGAACGGCGCTGCGCGGTGGCTGATGCGGCCGGCAGCAGCCTGATCTGCCAGCCACGGCGTCGCTTGCGGCGCGCCGACGACGACGTTCGCGCCGGCGGCGAGCAGCGCTTTCACCTTGCGTTCGGCCACGGGACCGCCACCGACGACGAGGACGGTGCGCAGGCGCAGATCGGCGAACAACGGATAGAGGGACATCGTGCGGCGCGGCGGGAGAAAGGGCCGCCGCGGTCATGGGGACACTACCGCGGCGGCCAAATGGAGATCACACTCGGAGTAACGGAATCGATCCTCGGCGCAACGCCCGCGCCCCGCAAATAAGCTGGCGGCAGCAGGTTATGCCGGCGCAGCATGACGGCTGGGGCCGCGACGTATCGCCGCATCGCAGCCCTGTTCAGCGAACAGCCTTCTGGACGTCCAAATGGTTCGCAGGTAGTCTCGAAGATCCAAGCCCTTCGAGTCGCGCAGGATCCAGGTGAAATGATGAACACAGAGGCGAACCGCAAGCCGCGCAGCCGTTTCCACGCGGCGTGCCGCTGCGCGTCGCCGATGCCGACGGAGGGCCGGACATGACGCTCACGCAGCTTCGCTACGTCGTCGCGATCGCCGACTCCGGCCTCAACATCACGCTCGCGGCCGATCGCGTGCACGCGACGCAGCCGGGGTTGTCCAAGCAGCTCAAGCAGCTCGAAGACGAACTCGGCTTCCAGCTGTTCGCGCGCAAGGGCCGCAGCCTAGATGCAGTGACGCCGCAGGGCGCGCAGGTGATCGAGCGCGCACGCACGATCCTCGCCGAGGCGGCGAACATTCGCGCGATCGCAGCGAACTTGCGCAGCGACGACCACGGCGAACTGTCGATCGCCACGACGCATACGCAGGCGCGCTTCGTGCTGCCGCCGGCCGTCGGTGCGCTCAAGCGCCGCTATCCGCAAGTCAGCGTGCATCTGAAGCCGCACGGCGACGCGCAGGTGATGGAACTGCTGGAGCGTGGCCAGGTCGATCTTGCAATCGTCAGCACCGCCGGCGCGCCGCCAGCGGATGGCCTCGCGGTACCGCTGTTTCGCTGGCAGCGCGCGGTGATCGCGCCGCGCGAGCATGCGCTCGCATCGCTCGGGCGCACGCCGCGCCTGGTCGACATCGCGCGCTATCCGCTGGTCAGCTACGAGTCGTCGTTGCGCACCGATTCCTCGCTGCGCCACGCATTCACCGCGGCAGGCCTGATTCCAAACTTCGCCTGCACCGCGCGCGACGCCGACCTGATCAAGACCTACGTGCGTGCCGGCCTCGGCGTCGGCGTGCTGGCGCAGATGGCGATGACGCGCGAAGACGAAGCGGACCTGCGCGTATTCGAGTCGGACGGCCTCTTTCCCGAGTGCACCACCTGGTTGGTGCTGCGCCGCGACCGCGTGCTGCGCGACTACGCGATCGCGCTGGTCGAGCTCGTCGCGCCGCAGATCGACGGGCGCACCTTGCGCCAGGTGCTGGCCGGCAACGCGCAGGCCGAGTGGCCGCAAGCGCCCTCCTGGCAGGAAGTGCGCGAACGCCTGCCCGCAGCCGCGTGATCGCCCTGCAGGGACCTTTGCGCGCGGCAGTCGCACGACCGCTTGAATCCCGTCTCGTGAGTGGCCCGCGCGAGGCCTGCCGAGTGCGTGATCCTTCCCGCGGATGAGCCGGCCCCGCCCCGCGATGGATGCGCAAACGCCTTGCGAGCGCACTTCACGAAAAATCTCGTAAGTCCGCCGTCCGCCGCCGGAAATGACAGCAATCTGTAAGGTTTGGTGAGCTAGAACCGGCAGGCGGATCGCGCCGGATGCGCACAGCGCATCGTCATGCGCCTGCAATTCCATCCACGCCAGCCGTCTTGTTCGAATGCCGCCGAAGCGTGCGCATTGGGTGCGGATCGCGCGTCCCGCAGGCGGCCTTCGATTTCTCCGTTCGCAGTGCAGCAGAGGGTCACTCGATGAAGCATTCGATAGTCGCCGCGTGGGGCGAACCGGCGCGCCGTTTCGCGCTTTCCTCGTTATTCGTGCTGTGCGCCGTGCCTGGCGCCATGACCGTCGCGGCGGATGCATCCGCCAGCCGGACCACCCAGTTGACGCAGGTGCCGGCTGCCGTGACGGCCGGTCAGGCGGCGCCGATTGCGCCGCTGGACGGTGCGCAGCGCCTGAAGCTTGCGATCAACCTCACCTTGCGCAACAAGGACGCGCTCGACAGCTTGGTCCAGCAGATCTACAACCCGGTCAGTCCGCTCTATCGCCACTACCTCAGCACGGCGGAATTCACCGAGCAATTCAGCCCGACCCAGGCGGACTACGACAGCGTCGTCGCCTGGGCGACCTCGCAAGGCTTCACCGTGCGACGGACCACGCCGAACCGGCACATCGTCGACATCGAGGGCACGGTCGACACCGTCAATCGCGCGCTGCACGTGCAGATGGAATCGTTCCGGCATCCGAGCGAGTCGCGCGCGTTCTTCGCGCCCGATCGCGAGCCGACGATTTCGCTGTCGGTGCCGGTGCTGCAATTCACCGGGCTCGACAACTTCACCCTGCCAAAGCCGATGCTGAAGCGCGGCGATGCGACGTCCACGCTCGGCCCCGTCCCGCATGCGGGCGGTTCCGGTCCGCAAGGCGAATTCCTGCCGAGCGACATGCGCGCGGTGTACTACGGCTCGGGCCCGCTGACCGGCGCCGGGCAGACCGTCGGCGTGTTCTCGTTCGAGGGCTACAACACCGAAGACGTCGGCTTGTACTACACGCTCACCGGCGAGACGCCGCACGACGTGCCGATCAGCAACGTGCTCGTGAACGGCTTCTCCGGTGAGTGCGGCGATTGCGACGACGGCGAACAGGTGCTCGACATCGTCAACGTGATAGGCATGGCGCCGGGCATCTCGCAGTTGCTGTTCTACGAAGGCGACAGCGGCCCCGACGTGCTGAACCAGATGGCGACCGACAACATCGCCAAGGTGCTGAGCTGTTCGTGGGGTTCGAGCGACATGGGTCATGTCGCCGACCCGATCTACGAACAGTTCCAGGCGCAGGGACAGACGTTCGCGAACGCGACCGGCGACGACGGCTCGTACGACAGCTCGAGCTGGCTGCCGCCGTCGGCCAATTCCTACACGCTCGAAGTCGGCGGCACGGATTTGACGGTCAGCGGCCCCGGCGGCAGCTGGACCGGCGAATCGGCGTGGTCCGATTCGGGCGGTGGTTTCTATGCGCCGGCCGGCTACGCGACGCCGGACTATCAGCTGCTGCCAGGTGTGATCACGGAGACCAACGGCGGCTCCACGGCGTGGCGCAACGACCCGGACGTCTCGGCGGAAGCGAACTTCGACAATCCGACGATCATCGACGGCCAGCTCCAGCTCGGCTACGGCGGCACCAGCTTCGCGGCGCCGCGCTGGTCCGGCTTCATCGCGCTGGTCAACGAGCAGTCGATCGCCAACGGCGGCGCTCCGGTCGGCTTCGTCAATCCGGCGCTCTACGCGATCGGCACCGGCCCGAACGTGGCGAACGATTTCCACGATCCGGCGAGCGGCAGCAACGGCGGCTTCCACGCCGTCGCCGGCTACGACCTGGTGACCGGCTGGGGCAGCCCGAACGGCGCCAACCTGATCGGCGATCTGGCCGGCTCCACGACGGACCCGGGCTTCGTACTGTCGGGCTATCCGGCCAATCCGAGCCTGACGCCGGGCGGCAGCGCCACGACCGCGGTCACGGTGAATGTGCTCAACGGTTTCGCCGATCCGGTGACGCTGACGACGAGCACGCTCCCGTCCGGCCTGACGGCGACGTTCGACCCGCCGACGACGACGTCGTCGAGCACGCTGACCTTCAGCGCAGACGCGAGCGCGGCGATCGGCACGACCTCGGTGACCGTCACCGGAACGGCGGGCGCCGCGAACCAGATCACGACCCTGAGCGTGCTCGTCGGCAACGCGCCGGCCGCGGACGTGACGCCGGCCGCGATGACGTTCGGTGCCGTCGTGCCGCTCGGTGCGCAACAACAGCGCATCACGGTGTCCAACGCGCAGAACAGCATTCCGCTGACCTATTCGGTAGCCATATCGGCGCAGTCGGCACCCGGTGCCGCGGGTGCTTCGTGCAGCGGCGGCGCGGTGGCATGGCTGACCACCAGCAGCGGCGGCACGATCGACGGCGGACAGACCGGCGGCATCGACGTGTCGGTCGCGCCGGCCGGCGCGCTGGCGCTCGGCACCTATACGGCCTCGATCTGCATCACGACCAACGACCCGACGCAGCCGCAGATCATCGTGCCGATCAGCATGACGATCATCGCCGGACCGCAGAGCGACACGATCTTCGAGAGCAGCTTCGAGACCGGCGAAACCGGCACGCCGACGACGGGCACGTTCACGTTCGTGGTCGATCAGCTGGTCGACGACAGCGTCGCCGGCAGCGCGCTCGACCTCGCCACCGGCAACTATCACGGGTTCGACAGCACCGTCGACAACTTCAATCCGTACGACGACGGTAGCGGCCTGTTGTTCTATTGGTACGACGACCAGTTGCCGAGTCCGTTCTCGCACGAGGTCGGCGGCGTCGCATCCGGCGGCAAGTACGTGGTGCTGCAGTCCGGCGCCACGATCGGACCGAGCTCGACGTTCTCGCGCGATTCGACGACTCCAGTCGATGCATCGAACTGGCGCGCGGGCGTCGACGGCTATCTGGGCGTCGCCTTCCGCAACAGCCTCACGCACCAGCTCAACTACGGCTACATCCACCTGTCGACGACGGCGCCGCTCGGGTTCCCGGTGCAGGTGATCGACTACGGCTTCGACAACACCGGTGCGGCGGTGACGATTCCGTAGCGTTCGCCGATCCAGCCGTTGCGTCAACAAAAAGGCCTCCCGTTCGGAGGCCTTTTTTCCGGCTTGCGGGAGGCCTCAGTTGCCGCGCATCGAGGTAGCGTCCGTCGCAGGCGCGACGCTGCCGATGCTGCCGGCTGCGTGGGTACCGCGGGCGTCGCGCTGGCTGAGGACAGAGCCGGCGATGGCTTCCTGCGCCGCGCGTTCGCTGCGGGCGAGCGTGGCGCCGCCGAAGGTCTGGTGACGATTGTCGTTCGCCGAGCTGTCCGAGGCCGGCGAACCGGCAATCGCGCGCTGGGCGGCACGCTCGTTGTCGGCCAGGCTCACGCGTTCATTCGTGCCGTATGCGGCAAGGTGCGAGCGAGGCTGGGACGACGAATCGACGATGACGCTTTGTGCGGCGCGCACGCCCTCGTCAATCGTCGTGGCGGTCTGGGCGAAGGCCTGGCTGCCGAGGGGCAGGGCAATGGCAAGGACGGCGAGCGCCGCATTCAGGGACGTTTTGTGGGTGGCAAGGAACATGATGGCAAACCTCTCGAGTTGCGCGCTTTCAAGGGTTTGGCGGACTGCCAGCGCGGCAGCAGTTCGTCGGATTCGGTCGGTAGTCGCGTTGGCGGCGGCGGCCGGATTGGTAACGAATATATAGATTCGTTACTCGCTTGTCAACAGGTAATCGATTTCGTAACCTATGAACACCATGGAACCCTCCTCTCCCACCCCCGAACGCGGCCAGCGCGGACCGGTCGAGCACGAACGCCGCGAGCAGATCATTCGCGCTGCGGACGAGCACTTCAGCCGCTACGGCTACAACAAGACCACGGTGGCCGATCTCGCCAAGGCGATCGGCGTGTCGAGCGCGTACGTGTATCGATTCTTCGAATCGAAGCAGGCGATCGGCGAGGCCGTCTGCGCGATGACGCTGGCGCGGATCGACGGGCCGATGATGGAGATCGCGACGGGGCCGCAATCGGCTACGGATCGCCTGCGCAGCCTTTATCGCTGGCTGATGGAAGAGGGGATGCGGTTGTTCTTCGACGAACGCAAGCTGCACGAGATCGTCGTGGTCGCCGTGCGCGATCGCTGGCCGCCGGTGCTCCGGCACAAGCAGCTCATCCTCGAAGCGGTGCGCCTCGTCGTCGCCGATGGCCGCACGTCCGGAGAGTTCGAGCGCAAGACGCCGCTCGACGAGGTCGCGCGTGCGATCACCGCCACGACGGAACCCTTCGCGCACCCGGTTCTGCTGGAGCAGAAGGATCCGGCCGATCTCGAGGCCGGCATGGTGGCGGTGTCGAACCTCGTGCTGCGCAGCTTGGCGCCCTGATGCCAGGCTTGGTTACATTTTCTAATTATTGTAACTCGTCGGCCTCAGCGGTCGAAGTGCAGTCCGCACTCGCGCTTGAGCCCGAAGAAGCGCGTGTCTTCGGCACGCATACCGTCGCGCAGCGCGCGCGTCGTGTGCACGTCGCCGATCGACACGTAGCCCTGTTCCCACAGCGGGTGATAGGGCAGGCCATGCGCCTGCGCGTAGTCCCACACGTGACGGTCGTTCCAGTCGGCGAGCGGATGGATCTTCCAGCGTCCCTCGCGCAATTCGAGCACGCGGATATTGCGGCGCGACTCGCTCTGCGCGCGGCGCAGGCCGGCGATCCAGGTGCGCGCGTCGAGCTCCTTGAGCGCACGCCGCATCGGTTCGACCTTGCGCAGGTGGTTGTAGCGCTCGATGCCGTCCAGGCCCTTTTCCCACAGGCGGCCGAGGCGCGCCTCCATCCAGGCGATGCCGATCTGCGGCCGGTAGACCTTGAGGTTCAGCGCGAACCGCTCGGTCAGTTCGTCGACGAAGCGATAGGTCTCCGGAAACAGGTAGCCGGTATCGATCAGCACGACGGGAATGTCGGACTTCTGCTGCGTGACCAGGTGCAGCAGCGCCGCCGATTGCGCGCCGAAGCTCGACGACAGCACGTGTTCGCCGGGCAGGCTCGCAAGCGCCCAGGCGACACGCTCCTGCGCGCTGCGCGCCTCCAGCCAGGTATTGAGTTCTTCCAGGGCGCGCTCGTCTTCCGCGGCGCTGACCAGATCGGGGGGAATCACGTCGTCGTCTCCAGCGGTATGGCTACGCGCTTGGCGGGCGCGAGAAGCCCTACGCGCAGCAGAAAATCTCCGAAACCCTCGCCGTCGCCACGCTCGCCGGCGTAGCGCGCGAACAGCGCATCGAGTTCGGCCACGATCGCCGCCTCGTCGATGTTCTCGCGCTGCAGGCGATTGAGACGCTGTCCGCGCGCGTCGGCGCCGAGCATCAGGTTGTAGCGGCCGGGCGCCTTCCCGACGAGGGCGATCTCGGCCAGATACGGCCGTGAGCAGCCATTGGGGCAGCCCGATATCCGCAAGCCGATCGGCGCGTCCGACAGGCCGTGCGCCGCCAGCAACCGTTCGACCTTGCCGACGAGGTCCGGCAGGTAACGCTCCGCTTCGGCCATCGCGAGCGCGCAGGTCGGCAACGCGACGCAGGCGAGCGCGTTCAGCCGCAACGGCGTCGCCGTACGGAAACCGTCGAGGCCATGGGCGGCAACCAGCGCGTCGATCGCGGCGCGATCTTCGGCGGCGACGTTCGCGACGATCAGGTTCTGGTTCGGCGTCAGGCGGAACTCGCCCTGGTGCACCTTGGCGATCTCGCGCAGGCCGGTCAGATGCGTCGCGTGTTCGCGATCGGCGATGCGTCCGGCTTCGATGCGCAGGTTCAGGTGCCAGCGCCCGTCGTGGCCTTCGCTCCAGCCGAAGCGGTCGCCGTTGTGCGCGAACGCGAACGGCCGCGCCGGCTGCAGGGCGAAACCGAGGCGGCGCTCGACTTCGCGCTTGAACCAGTCGATGCCGCGGTCGGCGATCGTGTACTTGAGCCGCGCATGCTTGCGCTCGGTGCGGTCGCCGAAATCGCGCTGCGTCGTCACGACCGCTTCGGCGACGGCGAGCAGTTGCTCCGGCGAAATGAAGCCGAGCACGTCGGCCAGACGCGGGAACGTCTTGTCGTCGCCGTGCGTCGCGCCCATGCCGCCGCCGACCGTCACGTTGAAGCCGAGCACGCCGCCGCGTTCGACCACCGCGACGAAGCCGAGGTCGTGCGCGAACACGTCGACGTCGTTGACCGGTGGCAGCGCGAACGCGACCTTGAACTTGCGCGGCAAGTAGGTCGCTCCGTAGACCGGCTCCCAGCCGCGGTCGCTGTCGGCGATCTTCTCTTCGCCGAGCCAGATCTCGTAGTACGCGCGCGTCTTCGGCTTCAGCCGCTCGGACAGGCGCGCGGCCCAGTCGTGCACGACGGCGTGCGCGCGCGATGCATGCGGATTGGCGCCGACCATCACGTTGCGGTTGACGTCGCCGCAGGCGGCGATCGTGTCGATCAGCGCCGCGTTGATCGCCTGCATCGTCGTTTGCAATTCCCGCTTGACGACACCGTGGAACTGGAACGCCTGGCGCGTCGTCAGTCGCAGGGTGTGGTTCGCGTAGGCCGTCGCGATCGCGTCGAGCTTGAGCCACTGCTCCGGCGTGACCACGCCGCCCGGCGTGCGCGTGCGGATCATGAAGCTGTAGGCCGGCTCGAGCTTCTGCTGGCGGCGTTCGTCGCGCAGGTCGCGATCGTCCTGCTGGTAACTGCCATGGAACTTGATCAACTGCGTGTCGCTGTCGGCGATCGCGCCGGTAACTGTATTGGCGAGGCCCTCGACGAGGGTTCCGCGCAGGTGCCGGCTTTCGGATTTGATCTTTTCGACGGGGGAGAGGGGCGCGGTCACCTAGTAGACATCCCTGGCATAACGTCCCTGCTGCTGCAGGGCATCGATGTACTCGACCGCTTGCTCGTGCGTGCGGCCGCCATGTTCGGCGACCAGGTCGACCAGCGCCGCGTGCACGTCCTTCGCCATCCGCGTCGCATCGCCGCACACATACAGTTGCGCGCCGCTTTCGAGCCACTCGTACAGCTCGGCGCCGCGCTCGCTCAGGCGC
>Ga0105249_10002263_pt1 | contig 16707 bp, 9 predicted proteins | sample KBSS44metaG_FD_81522 | JGI IMG/M metagenome (GOLD analysis project Ga0105249, IMG submission 81522) | Switchgrass rhizosphere microbial communities from Kellogg Biological Station, Michigan, USA - KBS S4-4 metaG | ecosystem: Host-associated > Plants > Roots > Rhizosphere > Soil | place...
CGCAAACACATCGAGCGGACCCTGGCGGAGTGCCTGCGAGCGCTGCGTGAGTAAGGTGCACGACCAAGCGGCGGCCTGGGTGGCGCGTCTCGAAGGACGGACGCCTGCCGCAGATGAGCGTGCGCAATTCAATGATTGGATCGCCGGCAGCCCGGCGCATGCCGCGGCCTACGAGGAAGCGCTGCGGACCTGGCATGATCTCGCCGCGATGCGCGACCGGAAGCAGTACCGGGCGCTGCTCGGCAAACCGACGCTGCGAGAGCGGATAGTCACCGGCGTGCCCGGACCGCGGTGGTTCGCTGCAGCGGCTGGCATCGCCGCTGTCGCTGCGTTCGCGTGGCTGGCGAGCTCCCTCGATTTGCTGCCTTTCATGCATCGGCCGACGCAAGTTGCGACGCAGATGGCCGAGGTACGCGAGACCACACTGCCTGATGGGACGCGCGTAGTGCTGGGTGCGCAGTCGCAGCTCAGCTTCGACGTCACGAAGAACGAGCGTCGCGCGACTGTTGTCGGCGGCGATGCGTACTTCGCAGTCGCGCACGACACCGCTCGGCCTTTCACGGTGTCGATCGATGATGTTCAGGTCCGCGTCGTTGGTACTCAGTTCGAGATTCGCCGCCGCAGCGGTGAAGTGAGCGTTGCCGTCGAAGAAGGAACCGTCGACGTGTCGCGCACCGATGCGGGCGCCGTGCGGCTGCATCGCGGCGAAGCCGTAACTGCCGGCGAAAGTGCACAGCTCAGCGTGCATGCGATAGAGCCTGGTGATATTGCCGCGTGGCGTTCCGGCCGACTCCTCTACGACAACGCCGAGCTGCGCGACGTCGTCGCGGACGCGAACCGGTATGCGCGCAGCCACATCGTCATCGCCGATGCGCAGCTGGAGAGCTTGCGAGTCACGACGTCGTTCCGCACGTCGCAGGTCGAAGGAATGATCGAGACGCTGGAGGCCGTGCTGCCGCTGGTTGCCGAGCGGCAGGCTGGCGGTCAGATCGTGTTGCGCGCACGCCCGTAGCCGGCGAGGCGTCGCATGCGCCTGACGATCCGAGTTGTCGTCGCTGCCGTCGCAACGTTCCTCGTGGCCAGCGCGTCGGCGGGCGAGACCTCGCCCGCGCAATCGCCCCGGAGTTTCCAGATCGCGGCCCAGCCGTTGTCGCGGGCTCTGCTGGAGTTCTCGCGGCAGGCCGATCTGATCGTCACGGCGCCAGCGGAGCTCGTGGGCGACAAGCAGGCGCCGGAAGTTCACGGCCAGCTCACGCCTGCGGCGGCGCTATCCCAGTTGCTGCGCGGCTCAGGGCTGGAAGCTTCCTTCACGGCGTCGGGTGCAGTGACGATCGACAAGGCGCGTCGCGTCGCGCGTCACCGAACGCGGACGGTGAGTGTGGTAGCGAGCGCAGCCGAGCCGGGAGGCGATGTGCTCATCGAGGAAGTCCTGGTCACGGCGCAGAAGCGAACCGAGAACGTGCAGGACGTGCCCGCTTCGGTCAGCGTCTTCGACAGTGGGCGCGTCCAGCAACTCCACGCGACGACGATCCTCGACTACGCCGCATACATTCCTGGCTTGAACGTCAGCAGCGGCGGCAGCCCCGGGCAAACGATGATCACATTGCGCGGGATCGCGCCCGTAGGGCCGGGCGCGGTCGTCGGCTACTACATCGACGATACGCCGCTCGGTTCGAGCTCCAACTACGGCGGCGCGCGCGAGTTCGGTCTCGATCTGATGCCTTACGACGTGGACCACATCGAAGTGTTGCGGGGTCCGCAGGGCACGCTGTATGGCGCCGGCGCGATGGGCGGCCTGCTCAAGTACGTGCTGCGGCGTCCGAGCACGAGCGACTTCGGAGGCTGGGCCGGCGTCGAGACTTTCGGCATTTCCTCTGCGGAGGATTTCGGTTGGGGCATGCGCGCCGGCGCGAACGTGCCGCTGGCCGCGGATCGCGTCGGCGTGTGGGGCAGCTATTTCGAGCAGCAAACGCCGGGCTATATCGACAACGCCTACACCGGCGCCAAGGACGAGAACGATCTCGGTCAGCGTGGCGGACGTCTCGCCTTGCTGTGGCAGATCAACGATGCCATTTCGTTGCAGCTCAGCGGCCTGTGGCAGCGAATCGATTCGCGCAACGATGCCACCGTCGCGCTGACGCTCACTGGCCTGGATCCGCCCACCGGATTCCCGAGCTACGGCGAGCTCACGAGCTTTCATCCGTTGCCGCAGCCTTTCACGCAGAGCATCGATCACTATTCGGCGACGCTCGATTGGGATCTCGGTTGGGCGAAGCTGCTGTCGGCGAGCAGCTATTCGCGCACGCACACCCATCATCTGCAGGACGCGTCGTTTCTGTTCGGCGGCGTCACCGGAGGCTTCTCGCCGTTTCACATCGAGCTGGATCTGCGCAAGCGCACGCAGGAATTCCGCCTGGTCTCGCCGGACGGTGGTGCGCTCGAGTGGCTGGTCGGCGCGTTCTATACGAACGAAGACGGCGAGCAGGTACGCAATGTCTACGCGCTCGACGCCGCGGGCCAGCCGCTACCGCAATTGCCGACGCGCTTCCTGTTCGTCGAGTTTCCGTCGCAGTACGAGGAGATCGCAGGTTTCGGCTCAGCAACGTTGCAGGTGACGCAGCACTTCGACGTGACCGCAGGACTGCGCTGGGCCCGCAATCGCCAGCGCTTCGGACAGATCAGCGGCGGGTTGGAATCGGTGATCGGTCCGCCCGCCAACATTTCCGGCACTTCGGCCGAAGACGTACTCACGTACAGTCTGAGTCCGCGCTGGCGGGTGGGCGACGACACGATGCTGTACGCACGCGTTGCCAGCGGTTATCGGCCCGGTGGTCCCAACCCGCGCGCGCTCGGTCTGCCGGCAGTCACCGAGGCAGACAAGCTCACGAACTACGAGCTCGGGCTCAAGACGCAATTGGCGGGCGGCCGCGCATTACTCAACGCTGCCGTATTCCGCATCGACTGGCGCGACATTCAACAGGCAGTGACACTCGGCGGCATCGGCAGCACCGGCAATACCGGCAATGCCGTGAGCAAAGGATTGGAGCTCGAGGCGACGTACCTGCCGATCGACCGCTTGCGCATTGGCTTGAACGCCGCCTACACCGACTCGCGGCTGACTGCGCCGGAGGAGGGGATCGCTGCTGCCAGGCTCGGCAACACGCCGCGCTGGGGTGTCTCCGTACTGCTCGACTATGAGCTGGCGCTGGCGAATCGCTGGAGCGCCCACGTGGGCGGCGGTTGGCGCTACGTGGGCGAGCAAGGCACGGCGATCGCCGCTCAGCTTGGTGCCGACAATTCGTATGTGCTGCCGCCTTACGGCGCGCTGGATCTGTCTGCAGACCTGACGCGCGGCAACTGGATGATCCGACTCTTCGCACGCAACGTCACCGATCGACGTGCCTACCTCGGCGGCAGTCTGGCCGTCGACTCTGCCAACGTCCCGTACGGCATCGACGCCAACGTCCTGCAGCCGCGCACGCTCGGAATCAGCGTCGACGTCGGTTTCTAGCTCTGGCCGCAGCCGGCGAAAACCGGCACAATCAGAAAAATTTGTCCGGATTGGGCTCCCCGGTCGTCTTCCGCGTACGACGACCACAAAAGGGGGAAACCGTCATGACGAATTCGATCCGTTCCGCCCGGCGCAGCGCGCTGACGGCGGCCGCCGGCCTGCTCGGGCTCGGCGCCGCTGCGACTGCTACGGCCCAGACTTCGACCAACGTAGCGGCGCTCGAGGAAGTAGTGGTTACGGCGCAGAAGTTCGAGCAGAAGCTGAGCGAGACGCCGCTGTCCGTGACAGCGATCTCCGCTCGCAATCTCGAAGCGCTCGGCGCCACGCAATTCCGCGACTTCGCGAACAGCGTTCCCAGCCTGACCTTCACGACCAGCGGCGTGGGCTCGACGCAGGTGAATCTGCGAGGCATCACGACCGGTAACAACATCTCGCCGACCGTCGGCATCTACGTCGACGAGGTGCCCTACGGATCGAGCACGCCGTTCGCCTCGGGCGCGCAGCTTGCGCTCGACGTGGGGCTGTTCGACGTATCGCGCATCGAGGTCCTGCGTGGGCCGCAAGGCACGCTCTATGGCGCCAGTACGATGGGCGGCTTGCTCAAGTACGTGAGCGTCGTGCCGGATACGACTGCGTTCGCCGCTACTGCGCGCGCGGGGGTTGTCAGCACGTCTGGCGGTGGCGTTGGTTACGACGCCGCAGCAGCAGTGAACGCTCCGCTCGCGGACGACAAAGCCGCGCTTCGCGTCAGCGGCTTTTACACGCATGACGGCGGCTTCATCGACAATCTCACGAACGGTCACGACGACGTCAACGAAGCCGAGGTGTACGGCGGACGCGCCGATCTGCTCTTCAAGCCCGCCGACAAGCTGACGCTGCGCGTCGCCGCGTTCGCTCAAGACATCACTCGTGACGGCACTGCTGCCGCGGATTTCGGCCTGGCGACCGGCGAGCCGATCGACGGCGATCTCGACCAGCGTCGCTTGCGCGCCGAGCCGTTCGACCAGCAATTTCGCCTGGCCAGCGGCACGCTCGATTACGAGTTCGAAGGCGCTACGCTCACTTCCATCACCAGCTATCAGACCGTGCGCAGCAACGCGACCACCGACGTCTCGGCGTTCTTCGTGCCGGCACTGGGGGCAGGGGGGATCGCTCTCGGTTCCGTCGACGTGTGCAAGAAGAACGAGACGGACAAGTTCACGCAGGAGCTGCGGCTCGCAGCCACGGGCCCGCGCCTGGACTGGACGATCGGTGCGTTCTACACCGACGAGGACAGCGATCAGTTCCAGAAACTCAACGCGTCCACGCCGGACGGCGCAGTATTTCCCGTGAACCTGCTGACCGTGGAGCTGCCGAGCACCTTCGAGGAGTACGCAGGGTTCGGCACGTTGACCTGGCACGCCACGGACAAGCTCGACTTCACCGGCGGGCTGCGCTACGCGCACAACTCGCAGACGTTCGAGCAGATCGGCTCGGGAGCGCTGGTGTTCTCAGTGCCGGAGCGCGACGACAGCGACAGCATCCTCACGTATCTCGCGACGATTCGCTATCGCGCGAGCGACAACCTGATGTCGTACGTGCGCTATGCGACCGGCTATCGGCCCGGCGGCCCGAACATCGTGGTCAACGATCTGAACGGTCAGCCGCTGGCGAGTCCGACGTTCGGCGCCGATGAGCTGCGCAGCTATGAAGCCGGCATCAAGACGACTACGTCCGATGGCAGCTTTGGCGTGGACGCCGCGGTCTACTTCATCAAGTGGGATGACCTGCAGATCAACGCCGTGCGCAACGGTCTCGGCGTCGTCGCCAACGCGGCTGCCGCCGAGAGCAAAGGTGCCGAGCTGACGCTGACATGGGTGCCCGTCCCGCAGCTGGCGTTGGTCGGCGCGTTCGCTTACATCGACGCTGAGCTGAGCGAGGACGCGCCCGACCTGGGCGGGCTGGAAGGCGATCGGCTCCCCGACACACCGGACTTCACGGGCTCGCTTGCGGCTGACTACAGCTTCGAGCTCGGCGGGCGCGAGGCCTTCCTCGGCACGACCGTACGGCACGTGACCGATCGTGTCTCCAGTTACGACGCGAGTGCGGGCGTTCCGCAGTATGAGCTGCCCGAGTACACGACGGTGGATTTCCGCACGGGAATTCAGCTCGGCGCGGCGCGTCTGCAGCTCTACTTGAAAAATGCCTTCGACGAGCGCGGCCAGCTGTCGGCGACGACAGGCTTTTCTGCGCTCGGCGGGCCGGCCTGGGTGAGCCTGGTCCAGCCGCGGACGATCGGGCTCAACTTCATCACGCAGTTCTGAACAGTGCGATTCAGTACCGCCCAACCGCTGTCCTGGCCGCTCGTCATCGCTGGCGAGCGGCCCGGGGCGGCTCCTTTACACTGTCCGCAACAACTCCAAGAGAGCCCTCCATGCAGAAAACTCCGCAAGCGTTGACCCGTCGGCGCATGTTGCAGGCTGCAGTCGCGACTGGCGTCGCGACCTTCGGTCTGCCGATGCTGAACATCGGCCGTTATCGCGCGTTCGGCGCGAATGCGCCGCGCTACTCGGCCCGTGCCATGAAGATCGTCGAGCGCACGCTCGTGATCGACATGCTGGCGCCGTTGAAGATCGACTTCAAACCCGAAGCGTACGCGGGGGCGATCAGCGAGCAGACTGCCGCCGACTTTCGCGCCAGCGGCATCACCGCTTTTCACAACTCGATCGGCACCGGTGGGCCGAGCGCTGTCGAGGAGACGCTGCAGTTCATCGCGGCCTGGCAGGGTTACGCGGGCCGCAACTCGCACGTGTTCTCGCTGGTCGGCACGGCGGCGGATCTCGACCTCGCCAAGAAGGACCGCAAGATTGCCGTCATCATGGGCGTGCAGAATGCCGAGCACTTCCGCGAGCCCGCCGACGTCAAGAGGTTCTACCAGCTGGGGCAGCGCTGCGCGCAGCTCACTTATAACAGCCAGAACCTGCTCGGCTCCGGCAGCACCGACCGCGTCGACGGCGGTGTCAGCGATTTCGGCGAGGCGATCATCAAGGCGATGAACGAGGTGGGCATGCTGGTCGACGTTTCGCATTGCGGCGACCGCACGACGCTGGATGCCATCGAGCTGTCGCCGAAGCCGATCGCGATCACGCATTCGAACTGCCGCGCGCTCAACAATCATCCGCGGCTCAAGACCGACGAGGCGATCCGCAAGCTCGCGGCGAAGGGCGGCGTGATGGGCATCACCGGCGTGCGCATGTTCGTGAAGGACAAGGAGCCGACCACGATCGAAGACATCGTCGATCACATCGATCACGTGGTGAAGCTGGTCGGCATCGAGCACGTCGGCATCGGCTCGGATTCCGACCTGAACGGCTACGACGACATGCCGCCGGATCAGTACAAGCAGCTCAAGGAGTCGTACAAGGCGAGCTACGGCTTCCGCGACAAGATCGACATCGAAGGCTTCGATCATCCGCGCAAGACCTTCGACCTGACCGAAGCGCTGCTGCGTCGCGGCTATTCCGACGAGAACATCGGCGCGATCCTCGGCGGCAATTTCCGGCGCCTGCTTGGCGCCACCTGGATCTGACGGGGAGTCCGAGCGTGCAGTTGCCGCAGCCGTACCTGTTGTTCCTCGGCGATGTGACCGAGCCGACGTATGCCAAGACGGCATTCGGTCTGCGCGACTGGGCGCGCGAGCGCTGCGTCGGCGAGTGGTCTTGCTCGGACAGTACGGTGACGCTCGGGCTGCCGAGATTGAGTCCTGCGCAGGCCCGCGCGTCCGGCGCACGCGCGATGGTGATCGGCGTTGCGAACGTCGGCGGCAAGATCGTCGACAGTTGGTTGCCGCATCTGCTCGGAGCGCTGGAGGCAGGACTCGACGTCGTGAGCGGCATGCATGCGCGACTCGCAGACACACCGGCGTTGAAGGCAGCGGCCGATCGACATCGACGGCGGTTGATCGATGTGAGAACGCCGCCGAGCAACATCCCGATCGCGAGCGGCCGCAAGCGCACGGGGAAACGGTTGCTCACAGTGGGCACGGACTGTGCGCTCGGGAAAAAGTACACCGCGCTCACGATTGCGCGCGCGATGAAGGCTCGCGGCGTCGATGCGGAATTTCGCGCGACCGGTCAGACCGGAATCATGATCGCGGGCGCCGGCATGCCGATGGATGCCGTGGTGTCGGACTTCGGGGCCGGCGCAGCCGAAATGCTGAGTCCGGACGCTGCTGCGGATCACTGGGATGTGATCGAAGGACAGGGTTCGCTGTCACATCCTTCTTATGCGGGCGTGTCGCTGGGCTTGTTACATGGGAGTCAGCCGGACGTGATCGTGGTGTGTCACGAGCCCGGACGGGACTACATCGTTGGACATCCGGACCTGCCGATCCCGAGTATCGAGTACACGATCGAATTGAATATCGCGCTCGGCCGGCGCACGAATCCCGCGATCCGCTGCGGCGGAGTCAGTCTCAACACTTCGCACCTTTCCGAAGCAGAAGCGCACCGCGTGATCGCGAGCGAGGCGCAACGGCTCGGGTTGCCGGTCGCGGATCCGGTGCGGGGCGGAGATGCGTTCGCAAGCCTGCTCGACAACTGCCTGCGAGGGTGATGTCGTGAAACAACTCAGCGTGCTGAGAATAGCGTCGATCTGTGCGCTGTTCCTTGCAGGCGCGTGCGTCGCCGCGCCGCCTGCCGATCTGGATCGCTACGCGCAGCGCACCCTCCAAACGTTTAACGTGCCGGGCATGACGGTTGCGATCGTCGAGCAGGGGCGGCCGAGTGAGATCCGCAGCTACGGCGTCCGCAAGCTGGGCGAGCCCGCGAAAGTGGATGAGCACACGCTGTTCGCGATCGGCTCGACGACCAAGGCCTTCACGACGGCGTTGCTCGCCATGCTGGTGGACGAAGGCAAGCTGACGTGGGACACGAAGGTCGCCGACGTCCTGCCCGGCTTCAAGATGTACGACCCGTACGTCTCGAGCGAGATGACCGTACGCGACATCGTTACGCATCGCAGCGGTTTAGGTCCCGGCGCGGGTGACTTGTTGTTCTTTCCCCCGACGAGCTTCACTCGCGCCGAGATCATTCACAAGCTGCGCTTCATCAAGCCGGTGACCAGCTTTCGCAGCGGCTTCGCCTACGACAACCTGCTGTACATCGTCGCGGGCGAGGTGATCGCGACGATCGAGAAGTCGAGCTGGGAGGATGTCGTGCGCAAGCGCATCCTCGTGCCGCTGCAGATGGCTGAGACCACGGCGACATCGGCGCTGCCGGCGGGCGCGAATCGAGCGTGGCCGCATGCGCGAGTCTCGACGGACGTGCGTGGACTCGGGCCGATGAGTGCGCTCTCCGAAGTCACGACAGTTGACGTTGCGGCGGCGGCTGGTGCGCTGAACTCGAATGGCGCCGAGATCGCGCGTTGGCTGGAGCTGCAACTCAACAGCGGTCAGGACGCGAAGAGCAAGACGAGACTGTTCAGCGAAGCTCAGGCGCGCGAAATGTGGACTCCGCAGACGTTGTTGCCCGCGTCGCCTCCGATCCCGCGGCTCGAACTGGCGCGCGCACACTTTCGCGCGTACGCGCTAGGCTGGAACGTCAGCGAGTATCGCGGGCAGATGATCGTGTCCCATGCGGGCGGCGTGCCGGGCATGGTCACGCTGTTTACGATCGTGCCTGAGAAGCACGTCGCGTTCGCGCTGTTCACGAATGCGGAAGAGCCGGGTGCGTTGTCGTCGATGCAGTTCCGCTTGCTCGATCACTATTTGGGATTGAAGAGTCCGGATTGGATTACTGCGCTGAACGAAACGTTCAAGGAGCGATTGGGGAAAGCGCAGGAGCAACTGGCGGCAAGCAAGGAGGGCAAGGTGGAGCAGGGCAGCAAAGGACCGTCGCTGCCGATGGAGAAATACGCCGGACGTTATCGCGATGCCTGGTATGGCACGATGACGATCGAGCTTGCTGCTGATGGAATGAACATCCGCTTCGACTACACACCTTCGATGACGGGGAAGCTCGAGCACGTGCGCTACGACACATTTCGTACGCGCTGGACCGATCGCAACATCGAGGATGCGTACGTGACGTTTGCGCTGAATCCTGCTGGGTCGATCGAGCGCGTGTCGATGCAGGCGATTTCGCCGTTGGCGGATTTCAGTTACGACTACCAGGATCTGCGCTTCGTACCCGAGCTCTCGGCAGCACCCTGAAAGCTGCAATCTCTGCAGTGCAGGAAGGCCCTACCTGAGTCCCTCCCATACATATATAAGGGGCGCTTGCGGGGCTGAACGAACCCAATCGGGCGGTCATTCTCGCTATACGGGGGGAAGGCATGAAGACTTTCCTCGCCACCGTGGCTGCCGCGATGATCGCCTGGAATGCGATCCCCGCCCTGGCGAACACGATAGCTGGCGAAGACTTACGCTCTTTCATAATCGAGTCGCGGAGCCTGGCGGAGGCCCTTGATCAGTGGGCCAAGCAGAGCGGCCTTCAGCTCTTCGTGCGGGATTGGGAACTGGCAAAGCGGCTGCCTGCGCCCAGGGTGCAGGGAAAGTTCAGCGCGCGCGCCGCCCTCGAAAAGCTGCTCAAAGATAGTCCGATGACGTGGGCGCCGCTCGGCGAGCGCAGTGTTGTGGTACGCGAGAAGCCGCCAGCGGCTCCGCGCGAGCAGACGGTGGCCATCAGCAGACCCTCGCGCCCCGCAGAGGAACATGACGCCAGGTCGCGTTACCCGCCCGAAGAAATCATCGTTACCGCACAGCGGCGCGAGGAGCGCCTCCAGGACGTCCCGATCTCGCTTTCCGTCGTCGGCGGGCCGACGCTGGACAAGTCGACCGCGGAGGGCGTCATAGAGGTGCTTACTCAGGTCCCCGGCGTCAGCGGCACGGCGGCAGTGCAGGGTAGCGGGACGCAGCTCACTGTTCGCGGCGTAACGGCGGCCGCTGCGCTGTTCAGCGGTTCCAGTCCGATTGCCTACTATCTTGATTCGATCCCTTTCGGCTTCGTGAAATCGGCCATCGCGCCAGATTCGAGTACCTACGACCTCGACCGGGTCGAGGTGCTGCGCGGTCCGCAGGGAACGCTCTACGGTGCCAGCGCGCTGAATGGCGTGATGCGGGTTCTTACGAAGAACGCGGATCTGGAGGAACTCGAGTTCAAGGCCCGCACGGCAATCTCTTCGACCGAGGACGGTGGCCAGAACTACCGCGGCGACGTCGCCCTCAACATTCCGCTGGTCGAAGGGAAACTGGCGGCGCGCGCGGTCGTGGGCTTCCAGGATTTCGACGGCTGGATCGACAAGCCTGACCAGAAGGACTTCAACGACGCGCGCATCCGCACTCTGCGCATGAAGCTGAACGCACAGCCCGACGATCGGCTCTCGCTCGGCCTTTCCGCCTGGCTTTCGCGCGGTGATTACGGCGGCCCTTCGCGCGGCGACGACGATCGTCGCAATCCGTTCAGCGCGAGTGAAGCAATCGACACCGACTTTGACGCGTATCGCTGTACCGTCGGCTACGATTTCGACGCGTTCTCCGTGACCAACGCGATCAGCCGGCTGGACTATGGGACCGGCGGCTATTCGGATTTTCCAGGGGCGCTGGTGTTTTCCGAGCTCGAATCGGATGTGTTCACCGAGGAGCTGACTGCCAGCTCGCATCCGGAGGGTCCGTGGCGGTGGTCGATCGGCGGTGCCTATCGGGAGGTCGACGATCGCACGTTCCAGTATTTTGCCGCCGTGCCGGGCGGGGCGCAGATCAATCCGTACGAGTGGCTCGATCGTTCGCACTCGAGCGCCGTGTTCGGCGAAGTGACACGCGCGCTCGCCGCTGGCAAGTTCGAGTTGACGGCAGGCCTGCGCTATTTCGAGGACGAGCTGCGAAGCCAGGAGGGTGTGCCGGCAGCGGTGCCCGCCCAGCGCGTCAATCCGCAGTTCCAGGCGACCACGCCGCGTCTGATCCTGACCTGGCACGCCACACGGCAAAACACGCTGTACGCTTCGTATGGCGAGGGATTTCGCAGCGGCTTCGATCAGTTCCTGTTGGCGCGCAGACTGTTGAACTTCCCTCCGGTGAAGCCCGATACGCTGCGGAATTACGAAATCGGAGTGAAGGGGAACGCCATGCAGGGGAGCGTGAGCTACGAGGCGGCGCTCTATTACATCAACTGGAACGACGTGCAACAGTCACTCGCGGTCGTCGTGGAAGGTGTGCCGCGCGCAGCCAACATGAACGGCGGCTCAGCCAGTGGCATGGGTCTCGACTTCGGCATCGCCGTCAGGCCTGCCGTCGGTCTCGAGCTCGCCGCCAACATAAGTTGGAACGACCTGACCTTCGATTCCGACGTGTTCTCGGGGGGCGAACTGCTGTTTGCCAGCGGCGAGCGGCTCAACAGCTCGCCGGAGTGGACTGCCAACGCATCGGCGAGCTATCGCTTTCCGCTCGGCGACAGCGGCTTCGAGGGCTTGCTCTCGGGATCCGCCAGTTACACTTCCGAGCAGAAATTCGTAACGCTGCTCGACGGTCGCTACAGCACGGTCGGCGACACCATCCTCATCGGGCACGCAAGTTTCGCAGTGCGTGCGCCGAGCCGCTGGACCGCGAGCCTGTTCGTCGACAATGTCGGCGACGAAAACGGCTCGGCGATCCGCAGCCCGCTCGGCGTTCCCGCGTGGTCGACGCGCGTGCGTCCTCGGACGATGGGTCTGCAGCTCGACTTCAGCTTCTGACCCTGCGGGTTCTGTCCTAGGCCAGCGCCTTGCCGAACAGCGCCAGCAATCTGCTCCAGGCTTTCTCTGCCTGCGCTTCGTTGTATACCTGGGAGTCAGGTGGGCACCAGCCGTGCAGCGTGCCTTCGTACACTTCGATCTCCGCCGGCAGATTCGCCTTGGCGAAAGTTTCGCGCAGCACATTCTTCGCGTCGGGCTGCTTCTCGTCATCGTTCGCCGCAATCGCGAACAGGTATGACGCCTTCATCTTCGGCACCAGCAGATGCGGACTGTCGGGTTTATCAGTGACCAGTCCGCCGCCATGGAACGACGCGCCGGCACCGACCCGATTCGGAATCGCAGCAGCAGTGCGCATCGTGAGCGGTCCGCCCATGCAGTAGCCCATCGTTCCCATTTTCTTCTTCTTGTCGACGGACGATTGCTTGTCGAGCCAGGCGATGAACGTTTTCGCGTCCGTGTCCGCAGTGTCCTTGTTCAGTGTGCCAGCGAGTTGCATGAGCGCGGCACGTACAGTCGGATCCTGAAAGCTCGCACCTTCAGCAGCGACCGGTGCCTTCTTCGTCCGATAGAACGGATTGACGACCAGCACCGAGTAACCGGATTCCGCCAGCCGCTTGCCCATCTTCCGGAACGCGGGACGCAGTCCGAAGATGTCCGGCCAGATCAGCACGCCCGGATGTTTGCCGTCTGCCGGATGCACGAAATACGCATCGCACGTCCCGTCCGGCGTCTTGATCTCAACTTCCGACTCTTTCACATCCGCTGCATTCGCCAGCTTCGGCAGCATGAACATCAAACTGGTGCCCACGGTCATTGCACCGAACTGCCGGCGCGAGAGCTCGGCACGGCGCTGGAATTCGAGCATGTCGTCGATCGAGTCGTTATCGCACATGGTTGCCTCGCAGCGTTTCTGGAGTTTTGGGCGGCGTGTGGGCGTCCGCCGGCGCAACATGCTACTCCTGAGCGAGGCGCAACTGCCCCTCGCTCTGTAAAGAATCGCAAGCCGTAACTTTTTTGCAGAAATTGCGCGAGGTTGGCTCGCTCAGCACGCCGCGTCGCCCCTGGCCTCTGCAATGCAGATAGTTGTCGTGGTCGAGAACGGCAACGCCCCATCATCCTGAAACGACGTCTCTGCAAACATCGCCGTGTATCCCTCAGCAGCCCTCGCGGCCGAGCACGCATATCCATCGCTGCCTTTCGCACACTGGCGCGCCGTCCACTTCGCGTCGCGGAAATCCTTCGTCGGCGCCTGCGCGCTCCACACCAACACCTTCCTTGCCTCTCGATCTGCCTTGACCTGAACCTTCAGCTCACCCGGCGTCGAGGCGAACGACCAGGTCGTCTCCGGCATGGGCTTTCCCGCCGCGGCGTAGCGATGCACAGCGCTCACGCTGCCGATCACGCGTTCCGCATCCCGCAACCCGTGCCCTTGGTTCGGCACATACAGCACGTGCTTCGGCGCGGGCAGCTCCGACCAGTAGAGCTGCAACGCATCGAGCGGCCAATAGCGATCGTTCGTGCTCAGCAGGATCATCTTCGGCCGCGTCAGTTGCTGTCGGTAGCTGAACGGATCCACCATCGACAGCAACTCCTGTCCGCGCTCGGTCTTCAACCGCGTCGGCAGGTCCAGCGCCGCGTAGTCGCGAATCTCTTCCGATACTTCGCCCCATGTTTCGCGCTGATGATCCATCTGCGCGCCCATGTTCAGTACGTCGATGACCATCGGCGCGACTGCCATCACGCGCTTGTCGACTGCCGCAGTCAGCCACGCGGTCCAGCCGCGTTTCGACGCACCCGAAACGGTGAACGACTCGATGGGTGCACCCCACTTCTCGCGCACGATGCTCTGCATCGCGTCCATGCCGCGCACGGTGCTCTTCACCATGGGCAGCAGCAGCGGCCAATCTTTCTCGCCGGTCTTCAGATACTGATCGAACGTGTAGGCGATCAGCGCATCTTCGGTGCGATCGAACATCGGTGCGAACGGAACCTGGCGCAGCACGCCGACCGGCGCGCCGATCGATTCGGCGAGTCGGGCGAACAGCAGCGCTTCGCTCGGTAGCTGAGTCCTGCCGCGCTCGTCCTCGTATTCCGGCTTCCAGCGTCCGCCATGCACGAACAGCAACGCATGGCGCTCGTCGCGTGCCATGTTCGCGGGCTTCAGCACGAACAGTTGATGCTTCCACGCGATGCCGCGCCACGTTTGCGAAGTCAACTGGTACTCGACGTACTCGGCCGTGCCGACCTTGCCGGAATCGACCTGGTGCCATTCGAGGCTCTTGTCAGGACGCGCGATGTAGCTCGCGAGCGCATCCGAGCGCGTATTCGCGCTGCCGGAAGTCGCCCACGCGAGCGCGCATGCGAGCGCAGCGCCCAGCACGACGGCGCAAGAGAGAACTCTTACCTTCGTCATCGTCGATCTTCGGAAAACCTGCCCCAGTGGCCGGCATCCTAACGGCACGCCTGCTGCCGCAACATCGGCAAAAGAACCACTGTGTACTTCGCAGTCGCGTCGCCTGTCGCGGTCAAGCGACGGCCTTGTCGGCCGACTCGATCAGATGTGCAATCGATGCACGCAGTCGATGATTCGGCACGGGCTTGTGCAGCAGCAGGAAACCGCTTTCCTGCGCTTCTTTCAAGCGATCCGCCGCGGTATCGCCGGTGATCAGCATCCCTGGAATCTCGTCGTTGTACTCGGAGCGCAGGCGCTCGATCGCGTCGATGCCGCTGGCGTTGTCGCGCAACCGGTAGTCGCTGATGATCAGCCGCGGCGCGGTGCGATGCGTCGCGATGCGCTCCAGCATCTCCTCGCACGAGCCGGCAGTGATCGCCTCGTAACCCCAGCTTTCCAGCAGGCTCTTCATCGCGATCTGAATCGCCATTTCGTCATCGATCACCAGAATCAAGCCGACGCCGTGCGCGAGGAACGGCGAGGGGAATTCGCCGGTCTGCGTCAGCGCGATGGCGGCAGCGTCCGCATACGGCGCGCTGATCTCGAACACGCTGCCATGCCCGATCTCGGAACGCACGATCAACGAGTGGCCGAGCAGTTGCGTGAGACGGCGCACGATCGCCAACCCGAGTCCGACGCCCTTGGTACGATCGCGCTCCGGATTGCCGAGCTGATAGAACTCCTGGAACACGTGCTCCTGCTCGTGACGCGGAATGCCGCGACCCGTATCCCACACCTGGATATGCAGTTGCCCGCGCCCGCGCCGACAGCCGACCACGACACGGCCGCGGTCCGTGTACGTGACCGCATTCGCGATGACGTTGCGCACGATGCGCTCGAGCAGCAGCGCATCGCTCATCACCGATAGTGAGCACTCGTGCAGGTCGAGCCTCAAGCCTTTCGCTTCCGCGAGCACTTCGAAGTCACGGCACACACGCTCGAGCAAGGGCTGAATGGCGACCGGCCCGCGGTTCACTTCGACGACGCCGGCGTCGAGTCGCGAGATGTCGAGCAGGCCGCCGAACAAACCGCTCATCGCGCGCACCGAATCGTCGATGTGATCGAGCAGCTCGCGCGCTTCTTCGTCCATCACGCGCGGGCGCATCGCCGCGACGAACAAGCTCAGCGCGTGCACGGGTTGCCGCAGGTCGTGACTCGCGGCCGCGAGGAAACGCGACTTCGCGGCGTTCGCCTGCTCGGCAGCAACCTTTTCGCGCTGCAGGTTGTCGACCAGATCGAGGTTCTCGAAGCGCAGCATCACCGACTCGGTGAACGACGCCGATGTGCGGCGCGCGAGCTCGATGACCGCGCCGAACCAGATCACGTACATCACCGCGAGCGAGGTGTAGAGCACGCCGCCATGGACGATGAGCCATGCCATCGGTCCGATCGATGCGGCCACGAAGAACGCGATGAAGGCCGGCAGGTACGCGCCGAAAGCGACCACGGCGCCGCTCGTGAACGCGCACACCATCAGCAGCGAGATCGCCTGCAGGTCGACGCGGCCGGTCGACATGATCCAGGCAACGCCGACGCCGATCGTCAGTCCGCCGACGATTGCGCCGGCAGTGAAGCGCCGCGCCCAGTCGCGCCAGTGCCGGTCCACCTCGGCGCTGCGCTGGTGCGTCCGGGCCAGCAGCAACCGAGCGATCGTTTGTGCAGCGATGACCGCCAAGAGAACCATTGCGCCCGACATCGACACCGCGTCGATGTAAGCGAGAACCACAGTGAAGCCGCCGAGCGCAAAAGACGTTGCCAGCAGCCCTGGCGGCGTGTTGCGGTAGATCGAGCGGATCTGCGCCGCCCGGACGCGGTCGGGGACGATCATCGGCTGAGCGCGGTCTTATATACGTGGCCCGCCGCAGTGTACGGCGAACCTGCCCGCCGGCTCAAAGAGATTTCTCTCGCCAAGACGCCAAGGAGGAGAAGTCGAATAGCGAACTGCGAGAAATCAAAATCTGGAAGTTGAATCTCTGGTTCTTCTTGGCGCGTCTTGGCGCCTCGGCGTCTTGGCGAGAGTTCTCCGGCTCAAGCCAAG
>Ga0105249_10002269_pt1 | contig 16680 bp, 7 predicted proteins | sample KBSS44metaG_FD_81522 | JGI IMG/M metagenome (GOLD analysis project Ga0105249, IMG submission 81522) | Switchgrass rhizosphere microbial communities from Kellogg Biological Station, Michigan, USA - KBS S4-4 metaG | ecosystem: Host-associated > Plants > Roots > Rhizosphere > Soil | place...
GAACTCTTCAGGAGAGCGCAGGTCGGTGTTCGCGAGCAGGTTGACCTGAACCAGATCGTTCTTGGTCTGGCCTACCGCCGCGAGGAAATTGTTGCGCTGCAACGCCGCCTGCACGTCGCCGGGCGCGAGATTGAGTGCGGCCAGGCGGTCGGGATCGATCCAGATCCGCATGGCAATCGGACGTCCGCCCACCACATCAATCCGCTGCACACCCGACAGCGTCGAGAGCTGGGGTTGCATGTTGCGGGTCAGCCAATCGGTGAGGGCGGGGATGTCCCGCTCGCTCGAGGTAAAGCTGAGGTAGAACGAGGCGTAGGGTCGGTCGGCCCGCTGGACTTCCACCACGGGCGGCTCAGCCTCAGCCGGAAGCTCCGAGCGAACCTGTTGCAGACGGGCGGTGACCTCGGCCAGCGCCGCGGTGCTGTTGTGGTTCAGCTTCAAATGGATCGTGATGCTGCTGACTCCGGCCCGGCTGGTGGATTCGACGTAGTCGACTCCGCTGATCGCCGAGACTGCCCGCTCGATCGGGGTAGTCAGGAAGCCGCGAATAGTCTCGGCGCTGGCACCGTAGTACACCGTGGTGATCAGTACCTGGGAGCTTTCGATTTTCGGGTACTGCTGTACCGGCAGTGAGCTGATCGACCGGTACCCCACCAGCAGGATGACCAGGTTGACCACCACCGCCAGGACGGGATGCTTGATGAAGATGTCGGTGAAGGAACGCATCGGAGTTCTCGTGTCCCGTAGTTCGTGGCGGAGTGCTTACGGCTTCACGTTCGAGTTGGAGGCTGAATCGGCCGCGGGAGCGGCGACCAGCACGCCCTCGCGCAGCTTGAAGGATCCCGACGTTGCCACCACTTCATCCGGCTTGAGGCCGGAGACGATCAGGATCTCGTCTCCCGCCGTTGCACCGCTTACTACCGGGCGCTCGTGGGCCCGCGGCTTTCCCGTCGAATCCGGGACAATCACGAACACGTGATCGCCGCCGGGTCCCTTGCGCAGGGCACTGACCGGGATGCCCACGGCTTTGCCGGGGGGACCCACCGGAATCTCGACTCGTACCGAGGCACCAGGCGCAGGGGCTCGCGAGGTCAGCTTCGCGCGCACCAGTGCGTTGCGGGTCGTGGGATCGACTCGTGAGTCGATCGCCGTGATTCTCGCCGGTAGCCGTGTCGAATCCTGAGGGGCGACTACGGCAACGAGATCACCCTGGTGAAGGGCGGCCGCGACGCTTTGGGCCACGGTGAAATCCACGTTCGCCGCAGTCTCGACACCTTGCAGGGTCGTGAGCTCGGTGCCCTCGGCCAAATACTGGCCGGTGTGCACGTCCGAGATGCCGATCCGGGCGCGGAAGGGTGCGCGGATGGTCTTCCGGGCAATGACGGCCTTGATACGGGCGGTCTCCGCCAACGCGACATCCTGCGCAGCACTCGCCTGGTCCACCTCTTCCTGCGAAGTGGCTTTAGCCTGCTGCAACCGCTTCAGGCGCTCGAGTGTGGTCTCCGCGAGAGCGGCCCGGGCCTGTTGGGCCTGCAGGTCCGCCTCCTCCACGGAGACGTCGAGACCCACCAGCACGGTGCCTTCCTCAACGACTTGACCGGGGGTCAGATTGACCCGGCGCACGGTACCGGCCAGCTCGTTGCTCAACGTGATGGAGCGCAGGGCAAGTACCGTCCCGATCGAGGTCGTGCTCTGGCGATACTGTCGCTCCACGGCCACGGCGGTGGTCACCGCCTCGATTGGCTCCGGCTGGTGAGAGGACGCCTCGTTGGATTTCCGGATCGAGGCGCTCTTCCAGGCCGCGAGGCCGGTTCCAGTCAACAGCACCACGGCCAGCAGAACTGCGGGTCCGGACAAGCCGGCGGAACTGTGGAAACTACGACTCATGGGTCCTCTCCTCAGCGTATGACTCTTACGGTCGCCCCTACACGCATGTAGCACATTTCTGATCCTACCACCTTCTAGTCGTTCCAGAGCTGCCCTTCTCGACATAATGCGCAGTGACTCGATCACCCCTGCCATGAGGCGCAAAAACCCGCCTCGACGTAACAACAGCGTAACTGGATAATACTTAGCTATATAATCTAGCCCTGAACTACTAATCCAAAAAAAGGTAACTCCTTAATCCATCAGCTTTTTCAACGCTCGGCCCAGCACCTCGACTTCTCCAGCAGTGAGCAAGTTTTGAACAGAACGCTCTTGAATTTCGATGACTTTTATGGCGTCCTCGTACGCTTTCTTGCCCGCTACGGTCAAAGCCGCCCGTTTGATTCGCCGATCATCTGGATCGTTGACCCTTCGAACCAGGCCGTCAGCCTCCAGCCGGTCCACGAGTTGGGTGATGTTGGACCTCACGCAGCAGTTCTCATCCGCCAACTGGCTCAGAGTGAGCGTTTCGTCTCCCTGTCCCAAGGCATGGAGTACACTCGCCTTGGCGCCCGACAGTCCCACCTTACCCAACGCGCTGTCCAAGCGCCGCTCCAGGGCCTCGGCGGCATCCATTATTTGAAAGAGCAGAGCCTCATCAACGTTTATCTCGGTGACCACAGGTTTATTGTTCATGCCTGTAGTATACATATATGGCGCAATTTGGTCAATCCGGGGCTCACTCGACGTTTGGCGGGCAGCTCTCCTCTTGACTTCCGACAGAAGGAAAACGACGTTCTGTCGGAAATCGACAGCACGAGGTTCCTCCGGTGGCCACGCCTTCCAGCGACATCCTACGCGGCACGCTCGACCTTCTGATTCTCAAAACCCTGACCCTGCAACCGATGCATGGCTGGGGCATCAGTCAGCGCATCGAGCAGTTTACCCGCGGTGTGCTCGACGTGAACCAGGGCTCGCTTTATCCCGCGCTGCAGCGGCTGGAGCAAAAGGGATGGATCGAGAGCGAGTGGGGTTCCACAGAGAACAATCGGAAGGCGCGCTATTACCGACTGACTGACGACGGGCGCAAGGCGCTGGGTACGGAGACCGAGAGCTGGCGCCGTTACGTGTCCGCGGTCGAGTGGGTGTTAGGGACCAGCTGATGAAACCGCTCAAGCCGATCGCGCGCTGGTGGAAGGCGCTCTTTCAGCGGAAATCCACCGAGAGGGATTTGGACGACGAGATCCAGCTCCATCTGGAGATGGAGACCGCGAAGAACATTCACGGCGGCATGCCGGCCGATCAGGCCCGGCGCGAGGCGCTCATCGCCTTCGGTGGAATCGACGCGATCAAGGAAGCTCACCGTGACGGCCGTGGAGCGAGGTGGCTCGAGGATGTGGTGGCCGATACGCGCTTCGCCATGCGGACCTTTCGTCGCAATCCGCTTCTCGCCGCCACAGCGATCCTGACTCTTGCCCTGGGCATCGGCGCCAATACGGCGATCTTCTCGGTCGTGAACCGGGTCATTCTCCGTCCGCTGCCGTTCCCTTCGCCGGATCAGCTGATGATGCTGGCGGAGGACAATCCCGAGAAAGGATGGCATCAGCAGGTTGCCGCGCCGGCCAACTATCTCGACTGGCAGGCGCGGGTGCCGGCCTTTGCCGACGTTGCCGCGTATATCGACAGGCCGAGCCGGCAGACGCTGAGCGTCGGCGACGACCCCGTTCTCGTCTCCCGGGCGAACGTCTCCGGCAACTTCTTCTCGGTGCTGGAAGTGCCGGCCGCCTTCGGGCGGACCCTTCGGCCAGAGGAGACCTGGGCTTCGAGCTCCAACGTCGCGGTGATCAGTTACGGTTTCTGGCAACGGCAGTTCGCCGGAGATCGCGCCATCATCGGCCGCATCGTTCATCTGAACGGTGTCGCCACCGAGATCGTCGGAATCATGCCCAAGGGGTTTGCCTTCCCCTCGCCGGACGCCGATCTCTGGACCCCGGTCGCATGGCAGGCCAGCGAACGTTCTCAAATTCACTTCAGGCGGGCCCACTGGATCCGGGTCGTGGCGCGACTCAAGCCCGGTGTCTCGCAGCAGCAGGCTGACGCCCAATTCCAGGGCGTGGTCCGCCAGCTCCAAGTGGAGTATCCGGAGACCAACCGGGTCATGGGCGCCGACATGACGCCTTTGCACGATTTCCTGGTCGGCAAGGTCCGCCAGCCGCTATGGGTGCTGCTTGGCGCGGTGCTGCTGCTGCTTCTCATCGCGTGCGCCAACGTAGGGAACCTGCTGCTGGTCCAGGCCCTGGGGCGAGAGAGGGAAGCGGCGCTCAGGCTGGCCCTCGGCGCGGGGCGGGGCCGACTAGTTCAGCAGTCGCTCACCGAGAGCCTGGTGTTGTCCGTTCTTGGCGGGCTTGCGGGATTGGTGCTGGGCTGGCTCGGGACCGATGCACTCTCGGCATTGCAACCCGTGGGCATGCTACCGGTGGGGGACGTTGCTATCGACTGGAGTGTGGTCGGCTACGTGGTCGCGGTCACGACGGCCAGCGGGCTGCTGTTCGGCGTCGCCCCGGCGATCTGGCGGGGGCACCGCGCTCCCGCTGATGTACTGAAGGACGGCGGTCGACTCGGGAGCGAAGGCAGCCGGATCCGTCGCTGGGCCAATGCCCTGGTGGTGGCCGAGATCGCTTTGGCATTGTTGCTCACCACGGGAGCGGGTCTTCTGGTCCGCAGTTTCTGGCGGCTGCAGCAGGTTGACCCCGGTTTTGATCCGAAGGGGGTCCTGGCCGTCGCGATCAATCTCCCACCGGCCAAGTACGATACCTCGACCAAGATCATCAGCTTCTTTGATGAATTGCAGGGAAGGGCGCGGAGCCTGCCCGGAGTAACAGAGGCAGCGACGGTGGTCACTCCGGCACTCACCGGAACCGGCTGGACCAGCGACTTTCACATTGCCGGCCGCCCCGCCGATGAGTATGGCACTGAGGTCGTACACCGTACGGCCGGACCGGGCTATTTCCGCGTCATGCGCATCCCGCTGCGATCGGGGAGAGTATTCAGCGATGCGGACCGGGAAGACTCGCCCCCGGTGGTGGTAATCAACGAGACTCTGGCCCGGCAGCATTTCAAGGATCAGGATCCAGTGGGTCAGCGGATCTCCTTCGACCGCATTCCAGATTCCACTTCGGTCTGGTACACCATCGTCGGGGTCGTGGGTAGCGAGCGCCAGGCGAGCCTCGCAATCGAGCCCCGCATCGAAGTGTTCACCCCGTTCGCGCAGACACCTAACGAGTACATGACGTTGATGCTGCGGAGTTCGGTGCCTCCGGCCACCCTCGGTACCTCGGTGCGGCAGCTGGTGCGCGAGCTGGACCCCGAACTCGCGATCGTTTCGATCGATCCGATGGAGGCGCTCTGGTCCCGCTCCGTCGCGAGCCAGCGATTCTTCATGACGCTGCTCCTCGCGTTTGCTTCGGTGGGCCTGGCTCTGGCGATAGTCGGAGTGTACGGCGTAATCGCCCAAGTCGCCCGGCGGCGCACCAGGGAGATGGGGATTCGAATCGCGCTCGGCGCGCGGGCGACTCATGTGCAGTGGCTGATCGTGCGCCACGGACTGAGACTGGTTCTGGTGGGACTTACCCTGGGTATCGGTGCCGCGTTCGGCGCGACCCGGGCGATGCGAGCACTCCTTTATGAAGTTGCCCCCTCCGATCCGCTCACCTTTCTCACGGTTCCTCTGCTGCTGGTGATTACGGCGCTCGCTGCTTCCTGGCTCCCGGCCGCACGGGCGAGCCACGCCGATCCGGCGAACACGCTGCGCACCGACTGACCAAGGACTACCTCCTACCGGTTGGGACGCTCGGTCGGTAGCGAGGCGCCCGGGCCGGGCAACTGTGGTTTGTCTCCCCCATCCATTCCGGCGAGCAACGCACTCTCATCGGGGAAGGCGTAGATGGTCGGTGCTTGATTCGCCGGCAGACCGCCGGTGTCGGCGGTCGGGCCGTAGGTGCTATACACATCCCGGCGGAGCATGCGCAGGAGAGCGGTCTGCTGGCCGCGATGATGGGCGGTGTGTGCGATCCTCCGCACCATGATCCAGGCCCGGCTGCGACGAACCTCGAAGAAGGCCGCTGCTTCCTCCCACCACTCATCCGGTTTGCCCCGCAGCAGGTGGAGTCGCTTGCCTGAATCTTCCGCATAGCGTCGCACGAATCCACTCCGGGTCTCCTGCTCGGGCAGCGGCGGTGCTCCGACGTCGATCCCGAGCATGGAGCGGAACCAGAGATTCTCGCTCATGCACTGATGAACCATCTGTTCGAGCACGCTGCGCCCCCGGCGGTCCTCCAGATGGGGCCGGGTCGAAAGATCGCCATCCTCGAACATGCTCCACACGCTGAGCACCTTGAGCCGTTCAGTCGCATAGGTGTCGATCAGAAACTGGTAGCGCATTCAAGTCCTCGTTTCATCCGTTTCACACAAGGTGATACCGCGCCTCCGCTCTCGCCAGCGATGGGATCGTTACTCCTGCGGCCTTCCGGCAGCATCGGGACCCCGGGTATCCTGCTGCCATGGTTACCCTCGCCGACCTGGTTGAGACCTCGAGCCGAGTCGCCGCCACAAGCGGACGGCTTGATAAAGTCGCGCTGCTGGCGGCACTCCTCCGCCGGCTCGAGGCTGCCGAGGTGGAAATCGGGACCGCCTATCTCACCGGATCCATCCGTCAACCGCGACTCGGCGTGGGCTACGCCACGGTAGCGACGCTTTCCGAAGCGCCTGGCGCCGACTCGGCGTCTCTCACCGTGAGCGACGTCGATTCGGCCCTGGAAGAAATCGCGCGGATCGGCGGCAAGGGCTCAGCCCAGGAACGGTCCCGGCTCCTGCGGGGTCTGTGGGCCCGGGGCACCCGAGTCGAGCAGCAGTTTCTGGCGCGTCTGCTCCTCGGCGAGTTGCGTCAGGGCGCCCTCGAAGGAGTGGTGCTGGATGCGGTCGCCCGCGCGGCAGAGCTGCCCCGAGCGGAAGTGCAACGCGCCTTCATGACGGCGGGGGACCTGGGAAGCGTAGCCCGAGCGATTCTGGCCGGTGCCAGCGGGCTGGGCGAGTTCGCGGTCAGGCTTTTCCGACCGGTGCTGCCAATGCTCGCCGAGACTGCCGCGACCCCAGCCGAGGCGCTGGAGCGGCTTGGCCGAGCGGCGTTCGAATTCAAGCTCGACGGGGCGCGAATCCAGGTGCACAAAGGAGGCGCCGAGGTGAAGGTCTACACGCGGCGGCTCAACGAGGTGACGGCTGCGGTACCTGAGGTTGTCGAGGCGGTCCGGGCATTGCCTTCGCGGGAGCTGATACTGGACGGGGAGGTCATTGCCCTCAGGAGCGACGGATCACCGCATGCCTTTCAGACGACGATGAGCCGTTTCGGGCGGCGGCTCGAGGTGGATCGGCTGCGCAGCGAGGTGCCGCTTACCCCCTTCTTCTTCGACCTGCTGTACCTCGATGGGAAATCACTTCTAGACCTGACCCAGGAGCAGCGCCACGAATTCCTGCGCCGGTCACTGCCGTCCCAACTGTTAGTCCAGCGCACGGTGACAGGGGAACCGTCGGAAGCTCAGGCCTTCCTCGATCGCGCATTGGCGCAGGGCCACGAAGGGGTAATGGCCAAGGCCCTCGACGCGCGGTATGAAGCGGGACAACGAGGACAACGCTGGTTCAAGATCAAGCCGGTTCACACGCTCGATCTGGTTGTTCTCGCCGCGGAGTGGGGAAACGGTCGGCGTCGCGGCTGGCTCAGCAACCTTCACCTTGGCGCCCGGGATGCCGCGAGCGGGGAGTTCGTGATGTTGGGCAAGACCTTCAAGGGAATGACGGACGAGATCCTGGCATGGCAGACGACGCGTTTGCAGGAACTCGAGGTGCGGCGCGACGACTACACGGTTTACGTGCGCCCCGAGCTGGTCGTGGAGGTCGCTTTCAACGATGTGCAGTCGAGCTCGCAATACCCTGGAGGTGTCGCGCTGCGCTTCGCGAGAATCAAGGGATATCGGCCCGACAAGAGTGCGCAGGATGCCGACACAATTGAAACGATTCGCGAGATTCATCGTCGCCCGAACCGGGAAGCAACTGGAACGTAGGGGCTTAGAGGAATTGTGCGTCGCGCCCAGCTAATTCAGGGTGACACTGGTCACTTCGATTCGTGGAGAGCTCAGATATACTGTTTTCGGAAGCAAAAAGGCGGCTCTCGGAAGTAAAAAAGCGAGATGCCACCTTGGCGGAGGGAGCTGCCAGGCTCCCCCAGCCGAAGGCGAGATGTAGCGCTCACACGGGCGCTCATCCCGCCTTCATTTTTTGGGCCGGAGGAGGATGTATGCGCTCGGGCATGATGGTCTGGGTGTCACTGGCGGGATACGCTGCATGATGTCGCCGTCGCGGTCTACGACCCGAAGGGCTCGATCATCTACTACAATCCCGACTACCTGCAGCGTCTAGGGCCTCAGCTCTCCGCCTTCTTCATGGCGCACGAGTACGGATACATCACGCTGCGCCACACGCGGGCCCACGCGCTGGCAGGAAATCGGAAGTCTTTCAACGCCAAGTTGCAGGAGCAAGAGCTCACGGCAGACTGCTACGCCGCAGCCAAACTGACCGGAGATAATCCGTCTGCGGTCGGGGCGGCAATCCACTTCTTCACCCACATGGGGCCCTTCCGGTACGATGCGGCACATCCTTCCGGCTCACGGCGTGCCACAAAGATCCTGTCATGCATCCCTAGCGCGGATGAGACCGTCCGGACCGACAGCGTCACGACGGCAGACCCCGGTCCGACCAGTTCAGCCGCTGCGAATGTCGGAATTACGGTAACGGCACCACTGCATTCCGACCGGGTCCCGTGGCAGGAGATTCACTTCAGAATCGGGAATATTCAAAGCGCGGTGTCCAACCTGCACCAGCCGCAGGCCGTTGCGCTGCAATCGCTCCCGGCTGGAACCTACGAGTACGAGCTGTGGGTAAACGTCTTCTACCTCGACGACCAGTTTCAGCTGAATCCTTCGGGCAGCATTGTCGGTAGGGGATCGATCACGGTGCAGGGAGGCGAGACGCTCCTGGTGGAATCTTCTCCGGGCGGACACGCCAGCCTGATCGCCGGGAATTAGCGGCCTCAGGCTCGCGCCCTTCCCCTGACCGCGCCGCGGGTGACAGTCAGGGCTGGGGCGCCGATGATGACCCTGACGTTATGAGTACCGCCATCGTCTACCAGCGGGATGGCGCGCGGATCCACCTGTTCGCCGTCCAGCTCGGCCTCGGAGACTCCCTGACAGCGATGTTCCGGATTGATCACCGAGATCTCGTAGCGGGTTTTCCCGAAGCGCCAGGTGATCGAGTATTCGGGCCAGACGGTGGGGATGCAGGGCGACAGCTCGAATGTCGCTCCGTGCCGCTTGAGGCCGAGGATGCTCTCCAGTCCGGCGCGATACATCCATCCCGCCGAGCCGGTATACCAGGTCCAGCCCGCCCGTCCTACGTGTGCGTGATGGGAATAGACGTCGCCGGCGGTGACGTAGGGTTCTCCTTTATAACGATCGGTGCCGGCCGAATTCCGGGTATGGTTGATCGGGTTGACCATGTGGAACAACTCGACTGCTTCGTCGCCGCTGCCGAGCCGGGCAAGGGCCATGACGGTCCAGATGGCGGCATGGGTGTACTGGCCCCCATTCTCGCGCATCCCGGGTGGGTACCCTTTGATGTAACCGGGATCCTGGGCCGACTGATCGAACGGCGGGGTGAGAACGAGGACCAGTCCCGCTCCGCGCTGTACCAGATAACTTCGGACCGCATCCATTGCCTGTTCGGCCCGGATTGTGGTGCTGGCTCCTGAAAGCACGGCCCACGACTGCGCGATTGAATCGATTCTGCACTCATCGTTCTGGGCCGAGCCGAGCGGAGAGCCGTCGTCGTAGTAGGCGCGCCGATACCAGTTCCCATCCCACGCCTGTCCCAGCATGAGGCCGAGCCGGTTTCGCTCACCACCATAACGCGCCGCGAGGGAGGGATCGCGCGACTGGCACAACGGCTGGAACTGCTGCAGGACCGTATGCAGGAACCAGCCGAGCCAAACGCTCTCGCCCCGCCCGTCCTGGCCGACCCGATTCATACCGTCGTTCCAGTCGCCGCTTCCAATCAGCGGCAAGCCGTGACGTCCTGCGGTCAAGCTGCGGTCTATCGCGCGCACGCAGTGCTGGAACAGGGAGGCGGACTCGGCGGCCACTTTGGGCTCGCCGTAGACCTCCGCCTCGGAGGGCGCGAGTGGTGGCGCCTCGAGGAACGAAACGACCTCGTCGAGCACTGCTTCATCGCCCGTGGTATTCACGTAGTGCGCCGTTGCGAAGGGCAGCCACAGTAGATCGTCGGAACACCGGGTGCGGGTTCCCTTGCCAGAGGGCTCGTGCCACCAGTGTTGCACGTCTCCCTCGAGGAACTGGCGCGAGGCCGCACGGAGCAGATGAGCGCGCAGGAGGTCGGGCCGCGCGAGGCAGAGCGCCATCGCATCCTGAAGCTGATCGCGGAACCCGAATGCTCCGCCGGGCTGGTAGAAGGCGGATCGGGCCCAGAACCGGCAACTGAGGTTCTGGTACATCAGCCAGCGGTTCATCAGCACGTCGAAGGAATCATCGGGAGTGCGAACCTGAATGGTGCCGAGCAGGTCATTCCAGAATCGCTGGACGGTGGCGAGCGCCCGGTCGGCCGCGGCCACACTACGGTGGCGCAGGATGAGTTCCAGCGCATGATCCCGGTCGCGGCCCTGGCCCAGCAGGAAGACGAGGCGGCGGCTTTCTCCGGGGCCCAGGTCCACCTTGACTTGAAATGCTGCGCAGGGATCGAGCCCGGCGCCGAACTGGCCGGGAAGCCCCGGGCTGCTCAGTGCAGCGGCTCTCGTGAAAGATCCGTTGCGACCGAGGAAGAAGAGCCGATCTCCCGTCGCTGAGCTGAAACGCTCGCTGACGCAGGCAAAGGCGACTCTACCGGCGAATTCCTGGTTGTAGGGATTTCTCGCCAGGATCGCGCCGGTCTCCGAGTCGAGCTCGGTGACGACGTGAAATTCTTCCCCCGGCTGCGGCGGGCCGAGGATCCACTCGTTGTAGCCGAACACACTCAGCTTGCGACGGCGCCCGCTCCGGTTCGAGAGATTCAGCACCGCGAACTTGACCGGATCGTTTGCGTCCACGAACACGCTCAGGTCGTGCATGACGCCCTGGGCCGCCTGGGTAAAGCGCGACACGCCGGGCGCGTGCCGGATCACGAAGCGTCCACTGTCCCGATTGCGTGGTAGTGGTCCCGGAGCAGGAGACCAGACCCGGCCATCCTCCTCGTCCCTGATGAACAGCGCTTCCGAGGTTGCGTCGGTGACCGGATCGTTGGCAAACGGTGTAAGACGGTTCTCCCGGCTGTTTTCCGCCCAGGTGTAGGCCGAGCCCGAAGCGGAAACCACGGTGCCGAAAGACGGGTTGGCCATGACATTGACCCAGGGCTGCGGAGTCTCCGCCTCCCCTTCGAGCACGATCACGTACTCCTGCCCATTCGCCGTGAACCCACCAGTGCCGTTGGGAAAGACGAGAGGCGGGACTTCGGTCTCGCTCCAACGCAACGCTACGACCGGCGCCGGCGGTGGCGGTGGGAGATGGTCCTGCCAAAGCAGATCGGGGTAGGGTCGGTCCAGCTGGTTAGCCAACTCTCCCCGATCGCCGCTCAGAATTGCGCGGGCCACGCTGGCCAGGAGGGTGCGCTCGGCCTCGGTCATCCGATCGCCCCGAAGCAGATAGGCGCCGCCCGGTTTGTGTTTCCACGCGGCCCAGTTGCCGGTGTCGAGGAGGGAGGTGAGCTGAACGTGCATCTCGTCGAGATAGCTCGCCGGATGCTCATTCAGCACTACGACATCGGCACGAAGGCCTTTGAGCCGCCAGTATTCCTGAGCCTGAAGTACCTGGCGGACCAATGGCAAATCGTCTTCCTCCACCACGCGAACCAGCAGAATCGGCAGATCGCCGGAGATTCCGTGGGGCCAGAGGCCGGCCTGTCCGAGCTCATTGCGCGCCAGCAGGTCTGGAGGTGCGCGCAGAGATCCGTCGCCGTAGAGAACTCTGGAGGCGAGTCGTTCGAAGAGCGATGCGTCGTCACTGGAAATCCCCAGGTGGCGCAGGGCGCTCTGTACCTGGGTGTGGGCGAGGGTGAAGGTCCGCGCGGCGGCGCTGGGATCCTGGTACTTCTGAGCCAGGGCAAGGGCCTGCTCGCGACTCGAAGCCATGCCAGTCGAGAAGGAGAGCCGCAGGAAGCCCCCGGGCGCCAGGCGAATCCGCTGGCGCAGGCTCATGATGGGATCCAGCACGGCACCGGTAGTCCCGGACAAGGCGCGGCCGTCGAGTGCCACCGGACGTGAGGGGTCGCGACCGCGCCCCAGGAACCGGGCGCGATCGGTTTCCCACTCCACCGCGCCCTGGATTCGGCCCTCCACGCTCAAGACATGGATCGCCCAGGCGCCAGCCTCATCTGGCGAGCGCAGCCGTCGGCCGCAAAGCAGGGCGCGCGACTCGGGGATGAATTCGGTTTGAACGAATAGTTTGTTGAAGGCGGGATGCGCCAGGTCGTCCCGCACCGGACTCAGCGAGATTTCGGCGTAACTCGTGATCTCCAGCTCGCACGGTCGGTCGCTGTGATTGGTCACTGAAAGGCGGCGCACCTCCACGTCGTCCTCGGTCGAGACGGCGATGTCCAGTTGAGTCGTGATCTCATCGTCCCGACGGCGGTAGATGACTCGCTCCGCCCGGAAGGTGACGAGGTAGTCATCGGCCTCGCGGCCGGTGGGATGGTACGCGGCGGACCAGATCGCTCCACTGCGCACATCACGCAAGTAGATGAACTGACTGCCGTAATCCGAGGTGGCATCCTCCCGGTACCGGGTAACGGCGCGATCACGCCAGAAACTCGCTCCGCCGCCGGCGTTGGTGACAACCGTCGTGTAGGAGCCGTTCGACAGGAATTGGGCGTGGGGATACCGGGTGTGTGGTGAGCGGAAACGCCGCAGCGAGGCCGCGGTTGCCGGGGCCCGCACCCGGGTTTCCTCAACCGGGCGGGCTTCCATGAGCGGCGCGTGACGGGGAATCCGCTCCTGCAGCAGCAGAGCCGTCGCCTGCACCCGTGGGTCGGCGTGGAGGCGGCGCACCATCGGATTGTCCAGGAGCACGTTCGCCAACGCCACGAGGCTCATCCCCTGGTGATGCGCAAGGTAGGCCTGAACCACCGTCCCGCGCTGGACGGGAGTCATCAGCTCTGCCGCACTCTGATCGAGCCGGCGGTTGGTGAAGTCGATCGCTTCGTAGTAGCCGTAGACGCCTTCGCCCCCCGCGCGAGTCAGCCGACGGAAGTTCTGCGTCGCGGTCGCCGGCTCCATCAGGGCGGCGAGTGCAGTGGCATAGGGAGACACGACCAGCTCGTCTCCCAGCCCGCGTTTGAGGCCGAGGCCCGGAACGCCGAATGCCTTGTACTGATAGTTGCCGTGGCGGTCCACCACGTTGAATCCCGATTCCGAAATGCCCCAGGGCACACCCTGCTGCTTGCCGTACTCCACCTGGCGCCGGACCGCCATACGACAGGATTGGTCGAGGAGGGTTTCGGAGTACGAGCGCATGATGAGGAGCGGCATCAGGTACTCGAACGCGGTGCCGCTCCAGGACAGCAGAGTCGCTGCGCCGTTGACGCTGGTGAGCAGACGGCCGAGGTGGAACCAGTGGCTTTCGGGAACATCGCCCTTGGCGATGGCGACGAAACTCGCGAGCCGCGCCTCGGACGCCAGCAGATCGTAGTAGGAGGTGTCGAGCCGGCCGGGCCCCTCGGCGTCGGGCAGACGGTACCCGATCGAAAAGATCTGGCGCTGGCGGTCGTAGAGAAACGCGAAGTTCATGCTCTCGACCATTGCCAGGGCGCGATCAGACAGGTCCTCAAGCTTGCTCGCGAGGCCATCCTCGTTGATGGCTGATCCCTTCAGCGCGCTCTCCACGGACCGCGACCACCAGAGCGCTTCGCTCAGGTCCGGCGTGGCCGATTGGTTCGCACTCAGCCGTTCGAGCGCTCCGCTCAGCTCCGGCGCCAGTTTCGCGGCGGCATTCAGGCACGCTGCGGCCGTTTCACCTCCATCCAACTCGCGCCCGATTGCGGCCAGGACCGTTCCCAGCGCCGATACCGCTTGGTTCGGGTGTTGCGGTACCTCACTCAGACGGGAAGACGACTGTGAGGCAAGGCGCGTCGTGTCGCCCAGTCCATGGCAGATCTGATCGTCCGATTGAGGTGTGGTTGCGAGCTGCCTCAGGCCTTCCGCGAGGGCAAGCAGAGCTCCGGCAAGATTGCCGCTGTCCACAGTGGACACGTATCGCGGCAGCAGGGGAGCCAGCGTGCGAGTGTCATACCAGTTGAGCAGGTGGCCCTCGTGCCGCTCCAGGCCCTCGGTGGTATCGAGCAGCGCCTCGAGCTTTCCTACCAGCTCGCGAGTACGGATGTAGCCCAGGTCGTGCGCGGCGAGGGCGGAGAGCAGGCCCATCGCGATGTTGGTGGGCGAGGTCCGGTGCGCCACGACCGGCTCGGGGACTTCCTGAAAGTTGTCCGGCGGGAGGCCGTTGTCCTCTGGACCCATGAAGGTCTCGAAGTACCGCCACGTCTTTCGGGCGATGTTCCGAAGAAGGAGCCGGTCCTCGGCGCTCAAAGGAATACGCCTCCGTACCGGGACCGGCCGGCTCAGCCAGTAGGCCACGGCCGGAGCGGCCGCCCACAGAATCAGGATCGGGGCCGCGGCGGGAACCGCGCTCGGCCGCGCTCCTCCGACCAGGAGGAGGATGACGACGGCGATCACCGGACTCGCCACCATTTGGCCGAAGAAGAACCGGGTCCCGCTCTGGCCCGGGATGCCGGCGCCGCGTTTCGCTGTGGAGGCGGCCGTTTCCCACTCGAGCAGACGACGCTGAGTAACGATGAGGCGAACCAGGGTCAGCGCGATGGCGTGGACCATCTGGTACGCGTTATACGCCAGGAAAGTGAGCTGGAGCAGCACCTGCGCCGCGCCGGTCTTCAGATCCTCGATCAGAATCCGGAAGAACACCCGATTCGGCTCCTGGGGACCCGGGCCGGCCAGCAGATGTAACAGCAGCGGATAGAGCGGAAACGCGAGCGTGGCGACAATGCCAATCGTCCAGGCCAGCGGATGTCCGGGCAGGATCAGCCACCCGCACACCAGTGCGGCGACTGTGGCGGGCGCCACCAGCGTACGCCGCAGATTGTCCAGGATCTTCCAGCGGGAGATGGTCGGAAGAGTGTTCCGCTCCAATCCCTTGCGGGTGGGAACCACGGGGAAGAGCCAGAAGAGGATCTGCCAGTCGCCTCGCGCCCACCGGTGCTGGCGCCGGGCAAAGGCCAGAACACTGGCGGGGTAGTCGTCCACCACTTCCACATCGGTCACCAGCGCGGGACGGGCGTGAAGACCCTCGAACAGGTCGTGAGAGAGCAGGGCGTTCTCAGGGACCCGACCATCCAGCGCCGCCATGAAGGCATCGACGTCGTAGAGACCTTTCCCGGTGTAGATCCCCTCGTTGAAGAGGTCCTGGTAGGTGTCTGACACTGCGGTAGTGTAGGGGTCCACCCCGGTGTGCCCGGCATATACCCGCGCGAACAGCGAACCGGCGGCACTGGCCTGCGTCACGCTCACCCGCGGCTGGAGAATGCCGTAACCCTCGGTAACTCGGCGGAGCCGTGGGTCGAAGTGCGGCCGGTTCAGCGGATGGGCGATGATGCCGATGAGCTTTCGCGCGCCGTTGCGAGGAAGCAGGGTATCGCTGTCGAGGGTGATGCAGTAGCGGACATTGGGGAGCACCGATGCATCCCCTTCATGAACCATGAAGCTGGTGTCCCCCGCTCCGCGCAGCAGGTGATTGAATTCCTCGAGTTTCCCGCGTTTGCGCTCCCAGCCGATCCAGGCTCCTTCACCAGGGTTCCACTGACGCACCCGATGGAAGAGATGGAAGAGATCGCCGCGCCCGTCCCCCAGGCGCCGGTTCATGGCAGCGATCCCCGCGCGCGCCGCCTCCAGCAACTCGGTATCTCCCGGCATCTCCTTTTCCGGGGCATCCGCGAAGTCGGTGAGGAGGGCAAAGTGGATGAAAGGATCGCTATTCCCGAGTGCCACCACCTCGAGGTGTTCCAGGAGCTGTGCCACTCCGTCCGGGCTGGTGAGCAGTGTTGGGATCACGACCATGGTCCGGGCTTCCTGAGGAATCCCGTTCAGGAAGTCGAGCCGTGGCAGCCGCCGCGGCGGGACCAGGTGCGCAGCCAGACGCTGTACCGCCGCGATCGCGAGTTCGCTCGCGGGGAGGAGCAGCAGCGCCGCCGTCCACAGCGCACCGGCCAAGGTTCCACCGGTGCCTCGCACATAAGCGGCTGCCCCGGCGACCAGTCCCAGTGTCCAGAGCCCGATCGCGCCGAGATAGACCGCGGTGCCGTGGGCGAAGACGAAGCGCCGTGCCCGGGCGGTGAACTTCGGGTGATAGGCGACGTCGGTTTCGAAGTCGGGACGGCCCCGCCCGATGAGATGCCATCCTACGTGCGCGGACCGATGCTCGGCCGAGCTTGCCGCCGCGGCGGCCCGAGCGCTCTCGACGCTGCGGAGCGCCACACGGAGCTGTGCTTCGCCACTCGGCTCCGCCAATTCCTCGACCGCCTGCCGGTAGCGGTCACGACTCAGAAAATCCATGCGCCCGTACACGCCGGAGGGGTCGCGCTGCAGCACCTGCTCCACCAGGC
>Ga0105249_10002272_pt1 | contig 16674 bp, 13 predicted proteins | sample KBSS44metaG_FD_81522 | JGI IMG/M metagenome (GOLD analysis project Ga0105249, IMG submission 81522) | Switchgrass rhizosphere microbial communities from Kellogg Biological Station, Michigan, USA - KBS S4-4 metaG | ecosystem: Host-associated > Plants > Roots > Rhizosphere > Soil | place...
ACTAAAACACCAGCAGCCTTACCCTGAATTAATTGATCAGGTGAAGTATAGACTCCTTTATTAAAATCTTTTTCTCTGACGGTGGCGGTGGAACCAGTAAGGTCCTTTCTTCGTGCAGTTCCATAACCGGTCACTACTACTTCATTCAGATTGCCGCCTGATGCAACAAATGAAACTTCTACAGAGGTTTTTCCTCCTTCAATAGAAACTTCCTGTGTGGCATAACCAACAGAACTGATAACAAGAGTAGTAACATTGGATGCTACTGTAAGTGTGAAAGTACCATCGTTTTTTGTGGCAGTTCCGGTTTTGGCGCCTTTCGGTTGAACAGATGCACCAACAACGGGAGAACCATCTTTAGAGTCGGTAACCTTACCGGATACAACTCTGTCTTGAGCCATTACTAACTGCGATAAACATAGCAGTATCATAACAGCTGCTGATTTAAGCAGATTTTTGCAGGACATAAGCATTAGTAGTTATCGTGAATAAAAAAATACTATTTGGGTGTGTAATTTAGACACATTTATGAATTCAACAATATTTCCACCCAGTTTTTTTTTATTTAATCGCAATTTCTTCAACGAATTGCAAAGCCATTCTTTAACAAACAATCATTAGTAAAAATGGTGAATAATATTAAGAGCCCTTTTCTCACTTAATTGCTGCTTCTAAATTTGGATTCTTACATCTATGTTGAAAGTATTGCACCGTCCCGGTTAGTAACAGATTCTTCTATTTATTTTTTTCTGCTACCTCTTCAAGCTTAATACTTTTCAACCCTGTTTTTAATTTATAAAGTTTGCCGGGCCGGTGTGGTACATCGTCTTCCATTTCATCAAGATCATCCAACCAATTTTTCAATGCAATTTTCTTTCTGAAATTTCTTCTGTCCAGTTTAATTCCTAAAATAGCCTGGTACAGGTCCTGTAATTCTCTAAGTGAAAATTTCTCCGGCAATAAATTAAAAATAACCGGCTCATCCATTATCTGTATACGGAGTCTTTGTAAACAAGTTTCAATTATTTGTTTATGATCGAAAGCCAGGTCTTTAAGATTTTTCAACGAATGCCAGTGCACTTCATTATCCGTAATTTCTAATTTATGATTACGGATATTGATCAAAGAATAATAAGCGGTCGTGATAACACGGCCCGATGGGTGACGATTGACGGATCCAAAACTTCCGACCTGCTGAAGAAACACATCATCCAATCCTGTTCTTTGTCTTAATACACGATATGGTGCACTATCAAGATCTTCCTCCACTTTCACCAGATCACCAAGCAGCGACCATTTACCGGCAAACTCTTCAAGATCGGATTTTATTAGTAGGACTTTCAATTCCTTTTTTTCAAAACCAAATATGACACAGTCAACCGATATCGCAATCTTGAAATAATCAATATGACTGATCTTTTCGACTTCGGCCGTCTTCAATTTTTTAAGTGGTTCAGCAGTCATAATAATTTATAGGACTATTAGTACAGTAATACCTTTTTTGTTTGCACACTGTTCTTTACAGAAATGCGAAGTAAATAAATTCCCGGTGAAAAATTTTTTCTTTCGCTTTTATCAAGGGAAATTTTATGCAAGCCCTTTGCCAGCACTCCCAGGGATTTTTCAAGAACCTTTTGCCCTGATTCATTATACAATTGCATAGAAGCAATTCCTAATTCCTCATTTTCAATTTCCAGAACCCCATTTTCAATTAAAGGATTCGGGTAGACGTTTATTTTGAAAGTTGTAGGTTGATTATTGATATTACTAACAGGTGTTGTTACAACATTAGTAACATTTCTATTAAGATAAAGATGAAATTCTCCAGGCTGCAGGGTTATTGCTTGCGAAGTGCCGGTTGCGGTAAATGTATTTCCATTCAGATAATCATACCACGTGCCAGCATTTTGAAAAGTTACTGCACCCGTTGTCGTATTCACATCAAAATTTCCAATGATACAAATGTTAGATGTATCAGTTGTTATTTGCAACCACTTGAATGCACCAGCAAGGTTTTGTGTTACACGATCAGTTAAAAATCCATTTTTATATAAAGGATGAAAACGAAGTTTTAACAAAGCAGAATAAATATCATACAATCTTTGGCGGCTTATATTTTGCATATAATCCCAACGGATAGGTTTTGGATCAAGACGACAAGCATTATTTACAGTTCCATTTGTGCAATAATTAATACTGTAATCGTAACCCAGTTCACCGAATTCCCAGATCATTTTTGGTCCCGGTATCATTGTAAAAAAAGAAGCACACATTTCCATTCGTTTCAAAGCTGTATAAAGATCTTTTGTATTATAGGTGCCAGATGCATTTCCAAACTGCAGGTTTTTATACATCATTCTTTCTTCATCATGACTTTCCATATAAGTGACCAGATGCGGTTGTATCCAGTTTCTTACTTTAAAAATTCCATATTCAAAATTTGATGTAGGTACCCATCCCATTGCCGCTTCCTCGAAATTATAACTGCTGTTTCCCCAAAGCATCATGCCATAATTTGAAAGTTCGATCTCTTCATTGTTTTGTGCAAAATGTTCGAGTATCACATAACTACCAGGAGATTTTAATTGCAGTATATCATAATATCCTTTCCAAATGGCAATGCGACTGAGATCATAATTACCCCATGCATTCACTTCGGGCCCTGTATCACAATTGGTTGTTGTACATGAATTAACCTGAGTAAATCCTTTTGAAAGATCAAACCGAAAACCATCCACTTTGTATTCCTGCAACCAATTCTCAACTACACGGCTGAAAAAATATTTTGTCGGCAAACTTTCATGATTAAAATCGTTGAACACATTATAAGGATGTTTGGCAGTTACATTAAACCATGGATTATTTGCAGCTGGTTGATTCGTTACATTATTCCAATACAACGCTGCCAGTGGACAAAGTCCCGTTGCATGATTCAATGCAATATCCATTAACACTGCAATTCCTTTTGAATGACAGGAATCGATGAATTCTTTCAGGCTATTCTTTGTCCCATAATATTTATCAGGTGCAAGAAAAAAATCAGGATTATAACCCCAGCTTGTATTTCCTTCGAATTCATTCAATGGCATTATCTCAATGGCATTTATACCCATCTTCTTAAAATAACTCAATGTATCTTTCAAAGTTTTCCAATCATGCGCCTGTAAAAAATCTCCTAACAGTAATTCATAAATGATCAAGCTTCTTTTATCCGGTCTTGAAAAATTTGGAACCTGCCATGTATAAGCCGGCTGATTTGTTTGCAGCACACTTACTATACCTGTTGTTTGTGATGGATAAGGCATAATGTTAGGATAAGTGCTTGCAGGAATGCCGCTATCATTATTCGGATCAAGAATTTTTTCTGAATAAGGATCTGCAATCTTTAATTGCCCCTCCACCAAATATTGAAATGCATATTCCGTTCCGGGAGTAAGTCCGTTGATTCGTATCCACCATGTATTATTATCCGGTGTTTTGTTCATTTGAGTACTTGCTTGTTCGATCCAACTTCCCCCGGGAAAAGAACCAATTACTGACACACGATTTTTGCCCGGAGCATATAAAACCAAAACAACGGAAGTGTTTCCTGCCTCATAATTTATTCCATCTCTTACTCCTGCTGGTAATGGTGCAACTGTCGGCGCATCAGCAACAAAGAAATTTATCGTTTCTGTTTTTGTAACTGCATCAACTACTGTTTCTGCAATGAGTGTTTGATTTCCGGCGATAGTTAACGTTGGGTTGGCGCTAATAGATGTGACATTATTTGCAGTTTGAATTACATTTCCATTTAATAATAATCTCATACTCGATGTGGCGCTTGCAACAGACGTAATGTTTATGTTATCTCCAGCCATTTTATTAATCGGTTCAGGAACTGGATTATACAATGGCTGCATTGAAGGAATATTAAATCGAATCGCAAGATTATTATCATACACCGGTACATACATGTCACTTTGATCTGTATTTCGCTGTGCAGGGCAATCGGTACAGTTTCCGGCACGGAAGAGAATGGCGATTCTTAAAATAGTTTCACCGACAGGCACAGTAAAGAATGTTCGGATATTATTGATAGTATATGACCATTTATTTGTTCCTACAGAAGTTGCAAGAGCTGCAGCTTCTGTTGAACCCCATGTAAATTTTGAATAACGCCAATTGGCTGGACCAGTACTTAAATTCGTAATTACGCCAACGTGTACATAAACATTTCCTGCAAAACCCAATAAACCCTGGTTGCCTTTTGTTGCATCAACTGTGATCGTTATATTATCATTGTCCTTGGGAAACTCAGGTACCCAACTTAGCAATTGTGATTGACAAAAATTTGCAAATAGGAAAACACAAAATAGCAGTAATATTCTCTTCATTGGCAAGTTTTGGACATTAAAGATAGCGATTGTGTATAAATTACACGATGCTTGCTATTAGGTTTTGGGCGGTCAAGTTTTTATGGCCCAAAATTTTATTTTTACAATCTTAACTTTCAGTGATGTATAGCAAAGAACAAACAAAAAAAATACAGGCAGATACTAATGCTTTAATTAAGAAAAAGGACATTAGTACAAAAGACATCGAATTGCTTCGGGATGTTTTACGTTTTCATGAGTACCGCTATTATATATTAAATGATCCCTTGATTTCCGATTTTGAATATGATCAGCTTTATAAAGCATTAGAAAAAATAGAAGCAGAAAATTCAAAACTTGTAACAGCCGATTCACCAACGCAACGGGTTGCAAAAGGACTTACAAAAGATTTTCCAACGGTTCCCCATTTAGTACCAATGCTTTCATTAAGTAATTCTTATAATACTGATGATCTTATTGACTTTGATAGAAAAGCAAGAGAGTTAACCGGTGAAAATAAAATTGAATATTGTGTAGAACCAAAGTTTGATGGCGCCAGCATTTCACTTATTTATGAAGATGATTTGTTAGTTCGTGGTGCTACCCGTGGCGATGGCATAGAAGGAGATGAGATCACTACAAATATCAAACAAATAAAAAGTATCCCCCTTTCTGCAAAATTTTCTGATCACGGTTTGCAGGCTGTAGAAATAAGAGGAGAGGTGCTCATCAATAAAAATAATTTTAAAAAGTATAATGAGCAATTGATGGAGCAAGGATTACCGCCATTGGCGAATCCAAGAAATGCTGCAGCAGGAACACTTCGAATAAAAGATCCAAAAGAAGTTGGAAAAAGAAGTCTTGAAGCGTTTGTCTATAATATTAGTTACTTCACAATACTTCGTGGTAAAAAGATTGATGAAGCACTTGACAAGCATTCCGGCTTACTTGAAATGCTTTGGGAGCTTGGCTTTCGCAGTCCGCAAAAAGAAAAAAAAGTTTTAAAAGGAATTGAAGCTGTAATAAAATACTGCAATGAATTTGAAGTGATGCGTGATGATCTTCCTTATGAAATTGATGGAATGGTGATCAAAGTAAATAATGTTGCATTGCAGGATAAATTAGGAATGACATCACATCATCCACGCTGGGCCATTGCTTGCAAATTTAAAGCAAGACAAGCAACAAGTAAATTATTGGGAGTAGAATTCCAGGTGGGAAGGACCGGCGCCGTCACGCCTGTTGCAAAACTGGAACCTGTTGGAATCGGAGGTGTTACTGTCAGCAGCATTTCTATTCACAACGAAGAGTATATTAAAGATAAAGATCTGCGCATCGGTGATTCTGTGTTGATTGAAAGAGCTGGGGATGTTATTCCGCAGATTGTAAAATCATTACCTGAAGTAAGAACAGGCAAAGAAAAGAAAATTGTTTTTCCTGATCAATGCCCGGTATGCAAAAGCAAATTATTTAAAGAAGTAGGTGAAGCCGTTTGGCGTTGCGTAAATATCGAATGTCCTGCACAAGTTGTTGAACGCATCATTCATTTTACCAGTAAGGATGCAATGGATATTCGTGGATTTGGAGATGCCAATGTTCGGAAATTCTTTGATCTTGGTTTATTAAAAGATATTCCCGGTATTTATGAACTCGATTACAAAAAAATTTCAGAGCTGGAAGGTTTTGGTGAAAGATCAATCACCAATTTGCAAATAGCAATAAGCAATTCTAAGAATCAACCATTACACAGACTTCTTTATGCTTTAGGTATACGCTTTGTTGGAGAAACAACTGCAAAAACATTGGCACGTTCAGTAAATCATTTGCTCGACTTTCAAAATTATTCATTGGAAGATCTGCAGAATCTTGAAGACATTGGACCAAAAGTCGGAGGAAGTATTTATCATTTCTTCCGCAATAAGGATAACATAAAAATGATCCAGCAATTAGAAAAACTGGGACTAAAATTGAAGAATGAAAAGAAAGAACATGCTAAAGGAGGAAATCTGACAGGGCAATCATTTTTATTTACAGGCACATTACCAACATTAAAAAGAAGTGAAGCAGAAGGAATGGTAGAAGCAAATGGCGGACAGATCCTTGCTGGGGTAAGCAGTAAATTAAATTACCTCGTAGTTGGAGAAGATGCAGGAAGTAAATTAGAAAAAGCAAAAAAAATCAACAGCATTAAAATAATATCCGAAGCAGAGTTTCTAAAAATGCTGAACTAGAAATTATCATTGAAAACGGCAGAAGATCTGTACAAAACCGTTTTAAATAAAAAAATAAAAAAATACTGTATGGAATTTTTCTACCTTAATGGTTGAATTGCCCGGATAACCTTCTCGTACCAATGTTATTCTCTGCATCCGCATCCCGTTTGATAAAAAACGATATGCGTCATGATCAGAAAATTAACGGATGAAATATGGAAGCCATTAAAGTTCTCAGGCTGGAACCAACTTCGCTATAACTATGCCGTTTCAAATCAAGGTCGCATTGCCAGTTATAAAAAAGAAATTTTAGAAGGCAAACTTTTGAGCGGATCGTTGACGACGGGCTATCGTACATTAAATCTTCATCGTCCCGGCAATAAGGGCACACTGTATATTCACCGCGAAGTAGCAAAAGTTTTTTTGAAGAACCCATCGCCCAAACATCGTTATGTTGTCCATCTCAATCATAATAAGCTTGACAACAACAGTAAAAATCTACGTTGGTATACCCTTGAGCAGATGATCAGCCATCAACAAAAGAGCCCTGCGAAAATTGCTTATAAAAATCTTCAGGCCAATCGAACCGTTGGTTTAAAACTTAATATGCGTCACGTAAAAAAGATCAAAGAAGTTTTGAAAGATCCACAAAGAACGATCACAATAAAAAATCTTGCAAAAAAATACAAGGTCAGCGAAATGACTATCTATAGGATCAAGAGTGGAGAAAATTGGGGAAGAGTATAGAATCCCGATTTTTAAGATTTTGACTGATTATGCAGATAGCTTCAGTAAATTTATTTCCTCAAAATCATTTCTAATCACTTTAATTATGATTCTATGCTTCAACTTTCCACGTTAAAATTTCTGAAAGATCTAAAAAAGAATAATAACAAACCCTGGTTTGATTCTCATAGAAAAGAATATGAAGAGGCAAAGAATGATTTTGCCGCATTTATCCAAAATGTTATTGATAAACATAGCAGAAATGATCCTACTATAAAATCTATTGTGGCAAAAGATTGCATGTTCCGTATCAACAGAGACATCCGTTTTTCAAAAGATAAATCTCCATATAAATCAAATATGGGCGCCTATATAAACCGTGGGGGCAAAAAATCTGTGTTTGGCGGATATTATTTTCATTGCGAACCCGGACAATGCTTTGTCGGTGGAGGATTATGGATGCCTATGCCTCCGGAGTTAAATAAAGTAAGACAGGAAATCGATTACAATTTTGAGAAATTTAAAAAGATCATCAATTCTAAAAAATTCAAGGCTATTTATAAAGATCTTTCACATGATGCCGAATATGTTCTTACTCGTGTGCCCAAGGGTTATGAACCCACCAATCCTGCAGCAGGTTATTTAAAAATGAAAAGCTTTGTTTCAATGACGTCTTTAAAGGATGCGGAGCTGACTTCAAAAGACCTGGTCAAAAAAACAACAACAGCATTTGAAGCTTTGCAACCGCTTATTGATTTTATAAATGAATCGCTCAGGTAGATCGCAATTAGTTAAACAATATTAATTGTTATTGATTTTTATTGGAACCTTATAAAGTAATTCTACTTCGGGTTTCTTCTCATTAACTTTTAATCAACAAAGAGAAAAGTTAAACGGGGCGATACTACTTAGACAGGCATTAACGTTGTTGTATATTGTGTCAAAACCCGACCCGTTATGAAAAAAAATCTACTCTCAGGCTTTATTGCCATTTTCCTGCTTTTCTTGTTTTCCTGTAGTAATAAGTACTACACGGCAAGCAATTTTGAAGAAAAAACAGAGAAACACAAAGTGGTAGCTATTCTTCCTGCTGAAGTAACTTTTTCTGGTAAACAACCAAAGAGCTTATCACCCGAAGACATTGCAAAAGCAGAGGAAAGAGAAAGCATCGATTTTCAATATGCGTTAATGAACAGCATATTGAATCATGCAAATACAAAAAAATATATTACAACTGTAAACTTCCAGGACATTAACACAACACAAAAAATCCTGGAGCAGAATAATATTTCAGTACGTGACAGCTGGAAAAAAGATGATGAAGAATTGGCAAAACTATTAGGTGTTGATGCAGTTATAAGAATGAATATCCGTAAGCAACGTTATATGAGTGATGAAGCATCTTATGGCGTGGGTGTTGCGAAACAAGTAATATATAGCACTAAGATTGGCTCCAAAGTTCCGGTACCAAATTCTGTTGGTAAAACTTTTGATATTTATGCAACATGCAATTTGCTCAGCGATAATCAAACATTATGGAATGATAATTATAAGCGTTCAACAGATTACGAGGTGCATCCAAATGTCATCGTCGAATGGATCACCAATGACTTTGGTGAAAATTTTCCTTATAAAGAAAAAAGAAAGAAACGTAAATAACTAAGAGCCCCGCAAATGCGGGGCTAATTTTTATAATAAATTTTTCGCAAGTAAATACTCAGCAATTTGAACTGCATTGGTCGCCGCACCTTTTCTAAGATTATCTGAAACCACCCACATGTTCAAAGTTTTTGGCTGAGTTTCATCTCTTCTCAATCTACCTACAAATACTTCGTCTTTTTCATGTGCATCCATTGGCATAGGATATTGTTGAGTTGAAGGATCATCCACTACAATAACTCCCGGTGCAGATTGTAATAAAGATCTTATTTCATTAAGATCATAGTCTTTTTCAAATTCCACATTCACTGCTTCACTATGACCACCCATTACAGGAATACGTACTGTAGTTGCAGTAACACGAATTGAATCATCCCGCATTATCTTTTTTGTTTCATTCACCATTTTCATTTCTTCTTTTGTATAGCCATTATCAAGGAATACATCGATCTGGGGAATTGCATTCATATCAATTGGATATTTATAGGCCATTTCATATTCTCCATTCAAACCTTTCACCGCTTTATCTCTTTCTCCCATCATTTGATCAACAGCTTTTTTGCCAGTACCGGTCACACTTTGATAAGTGCTTACAACAATGCGGATTGCTTTATATTTTTTATGCAAAGGATTTAAAGCGACAACCATCTGAATAGTGGAGCAATTTGGATTGGCAATTATCTTATCATTCTTTGTCAAAATATCAGCATTGATCTCCGGAACAATTAATGGTTTTGTGGGATCCATTCTCCATGCACTTGAATTATCAATTACGGTAATACCTGCTTCGGCAAATTTTGGCGCCCATTCCAACGAAGTGCTTCCTCCTGCGGAAAAAATTGCAACAGCTGGTTTGGCGGCAATTCCATCAGTCATGCTAACTACTTTATACTTCTTTCCTTTAAACTCTACTTCTTTACCCACACTTCTTTCTGATGCCACCGGAATCAACTCCGTTACCGGGAAATTTCTTTCTGCAAGAACTTGTAACATTTTGGTGCCGACTAATCCTGTGGCGCCGACTACTGCAACTTTCATTTTACTGCGCTTTTAATTTATTAGTTAAAAAATAAAAAAGCCCTCCGTTTTGGAAGGCCTGTCAAGCTTTTATATAGTTACATACATAACGCTGCAAACCTCCCTTAGGAATGTTTCTTTGTGCGTTTTGTATGTTTCTTATTTGTCATATCGAGTCGCAAAGATAAGCCTGCAAACTTTTCATCCCAAATATTAAATGAATTAATTATACTACTAACGTTTATTTGAGAGGGATTTATTAATTTGAAAAATGCTTTTGAGAAAATTATTCCTTCTCCTGTTTTTGTCTCCTTTATATATGCTGGCACAGAATCGATATGATGTTGTGATCGATGAAATAATGGCTGACCCCACACCGCAAGTAAGTTTACCCTCAAACGAATGGATCGAATTAAAAAATGTTTCTGCAAATCCCTTCAATCTTCAAAACTGGAGGATTGGTGATGCAACTGGCCAAAGCGGACCGATGCCAAATTTTGTTTTACAACCTGATAGTTTTGTGATCATTTGTACCGGCAGCGCAGTTGCTGCAATGCAAGCTTATGGAAGAGTGATCTCCGTTACCAGTTTTCCATCGCTTGATAATGATGGTGATCAGCTTTTCTTAAAAAGTAATATCGGCTTAACTATTCATGCTGTCAGCTATTCTTTATCATGGTATCAAAATGCAGTGAAGAGTGATGGAGGATGGACACTGGAAATGATCGATACAAAAAATCCATGTGCAGGAATTAGTAACTGGAAAGCCAGTAATGATGCAAAAGGAGGAAGCCCCGGAATAAAAAATTCTGTTGATGCCGTTAATAATGATCAATCAATGCCCTCAATAAAAAATGCGTATGCAATTGATAACCTGAACATCGTTATTGTATTTGATGAACCAATTGACAGTTTAAAGGGTGCTACTGTTTCTAATTATTCTATTGATGGAGGATTGAGTATTCAACTGGCTACCTCAATTTCTCCATTATTTGATAAGGTACAATTAAAATTGACAACCGTAATGCAGGCAAATACTATTTATAATATCACAGTAAATAATGTAACTGATTGTAAGAATAATTCTATTGGTTCAAAAAATAAAGCAAAGGTTGGTTTGCCTGTTGATGCTGCTGCGACTGAAATGGTGATAAACGAAATTTTATTTAATCCCAAAAGCGGCAGCGGTGATTATGTAGAGTTTTATAACCGAAGTAATAAAATTATTGACGCAAATAAACTTTATGTTGCGAACCGTAACAGCAGCGGTGCAATCAGTTCAACAAAATTAATATCAGCAATCCCTTATTATATTTTTCCCGGCGATTATATTGTAGTAACAGAAGATGCGATCAAACTTTCGCTGGATTACCTGGTACAAAACCCCGATGCGGTTTTTGTTGTTTCATCATTGCCATCTTTTCCTGATGATGAAGGTGATGTGATCCTTTTAAATTCCCAGGGTGCAGTTGTTGATGAAGTAAAATATAAAGATGATTGGCAATTTGCATTAATTGCTAACCCTGATGGCGTATCGTTAGAAAGAATTGATCCCGACGGATCATCACAAGATGCGGGTAATTGGCATTCGACTGCATCAACAGCCGGATATGGAACACCGACTTATAAAAATTCACAGTATAAATTATTACAAAGTATTAATGCCACAGTTGAAGTAACTCCAAAAGTTTTTTCTCCTGATAATGATGGTCGTGATGATATTACTACTATCCAATATAAAACCACTGAGCCCGGTTACGTTGCCAACATAACTATTTATGATGCTAATGGAAGACCTGTTCGCAATCTCGTAAAAAACGGCACCCTTGGTTTGCAAGGTTATTGGACATGGGATGGTTTAGATGATAAAAAACTAAAGCTGTCTATCGGCACTTATATCTTATTTACAGAGATCTTTAACCTTAATGGTAAAAAAGAAATCTTTAAAAATGTCGTGGTGCTTACACGTCAACTAAATTAACTAAAAGTCGAATAGAGTTGTTGTAGTACAAGAGTCTGATCCTTCCACTTCGGCAAACTCAGTGTCTGGGTAAACTGTGACTTTATAGTTGAATAGCGAACAGGATCTTGAACGGAGCGTCGCAACAAAAATTTAATAGATAATCAAATGCTGAGTACATAAAAATTTTATTCTGAAAAATAAAAACCTCAATCTCCAAGCTCAATATCAAACTTTGTCAACTCTTTGAATCGATGAATGCGGTTATCAATATCTTCTCTTTTTAATTCTTTCAATCTTGTAGTTCCAAATTTCTCCACACAAAAACTTGCCATTGCACTGCCGATAATAATTGCTGATTTCATATTTTCAAAGCTGGTATCCTTTGTCCTGGCAATATGACCAATGAAACCACCCGCAAATGTATCGCCGGCGCCGGTTGGATCAAATACTACTTCAAGCGGAAGGGCGGGTGCGAAGAAAACTTTATCCTCATTAAATAATAAAGCGCCATGCTCTCCTTTTTTTATGATGAGATATTTTGGTCCCATTTCCATAATTGCTTTCGCTGCACTTACCAGTGAATATTGTCCACTGAGTTGTCTTGCCTCTGCATCATTCACCAACAAGACGTCAATTTTTCTCAAAACTTTTTCAAGATCGGGCATCGCTGTATCCATCCAGAAATTCATAGTATCAAGCACTACCAACTTTGGTTTATTCTTTAATTGGTTTATCACGGACAACTGTACCGATGGAAGCAAATTTCCCAACATTAAAAATTCACAATCCTGGTAACTATCCGGCACTACAGGTCTGAAACTGCCAAGTACATTCAATTGTGTTTCTAATGTATCTCTTGTATTCATGTCAAGGTGATAGCGACCGCTCCAGAAAAAAGATTTTTCATTTTCTTTTATCTGTACACCTTCCATTATTACACCCCGGGCTTCGAGCATTTTTAATTCTTCTTTGGGGAAATCGCCACCGACAACAGATATCTGTTTTACCGGCCGGGTGAAATTGGAAGCACTCCATGCTATATAAGTAGCAGCGCCACCAACTATTTTTTCGCTTTTGCCAAAAGGAGTTTCTATTGCATCAAAGGCCATGGAGCCTACCACTATAAGAGACATTCGTTATTGATTTAAGATTTGGGATTGTAGATTTCAGATTGTTTTTGATATCTCACTGTATCCTTTTGCGGCAAACCTAAGGGATTTTGATTTGTTCTGCATATTATTGGTTTACATTTTAAAACTTACATTTGTTACAGAACTTAACTTTGACTTATTATGAAAGCAACAAGGAAAAAAGCTTCTAAAAAAGAATTCATTCTGAAAAAAGCGGCACAAATGTTCCGTGAAAAAGGATTTGCAGCTACTTCTATGCGTGATCTCGCTGAAACAGTTGGTATCGAAGCGGCCAGTCTGTACAATCATATTCGCTCCAAGAATGAAATGCTGGAAAGCATTTGCTTTGATGTTGCCAATCGTTTTACCATTTTTATGGATGAACTGGAATCCGGCAACCAGGGAACAATCAAAAAAATTGAAACACTTCTTCGCTTTCATATCAAACAAATGATCGAAACTTTTGAAGAAGTGATCGTTTGCGATCGTGAATGGAAACATCTTGATGAGCCTTATCTTTCCAACTTTCATAACCAGCGACGTAGCTATCGCAAACGCTTTGCGGCGATCATTGAAGAAGGCATTTCAAAAAATGAGATCAAAAAGATTGATGCTCCAACAGCCGTGCTTATCATGCTTCATTCCGTAAATGGTATTGAAAGCTGGCACCGCTCTACTGCCAAGATAAGTGCAAAAGAACTGGAGGACAATATGGTTTTAATAATGGTAGATGGATTGAGAAAATAGAATATGTCCATTCATTTTTATCCGCTCAGAATAAAAAAAATAAATAAGGAAACAGATCAGTGTGTTTCGGTTGAATTTGAAATACCGGAAACGTTAGCAGGTACATTTCAATTTAGGCAGGGCCAAAGTCTTACCATGCGAACAAGCCTTGCCGGCGAAGAAGTGAGAAGAACTTATTCGCTTTGCAGTTCTCCGCTTGACAAAAAATGGAAAGTAGCTATTAAGAAAGTCGATGGTGGCCTGTTCTCTTCTTTTGCAAATGAAAATCTAAAAGAAGGAGATGAGTTGGATGTGATGGAGCCTGTTGGAAAATTTTATACAGACCTTGATCCTTCCAATAAAAAAAATTATCTCGCATTTGCAGCTGGCAGCGGTATTACTCCCGTCATATCAATTATAAAAACAACTTTAAGAACAGAGCCGCAAAGTACATTCCTATTAGTGTATGGTAACCGGAGTCGTAGCTCCATTATTTTTTTTGAAGAACTGGAAGGGTTAAAAAATACATTTATTGACCGCTTTACTTTTATCAATATTCTTAGCCGTGAAAGAACGGAAACTCCTATCAATTTTGGCCGATTAGATATTGGCAAGCTTACTGAATTAGAAAAGCTGATAGATTATAAAAAAATGGACGAGATATTTATTTGCGGTCCTGAAGAAATGATCTTTTGTATAAAAAATTTTTTAGAACAAAAAGAAATCAGCGAAAAGAAAATTCATTTTGAATTATTTACTACGTCTGGTCAAAAGAAGTCAGGCGTCAAAAGTCAAAAGTCAAAAGTTGAATCTGGCCCACAAAGTAAAATCACAGTAAAAGTTGACGGCAGAAGTTTTGATTTTGATCTTTCTCTTACCAGCGAAACTACAATTCTTGATGCTGCCTTAAAGCAGGGAGCGGATCTTCCCTTTGCCTGCAAAGGTGGTATGTGCTGCACTTGCAAAGCAAAATTGATCGAAGGCGACGTAGAAATGGATGTGCATTGGGGGCTGGAGCATGAAGAAATTGAAAAGGGATTTATTCTTACTTGTCAAAGTCATCCTAAAACTGAAAAGGTGGTGGTTGACTTTGATATAAAATGACAATAATTATTAAAGACCGATTTGAGGACGTAATAAAAGTTGCAGTAACCAAAATCCTGGGTAGAAACATGAATAGGAAAAGCTAAAAGAGAAGAAGAAAAAATAAAAAATCGATGTGTGGAAAAAACTACACGGACTAGACTTCAATCAAAAAATTCATAAATAGTAAAATTCCTGACACTACCTTCTGAACATCGTACAGTTTTTGCTGTTATATAAAGTCATCAACTAACTAACCCGCGATGCAGGAATTAAATGCTCTTGATAATTTGCAGCTAATTGATTTATTAGCTAAGCAAACTTCTGATTATACAAAGATGCTCGCTGATGGAAATTTCAATGATGAGTATCAAAAATGCAAGCTGACAATAAAGGCTATCCAAACAGAAATTGATTTAAGAAAAAATAGTGAAAGTAACATCCAAGGAGAAACCAATATCACAACACCTCCCGATTTTTCATAAGCTTATATATTATGGTGAGGTCTGATTAGTAGCAAACAACCCCTGATGTAAAGTCGGGGGTTTTGCCCTACTACCTATTTAGTTACCATAAACATAAACTAACACCCGTTGGTTTTCGTTAGATTTGTAGTCTAAATTTTTCGGATGAATACACTTGATCTTGAAAAAATATTCCTGCAAAAAATAGATAACGAAGTGAAGATCGAGCCCAAAGATTGGATGCCAGATGCTTATCGTAAAACAAATATCCGGCAGGTAAGTCAACATGCCCATAGTGAAATAGTAGGTATGTTGCCGGAAGGAAACTGGATATCAAGAGCACCCTCATTAAAAAGGAAAGCAATCCTGATTGCAAAAGTGCAGGATGAAGCAGGGCATGGTTTGTATTTATATTCTGCCTGCGAAACGTTAGGAATTACAAGAGAAGAAACAATTAATGATCTGCATAGTGGTAAAGCAAAATATTCTTCCATTTTTAATTATCCAACAATAACATGGGCCGATATGGGTGCTATTGGTTGGTTAGTTGATGGCGCTGCCATCATGAACCAGGTGATGCTTACAAGAACTTCTTATGGACCTTATGCAAGAGCCATGGTTCGTATTTGTAAAGAAGAAAGTTTTCATCAGCGACAAGGGTTTGAAATTTTATTGGTATTAAGCAGAGGAACTGATGAACAAAAAGCCATGTGCCAGGATTCTATAAATAGGTGGTGGTGGCCGTCACTCATGATGTTTGGCCCGCATGACAGTGAAAGCACCAACAGCGAACAAAGCATGAAATGGAAGATCAAAAGAAAAACCAATGATGAGCTTCGGCAAAATTTTGTTGACATGTGCGCAGAGCAGGTAAAAATATTAGGAATGAAATTACCCGACGATAATTTAAAATGGAATGAAGAGAGAGGTCATCATGATTTTGGCGAGATCAATTGGAATGAATTCTGGAATGTGGTAAAAGGAAATGGTCCATGCAATAAACAAAGATTGGATGCCAGGAGAAAAGCATGGGAAGAAGGTGAATGGGTGAGGGAGGCGGCTGCGGCTTATTCTGAAAAAAGAAAAAATAGAAAAGCCGCATAATTATTAATTATTGATTATTATGCCCACCTATAATCATTTTTATGATTTACCAGTATATAAAACATGCAGAGCATTTAGAAAACAGATTTCATCAATCGCCAAGAAATATTTTCCGAAATCAGAAGAATATTATTTGAAAGCACAAGTACTTGATTCAAGTAGATCAATTACCGCTAATATCGCAGAAGGTTTTGGACGCTTTCACCATCAGGAGAATATCCAATTTTGCAGAAA
>Ga0105249_10002274_pt1 | contig 16670 bp, 15 predicted proteins | sample KBSS44metaG_FD_81522 | JGI IMG/M metagenome (GOLD analysis project Ga0105249, IMG submission 81522) | Switchgrass rhizosphere microbial communities from Kellogg Biological Station, Michigan, USA - KBS S4-4 metaG | ecosystem: Host-associated > Plants > Roots > Rhizosphere > Soil | place...
ACGCGGCCTTTTGGTTAAGACTTCGTCGACACGAGGAAGTGCGACACTGGCAGACCGCTCGGTCCTCTTCGAAGGAGTTTAAGTAGTCAACTGTTATCTCTTCCCCAGGCACGATCTCCTGCAGTGCGAAGATGATCATGAATCCGTCAATAATGACGACATCTGCGTTAGGCTCGCAGGAGTGGTTAATGTACTGCGTATCATTCCCACCGACGCTTCCGTCGACATAAAGGTCCGCATCCAATTCACTGATACGCTTCACGCCGGGTCGTCTCATTCTCCGCATCGCCTCCGTGCGAGTAATCCTTTCACCGGCGTATTCTGCTATGGCACAGTTTTTCGGAATGTGAACAGTCGCGAAACAACCGAAGCCCTGAAGTCGAGACTTCTTGACTGATAATCCGATCATCAACTTCTCCCCACCCCCTCGAACCTTCCCTTCCCTCATGAGTTTTGCCGGCATTAATGATCGAGCAGGTTTTAACGAACGCGCTGAGACGCCGACCGGCGTGCGGCTTTAGTTGGCGCGACCGCGTGAATCTCTTCAAGCATGCTGCGCACGCCAACGAGGTGGTGATTGAAGATTTCTTTGGCCGCATCAAGCAACTTAAATATGCTTTTGTCGCTCACTGAGTAATAGACGTTCGCGCCTTCTTTACGAGTGATGACGATATTTCTGTTGCGCAATACGGCAAGTTGTTGCGAGGCGTTAGCCTGCTCGACCTCAAAACGTTGGCTGATCTCGTTGACGGTCAACTCGCCGTCTCGCAAAGCATCAAGGATGGATATTCTCAAGGGGTGAGCCAGAGCTTTGAAAAAGTCTGCCTTGAATTCACTGAGTTGCTGTCTCATTCGACGCCCTGTTCTTCCCAATCGTATGACTCTATTAAACGTCTCGGATATGCATATCTGCACATTCTTGCATATCTTAATGTTTCGATTGGCGATTAGTCAACAATGCTTGACCTGAGCAGTGCAAGACAGGCAGCCTCAAGCGGCGATCAACAAGTGTTATTCGAATGCGGTAAGTGGGGCTTTGGACTCTCGACGAGCGGCAAAGTGGAGGGTTCTAGTCAACGGCAAGTGGGGAGTGCTCAAAGCCGTTTCGCCGCCTGCTTTTCGTCATCCCCATTACGAAAGAATTTCTCGACAAATAGGCCAGTGATATCAGACACCTTGACCTTCGCGTCTATGATTTCTTCTGCACGGATATGCACACGCCAATTTCTCGCGGCTGTCAAGGTTATAAAGCTCTACTGGGGGCTGGTGGTAACTTGGTCGCCCCCCTCGTCTCGTTCCCGAGGGCTGATTCAACATTGTATTTAAGCTTGCCATTCGCCAAAAGTTCGACAGTTAGCCGATAAACAAACACAGCACCATGGGTAGGTCGAAAGTTATAAGATGTAATTTCTCCTTGAAGTCTTCCACTTACCAAATTCATGTTTACGCCGGTGTCACTCCATGAAATACGCCAGTTCGTTTCGACCCCTTCAGTAAGCACCATTTGTCCACTGGCCGCCTCAATTATTCTAAGATAACCGCCCCCGGGCTCTAGCCACCACACCCCGACAAAGTTGCTCGGTGATGGCGACCGGGCTGCCTCAGCCGCCGTACGGGCCTTCTCAGCGAGTACATTAGTCCCTGGGAATGGGTCCACCACGAACGCTCCAGTCTTGGTGATATATGCTTCCTTACCGAGGACTGTGACGAACGCCAAGTCGTTCTGAAAACCTCCCGCAGTATCGAACTGCGGGCTGATCACCATTCTGCCCGTTGGGTCGATGAATCCCCACCCCTCATCGGTTTTCACCGCTGCCAGCCCTTCGCTAAAAGGCCTAACGGGAGACGACCAGCCGTTATTGGCGTCGGCGCGTTCCACAAACTTCGCCTCTACCACCACCTGCCCTTTTGTGTTTATGAACCCGTGATAAGTGCAATCCTGGCAACCTGTGATGCTGCCTTTGCCGCTCTCAAAGATCGCATAACCCTCTGAAACACCAAAGATGAAATCGTACTGCGGGTTGACGACAAACGTGCCGTTGTGGTCAATCAGGCCCGAACGCCCTCCGACTTTCACTGTAGCTAAGCCGTCCTTGAAACCAAAGGCTTTCTCATACTGCGGTTCGATAGCCCACTTTCCCTTGGTATCGAGATACCCCCACTTCCCGCCAGTCGCAGCGGGCGCGAGTCCATCCACAAATCCGCTCCACCCCAGTTCGTCAGCCGTGTCGGCGATCACTATCTTCCCAGAGCGGTCCATAACGCCGACGCGGTCGTTCACGGTCCTTACCAGCGTAACGTCGTCGGATTGCCTGCTATCATCAGAGTAGTCTGGTTGCACAAAGAGAAACCCTGGAGTGCCGACATACTTTCCATCCTTATCAATGAAGCCGTATCTATTGGTTCCTGTGTGCCCGACCTTCGTGTCCAACTGGGTCCACATCGGGCCGCAGCAAATCTTAACGGCCGCCCGTCCGTTGTGGAATGATCTGACTTCATCGAACTGGGGCGTAATCGACACAAGACCCTTTGTGTTGATGTAACCGAACTTCGTCCCGACCTGCACGGCTGCAAGTCCTTCGGAGAAGGGGAAAACTGCGTCGAACTGCGGCGTGATCACCACTTCTCCCTTTGTGTTGATGAAGCCGTACTTGGTGCCAATCCGCACCGCCGCCAGTCCTTCAGAAAAACCGTGCGTCCCGTCGAATTGCGGCGTGATCACAGTCTTTCCAGAGCGATCCATGAAGCCGTACTTACCGTTGACATTGATCGGGTAAAGACCGCTGTTATCCGTCTTGTGCCCGTTCGGTGATCGGTGCAGCCACCAGTATCCTGCCGCTACGACGACAACAACGACCACCACAATGGTCATGCTTACGTGGGACCTGGGGCGCGCGGACGCTTTCCCGTTTTCCGTCTGGGTCAGGGTCGCGCTTGACGACACGTCCGCGTTAGAGACGACGCTACCAGCCCCACCGCCCAGAATCGTCCCACAACTTTGGCAGAACTTGGCATCTGGGTTGTTCTCGAGTCCGCATGTGCACCGCATTAGTCGGCACCTCTCCGTCTCGGATGACAAAAGAGCCGCATGAAATCACACGTCTTTTTGAATAATCGACTTCGCACCCTTCACCGAGCCCCTGCAGAAGGACTGACTTGATCAAACGTGAAATTGTGAAGCGAATAGGACTTCTTCGTTCCTGACTTCGCAATGCCGACGACGATCTCGCTCGCAATCTGGAAGATTTTCGGCGGCGCCCCGGAGGTTGTCGGGTTCGTCTCCTGAACGAAAGTCATGGTGACGGTCAGGTTCTGCCCAGGTAGCATCTCAGTTGTTGGTCCAAAGATAAAACGCTGGTTCTGATCCTCATCTGAGTTAAGGTCATCGCGTTTGGCAAGCACGGTCACAATCTCGGCGGGATCGTAAAGAAATCCAGATTGTTGTTGGCCCACACCAACGATGCTCATCCCAGCCACGTCTGAGTTACGAGGACGCCATAGGCCGCCGTTTTCGTCGACCAAAGTTGAGCGCAGAGAACGACCTATTACTGATGAGTTAGCGATCGCGTTCATTGCCACGACGATCGGTTTCTGCGTTTCGAGGTTTATGAACTCGAACGAGCACCTGATGCCGTTCAGCGCGCTATAATTACCAGCTACCGTCACCCGCATTATCGACTTGAGCACAACCCGAAGAGACCCAATATCCTTCGACGCGATAGCTTTGCCCTGATAACCCGTGGCACTGCTGCTGGTGTTGGTTGGCCCGGTATTGCCTGCGCCCATCAGCGCTAACACGGAGTCGTCCTTAGCGATCTCTGTGACGGCGACAGCGAATACCTCTCCCGTGCCGGTACTAATGAGCCGTGCGTTGACGCGGAGGCTCTTCCCAAGATCGGTGACCGTGCCCGAAGCAATCGCATCCACACCGAGCACTTTACCCAACCGCTGGGCTGCCGTTTGCTCGATCACTCCAGTGAGGCTGAGTTTCTGTTCGGCAATGACCTTGTTCAGCAACTGGCGCTCGATTACCTTGAACTTCTTCGTCTGGTACAGACGCGTAATCAATTCCTCGGAAATGAAACGCCCGAAGTCGGTCACATTACCTCTGAGGTCAGCAAATTCGACGACGGCAATGGTTTGCTTCTGATTCTCCGTCAGGCCGTCCGAGATCTGCTTGCTGAGTTCACCGATGCGCTGGTCGAAAGTCACCTGTGCGTGGACGTGGCCTGCTACTTGTCCCATGCAGACGAGCAAAGCAATCGAGAGTGCGAATTGTTTCATCGTTACCGTCTTGACCCTTTCGTACCAACAACTGGGCGAGGAGAAAGCTGCTAGTGCTTCTCGGATGCTGTCACTATTCTGACACATTCACAATTCAGTTTCCCTATCGGCATGGTTGCGAACCTTAATAGGCGTTCGCCGCACCTGTCTCATGAAGGACACTGAGACTTACTCAGCCGCATTCTTTAAAGCATTTCTACGAGCCTGATCCTGGCTGTTTCCGAACCCCCGAACACGCGAGATATTTTCTACGAGGCCAGGCTTAGAACAGCGGTGCCTGTGGCAAACGAGTCAGGGAGAAGGATTCCAGACGTACTTACCTGTCTTATCGATGTACTTGGGGCCACTGCGCACTAAAGCTAACCCATATGAGAAAGGAAACGCGTCGTCAAACTGAGAGTTTATTACGAACTGACCACTTCTATCTATGGAACCCCACTTGCCTGATATCTGAACTGCCGCGAGTCCCTCCGAATAAAACATCCGACTGAAGTCAGCGCCGCAAAAGAGAAGTTTGCCAATACCTGGCCCTCCACTTACGATGTTGTCGAACTGCGGGTTTATTATGAAACTTCCGGTTCTGTTTATTATGCAATTCGTCTTTGCAACGACGATATGTGTTCCTCTGTTATCTGGAAGGTACGACTCATCGATCGCGAGTTAGACTTTGTCACTTAATCTATAATGGCTCTCCTTGCCACAGGGTTCGTCCTTGGACGGAGATAGTTGGCGAATACTTGACTGGTACATTACGACCCGCTGTTCTTGGTAGGTAGTAAAAAAGTTTTGCACTTCGGCGTCATTTTGCTGAAGAACCGTTTAGCCCCGAATCAACGTTTTGCTAGTCCTTTTATCCTCCAGGTGTCTGGTTGGAAATGAGGATTGTCTGCATCAACATCGATGGGATATCAATTCTCTAAACAGTCGCAGTAAACTAAGGCTTTAGAGAGTTGATCATCTCTTCCAGACATACTTCCCGGTTTTATCAATCCAGCCGAGTTCAGCATCTGGTCCGCGGCCTTTAGCCACCAGAGCCAAACCGTCTATAAATGGAAGCGCAAGATCAAACTGAGGATTGATTACAAAATGACCCGATCGATCGATGTAACCGCATTTGTCGCCGACTTTTACAGAAGCCAATCCCTCAGAGAAAGTTACACGACCGATGTCTCTGGCGAGAATGTCAGCGACAATTCTGCCATCCACGCCATCCAAAGAGTTTCCATTGAACTGGGGATTAATAACAAGCTTACCTGATGTATCAATCCCGCCCCATCTGTCACCAACGCGCACGCCGGCAATTCCCTCATCGCTGAAAGGAGTGGCGGTATCAAATTGAGGATTGATCTTGTATTGTCCACTCTTATCGATGTAACCATACTTGCCCCCAGATCTAACCAGGGCGAGGCCTGAGGTAAAAGGAAACGCTCTGTCGAACTGTGGATTGATTACAAGTTTTCCAGTTCGATCGACAAACGCCCATTTGTCTTCAACCTGAACTGCCGCTAGGCTGTCGTAAAAAGGTAAACACGACTTGAATTGAGGATTGATGACGAAGGAACCAGCTTTATCTATGAACCCGCAATTCTCTTCTGTACTGACGGCAGCCAATCCCTCCGAAAAAACTGCGGTTCCAAGTTCGCGCCGGTATGGTTCAAATTGAGGTGTTATAACCAGCTTCCCAGTTTTGTCGACAAAGCCAAGCTTTGGTCCTATGACTACGGCAGCCAGCCCCTCAGAAAACGGACGAGCCTCGTCAAACTGAGGATTGATCACGAAGTTTCCTGACTTGTCGATGTATCCAAATTTCTTCCCATCGGGGGACGCTGCCGCGAGGTCTTCGAAAAAGAATGAGGCATCCCGGAATTGAGGGTTGATGACGATAGTTCCAGATTTATCTATGTAACCCCACTGGTCCGGGTGCATGACAATCGGAAACAGCCCTCCTGTAACGGAAGACCTCTTACTCGAACAAGCCACCACGAGCAACAGAGATAGCAAGGTAAGCAGGACGATACGGAATCGGTTCATATGGCCTTCAGCACTGTTGGTTATTTGTTAACGTAATAGACCTTCAATTCTTTCTCGCCGGTGATCAGCCAGGAACCGCCTAGTTTTGTTAGTGCGAGTAGATCCTGAACTGAGCCATTGAAGAACGCGTTGTTGTCTCCGCGAAAATCGAAGGTCTTGTCGAGTGTGACTGTAGCGCGTTGACCGGTTGAATCGAGTTGAATGTTTATGTTCGACAGTTGGACGCTTATGTAATTGAACTTAGCAAAGGCTCGCGTTCGATCTTCGCGCACCTTAGAAGATGGGACCATTGTTCGGTTGTAATAGAAATCGAGGGTGTCGGCATAATATTGCAAATGTCCATCGAGATCCCGGTTTCTCGAAGCCTGTGCCCACCCCTCGAGAGAGTTTCTGATCTCGACGTCAGCCGAAGATACACTCTGATCCGCGACTGGAGCTGAAGTCAGCGTGACGTCGAGTTTTTGATCCGCCGTTAACTGCACACTCTGTTTCCACTCTCTGTAACCATCCCGCCGCACAATCAAAGTGTGCTCTCCAGGCGCGAGCGGCGTCGTTTCCAACAGACCAGATTCATTTGTGCTGCCCATCGAAACGTTATCAACAAGCACCTCACTTCCTCCAGGCGAGGACACAACGGTCAATTTGTATTTTGTGGCGTTGAGTTTGATGTTGAGGTTCTTACTGAAATCGGTGAACGCAATGTTAAAGGTCTGTCTCCACTCGTCGTATCCCTGGCGCGTTACGATGAGAGTGTGCTCGCCAACACGAAGTCGTGAAGTTGTTAACGTGCCGTACGCGTTTGTGTCCCCGACCTGTTGACCATCGATTACGATCTTTGATTCGGAAGGATCAGTTCTAACAACTACTTTTATTCCTAAAGCATACCAGCCCGCGGCAGCGGCGCCCGTCGCAAATAGCATCAACAAGATCAGAACAGCAGCAATAACAAAAAACCTCTTGATTCTGCGTTTGGACCCGGACGCGTCTGCAGGCTCAGAGTCGAAACCACTCTCCTCAGATCTCTCGCTGGACAATATGCGCGAGACGCCGAATGAATGCCCGCATTGTTTGCAAAATTTCCAACCAAGCTGCACTGGCGCAGCACACGCCGGACAAGTCTGTGCTCCCCCGGAGTGAGGTTCCATTACATTCAATGCGCCGCCGCATGATTTGCAAAACTGGTTAACATCCGTGTGCTCGAGTTTGCAGTTGTAACAATATTTCATAGCGACACCTCGCGACGATTCATTCACCCTCATTGACGCGTTCGATCTCGATTGGCCCATAAACAAACTGACCCGATTGATCGATGTAGCCGGACATTTCCTTTGCGTCTTTGCCTCTCGTCAAGACGAAAGCAAGACCATCGATAAAACGCCCTGCACTTTCGAACTGTGGATTGATTACGTACTTTCCGCTTTTATCGATAAAGCCGAATCTTGCGCTGGTAGAAGCAGCGGCCCGTCCATCTGAAAAGCTTGACGCGGTATCAAACTGAGGATTGATGACGAAATTCCCGGTACTGTCGATATATCCGAACCTCCCATCGCTCCTTACGCATGCCAAATCTTCCTGAAAGGAGCAGGCGACTTCGTATTGAGGATTGATGACATACTTGCCATTTCGATCGATAAATCCCCACTTCTCACCCGTCTGGGCAGCTACAGGCCAACTTATGAGTCCTTCCCTCAGGTTATAAAACCAGACGCCTACGTTATTGAATTGGAAGGGAATGATTACTTTTCCAGTCTTGTCGATGAAGCCGTATTTACCTGCGCTCTTTACTCCAGCTAGACCATCAAAGAAGGGGCGGGCGTCCTCATACTGCGGGCTGATCACATACTTTCCAGTCTTATCAATGTAACCCCATTTGTCCCCAACCATCACGGCACACAGATCATCGACAAATCCCTGCGCGCTATCGAACTGCGGATTGATTACGAGGGTTCCCTTCTGGTCGACGAAACCTGTCTTCCTGCCGATCCACACAAGCGCCATTCCTTCGGAGAAAATGTCCGCACCGTCGAATTGCGGATTGATAACAAGTTCACCTTTCGGATTGACAAAACCATACTTCCCACCAATGCTCACGGCCGCGAGCCCTTCGGAAAACTCGTGACCGACGTCGAATTGTGGCACGATAACTACCTGGCCCTTTTTATCGATGTAACCCGTCTTGTCTTTCTGTTGAATCTGAAATAGTCCACTACGTTTCGAACCACGCGAACAGGCGAAGCCGTTCAGCAAGATCGTTATCAGACATAGAACGACAATTGGTTTAGCACTCATTTTTAACTCCAATGATCCACACCTATCGCTTTATTCGAATTAGCCACCGAAAGGAAATAGTCTTCCTGGAGACGGCAAGAACGATGGAAGCACGGCGCCGAAAATGATCTTCGTGAGCCAGAAACTCACAATGATCATTACTGGAACGGCGAAAGCCGCGCGGGATTCCGAAACCAGGGAAATCCTGGTGATGCCGGTGTAAAGCATCAGGATTCCGTAACACAAAGCGAAGACGAAAAGCAGTACGGCGATTTCCAGATTCGCTATACCGAGCAGACTAGTCAATAAAATCAAAAAGCCAAACGGAAGCAGCGCCGCTCCGGCGATGAAACAGTCGCCGTGATAGTTCCCCTTGCCGCCAAAAACCTTGCGGGTCGCGGCGGCTGCAGCCAACAGGCTCAGAAAGGGCACGGCGCCGAAAACCATGAATTTAATAGAGTCGCCGATGTCAGGTTTTGAAAATGCAGGCAGGGCGATGTAAATGCCGATGAACATACAGAAGATGGAGACGACTCCGAAGACACTACCAACTCCCATAGCCCGAGCTGGTCCTAAATTGGCGAATGCTGCCGGCAACCCTCCTACTGGATTCGTCGCGAAGGTCTTGAACGCTGCCGTCGCGTCTCTTGAAGCAGCCTTGACCTTTGCGGACATCTGCGGCGCGCCACCGATCTGATTTTCTACGGTTCCGAAAAGCGCCCCGCTCGTCGCGGATGCAGCCTGAGGCTGCACCACAAATCCCTGACCCGTGCATGAACGACACTGGCCCGAAGCATCGAGCTGGCCACCACACTCTGTACAAAACATATCTTTTCTCCTCCGATGTGAGAGATCACCGATCATCACCTGATATCGACGTCACCAACCCATCCGTTGAATTGCCAGTGAACTTCCTTCAATACCCAACGACCGTCGTTGTAGTGCTTCAACATTGCGAATCCAGGCCCCGAGTAGGTTTTTGTGTACACCTGCTGAGTGCCATAGCGGTACATCTTGTCGTAAAAATTCGGATCGTTGACCTGTGGTTTCTCCGGTGCTTGCCGATTGCTCGAAAGTGGTGTTCCGGCCATGTCGGATTTGTACTGGAAGTTTCTGAAACGAAGATCTGCCCGTGCGGAATTCTCTTGTGGCAGTTCCTGAATGCCCTCAACACTGATCGCTCCGGCCACACGTAGATTTGATGTTAATTGGGTGACTGCTCGCTCCACATTGGCATTGGTCAACTGATTAGTAGCTTCCGCTATGCTGCTGACTATCGAGCTGGCACTCGGCGGGGAAGTTGTGCCGGGAGAACTTACGATCACTCGGTTTGATGAATTACGAGAGAGCAGGACATATACAAGACCGATGCCGAAACATACGGCCAGTACAATGATTATTACTTTTCGACGGTCAGATTCGACGTTAGTCACTGCAGTTGGTTGACCGCATTGCGGACAGAATTTTGACGCACTGTCCAAAGGACTGCCACAGCCGAAGCATTTTTGAGAAGAAAGTTGGTCCATATGAGAAAGCTGGGAAAATATTGGCATCGTCCGAATGAGGCTGATGCGCCTACTCGAGCTTCCAGTCGCCCTTTTCCTTGAGTAGTTTCTGAGTGAAGCTCTCGTTGGTTTCGTCCTTATACTTAATGGTGCCAGCTACGTCGGCGATTTCTCCGGTTATTTCTTCACTCGTGACTTCGATCGAAGCGATGCCTCTGCGTTGTTTAATTTTTCTGGTTACATCACTTAGTACGCCACGTAATTTCTGTTCGCCTAAAGCGCTTTTACTCTGGCTCGAGACCATCTCCATCGCTTCGTCAATCCTTCCAGCGTCCAGCGCATAGTAGAAGTTCTTCGTGGCTTTAGCTGGACCACCAAAAAGACCACAAGCGACAAACGCCGGAGCGGCGGCGAGCAGCAAGAGAATCTTGAACTTGGATTGCTTCATACTTTTCGTTCCTTCTTTCCTGGATTCCAGTCCCAAACAGGCTTGAGCTGTTGACTGCGCAAGAGGACACTTGGCCAAAGAATCGGGGTCTTTACAAGCGACGTTGTTGGTTGCTCTAAAGGCTCATCAACCAAATCGAGGCCGGCCTTTTGGTAAGCGCGCCAGACGAGCTCGGTACAGTACAAAGCGCGATCAGATGTGAGATCGAAATCATTATCAAATGGCACTTGTCGTTCAGCATAGTTCCTGGCCGCTTCGACCGCATGCGCGACTAGCGAGGGATTCTCCTCGATAATGCGATAGGCAATTGCGGCTGTCGCACGGTCCGACCGCAAGTAGTCGTGAATAGATTCGACCTTCGTTATGTTAGGTCCACCCTCCCCGGTGACTACGTGGATCACGAAGGTTTCATCGCGCTGGCGCAAAACAATTCCCGCATGTGAGAAATTAGAGCGGTCCATGGTCATAACCACTCCGCTTTCGATACTTGGACCATGCCGAAAGATGATGTCTCCTGATCGCAAGCTTTCAGTAAGGATTTGAGGTTCGGCTGTCGAAGCAACTGTCGTTTCGTTCTTCACAACATACATCAGCCCTACCAACAGGATGAGTGATGCGATAAACATTAGGTCCCTCATTGTTGACATAGCTGATGCTGCCGTCGTGCTAACGAGGCAGCTTGATCCCGAAGTCAAAAATTTTCGCGCCCCCGCTTGGACCGATTCCGGCTCCGTTATAAAAACCGTATTCGCCGTCAGTCAGATCCGCTTGCGGCGTAACTTTGAAAACTCCAGGACCTAACTTTTCTACCGTAAAACCGCGAGCGGCTTTATCCATTGTTCCGGTCTGCATTCCGAACGCACTTACTTGGGAGACAATGACTTCGCGAGAGTTAATCTTGCCGTCGAACTTCACCAGCACGAATTCATTCGGATTTGTTGCGTAATACGTGTTCGTACTTAGTCCGGTGTTTTTCACTTCAAAATAGAAATAGAAAACGGGTCTCGGCACGTTTATTTGCAGCGACGCGTTACTACCCGCGAGAGCGGCTTTGAACTTGATCTTGGTTAGGCCACCAGTCAAAGCAGACGTAAAGACACCTCCCGTTTTGGACTGCTTTGAGACGGAAGGTTCGAGTTGAATCATCTTTCGTTGTCCGTCGACCTCCTGGTAGAGATAGATTCCAGCCTCGTGTGCTGCGGTAGGATCGTTGGGATCAGCTTTGGAAGCGTCACCCGCACCGGTACTCGAGGTTGACTCTGACGCGCGAGTAGTTGCCGTGACCATCGCATTGATGATCTCCACAGGAACTTGGGCTTTTTGAAGCCGAATCAATTCATCGGTATTCGTATCGAAATTTGTCTTTGAGGAGTGGATCTTGTTAATGATAATCGTGTGCGGCAAACCGGCCTTAACCATCGTGATCACTTTATCGTTCGTTAGTACTTCACCGGTTCCATTGGTTCGTTCCTGAGCCGCGGTCACCGTCAACATCAATAGCAAGATCAGTCCTGCATGGATGGACGACGACAGGGGGGCTGTTTTCATGAGCTTCTCCTCGTTATGGCGCTTCACGTTCCGCGTCAGTGCGTCGCGGCCAATTGATTAGCTATCGAATGCAGGACTGGGTGCAGTCTTCCATTGGTAGTTCTTCGGCAAGACGGCTTTTTCAGCTCGACAGTGATTGCACTACAGCTACTATGGGATTAAGAAAAAAACATTACCGACCCGGCAGGAAAAAATCGTGAGCTAACTCCCGTTGCGGCGGTTAGCCACTCACCGTGAAGTTATATTCTTCAACGGAACTGACGCTGCCGTCAGCGGCGATAGCGCTCAAGATAATTTGGTAGGTTCCTCGGGAAAGAAGTGAGGTCGGAACTCTAAGTCGAATAACTCGGGGATGCTCATCTGATACCTGGATTTCCGGAAAGTTGAACGGCTTGGAACCAGCCCCTTTTTGAAGAACAGCGCGATATCTTGTGTGCCGCTCGCTTTCGTCCTGGAGAAGATGGAGCTCCAGCACCCGGATTTCTGATCGCAGCATAAACTGCGGCTGAGGTTCGACCTTCCTTAGCGTGATGGGAGTCACAGACAGGCTAGCCATTTCCGGCAAAGCCTCACGCAACCTGGATGGATCATTGAGACTAGCGAGTTCTCGCTCCATAGTCAGGTGTTGGGTATCAGGCTGGCTCCTTCTGCTCTGAAGCCAGACGGCGAGTAACAGCGCAACTATCAATATGGCAGCAATGCGCCAGAGAGGTTTCGCCTCTAATCTGAACCATCGTCTACGTATTATGTTCGGCGTCGCATCGATCGGTGCGGTCACCGGTTGAGCTTCGGCATATTCTTTAATTGACTTTGCAATCCTGAGTTTTCGTCGTTCACCATAAGATGCTCCGTACTGCAACAGAAAGCTCTCACGATGGTCCGCCGTCAAACGCTCTTCTAAATAGTCGTCAATCAGCGACTGCTCCGCAGCCAACAACTGTTCTCTAAGCTGAGGATCGATTAGGGAACGACTTTCAATTCTCTCTCGCTCAGCATCATCTACTTTCCCTAAGAGAAATTGTCGCAACGACTCTTCACTTCGCGATGGTCCATTCATCGGACTACCCTCCAGACGCAACCATCCTATGCGTTATGAAAATCCGTTCATTTCGTTTCATTTCTTAATTTCCTTACGATCGAGACATCGCTCAATACATTCTTCAAGCGTGACCCGAATCCGATAAACGCGTACTCGAAGCGTTTCAATGGAGAGCCCGAGCTGGCGGGCAATTCTCACTCGGTGAGAAATCTTGCCCTGCTCGTCCATTGCATAATATTCAAGTATCAGCCGCCGCTGTTCGCTGTTTAGCTCGTTCAAACATAACTGAAGGCAATGCTCCCGTGCCTGTACCGACTCCTCTTCCTCATCGACCTCCACTTGAGCACGGGCGCGCAGTATGACGCCCGCGTCATCAAAGGAAGCGTAAGTCTTGACCTGCTTCGCCGTTTCCTTAACAAGGTTGCGGGCAACTCCATAGAAAAAAAGCCGCGGATCACCATTGTATGTTTGTCTAAGGTTATGCACTTTTCGCGCAACTCGATCGAACACCTCATCAGTTAGCCCTTCAGGATCCGAACAACGATTCCAAAGAAAAATCCTGGCAACGTCGTGCCGTAACTGCACATACATAGTCGCGGCCAGTTCCCGATCCGGATTAAGCCAAGCGAGAATTTCGTCGAAGCCGTCAGGGTTTGTAACTGAATCACGGACCATTTTCGCGTCGCAGTCAGGTGAGCACTTTGTTACGACCTATGGCTTTGAAGTCGAAAACGATGACGTATTTAGCCGCCGCCGTCTCAGGTACGCCATGAGACCAGCGAGAATCAGGAACACCGGAGTGACGAGCATTAGAACCAGGTTAGGAGCTGAGTTTTTGTTCACGACGATTCGATTGTCATACTCACCTTGAAACACGAAACCTGCCCAAAAGTAAGGCGTGCGCCAACGCGGCTCCTTCATCAGCTTCAGCTTGGCCGCTCGAAGCGCTGCCGCCGGCGGCATCCCGTTCTGCAACATGGATTGATAGAAATTCGACATCAGGATCGCTGTCGACCGATCGTCAACCTTCCAGAGACTGGCAACGATGCTTTTAGAGCCGGCAGACAGAAAACTGTGAGTAAAACCAAACAACCCCTCCCCATTGAGATCCTTTCCCAATGCAGTGTCACACGCGCTTAGAACAGTGAGTTCCGCTGAAAGGTCCAAACTATAGATATCGGGTAGCAGCATGAGGCCGTTTCTCCTAGTTCCATTTGAATCCACCATGGTGAGAACCAGTCCGGACAACTCGGGGTGATCGCTGTTCAGGAAACTGTGAGTGGCAAAGTGTACGATCTGAAACTGCCCAATCTGTGAACTCATTGCCATTTCACGGCTCGCATCAAAGCCTTCCGCGACGAAAGCCATCCCTCGTGGGGTTGTTGCCAGAATTGCGTCTGCCTCATTTGATGTATTTCTCAACCGAACCGGTCCACTGCTGTCGGCAAGGCCGTTAAGCGCAGGCAGCTCGGATTCGGATAAATGTGCTTCTAGATCGCCATTAGGTTTAGTTTCAGACAAAACCGAATGATTGCTGACCCTCTCGTCGTCCTTGCTAAAGACCGGATCGGCAAAGACAGCAACGATGCTGTTTGCGGACGTTCCACGCCGGGCCGTGTTACGAATTGCAATTAAGGTCGCGATGGAAGGCAATCGGACGATTTCATGAGTTGCTATTAAATAGGGAAATTCCTCCGAGCGCAGGCCAACCCGCTCCGCCATCTCTTTGGGAAGGGGTAAGGCTTCAAACGAAATATATTGCAAGAGGCCTTCGGTAACTATAATCAACCTTTTGCTCTTAATGAGTTGTTCAGTGACCTGTCCGAGGAGCATTTGGCTTAACCTCGTGGACTCATCAAAATAACGATTGTCAGCCGCCTCTATTTTGCCTGTGTAGTCGTCACCTTCCAGCTTCTCTAAGTCTTGGCGCGCGGTCAGCAGCTTGTAGACCTCAATCGCTTCGTCGCGGAGTATTTCGCCCGCAGGTAGCTCGTATCCTCTGAAGGAGTCCTGAGTAACGACCCACAGATAGCTCCGGGACTCTCCAAGTGCAAATTCAAGCAAAACTGTATTCTGGTCGTGCAGCTCCTTTTGAACTTGCTCCAAATGTAGAGTTGCTGGGTCGATAAGAGCAAAGCGATGTTTGACGTGCTCAGTTAAACTCGACTGAAGCTCGAGATACTCAGACCTTAACCGATCTATCTCAGCATTCACTTCGGCCATCTCTCGATAGTCACGCCCGCGTATTGAAAGTTCCATGAGGTATTGTGCTTCTGCTCGTAACAGTCCCTGTAGCTCGCGTTCACGATTGAGCAAGTTTGGCGACACGGTACTACTCACGTCGGCATGAGTCTCAGCCAGAAGATCGAGAAGCGAACGTGCCCGGGCATTCTCGCTGGTCAGAAAAGCAGCAACCCCAAAACCCTTGCCGGGCTGTACACGATCAAGCTGCATCAGAATATCCATGCGCAAATCATAGTGTTTACGGATGCCGGAAAAGTAAGATGCTCGGAAATCTGGACCACCAACATTCCGGCGTACATCCTCAACGATCTTGAGCGCCCGATCGATGTGTGCCAACGCTATCTCAAGAGATCCAACATCTCTATAGACGCGGGCAAGGTTGTAGAGCGTCGAAACGATTAGCTCCGTGTCGCTCGCCTTCTCACTTAAAGGAAGGGCTCGAGTGTAAGCATCAATTGCTCCGTGGCGTTGGCCAAGTAACAGAAAAGAATCGCCACTGCTGTTGAGGGCACTGGCCAGTCCATATATATCCCCTACTCTTTGGTAAAATCTTTGGAGTTTTTGATACTGCTGCTGAGTTCGCTTAATGTGTCCCTGCGCGGCATAAATCCCGGCGACCTCTTCGAGTGCCATCGCTTCAGTCCGTGTTTTCCCCGCTGAGCGACTCATGCCGAGGCAGCGTTCGAAGTGCAAAAGCGCTTGGTCCAAATTGGCGCCAAGGCGATAAACAGCCGCCACTTTGCACATCGTCACGGAGGCTAAATCTAAAGCGCCTACCTTTTGGAAGAGGTCCAAAGCTTTCTGATAATTGTCGAGCGCAATCGAATACTCGCGCAGATTCTCATATGACTGTCCCAACGCGTTGAGCGCTACTGCTTCACCATTACGGTCGCCGATTGTTTGAAAAATCTCGAGCGCCTCACGATGGAGATCGATGGCTGCATCCTCATTTCTTTTCACAGAGCTGGCTAATCCTAAGGCAGTAAGTGCACGTGCTTCACCGGCTCTGTTTGTAACCTCCCGGAATAGTTTCAATGCCTTATCGATCTCGAAGATCGCCTTTTGTGTTTCGCCCAGGCTTCCGGCGGCGTAACCCGCAAACAAGTGCATCCTGGCCTGCCCATTTCGATCACCAATCTCGGCGAAAATTTTTCGCGCACGCTCGAACTGGGCCATCGACCTAACCAGGTTCCCTTTTGAGTAAGTGACCTCGCCCAGACTGCTTAGTCCTTCCGCCAAAGTATGTCGAAGCAACGGGCCCTCCCGACCCTCATCGGCCGACTCTAAAAACCTGAGCGCGTTA
>Ga0105249_10002275_pt1 | contig 16670 bp, 14 predicted proteins | sample KBSS44metaG_FD_81522 | JGI IMG/M metagenome (GOLD analysis project Ga0105249, IMG submission 81522) | Switchgrass rhizosphere microbial communities from Kellogg Biological Station, Michigan, USA - KBS S4-4 metaG | ecosystem: Host-associated > Plants > Roots > Rhizosphere > Soil | place...
CCCGGCTTCGAGATCGTCAACCTCGGCGGGGCGACGCCCGTCACGCTGACCGAGCTCGTCGCCGCGATCGAGAAGGCCACGGGCCGCACCGCGATCCTGGACCGCCAGCCTTCGCAGCCGGGCGACGTGCCCGTCACGTACGCAGCGGTCGAGAAGGCCCACCGTCTCCTGGGGTTTCGCGCGCGAGTTCCTCTCGCGGAGGGGTTGAGGCGCTCGGTCGACTGGTACCGGAGGGGCCGGAGCGGCGCCGGAAGGCAGCCGGCCGCATGAACATCTGCGTCGTCGGCACGGGCTACGTGGGGCTCGTGACCGGAGCGTGCCTCGCCGACTTCGGGATGAACGTCGTCTGCGTGGACAAGGACGAGGCCAAGATCAGCGCGCTCCAGGCGGGCCGCATTCCGATCTACGAGCCGGGGCTCGAGGAGATCGTCGCCAAGAACGAGCGGGCCGGACGCCTCCGGTTCACGACGGACCTGAAGTTCGGCATCGAGAGCGCGCTCGCCATCTTCATCGCCGTCGGCACGCCGCCCAATCCGGACGGCTCTCCGGACCTGACGTTCGTCCGGCAGGTCGCCGAGGCAATCGCCCGCTACATGAACGGCTACAAGGTCGTCGTGACCAAGTCGACCGTTCCCACCGGCACCGGGAAGATGATCGAGCAGATCCTCCGGTCGAAGGACGGTAAGAGCGAGTTCTCGGTGGTCTCCAACCCCGAGTTCCTCCGCGAGGGCTCCGCGATCGCCGACTTCCTTCGCCCCGATCGGATCGTCATCGGCGCTTCGGACGCACGGGCGATCGAGGTGATGAAGGAAATTTACGGTCCGCTCTTCCTGGTCGAGACGCCGTTCGTGATCACGGACGTGGCCTCGGCGGAGCTCATCAAATACGCCTCGAACGGCTTCCTCGCGGTCAAGATCTCCTTCATCAACGAGATCGCCCGGCTTTGCGAGGTCATGGGCGCCGACGTGCACGACGTCGCGCGGGGAATGGGCCTCGACCGACGGATCGGCTCGCAGTTTCTGCTGCCCGGGCCGGGTTTCGGTGGCTCGTGCTTTCCCAAGGACACGGCGGCCGCGATCGACCTTGCCCGACAGAACGGCGCCCGCTTCCGCATCATCGAGGCGGCGGTCGAGGTCAACGCCGAGACCAAGGCCCGGATGATCGAGAAGATCGCGGCGGCTGCCGGGCCGATCGCCGGCCGGACCGTCGCGGTACTCGGCCTCTCGTTCAAGCCCGAGACCGACGACATCCGCGAGTCGCCGGCGCTCGCCGTCATCTCGGACCTCGTCGCCGCCGGCGCATCCGTGCGCGCCTTCGATCCTGCCGCGATGCCGAATGCGAAGGCGGTTTTTCCGGACCTCTACTACGCGAAGGATGCCTACGACTGCGCGGACGGGGCGGACGTCCTCGTGATCGCGACGGAGTGGAACGAGTTCCGGGCGCTCGATTTCGGCCGACTCGCCCGGCTCCTGAAGTCGAAGACGGTCGTGGACCTGCGAAACGTCTACGACCCCGCCGAGCTCAAGGCCGCGGGGTGGCGCTACGCCGGGGTCGGAAGGTCGTGAGGATCGTCGTCACCGGCGGGGCCGGCTTTCTCGGAAGCCACCTGTGCGATCGCCTGCTCTCCGAGGGACACGAGGTCGTCGCGGTCGACAACTTCATCACGGGCAACGCTCGCAACATCGCGCACCTGGCGGCGGATCGGCGGTTTCACTTCATCGAACACGACGTCACCCGTTTCCTCGCCATCGAAGGCAACGTCGATGCGGTGCTCCACTTCGCCTCTCCCGCCTCCCCGATCGACTACCTGGAGCTCCCGATCCAGACGCTCAAGGTGGGATCGCTCGGAACGCACAACGCGCTCGGACTCGCCCTCGCGAAGGGAGCCCGCTTCCTGCTCGCGTCGACGTCCGAGGTCTACGGCGATCCGCTCATCCACCCGCAGCCCGAGACGTACTGGGGAAACGTCAACCCGATCGGCCCGCGCGGCGTCTACGACGAAGCGAAGCGCTTCGCGGAGGCGCTCACCATGGCGTACCAGCGCGCCCGGGGAGTGCCGACCCGGATCGTGAGGATCTTCAACACCTACGGGGAGCGGATGCGGCCGCGCGACGGCCGGGTCGTCCCGGCGTTGATATGCCAGGCCCTCGCGGGAGAGCCGATGACCGTGTTCGGCGACGGCTCCCAGACCCGGTCGTTCTGCTACGTCTCGGATCTCATCGACGGGATCCACCGCCTCCTCTCCTCGGAGGAGACCGAGCCCGTGAACATCGGCAACCCCGTCGAGCTGACCGTGCTCGAGTTCGCCCGGCGCATCCGGGACCTGACCGGCACCCGGAGCGAGATCGTGTTCCGCCCTCTGCCCCGCGACGACCCGAAGGTGCGCCAGCCGGACATCACCAAGGCGCGGACGCGCCTGGGCTGGGAGCCGAAGGTCTCCCTGGCGGAGGGCCTGCCCCGCACCATCGAGTATTTCCGGACGCTGCTCGCCGCGAAGGAAGCCTAGAAGCGAGCTATCAGCCGTCAGCCATCCGCGCCGATCGCCTCCACCGGACACGAGTCCATCGCCTCCTGGCACTCCCTTTCCTCGTCCGGGTTGGCCGGCTGGCGGAAGACGTAGGAATAGCCCTTTCCCTCGTCCCGCTGGAAGTTGGCCGGGGCGGTGACCCGGCACACGTCGCAATCGATGCACTGGACGTCCACGTAATAACGGCCAGCCACGTTTTCCGGCAGCTTGTCCCCGGGGTTCGCCATCCGTTCGACGCTAGCACGCGGCCGCGCCGGCTGAGGATTCCGTGAAGCGCGGCGCGGACCCCTTCCGGCCGAAGCTACACTCCGATCCGTGCTCTCCCGCGCGACGATTGCCCTGGGAATCGTGGCCCTGCTGCTCGCTTCCGCCTGCCGGGAGAGCCCGCTTCCGGAGGGCGACGCGCACGGCGGCGATCTGGCCGCGGGCCGTCGGATCTTCGAGCGCAAGTGCGCCCGGTGCCACGCGAGCAACGGCGACGGCAAGACCGTGGTCGCGGGACGGTTCCCCTACGCCAACCTGATCGACGGGGTGTGGCGCAACGACGGCTCCGCGGAGTCGATCGAGAAGCAGATCCGGCGCGGACGCGATCCCATGCCCCCTTTCCAGGGAAAGTTGACCGACGAGCAGATCCGCCAGACCGTGACCTATGTCCTCGAGCTCACGGGCGGCAGGCGGGACGCCGGGAAGTGACGCGCCGGCGCATCCCCCTGTTCCCGCTGCCCGGCGTGGTCCTGTTTCCGGGCGCGCTCCTGCCGCTCCACATCTTCGAGCCCCGCTATCGGGCCATGGTCGCGGACGCTCTCCTCGGGGAGAAGACCATCGGCATGGCGATGATCCAGCCGGGTCGCGAGTCCGACGGCCCGACGCCCGGGATCTGCCCGGTGGGGGGCGCCGGCCGGATCGTCGAGTTCGAGGCGCTCCCGGACGGGCGCTACAACATCGTCCTCGAGGGGGAGTTCCGCTACCGCGTTCTGCAGGAGTCTCCGCCGGCACCCTACCGCGTCGCCGAGATCGAAGAGCTGGCCTCGGTGCCGTTTGCGGAAGCAGAGGCCGCGGTGCGCGCCGCGAGTGCTCTCCGATCGCTCTTCCGGGAGATCGCCGGGGCGCTGGACCTTCCCCCCCTGCCGGCCGGCGAACTCGATGCCGAACGGCTCGCATCCGAGGTCGCGCTTCGCCTCCGGTACGAGCCGTCCGAGCTGCAGGCCCTCCTGGAGACCGACTCGGTCCCGCGGCGGTTCGAGGCGCTCTCGTCCCGGATGCGCGAGTGGCGGGGGCGAATCGCGTTCCTGGCGCCGTTCCGGAGCGGAGGGGATCCCTCGGCCAACTGACGGAGCGCTACGCCTTCGAGGCGTTCAGCGCGCGCTCGTGCGCCCAGCTCCGGATCGCCTTGATCTGCTCCTCCATGGTCACGGAGAGGGGCACGGTCGACGAGATCATCTTGTAGAGGTCGTCCTCGGTGACCTCGCGCTTTTCGGCGTAGGCGTCCACGACCGCGGAGATCACGGCCTGCTCGATCTCGGCGCCGTTCCAGCCGGTCGTGGCCTTGGCGAGGAAGACGAGGTCGAGCCGCGACACGTCGCAGCGGTTCTTCATCAGGTGGATGTGGAAGATCTGCTTGCGCTCCTCTTCGGTCGGCAGGTCGACGAAGAACACCTGGTCGAAGCGGCCCTTGCGGATGATCTCCGCGGGCAGCAGGTGGATCCGGTTCGCGGTCGCGGCCACGAAGACGAGGGCGCTCTTCTCCTGCATCCACGTCAGGAATCCCGAGAAGATGCGCGACATCGAGGCGTCCTGCCCGTCGCGGTAGCCGCCCACGCCCATCTCGATCTCGTCGATCCACAGGACCGCGGGCGAGACCGCTTCGACGGATCGCAGAGCCTTCAGGAACGTGGCCTCGGGGTTGTCCGTACCGAAGATCGCGTTCATGTCCAGGCGGAAGAGAGGCAGGTTCCACTCGGTCGAGATGGTCTTGACGCAGAGGCTCTTTCCGCACCCCGAGATCCCCATGAGGAGGATTCCGCGCGGGATGGGGATGCCGGCGTCGAGTGCTTCGCGGGAGAAGAGCTTCTGGCGCTTCGCGAGCCAGCCCTTCAGGACGTCGTAGCCGCCGACGTCGTCGAGCGAAACGCGCGGGGGCACGAACTCCAGGACGCCCTCCTTCCGCGACATCTGCTCCTTCTCGGCGAGGATCTCGCGGAACGCCTCTTCGTCGAACGCAGCGCGGTTCGCGAACGTCTTGGAAAGAAGGTGGCCGATCTCGTCGGCGGTCAGCCCCCGGAGGGCGAGCGCCAGGCGTTTCGAGTCGGTGTCGTCCAGGCCTTCCGAGCCGAGCCGCTTGCGGAGGCCGGAGTCGAGGATCCGCCCGATCTCCCCCTCGTCGGGCAGCTCGTACTCGACGACGTAGACCTCCTTCTTGGCGTCCTCGGGAATCACCAGGCGCGGCGACAAGAGAAAGACGTGCCTTCCCTTGTCCTTGAGCGCTCGGTAGAGATCCCGCAGCCGCCGGACGATCTCGGGCCGCCCGTCCGCGGCGCTCCCGAAGTCCTTGAGGAGGTAGAAACCCCGGCCCTCGCCCGCCTGGATGGCCGCGAGCGCCGCCAACGGGTCGTTCGTGTTCGGCACGGCCTGCCCGTCCACCGTCAGCCCGTCGACCACCGACCAGACGCCGTAGGAGGCGGGTGTGCCGTAGAAGGATTTCGCCAGGTGCTGGGCGAGCCGTTCGACGCGGGCTTCTTCCCAGGATTGCACGTAGATGAGCGGGTGACCGCCCACGAGCGCCCGCCGGATGCGCTCCATCGCCTTCGGCGGCGCCGCCACGACCGGTTTCATTTCGTCGATTTTAACGCCGGAAGACGAAATCGCCCCGGCGGTTACAATCGCGGCGCATGGCGAATTCCGAACATCTGAGGCTGGTCCTCTCTCCGGACTGGAACGAGTGGCGAGGACGCAACACCGGCGTCACCCCGGACCTGACGAACGCGGACCTGTCCGGCAAGGACATTTCCGGGAAGGACCTGCGGCGCGCGGACATGACGCGCGTCAACCTCTCCGGCGCCACGATGGCCGGAACCGACTTCTCCCGCGCAATTCTGACCATGTCCCGGTTCGAGGGAGCCTCGGGCCCCGGCGCGATCTTCGAGCACTGCGACCTCGACTTCCTCGACCTGACCGGCACGTTCCTGGCCGGCGCCCGCATGCGGTCGGCCTCGATCCAGAGCTGCAACCTGCTCCAGGCCAACTTCGCGGGGGCGGACCTGACGCTGACGAAGCTCGAGGGGTCCGACCTGAACGGCGCCAACTTCGCGGGCGCGACTCTCTGTGACGTGAACTTCCGGGGGGTGAAGCTCTACGGAGCGCACTTCGACGGCGCCGATCTGTCCAGATCCTTCTTCGAGGGGGTCTCGGCTCCGAAGGGGGCCTTCGCCAACGCGAACTTCACCAAGGCGAACCTGAAATCCGCGGACTTGACGGGTGCGGATCTGCGGCGCGCGAAGTTCGTCGGCGCGATCCTCCGGCAGGCCGCGCTGAACGGCGCCAACTGCGAGCGCGCCGACTTCGCGGAAGCCGACATGGAGCTGTCGACCGCGGTCGAGGCGAACTTCAGCGGCGCCCAGTTCGACCGGGCGAAGCTGCGCAAGGCGGATCTCCGCGGGGCGCTCTTCCTCGACGCCGGCGGCGAAGACGTCAGCTTCGCGGAAGCGCGGCTCGTCGGGGTCGACCTGCGGACCGCCCGGTTCGAGCGCGCCAGCTTCCGCGGAGCCGACCTTTCGAAGGCGGTTCTGCGGCGGGTGAACCTGAAGCCGTATTCCTTTCCGGGAGCGAAGTTCGCGAACGCCGACGCCTCGGAGGCGCAGGCCGAAGGAGTGGACTTTTCGCGCGCCGATCTGTCGTTCGGCAACTTCCGGCAGGCGAACCTGAAGCGGGCCAACCTCTCGCAGGTCACCGCCTTCGAAGCCGACCTCTCCGGAACGCTCCTCATCGGGGCGAACTTCGAAGGGGCGAACCTCGAGGACGCCGACTTCCGCTTCGCGCGGGCGATCGGGGCCGACTTCAGCCGGGCGAGGCTCTCGGGCGTCGACTTCGCGAACTCCGACCTCTCCGAGTCGAAGTTCCGCAAGACCAAGTTCTGGGGCGCCTCGGCCCGGAAGGCGAAGGTCCCCGGCACCGCCGGGACGATGCTCTGGGTCTCGACGCTTTTCTCCAAGGCGAAGGAAAAGCAGGTCGAGGTCGAGGACGTCAAGGAGAAAGCCCGCCAGAGGCGGATCGAGGAGCTGGCCGCGAAGGCCGAGAAGCGGCCTCCGCACGTCACGGGGAAACGGTAGCCGGAGCCGGGAGCCGGAGCCGGAGCCGAAGGGCGGACGTTTACTTCTTCGGCTTGACGGTCGGCGTCGGGGACGCCAGGGTCGCGGCGGGAGTTCCCGCGGTCGGAGCCGCGGCCTTCTCGATGGCGCTCCGGAGCCGGTCCGCGGACTCCCGGGAGATCGTGAACGCACCGGGCCGACGGGAAACCGTCACCGCGAAGTCTCCCCGGAAGGGCACGAGCTTCACGCTCCAGCCGGGACCCGCGGACATCCGGACATCGAGCGTCCAGTCGGCGGGCCGCCCCGCGAGCGACGCGGCGTCGGCGTCGTCCAGGATCGACTTGCTCTCGACGTCGAGGATCGCGGTCATCAGGTCGTCGGCGGCGGAGGCGAGCAGCGTTCGACCGTCCAGGCTCCAGCCTGCCTGCTTCCTTGCGAAGGAGTGCCGCTTCGATCCGTCCGCGATGTCGATTCCGGCGACCTCTCCCCGTTCGAATCGGACCAGCCGCCGGTCGCGAAACGCCGTCGCCTCCTTCGAGAGGTCTTCGATGATCGAGTTCCCGATCGTGAAGACCTGCCCCTGGCGGCTCGCGTAGACCGCGTTCCCGTCCGTGCGCGTGGAGCCGATGTCGAGCGTGTTCTTCGCGCCCTTCGCGTCGGTCAACGTCACCCGGAACACCGGCGGGGCGAGGCCCAGGGCCGACGGGTCTCCCGCAACCGACTTCGAAAGGAATTCCGTCACGCGGAGGGACGAGAGGTCGCCGGCGAGCCGGTCCGTGACGTCGCGGTCCGCGAGGTCCGCGATCGGCTCCTCGATCCACCAGATCCCCTGCTTGCGCGCCAGGCGCAGCTTCCCGCGGCCTCGGACGACCTCGATTCCCGCGACGTCGGCCGAATTGCCGCCGAAGACGTCCTTGCTCCGGAAGTCGTCCGCTCCCTTGCGAACCGCGGCCGCCAGGCTCGAGGGCACGAACAGAATCTGGGGGCTGCCGGCCTGCCGGGCCGCAGTCAGATCGGTTCCCGGGATGTCGAGTCCCAGCTCCAGCGTGCGTGACAGCTTCTTCGCCGGAGCGGCAGCCTCGGTCCAACCGAACGTCGCCTTCGCTCCCGGTTTCGCGAGCCCGTAATCTTCGGGGCGCGCACCCGCGGGCGACTCGCCCGCCGGCTTTTTCAGGTCGGCGAGTTGGCGGGCCAGGTCCGACGCCGCGGACGTATCCGCTGGATAGGCGTCGGGTCGCGCGAGTCGCCAGACGTCGCCGGTCTTGTCGAGCTCCAGGGTTTCGCCCCCGTGCTCCAGGACGATCTTGTCGACGCGGTCCTCCGGAAGATCCCAGTACATCTCCCCCTTCTCCGCGAGCTCGGCGGTCGTCGGCATCTTGCGTTCGTAAAAGAAGATGAACGCGAAGAGGAGGATGACCACCCCGGTCAGGATCAGGAGCTTTCGCGCGGACATGGCGGGGTCAGTCGCGGCGGCGGTACCAGACCCAGACGCCCAGGACGACCGCCAGGAGAGGCATTCCGAGCACCGAGAACAGGCCGATCCGCTGCACCTGCGACCGCGTCAGCGAGAGCGACGCCTGCTCCATCGTCTTGGGCGCGATCCCCATCCGCTTGCTGGCGCCGGTGAGCCAGTGAATCGAGTTGAGGAAAAGGTTGGCGTTGCCGCTGTTCGAGAGCCCTTCGGCCGACACGAAGCGGGAGTTCCCGATGATGACCAGCCTCGCCTTCTTCGCGGGCGCCTTCTCCTCGTCGCCGGATCCGGAGGCGACCGCCAGCGACACCGGACCGGGCGTGTCCGCGGGGTCCTTCTTCACCTGCTCCTCGAGGTTCGCGAGCGACGTCTCCCCCCAGCCGTCCGGCGTCGTCTCCAGAAGATTGGTCACCGTCGTCCCCGGGGGCGCCGGGTCCGCCTTCGAGACGGACCGCGCGAGCGGCAGGATCACCGGAACGCCCTCCTCCGAGAGCGAACGGACGATCGGGTGATTTCCGTAGTGATTGGCGAAGACGGTCTCGGCGCCCACCAGCGGCAGCGCGTTCGAGGGGTCGATGACGATGTCGTTGCCGAGCTTCACGCCGTTCGCGGCGAGGAGCTTTCCCAGGCCGAGGTCCGGCGCCGGACCGCCGGGAGCAGGAAGGACCGGGTCGAGCATCAGGAGCACGTGCCCGCCGCCCGCGAGGTACTTCTCGAGAGCGCCCGCCTCCGGCTCGAGAAACGCGGTGCGCGGCCCGGCGACGACGATCGCGTCGGCGTCCGCCGGAATCGCGTCCTTGCCGAACGACTCCCACTTTGCCGCCGTCAGGTTGTCCCGTTCCAGCAGCTGCTTCACGTCGGCGAGCCCACGGCCCCGCTCGCCCGAGTCGAGCGACGCCTCCCCGTGTCCCGAGGAGAAGTAGACGTGCGGCGTCCTGTCCTCGGTCACCGCCACGAGAGCCGCGGTGAACGCCTCTTCCCCCTTGAAGGCCTTGATCTCGGGAGCGCCGCCGCCATTCTGCATGCCGGTGTAGTCGAGTTCGGCGAGCTTGTCCTCCTCGACGTACTTCTTCCGGTCCCCCGAGCGGAAGACCACGGTGTTCAGGCGAATTCCGCCGAACTCCCGGGCGACCGCCTCCGCGCGGGCGCGGTTGCGTTTGGGGTCGAGTTCCTCGACCTCGATCTTCGGGGAGAGAGCGCGGTAGCGGCTCAGGAGCTCCGATACCGGAGTGTAGAGCCGCGAATCCCGATCGAGGAACGCGGTGATGCGGACCGGCTTCGTGAGGCCCGCGACGAGCTTCCGCGTGGTCGTCGAGAGGCTGTAGATGTGCGTCTTCGTCCAGTCGCCGCGCAGCCAGTGCCGCGACCCCAGCCAGTTGATCCCGATGAGCATCGCAACCGCCAGCGCGATGGCGGCTGTGGAGGTTCCGGCGCGCGCTGCGGCCCCCCGGTTCACGGGTTCTCCTTCTTGGCCGAGAGCATCACCGTCGGGAGGAAGAGAAAGAACGCCGTCGCCGACAGGTAGTACACGAGGCGGCGCGAGTCGACGACACCCCGCGAGAACTCCTCCATGTGGTCCCACAGGTTGAAGTACCCGAGGGTGTCCCGTTTCCCGGGGTCGTTCGACAGCGATTCGAGGAGACCCGCCGAGAAGACCGGTATGAGCATCGCGAACGCCAGGATGGCCGCGACGATCTGGTTCTTCGTGAGAATCGAAGCGAACGTCCCGATCGACAGGAAGTACGCGCCGATCAGGGCAATCGCCAGGTACCCGGCGGCCACGGGGCCGAGGTCGATGGGCGTCTGGGACCGCAGGATCAGGACGTAGACGAGCGTGGGCGCCCAGAGCGTCAGGAAGAATCCGAGCGCCGCCGTGAACTTGCCGAGCACCACCGTCGCCTCGGACACGGGCGAGGTCAGGAGCGTCTCGAGGGTTCCGCTCTTTCTCTCCTCCGGGAAGAGGCGCATGGTCAGGATCGGCACCACGAAGAGGTTGAAGATCCAGAAGTACGTGTTCGTGAAGAGGAAGGGCAGTGCCTGTCCCTTCGGCGCGCCCGGCGTGTTCAGGAAGGCGACGATCGCCGAGAAGATCATCCCGTTCATGAGCAGAAAGGCGGCGAGGATCACGTAGGCGAGCGGCGAGAAGAAATACGCGCGCCACTCGCGGCCCGCGATCGCGAGGAACTTTCTCACTGCACGGCCTCGGCGGCCGGAGGAGCGGACTCCGCCTGCGGACTCGCGTCCTCGTGCCGCATGAGCTGCACGAAAACGTCCTCGATGGATAGCCGCTCGCGCGCGAGCTCGCGCAGCGTCCAGCCGTGCGTGACCGCCGCCCGGAAGATCTGCTCGCGGGGATCGGCGTCCGTCGCGCACTCCAGGCGGATGCGCGTCTCGTCCGCATCGGATTCCTGCGACACCGAGATCACGCCCGGGAGGCTCGCGAGCGCCTCCCGCGCGTCGACGCTCCCGGAAAAAGAGACCCGCACGATCGGAGACCCGGCCATCCGGCTCCGGAGCTCCGCGGCCGTGCCCTCGGCGACGATGCGGCCGCGGTCGATGATCAGGACGCGGTCGCAGACCGCGTCGACTTCCGAAAGGATGTGCGTCGAGAGGAGGACGGCCCTCTCTTTCCCGAGACTCCGGATCGTCTCCCGGATCCGGATGATCTGCACCGGGTCGAGTCCGACGGTCGGCTCGTCCAGGACCAGCACCGGAGGCCGGTGGACGAGGGCGCCGGCGAGCGCGGTCCGCTGACGGAAACCCTTCGACAGGTTGTCGACCTTGCGGTGCGCCACCTCCTGGAGGAGGCAGCTCTCGACCGCCTCGGCGACCCGCCGCTTCACCTCGGGGCCCGCGATGCCCTCCAGCCGCGCGCGGTAGGCGAGGTACTCGTCGACCCGCATCTCGGGATAGAGGGCCGCGGACTCCGGGAGATATCCGATCCGGGCGCGCGCGGCGAGCGACTGCGTGACGACGTCGAATCCCGCCACGCGCGCGGTGCCCGCGGTGGGAGGGAGGAATCCCGTCAGGACGCGCATGGCCGTCGTCTTCCCGGCCCCGTTGGGTCCGAGAAAACCGACGATCTCGCCCTGCTGAACCGAAAAGGAAACGTCGGAGACCGCGAGCTGGGTCGGAAAGCGCTTGGTGAGATTCTCGACTTCGATCATCCGGCTGACGAAAAGCGCGCGCAATCTAGCACGTATTCCCGAGTTCGGAAGCCGGGAGCCGGCAGCCGGGAGCACGCGCTCGCGTAAGATGAATGAAAGATGATTTCGGTGCGGGAAGTGTCCAAGACCTACGGCCGGTTCGGCCGACGGGTGCAGGCTCTGGACGGGGTCGGGCTCGAGGTCGCCCGCGGCGAGACGCTCGGTCTGATCGGTCCGAACGGCGCCGGCAAGACCACCCTCCTCTCCTGTCTTCTCGGGTTTCTCCGGCCGGACCGGGGGGCGATCACCGTGGACGGCCGCGCGCCGGACGACCTGTCGGTCCGCGCGCGGACCGGGTACCTTCCCGAGCGGCTGGGGTTCGACCGGGAGCTGCCCGGCCGGGCGTTTCTGGCGTTCCACTGGCGGCTCGCGGGGGGCGACCCGGAGAGCGCCCGCACCGAGGCCGAGGCGGCGGCGGACCGGGTGGGGCTGGACCGGGAGGCGCTCTCCCGGCCGCTGCGCGGCTACTCGCGCGGAATGCTCCAGCGCATCGGGCTCGCGCAGGCGCTTCTCCGGGACCCCGCCCTTCTCTTCCTGGACGAGCCTGCCTCCGGCACCGACCCCCGCGGCGTGTCGCTCGTGCGGGACCGGATCCTGGAGGCGAAGTCACGCGGCGCGACGATCGTGCTCAATTCGCACCAGCTGCCGGAGGTCGAGAGGGTGTGCGACCGGGTGGCTTTCTTAGACGGCGGCCGCGTCACGAAGACCGAAACTCTCCGGGGAACGTCGGCCACGCGGCGGCGCGGTCTCCTGCGCGTCCCGGCGGAGCGGACGTCGGAAGCCGCCGCCTGCCTCGCCGGAGAGTCGTTGACGCCGCGCGCCGATTCGGACGGCTCGCTGCGGTTCGTCGTCGTTTCGGACGAGGACATGGCGCGGGCGGTGCGCGCGGTGGCCGTGGCGGGGATCCCGATCTACGAAGCGCGCAGCTCGGCGGAGCTCGAGGAGCTCTTCGCGACGGAGGCCGCGCGATGATCGAGATGGCGCGCCGGTTGATCCGACAGAAGTTCGGCTCCCGCGGTCTCGTCGTCGCGCTGGCGGTCCTGGCTCTGATGGAGACCTTCGGCGTCGCGCATCGCGGCGTCGGCGACGGATTCACGATCGCGACGTGGGGGATCTTCATCCTCGCCGCGGGTTCGGTCTCCCGCGACGTCGCGAGCGGGGCGCTCCAGATGATCCTGGCCCGGCCCATCCGCCGCACCCAGTACCTCTTCGGACGGTACTTCGGGATCCTCGCGGCCTTCGCGATCTTTCTCTTCGTGACGTCGCTTCTCGCCTTCGCCGGAGTGCGCCTCGCCATGCCGAGCCTGGCGGCGGACGTGTCCCCGGGCCGGCTCGCGGCCCTGGCCGGAACGACGTTCCTCTCGGGCGCGTTCCCCGCCGCGATCCTCCTCTTCTTCTCGACGTTCCTTCCCGGAATCGCGGACCTGCTCGGACTCCTGATGTTGAACCTCGTCCTGCACCTGCCGGCGTCGGCCGGGTCCGCATTTGCCCGCATCTCCGAGACCGCGCGGGAGAACTTGCTGCCCGACGTGGATTGGAGCGAAGCCCTGGGCGGCTCGGGGCCCGCGCTCGCCGCCGCGGGACGGTGGGTCTTCGCTCTGACCGTCTACCTGGCCCTCGCGGCCGTCGTCTTCAGCCGAAGGGAGCTGCCCTATGGAAACGACTGAGACATCGCCAGTCTCGAGCCCCGAACCGGCTCCCCCGCCCGCGACCCTGCCGCCGCGGTCCCAGTCGAAGATCTCCCCGATCCTCCTCTGGCTGCTTCTGGCGGCGGCGCTCTTCCGCGTCGTCACGGCCGTGACGTCGAGGGGGAATGCGGGCTCCGGCACGGGTCTCGTGCACTGGATGAGCGCGACCGACGCGGCCCAGGCCGCGCGCGCCTCCGGGAAACCGATCCTCTACGACTTCACGGCGGAATGGTGCGGGCCCTGCAAGGCGCTCGACACCGACGGCTGGGCCGACGGCACCGTCGCGGCGTACGTCAACGAATCTTTCGTTCCGTCGCGCGTCATGGACCGCGTGCGCGAGGAGGGGAAGAACCCGCCCTGGATGGACGAGCTCCAGCAGAAATACCGGGTCAACGCGTTCCCGACCCTGGTGGTCGCTGCGCCCGACGGCCGTGAAATCGCGACGACTCAGGGCTACGCCGGAAAGCAGAGGCTGATGGCGTTTCTGTCGGGAGCGCGCGGCAACCCGTCCGCCGCGCCCTGATCGACAGCTAGGAGCGCGGCTTCTCCCCCGCGCGCGCGCGGTCCTCTCCGGACGGCGGCGGCGGTGCCGTTTCCGCCAGGAACCGTCCGGTCAGGCTCGCGGGGGACCGCCGGATCTCCTCGGGCGGACCTTCCGCGACGATCGACCCGCCCTGGTCTCCGCCCCCCGGACCGAGGTCGATGATCCAGTCGGACGCGGCGAGAAACTCCAGGTGGTGCTCGACCGCCACCACCGAGTGGCCGCGGGAGATGAGGCGACGGAACGTCCCGAGGAGACGGTCCACGTCGGCCGCGTGGAGACCGGTCGTGGGCTCGTCGAAGAGGAAGAGCGTTCCTCGCACGGCCGCCGGGCGGATTTCCAGGAACGACGCGAGCTTCAGGCGCTGAGCCTCACCGCCGGAGAGGGTCGCCGTCGGCTGTCCGAGCGGGAGATAGCCGAGGCCCGCCTCGGCGAGCGGCGCCAGCCGGCGGACGATCGGCGGAACGTCCGAGAAGAACGCGGTCGCCTCGTCGACCGTCATCGCGAGCACGTCGCCGATGTTCTTACCGCGGTGCCGCACGGCGAGGACGCGGCCCTGGAACCGCCGGCCATCGCACGCGTCGCAGCGCACGGTGACGTCCGCCAGGAACTGCATGTCGATCGTCTGCCAGCCCGTCCCCTTGCAGACCTCGCAGCGCCCCCCCGCCGAGTTGAAAGAGAAGTCGCGGGCGGTGATCCGGCGGGACACCGCCCGGGACGTGGCCGCGAAGATTTTCCGGATCTCGTCCCACGCCTTGGTGTAGGTGACCGGGTTGGAGCGCGCCGACCTTCCGAGCGGGCTCTGATCGACGAGCAGGATGTCGGAAACGAGCTCGAGCCCCTCGATGCGGTCGTGCGCGCCGACGTCGAGCTGGACCGTCCCCTTGTACCGGCGGGCGTACGAGTTGTGGAGAATGTCGCGGACGAGCGTCGACTTTCCGGAGCCGGAGACGCCCGAGACCGCCACCAGCCGGCCGAGCGGAAAGCGCACCGTCAGGTTCCTGAGGTTGTGCTCCCGCGCCCCGACGACCGTCACCGCGCCCTCGGCGCGGCGGAACGCGACGATCCGTCCTCCGGGGCGCGCCGGGCGCGCCGCCAGCGCTCCGGCGGCGGGAGCGCCGGAGGGACGCGTTCCCCCGAGGCCGCGGCGCCGCAGGAGCTCCCCCGTCGCCGACGACTTCACGCGGGCGAGCGCGCGCGGAGTCCCCTCGAAAAGAACCTGCCCTCCCTGGCTTCCGGCGCCGGGTCCCAGGTCGATCAGGTGGTCGGCCGCCTCGATCGCCTCCGGATCGTGCTCGACGATGACGACCGTGTTCCCCCGGTCCGCCAGCCGGCGCAGGATGGCGAGGAGCCGCCGCGTGTCGACGGCGTGGAGCCCGATCGTGGGCTCGTCCAGCACGTAGAGCGTCCCGGTGAGCGACCCGCCGAGCGCCGACGCCAGCCCGATCCGCTGCGACTCGCCGCCGGAGAGCGTTCTCGCGGCGCGGGAGAGGGTCAGGTACTCGAGGCCCACGTCGTTCATGTAGCGCACCCGCGAGCGGATCTCGGCGACGACGGAGCCGAGGCGCGCCTCTTCGTCCGCGTCGAGCGCGAGCTCGTCGAACCAGGACTTGAGATCCCGCAGCGGGAGGTCCGCGAGCTCCGAGATCGTGCGGTCCCGGAAGCGGACCGAGAGTGCCCCCGGTCCGAGCCGCGCGCCCCGGCAGTCGGGGCAGAGGCGGTACGCGCGATAGCGCGCGAGCAGGACGCGGACGTGGATCTTGTACCTCTTGGTCTCGAGCCACTCGAAGAACCCGTGGATGCCGTAGAACTCGCCGCGCCCCTTGAGAAGGACTTCGCGCTCGTGCGCCGACAGCCGCTCGACGGGCACGTCCGTCCGCACGGCGTAACGGCGGCAGGCGCGGAAGAGGTCGTCGTACGCGGACTCGTACGCCGGAGTGTTCCAGGTGGCGACGGGGCGCTCGTCCAGGCGGAGGCTCGGGTCCGGGATGACTTTCTCGAGGTCCACGCCGATGATCCGCCCGAACCCCTGGCAGGCCGTGCAAGCCCCGAGCGGCGAGTTGAAGGCGAAGAGGGGTGGAGTGGGATCCCGGAAGTCGGCGCCGCACTTCGGGCAGTGGAGTCCGCGGCGAAACGTCCGCGTCCCGGCGTCCGTTCGGGCGAGCAACGAGCCCGACATCGAGAACGCGGCCTCCGCTGCCGATGCGATCTCGGGGCGCGACTCCTCCCGGACGACGAACCGCCCGACCACCACTCGCAGGCTGCCTTCGGGGTCGAGCAGCTCCCGGACGCCCGCGGGGTCGTCCGGGATTTCGACCGTCTCCCCCGCCGGGTCGAGCGCCCGGAAGAACCCGGCGCGCTTCAGCTCCGCGATTCGCAGGCCCTCCTCGCGCTCGCGCTGCCGGCGCCCGCGCCGCTTCGCCGTCCCGGCGTTGCCCTGCCACGGCACGGGGGCCGCGAGGACGACGCGGGACCCCTCCTCGGAGGCCGCGAGCTCCTCGACGGCCCGGTCGACGCCTCCCGGCACGGCCGCGAGGCCGCACTCCGGGCAGAAGGTCGTGCCGCCGTGCGCGAACAGGAGGCGCAGCGAGTCGTAGATCTCGGTCTGAGTCCCGACCGTCGAGCGGGCGTTCCGGACTCCGTTCTTCTGCTCGAGCGCGATCGCCGGAGGCACCGGCTCGATCGAGTCCACGTCGGGCCGGTCGAGCCGCTCCAGGAACTGCCGCGCGTAAGTGGAGAGCGACTCCGCGTACCTCCGTTGCCCCTCCGCGTAGAGCGTGTCGAAGGCGAGGGAGGACTTGCCGGAGCCGGAAACTCCGGTGAAAACGGTCAACCGCTCGAGCGGCACGGTGACCGAGATGTTCTTCAGGTTGTGCGTCCGGGCGCCGAGGATCCGGATCGCAGGAGCGGGCCGGGGAGTCCGTTTCATCGAA
>Ga0105249_10002276_pt1 | contig 16668 bp, 7 predicted proteins | sample KBSS44metaG_FD_81522 | JGI IMG/M metagenome (GOLD analysis project Ga0105249, IMG submission 81522) | Switchgrass rhizosphere microbial communities from Kellogg Biological Station, Michigan, USA - KBS S4-4 metaG | ecosystem: Host-associated > Plants > Roots > Rhizosphere > Soil | place...
CACCTGCATCGCGTACTTTTTCGAGTCGCGCAGTAGTTGGCAATGCTGTCGCAGTTGGCGTCAACGAACAGCGCAAACCCTTTTGCGTGGCGTAAGCGATCAGCTCATGCAAATCTCTGCGCATCATGGGATCGCCACCCGTGAAAACCAAAATCGGTGAGCCAAATTCGGCTAAACGATCGATGAGGCGAAGCGCTTCTTCCGTATTCAATTCATTGGGGTCGGGCGTATGCATCGCATCCGCGCGGCAGTGGACACAAGCATATGCACAGGCGCGCGTTACTTCCCAAGCAATGGTGAATGGCGCCATGTTGAAATCGGCTTGCACCATGCGTTCGTTGTGAAAAGAACGTTCGGAAGCAGCACGGGGGGCTAGGTTTTCTAATGACATGGTTGGTTTCCTTTTGTCAAAGGTTGAAAGTCAAAAGCCAACAGACCTTCGACCTTTGACTTTCAACTTATTTAATCCATCTTGCCGCATCCACGGCGTGATAAGTAATGATCAAGTCAGCTCCGGCGCGTTTGATCGAAGTCAACGTTTCAAGCGTGGCTTTCTCTTCATCGATCCAGCCGTTTTGCGCCGCAGCTTTGATCATCGAATATTCGCCGCTGACGTTATAAGCAGCCATCGGCAATTCAGGAAAAACATTCTTCACCGTGCGGATCACATCGAGATACGCCAACGCAGGCTTCACCATCAACATATCCGCGCCTTCGTCAACATCAATTGCAGCTTCGCGCAATGCTTCACGCACATTGGCGGGATCCATTTGATGCGACTTCCGATCACCAAATTTCGGCGCACCTTCTGCTGCATCGCGAAACGGACCATAGAACGAAGAAGCATATTTCACAGCATATGACAAGATAGGCAGATTCTCATAACCCGCAAAATCCAAACCGCTACGAATTGCCGAAACCATGCCATCCATCATGCCGCTCGGTGCAACAATATCCACGCCGCATTCAGCATGTGAGATCGCCACCTTCGCCAGCACGTCCAACGTCTCATCGTTGAGCACATACCCCTCTGGCAAACCCGTATGAAAATGTTCGCCTGTGTTCAAAATCCCACAGTGACCATGATCTGTGTATTCACATAAACACACATCCGTCACGACTACCATCTCAGGGATTTCTTTTTTGATCGCGCGAATCGCCTGCTGGACAATTCCATCTTCCGAAAAGTTTTCAAGCCCGATTGGATCCTTCTCTTTGGGGATGCCAAACAGGATGACAGCGCTCACTCCGGACTTCATGGCTGCTTCCGCTTCACGGACACTTTCCGCCACTGAGAGTTGATACACACCCGGCATCGAGCGGATCTCACTGCGACCTTCGCCATGCCGCACAAACAGCGGATAAATAAAATCGCGCGCATTGAGTTCCGTCTCACGCACCATCGCACGAATGGCAGGCGTAGCGCGGAGTCTACGCGGACGATGGACGATGTTCGATTTACGATCAACGATCAACGATTGTCGATTTTCAAGTTCAAGTAGAGTCATAATTTCTCCATATTCGTAATGGCTTCGATCAATCCTTCGGTGGTGTATTCTTTTGCGGTGACAATATTCTGAAAACCTTCATCCCGCGCAGCTTGCTCCGTGATAGGACCAATACAGGCAATCAAGGGATCGTTCGGTAGGTTCAATGGATCCAATCTGTTTTTGCGTACGATGGCGGCGAAGTTCTCAACAGACGACGCACTGGCAAAAGTAACCACATCCACGCCAGATTTCAACGCGGTAAGACCATCCAGGTCAGGTTGGACAGGTAGCGTTTTATATACGGTAATCTCGTGCGGTACACCGCCCGCCTGGAAGATTGCTTCAGGCAATTCCTTGCGTGCAATCTCCGCCCGAGGCAACAAGACCCACTTTCCAACCAAGTCACCCAAGCCCGGTAGAATGGCTTCAGCAACATATTCTTCAGGGACAAAGTCAGGCGATATATTGCGGGCTTTCAAGGCTGCGGCAGTTTTCGGTCCGATGGCTGCAAACTTTACCTCTTCGTTCCAATTCGAGGCTGGAAATTGATCGAAGACAATCTCCACCGCGTTTGCGGAGGTGAACACGATCCATTCATAGCAATTCAGTTTGGCTAACGCTCGTTCGAGCGCTAGATTATTTTCAACAGGTTTAATTTCGATCACAGGAAAATAAACAGGCTCAAAACCTGCAGAACGCAGCTTGTCAGCGAAATCATCAGCTTGAGCGCGCGGACGAGTGATCAGGATACGTCTCATCAATTCACACTCACACCTAGAATTTCATTGGCACCTTGTGCGATGGCGCGGTGAGCAAGTTCATCCCCAAGGAGTTGTGCATCCGTACCCGTGCGACAAACCTGAATGGCTTTCTTTCCATCTTCAGCAATCACAAGACCTGTCAACGTAATGGTTGAATCTTCAACGCTTGCATACGCCGCGACAGGCACGGAACATCCACCGCCGAGTCCGCTGAGGAAAGCACGTTCGGCAGTGACCGCTTTTCGCGTGGATTCATCTTCCAGTGCGGCGAGCAGGTTGAGGGTCGTTGAGTCGTCTGCACGACATTGAATAGCTAACGCACCTTGTCCCGGTGCGGGGAGCATTGCATCCAATGAAAGCCATTCCGTCACGTGTTTATCCAAACCTAAACGAGTCAAACCTGCGCCCGCGAGAATGATCGCGTCGTATTGACCATCCATGGCTTTGCGAATGCGTGTGTCCACATTGCCGCGTAGGGTCTCGGTGTGAAGGTCCGGGCGTAGACAAAGGATCTGGGCTGCACGACGCAGGCTCGAGGTCCCGACTGAAGCGCCGTGTGGAAGTGTAGCGAGGGTGTATCCATTTTTGGAGATCAACGCATCACGCACTTCGGCGCGTGCGGGAATACATCCAATTGTTAATCCAGCAGGATTTTCAACGGGCAGATCTTTGAGTGAATGAACCGCGCAATGAACTGTTTCATTTAAAAGTTCTGATTCGAGTTCCTGTGTGAAGAGTCCCTTGCCGCCGATTTCGGGCAGAGGCCTATCGAGAATTTTGTCGCCTTGCGTCGTGATGATTTTTTCTTCGCATTCGAGATCGCGATAAACATTTTTTAAGGCAGTGATGACCCACTGAGTTTGCCAGCGAGCCAGAGCGGAGGGACGGGTTGCGAAAATAAGTTTCATAGTTAATCAGCCGCAGTAGAGGTGTTGGATAAGTTGAAGAGCCCACGGGCAACAGCCGCATATTCAGAGGCTTGCGACGATGTCGCTTCGGCACGCAGACGATGAGTCGGTGCATGCAATAGTTTTTTGACCAGCGCCTGAGTCAGGGCTTCGATGTGACTGCGCTCGGTTTCTGTCAGGTCCGGCAGGCGGCGCAATGTTTTTTCAAGTTCATTTTGTCTAATCGTTTCTGCATTTTGATGCAGATCTGCGATCAAAGGCAGCATGTCCAGCGATTTCAAACAGTCGCCAAACTGTTCCAGTTCTTCATCCAAAATATTTTTTACCTGAGGCACTTCCGCCATGCGTTCGGCAAGGGAATGTTCAAGCTGGGCATTAAGGTTATCAATGTCGTACAGTTTGACTTGCGGAATATTCGCGACATCAGGGTCAATATCACGCGGCACTGCAATATCGATCAATACCAGCGGACGTTCTACGCGGCGTTTCATGGTTTCATTCACCATCGTAGGTGAAATAAGCGTATGTGGCGCGCCCGTGGACGAGATCAAAATATCCGCAGAATCCAATGCGGCATGGATTTGTTCAAAGGTCGTGGCTTGCGCATCCCAACGTTGCGCGAGGGCATGCGCACGTTCAAGCGTTCGGTTGATGACAAGAATTTTTCGGGCACCACGCTTGCGCAATGCCTCCACAGCAAGTTCCGCCATTTCACCCGCGCCGAGAATGACGATCTGCGCTTTGGAAATTGTGTGAACAACGCGTTCTGACAGCGAGGCAGCCAGTGATGAAACGGAGGCGGGGTTGCGGCTGATGGCTGTCTCAGTGCGAGTCCGTCTCCCAGCATGGATGGCCGCTTGAAAGAGCCGATTGAGGATGGAGCCAGCGGTGTTTTGTCTGCGTGCCAGTTCGAGGGCGCGCATAACCTGTCCTAGAATTTGCGGTTCACCGATGACGAGTGAATCCAGTCCTGCTGCGACTTCAAACAAATGACGGACGGCATCCATTTCTTTGAAGCGATACAAATGTGGACGGAACTGATTTGCTGGTATGTTACTTATCTCCGACAAAAAAGCCTCCAGTTCAGTGAAGACCAATTGATTGGAGGCAGCGTACAGCTCAATGCGGTTGCAGGTGGAGATAAGCACAAGTTCAACAAAGGACATGGCAACATGTCCGCATGCGAGGCGTGCCAGTGCAATGCGGACGACATCTTCATCAAGCGCTAATTTTTCGCGCAGGTCGAGAGGAGCAGTCGTGTGGTTGAGACCGAGGCAGAGGATATACATTGATGATTGCTTTTTAGAAGATGTAATCAACTATATAGCCAGCAGCCACCTTATACTAGATGGATTTATAAAGATTTTGTTTAGCACTGAATAAGAACTCACAGATTAATTACCCCAATCCACATCTAAATTTGCAGATTTATGCTCTTTATCGTAAGTGTTTAGATAAATGTCACTGACATTATGTACGACAGTATCACCATAGAAAACGGAGGCAATTCAATCATATGCTAATGTAAAATCCCCGATGTTGTTGTGAAAGAAATTCTCAAGTTGTGGGGCAACTCGCAGTACGCAGTATCAAACTACAAAATGTATATCTGCATCGCATATGATGCAGATTGATCCGCGGCTTGAAAATCGTTTTTGTTGAATATCGCGCACGGCTTTGACTCTGTCGCACCTCAACCTTTAATGGTCAATACGCAGTACATCAATGTCGGTTGGGCCGCTCAAGTTAAAAGATGTTATGCTATTCACTCGAAAGCGCCATTTCGATGGCTTGTTCCAACTTCAGAGATCGCCCCAATTCCCACTCGGCCGTTCCAGTGGTCTCCGGAAGAGTGCCGCGCGCCGGCGCAAGCATACGGTCCACACGTGCCTGTTCCGAAGGTGGCAGTGGCGCACCGATCGATTCGCGCAGGGCAGCTGCAAATCCGCCCAACTGAAGCGCTTTTTGGTGTCTGGCTTCTGCAGCGGCTAAGCCTGCATAATCCTCGAGCAGATAAGCAATCGCCGTCTGGTCGCCCAGGTCGCGGTTGATCTCTAGACTCTCATCCAGCAGTGGACGAGCATCGCCGAATTCACCTTCATCCAGCACCACATCCGCCAAAGTATTCAGCGAGAGCGCCAGTCCGGCTCTATCACCCAACTGCCGGCGGATCATTAGACTCTCATTCAGCAGGACTCGGGCCTCACCGTACTCGCCTTGATCGCTAGCCACACAGGCTTGATTATTGAGTAACTGACCAACCGCCCAGCGGTCACCCATCTCACGGAAGAGTGCCAGACTTTCCTCGTTCATCTTTCGTGCATCTGCCAGGTTACGCTGGAAACGGGCAATGATCCCCAGGTTGTTGAGCAAAGTGGCAACACCTGGTGTATCGCCCAATTCGCGGCGCAGATTCAGGCTTTCCTGATTCAGGTCACGTGCGGTCACGTAATCGCCCTGCCAGGTGGCGACGGTTCCGGCCCCTTTGAGAGCATGTGCCCGTGCAGCCTGACGGTCACGAAGTTCTGTGATCTGTTCCGCCAGTTTCAAACTTTCATCGTAAAAGGAGCGTGCCTCTTCATATTTTCCCTGCAAGCGGTAGATCTCGCCAATATTGGATAAAACATGACTCAAGCCCGCGGTATCGTTTAATTGTTGGTAACTCACGCGGGAACGCACGAGCCACTCTTCTGCTTCGGTGTAGCTGCCCTGTTTTCTGAGCAGCCAGCCCAGTGCTCGTTGAGCTCGCGCATGCCGCGGCATATCGTTCAATTGGACTGCCAGTCTCTCAGCCTCTCGATTGATCTGCTCAGCGTTTTCCCACTCGCCCACCAATTCGAGCACCTGCCCCAACTTTAGTAACCTGCCAACCCGCTCATCCTCAGGCAGCAAATGCAACACCCGCTGATAGTACATGATCGCTGCCGCGTTGGCATAGAACGTCTGGGCTGCCTCGGCAGCCTTCAACAAATATTCCCGCTTCTTCGGCAAGTTTTCACTGCGCTCAAAGTGAAATGCCAACAGGTCAATATATTGATCGAGCGCTTCCGGATAGTTCTTTTCTATATATTGACCAATCTGATCGTGCAGCATACCGCGCGTGGCAAATGACAATGTTTCATACGTGACCTCCTGAGTCAGGATATGTTTGAACAGGTACATGAGCTCGGGTTCAGGAGTATCCAACGGCGTCAAATCCAGCGCGCTCAGGGCATCCAAATCACTTTGCACTCGTTTCTGGTTGCCAAATTGATTGTAGATACCCCACAGCATCGCTGCGCGGAATAAACGACCAATGACACTGGCAACTTTTAATAACGTCTTCTGATTTTCGGTGAGCTGATCGATACGGCTGAGGATCAGGCTATAAAGGCTATCAGGTAGATCGATCTGTTCTAATGCTTGAGGCTGTTGTGGATCGATATTTCGATCACGCAGATAGTTGAGCAACTCTTCAATATAAAAGGGATTGCCATCTGCGCGTTGACTGATCTTATCGATTAAGGCTTGCGGGAGTCTGGCTTGTTCACCATAGATCTGCCCAAGCTTGAATGAAACGAGTTGTTCGATCTCCTCGGCTGGCAGATCCTTCAGTGGAATTTCAGTGAAATGAAATAACCTGTTGACGCGCGGAGTCAGTAAGCGACCCATTTGGGGCGGCCGATACGCAATGGCGATCAGCACCGGCAGATCAGCAATCACGCGCCCGATGATTTCGAGCAGGTCATGGGAGAGTGGGTCAAGCCAGTGACAATCTTCCAGTACAAGTAGAAGAGGCGTCGAACGCGCACGCTTACGCACGCAGTCCACCAGCAACGATTCCAGCGACTCCTTGCGGAGTTTGGCTTCAAAAGAGGCGGTCAACTCATTATCCGGAATCGGCAGGTTAAGCACGGTCCCTAACAATGGCAGGCGCTGAAGCAGCGCAGGGTCGATCTCTGCCAACTGCTGTTCCAGTGCTTCGATTTGTTCAGCCGCCGACCAGGCGGGATCCAGCTCGAAAAATCCACGCCAGATATCCTGCCAGACGAGATAGCTGGTACTCGTGCCATACGATTGGCACTCACCACCATAGCCGATCACATTACGCCCTCTTGCCAGGCGAATGATTTCCGCCATCAAACGCGATTTGCCCATACCGGCTTCGGCGGTGATGCCTACGATCTGACCGCGACCCACCAGTGCCAAATCCAGCTTTTGTTTGACCAGGGCGAGCTCCGCCACACGGCCCACCATCGGCAGAGCATATTTCGGTTCATGCAAACGAATCCCATGTCGTTCCTGGCTGGAGATCAAACGAAAGACATTAACTAGCTGCGATTTGCCTTTTACCTTTAAGGGCGCAAGTTCCTCCCAGTTGAAATTATCGGCTGTTGCTTTGCGCACATTTTGATTCACCAATACCCCACCTAGCGGAGCATTTTGCATCAGACGGGCCGCCATATTAACTTCATCGCCAATGGCACTGTATGTGCGGCGATACATGCCGCCACACGCGCCCGTACGGGTAAGTCCCTGGCTGATACCGATCTGCACATCTGTGATGAAATCCATGTGCAGATCACGCAACTCCAGGGCAGCTGTCACAGCGCGAATGGCATTGTCTTCATGAGCCAGCGGTGCGCCAAACGCAACATAAAAACTACTGCCTTTGTCGCCAATCGTCAGCTGGAGCATATAACTACTGTAGCGGGTAAGAATACGCTGGACAGCCTGAATATACGTATTTAGTTTTGACTGTGCCTCCGGATCACCGTCATAATCAATGCCGGAGAAACGCAGGAATAAAGACACGGTAGGACGAAGCTCCGTTAAGAACTCGCCCATGCCGCTCATCAGCCGTTCGTAGACTGGCGGCAATAACCAGGGGCGGATAAGTTCATCGGTCAGCGCATCAGCTTCCAGCGTGAGCCAGGGATCCGGTTCGATCTTCACTTCCAGTTGATTCACCACAGCAAAACGTTCCCCACTCTCAGAGTCTTCCCGCCATTCCGACACCCTGACTTTATCCCCCAACGCAGAGACAGCCGGTTGATCCAATAATATCTCACCGCGTTCGGCATGATGCTCCGCGGTTGCCAGGCGATAGAGTGTCTCGCCAGCCAGCGCATCGACAAGCTGGATGCCTGGATCACCGATCAGAAAGCGCCGAGCCGAACCAAATGTGACGACTACCTTGATCGCCAGCGAGACCATCCCCGCACCGGGGATTTCAACCTGAGCGAACTGCTGCATGGTTTGTTGAATTGCCAACGCCGAGGCTGTAGCTCGAAACGCAGCGGATGTATGCGGGGCAAAGGACACATCTTTTTGATCGTCAAACCAACAGGTAACAGCATCACCGCTGAAGCTGATCACACTGCCACGATAATTCTCGATCTCAGCCACCAGGGCATCATATATTTTATTTAACCAGCGCGTTAACTCTTCAGCGCCGCGTTGAGGGCCCAGGGCTCGAACCAGTCCCTCAGTCAACGGCGTGAAACCAGATATATCGGCGAGGAGCGCGGCTCCCATTGCATGAGTAGGGAGATCCGCGCCCCTTGCCAAAACATAACGACGATCGGTTGGGATATAGGCAGCTAAAGATTCCATGCAGTTATACTGCGCTGATTTTATCGCAATCCAACGATCACATAATAAGTTTGTCCATCAGCCAGCGTAACACCAATCCGCCAGTAATAGCCTGATGCAAACCCTTTGGTGCTCCAGTTATAGATATACGTACTGGAACCTTCCAAACGGTAATTGCTTCCGCTGGTAGCAGGAAGTGTGTAGATGGATTCGTCCACAGGCGCTGACGTAGCATTGCCTTTGAGTGGTGCAATCCACAGAGGCAGACTGGTTGCTTGAACAATATTTCCATTCGCATCCTTCAGCTGGAATTTGACTGGAATCGTGCTGCCGCCCTTGAAGATACTGACCACACAAGGTGTGCCACAGGTCTGGATATGACCGGTGTCATTGATCGGCTGTAGGAACCCATCAAACCGATAGATCACCTTATAAGAGACGGTAGCTGTCGCTGTATTTCCGGCGTTGTCCGTCGCCGTACATATGACACTCTTGGTGCCAATTGTATTGGTCAACACAGGACCACAACTTTGTGAGGCAATTCCTGATCCGCTATCGGTTGCGTTGGCTGTAGCGGTAGCACTCCCGTTCAAATACACTGGATTCGGAGATACCACTGGTGCGAGAGTTGGCGGAGTGATATCGCTCGCGATGGTAAGCGACAAACCAAGCTGACTTGAGTTCCCATAAAAGTCATCGCTCAACGTGATGCTCGGAGTGACCGGTATCGTGCCATTAAAGTAGGCATCCACTGTATATGCACCTACAGGCAAAGACACAGCACCCAGTGCTGCATTGCCCTGGAAGTCTGCGATCACAGACTTCGCAAATGTATTCGAACCGTTATGAACCACAAAGAACACGGACTTGCCACCGAGTGCACGCCCGGACGAATCACGGACAACAGCAACAAATGGAGTTGGTTGATTGGTCGAAACAGTTGCAGAACCCGGTGTGACAGTGAGCGTTGTGCCATCTTTGTTGACTGCAAATGCGCTGGCGTCGTTCGAACCCAAATATGCAGGGTTGCCACGGAAATTCGCTTGAGCCGTGTAGCTGCCAGGGTGAATCACTAACTTCAAAGTGAGAGTTGCTTTACCAGCGGAATCAGTCATCCCTGAGGCTTGTTGCCCGCCAATATCGAGTGTCACCAATTGATCAGCCAAGGGCTGTCCATTGGACTGCAATAACAGGTTGAATGAACTATTCTTTAGATAGGTTCCGTTCGACGGAGGCGATTGCAGCGTCAATGTTGTCGCAGCTGGAGGCGGAAGTTGAGCCGCGTCTTCATCGGTGATGTTGTAGTACGCACCAAGGTTGGTCGCTAACGTTGTCAGACCTGCGCCACCAACAGCTTGTACCATGAACAGGATATTGCCTGCGTTCTCACCAGCTTGGAGCGTGAGCGTTCCTTCCCAACGTGTGGGATCATCTGTGTTCTGAACCAGATCGAGCGGCACCCATGTCCCGTGATAGCCACTTCCAGATTTACCCGTGTACAGAATCCAGACAGCTTGCACACCAGCGGAACCTTCCGCCATAGTGTTGACACTGAAATGAATCTGATTGCCAGCTTCGAAGCCAGAGGCACCGAGGATATTCGGAGCAGCGCTGACAGCAGCGGCTTTGGTCACGGCAGGACTGTTGGTATCTGCCCAATTGGCAGGCAGATAATAGAGTTGCAGATCCAGTTGATTGAACTGCCGTAACGTACCATCGATGGCGCCAAGCGCACTGGATTGGAACTGAGCGGGGAATGTAATTAACCGTGTTGCTCCGCCACTGATGGCGTCGTTGTAGTTTGGCATCCAGACCTGAGTCGGGTAGAAAGCAGACGTGTTGTACGAGAGATGTGCTGTCGAAGTCTCGGTGGTCGGCGAAGAGGTCAGCGGGATTTTGCCATTTTGATCTGTATAACTTCCGCCACGGAATGCCACGCCGCGCAATATATCGCCATTTACACTAACGTTATGAATCTCTTTCGGATAGATCGGCTCGAACGGGTTGACCACGACTCCATCCGGTCCAGATAGATAGGTTGTCATAACCGTTCCACCGCCAGACAGATTTTCTAATTGCTTCTGATGCGTCGTAAGAGTGGGATTGATAACAACAGCACCGCTCTGCAGACCAAAGTTTTCACCGGGACCCGTTGAAACCGCATCCGTCGACTCGACGATTGATACGTCAGCTTGCGGCTGGATGCGCGCCCCGGGCATATCCACTTTCATCATAGGCAGACCATAGAGCGTCATCTCGACAATTGTTTTCTGGTCGATACCGGTTAATTGTGCAGTCTCTGCCAGATATTGCTGTTTGGCTTTAACGACCGCTTGTCCAATAGAGACTGGACCATTTCCAGTCCGCAGCTGCTGCGCCATGAGAACAAAGAGGCGCTCGCCATATTCGGTCAATTCGGTATCACCGTAGGCATACCCTGTCGCGGCAATATATCCAGCCGCACCTTTGCGCAGGAATGTCTTCGCCCAATCAGGATCAGGAGAGATCCCGCCGAACAGATCGTTATTTGGAATACTATATCCACCATGACAGCCAAGCGTGAGAATTAAATCGTTGCTCAGATCCACCGGCGATTGAGTGATCTCCGATGCAAAAATTTGACTGGCGTAATCGGCAGCAAGCAGGTTGCCCGCGCTGAAATGTCCTGAGAGCACGGCAATATCGAAATTACCTGCGAGCAATTTTGTCCGCAAGTCATCCGCTGTCCATGCAGTATCATCCGTGGGAGGCAATCCGGGCGCCTGGATCAAGGTCGCTGCCGTGGAGTTCGTGCCTGCATCCACTTCGGCCTGGATCGCCACAGCCGCATCACCGACAAAGTCATAACCGGTCACAAGCGACGAGTGCGGCACGATCACGCCATCCGTCTGGATATAGACGTTGACCGTCGCACTGATGTCGCCGGCATTATCCACCAAACGTCCAACCGCTAAATTAGGAAGGGCAAGCGTATACCCGGCTTGGTCAATATTCACCTGTGAGCCATAGGCGTCCTGTCCTTGAACGAGGTCGGTCTGCAAACCAGCTTCGGAAGCCGTGGAGGGCTTGACCGGAGGAACATAATCCTTCTCATTGGCGAGACCTGCAACATCCTTCGTCTGGAAGAACGGGATGACATCCGCTCCACCAGCGAGGACGATATATTCAAGCGACGGGTTTGCCGCGCGATAGGCATCGATCACTTTCTTAATTTCGGTTGCAACAGTGTTCTTGGCAAATGGACAAGCCAGGTTTGAATCCGCTTGCGAATTGGCAAAAGCCACACGCTCATATTTTGCATCGGCGAGGTCGACCACGATACCATTGACTTCGGAACGCCCAGCAAGGGCGCTGAGGTCGTCTATTGCAGTTTCGATCTCGTTTGAGGTACCATGCAAGCGACTGGAATCTGTCAGAATAAGTGAGGCATGGGAACCGGAAACAGGCTGAGGTCCAGAGATGACCGCGTATCCCGTAGGAACCGATTGAACGTCACCGCAGATCCCGCTTGTGACAGTCACATCCAAAGTGAAGGGCGTCTCAAGGTTGTACGGACCCACAACGCGGATGTACAAATCCTCTTGCAATTCATAGGTATTACGTTCGATGGTCTGAACCGTGGCATACGGATCCATGGAAATACCTAACAGGCTTTGTCGTGCAGCTGCAGCAAAGGCATCCAAAGAGCCGGAAGGCAGTGAGCCAGAAGGTAGTGAACCCGAAGGCAAGGGAAGGGAAGGCAGTGAACCAGAAGGTAGCGAACCAGAAGGTAAAGAACCAGAAGGTAGTGAACCCGAAGGCAAGGAGCCTGATGGCAAGGAGCCCGAAGGTAAGGAGCCTGATGGCAAGGAGCCCGAAGGTAAAGAACCTGACGGTAGTGAACCCGAAGGCAGAGAACCCGATGGCAATGAACCTGAGGGCAGGGAACCCGAAGGTAGCGAACCAGAAGGTAAAGAACCTGAGGGTAGTGAGCCCGAAGGCAGGGAACCCGATGGCAATGAACCTGAGGGCAGGGAACCTGACGGCAAATAACCAGTCGGCAATGAGCCGGAAGGCAATGAACCCGATGGCAATGAGCCAGAGGGCAACGAACCGGAAGGTAACGAACCCGAAGGCAATGAACCTGAGGGCAGGAAGGCAGGATCGGTAGACAGCGCACTTAACGCTGGAGCATTTTGTGGATCGATCAATTCGTTATAAATCGTATGTGGATCGCGATGCAGGCTGACAGCGCTACCGGGCAGACTGGTCAATTTTATGCTGACGGATGAACCGGGCTGTACCGGGAACTTGAACCATTTTTCCTGGAAGATATCCGTCATATATTGCTGGGTTTGCGATCCGCTCTCAACGAATTGTGCATCGGCCCAATTCAAATTGGAAGTGGAAATTGGACGGCAGTATGAAAACTCGGATGTACCATTGTTGCCTGTCGCTGTAGCAGAAAATCCATGCGGTTCAACCACTCCGCCAACACCAATTAACTGATCGAAGATCGCGCGACCATTTGCGTCAGTGGTCACAGAGAATGAGCTGAGATAGATCTGTCCTTCGCCAAAGAAAGTAGGATCGCATGAGTCATTGGCAAAGACATCGATCCGATAATTTTGATCCGGCTCAGAATCCAGGAACCCGCCTACCCGGGTAAACTGCGCACCAGAAGTTGCCACGGTCAATACCGGATAGTTTTGATAATTATTTGGACCATCATCGATCACGCCTTGATGATTGAACGTGACACTGTCATCGCCAAGATCAACAAGATCAATACCGAGTCCGTTATTGGAAAAGATATTATTACCCTCGATAAAGTTATCCGCTCCCGTGGCTATAGCGATCCCCGTCCCGGCATTGAAGGCAATCGTGTTACCAGCCTGCTCTAGTCCACCGATCCAATTATTGGACCCGGCAATGTAGATGCCCGCCCGGGCATTCGTCTCCGCCAAGCCATCGTCGAATGACTCGCTACTGCCATTGGGCAATGCGCCCGTGCCAGCCGCATTCGTGCCAATCAGGTTGCCATTGAGGGAAGTATAGGTTACATTGCCATCATGCAACAGAACACCAAAGTGTCCGTTGCCAGAGATCAAGTTACCCTTGATGGCGTTGTGATTCGCCGCATAACCAAAGGAGCCGATGAAGATACCGCGCTGGCGGTTACCTTGTGCCAACGTTCCCGTTGGATCGGTCCCAACATAGTTTCCAGCGATCAAGTTGTTTGAAGAATCCGCCGCGCCGGCCGCGATAAAAATGCCATCACGACTGTTGGAGATCACATTGCGATCCGCGGGTGTGTTTCCGCCGACAGTGTTGTCTGAGGTGTTGTTAACATAGATACCGGAGGCAGCCACCCCGCTGGGAGTGCCATCCGCTTTGAGACCAAAGAAATTACCGGTGATGGTACTTCCCGCTCCGTTCACTTCTATGCCGTTATTGAAATTCCCGTAAATCGCCAGCCCCCGGATCGTGCTCCCGCCAGAACTGAGCAACAGTCCCTGCGAGCAGGGCGCCGGGCTGCAACTGTCACCATTCAGTTCGATCTGAAAATTGGCATTGTCACCGCCTGACAATGTATTCTGACTTGCTCCAGCTTGACTGTATCCGTCGATGATGATCGGATCGGTGATCGCTGGCAAGGGGGATGTTGGCGAAATGGTGTTTACACTTTCGCTGGAAATATTGAACACAACGACATCCAGTCCCTCGTTCGTGTTCGCGGCATTGATCGCCTCGCGCAGGGTGCAACCGTCCACATTACAGAAGCCATCGTCGGTATCTGCCGCTGAAGTCACTACTTGAGTCGCGATGACCACGCTGGCAATATAGCGACTTGGGTCTGGCGCGCCACTCCACCATCCACCGGCGAGCGCTTCGCCGCAAGAGAAATGCTGCGCTCGGTCAAATCCTAGATAGTAAATCCCGGGTGCAGTGGGCGCCGTAACATCAATGGTTGCGCTGCCAGAGGTTCCTTCCGCGCCGGGGATGCCTGTATAGATACAAGTAAAGGGAGCGCTATCAGTACTGAAACCGATCTCGATCTCATCGATACATCCAGGACAGCCTGCATCAACGATCGAATAATCCATGCTTAGGCTAAATACGCTGCCGGGGGACGTATACGCAACGTTACCGCTGCGACCGATCCTCACATTCGAGATGGTCACTCCGGCAAAACTGGGATTCGTTGGAACAGATTCTTGTGCAGGAGCTGCGCTGGCATTTGTCAGCGCGCCAGATATTAAACCGAGTTGGGATAACAAAATAGTCAGAATTACAAAAAAATCAAGAACACGAACGAGTCTTTTAGTCATGGTCTCCTCCGGGCATAAAGCTTATGATCTCGTCTGAAAATCCTGCCAAAAATATTGAATTGTGGGGCTCAAAACAAAGAAAATCGTGTACTCCGCAGCAATGCCAGTTGCCAGTCGATGGAATCTATTGGATCCAACCGGTTGTAGTCTTAACTTACTTGACGGTTTAATTTCCCATAGGTAACCACTTGCGCCATTGCGCTGCATTGCAAGTTCCTTGCCGATCCAGCGCAACGGTGCTCTGAATCAATCCCAATAGACCCGGCGATAGGCGCACCAATAACGTAGACTGGATTATTCTCTTCTGCGCTAGAGCCGCTATTGTATGCGTCCGCTTCAAGCTTCGCTCGCGCTGACATTGAGTTGACTGCCAACCAGCAACTGGGATTCTTGCTCTGCTTATTGCACTGTCCCCGCCCGTCCGCATCTCCCCCAAGTGGCGGAGAACAACATTACCCGCTAGATGGATGCGGCTGGGAAGTGTTTGTTGTAGGATGAAATAGTGGTCTGGTATTTTATTTCCGAAACTATGTGTAGGTTCGGATGACTATTACGTTTCCTAGTTTCGATTCGTGTGATTGGGCACATAAATTATCAGCGAACACCCGGAAACATGGGCCGATTTCATGATGTGCTTTGAATTGGGACTCGAAAAGCCAAATCCCAGCGGGTTGATTTGGAAATAACACAACAGCCATGATTCATGTACGAGAAGGATATGGTATGAACACAGATGTACAACATCATCGTGCAATTCTGCAAAGCATCGCCCACAAGGCGATGCTTGAACATGACCTGCTCCCTGATTTTTCGGCTGAAGCACTTGCCGAACTTGAAAGGCTTCAAATGCCAGCTGGCACAAAAGTTGCGCCGGTCGAAATTGAAGCTCACTCTGATATTCGCGATATGCGAAACCTTTTGTGGGCTTCCATTGACAATAACGACTCGCGTGATCTCGATCAACTCACCGTTGCTGAGGCAATATCTGAAAGCAAGGTCAGGGTTATGGTCGCCATCGCAGATGTAGACTCGCTCGTTAAAGAAGGGTCAGCCATCGGCGAACATGCCCGTCACAATACCACCTCGGTGTACACCGCCGCGAGAATCTTCCCAATGCTTCCTGAAATACTTTCCACCGATCTCACCTCGTTGAATCCGAAGGAAGAACGTTTGGCGCTTGTGATCGAGATGGAAGTTGACACAGACGGGTCGCTCCTTGATTCGAGGATCTTTAGGGCGTGGGTCTGCAATCGCGCCAAACTCGCCTATGACAGTATCGCGGTATGGCTGGAGGGGAATGGAACCGAGCCTGAGGCGGTCTCTTCCGTCCCTGGGTTGGCTGAAAATCTGCGCTTGCAAGACCAAACTGCTCAAAACCTGAAGAAACTTCGCCATGTCCATGGAGCATTGAGCTTGGAAACGATTGAGGCGAAACCAGTATTTGACGGCGATCAAATCCGCTCGCTTGAGATCGATGAAAAGAATCGCGCCAAGGAGATCATTGAAGATTTCATGATCGCTGCAAACGGTGTGACTGCCCGCTATCTATCCGCCAGCGGATTCCCCTCGATCCGGCGCGTGGTACGCGTACCAAAAAGATGGGATCGGATTGTTGAAATCGCCG
>Ga0105249_10002278_pt1 | contig 16666 bp, 19 predicted proteins | sample KBSS44metaG_FD_81522 | JGI IMG/M metagenome (GOLD analysis project Ga0105249, IMG submission 81522) | Switchgrass rhizosphere microbial communities from Kellogg Biological Station, Michigan, USA - KBS S4-4 metaG | ecosystem: Host-associated > Plants > Roots > Rhizosphere > Soil | place...
ATGCTCGATTGGCGAGTCCAACCATTTGGCTAAGTAGTCTGCTTTGTACTGATTGCCGGTGATGAAAACCGGCGTCTTCACACAGGTTCTCCGAGCAGCGCACGCAGTTCGGTCTCGCTTAAGCGCGTCGTGCCCAACTTTTCGGCCTTCGTAAGCTTGGAAGCGCCTACGTTTTTACCAACTACAAGATAGCTGGTATCTTTGCCGACCGAACTCTGGAAGGTGCCGCCGAGCGCCCGAATTTTCTCGCCAGCTTCGTCCCGGCTCATTGTTTCGAGCGTACCCGTGACCACAAAACTCTTGCCATGCAGTGGCCCCCGAGCATGCGATTGGTAGTGCGGTGCAACGCCGAGAGCCTTGAACTTGCGCAGCAATTTTTCATTATCCGGATCAGCAAACCAGGCCAACAGCGACTCAGCGACAATGTCGCCGATACCCTCAACTTGCATGACTTCGTCAAGTGTGGCCTTGGCCAGTTTATCGAGTGATCCAAAGTGTTCGGCAAGATCAATGGCGGTTTGCTGGCCGACGTGGCGAATACCAAGACCAAAGATAAACCGCGGTAGCTCCGGTTTTTTTGCAGCGGCAATGGCGGCTACCAGGTTGTTTGCCGACACATCGGCGAACCGATCAAGCTCCAGTACTTGCTCTTTCGTGAGGGCGTAGATATCTGCCAAATCCTTTACCAGCCCGGTCTGCACCAGGGCAATGACATTTTTTTCTCCCAAGGTGTCGATGTCGAGCGCTCCCTTACTGGCAAAGTGACGCAAGGCACGGGTCAGCAACAACGGGCCATTCGCCCCTTGCACCCGGTATACCACCTCGCCCTCTGGGCGTTCAAATGCCAACTCTGGATATTGACGATGCAACTCCCGCTCCATGTCAAACTTTTTAGTACGCTTGGGCCGCAACTCAACCAACACTTTTAAGACCTGTGGAATAATATCACCGGCCTTAAAAATCACTACCGTATCACCAATCCGAATATCCTTGCGGGCAATTTCGTCAGCGTTATGGAGGCTGGCGTGCTGCACTGTGGTGCCAGCCACTTGCACCGGGCTAAAAACCGCCACCGGTGTCGCCGCACCAGTTCGGCCAATGCTCAATACGATGTCTTGCACCACAGTGGTTGCTTCTTCGGCGGCGTACTTATAGGCCACGGCGCCGCGCGGAGCTTTACCGACGACGCCCAGCTCGGTATACAAAGCGCGGTCGTTGAGTTTAATCACCAGGCCGTCGGTGTTGTAGCTCAACTTACTGCGCTTTTTCTCCCACTCATCGGCAAATGCCATGACTTTGTCGATCGAGTGAAAAGTTGCGGCCTTGTAGTTGGCGGCCAGCCCCAATGCCCGAATCGCCTGATAGGCATATAGGTAAGTCGGCACGTCGCTGGGATTGTCACGCTGAATATCCCAACCACGAAAACGCAGCGGACGGGCAGCAGTCAGCTTGGGATCGAGCTGACGGATGCTGCCTGCGGCTAAATTACGCGGGTTTGCGTACAAAGGCAAGCCCTCTTTTTGGCGCTGCGCATTGAGCGTTTCAAAATCCTGTTTATAGATGATTACTTCGCCGCGAATCTCGGTTCGACCCTTTAAAAAACCACTAAACGCGGGATTATGACGCAAATGCGTGGGGACACTTTCGATGGTCCGAACATTCATCGTGACGTCTTCGCCGACGAAACCGTCGCCGCGGGTCACCGCTTTTTGCAGCACGCCATCTTGGTACCATAAGGCACAGGCCAGGCCGTCCATCTTGACGTCAGCAAAAAACTCCAGATTTCGGCCCGGAGCTACTTTGTTGATCCGCTGCACCCAAGCGTCAACTTCCGCGCGATCGAATACGTCGTTCAGGCTCAGCATGCGACTGGTGTGGCGGACTTGCGTAAAGCCAGGTAGCGGCTCGCCGGCAACCCGCTGCGTCGGGCTATCCGAGGTAACCAACTCTGGATATTGCGACTCCAGCTGCGCCAATTCATGCTTGAGGCTATCGGCCGCAGCTTCACTCATTGTTGACCGATCGAGCACATGATACTGATAGCGATACTCGTTGATCAATTCCCGCAATTTGATAACACGTGTCTGTGCCTCGGAGAGGGTCAAACGCTTCATAAGAGCGACCTGTACAGCGTGTACATATAACTATGGATAGCGGCAAGGATGAGCATGCTCATCACAAAAAATGCCCAGGGTGCTATCCAGGTCGCAAAAATGATCAGCGGGATGAGGATGACAGCCGCCAGTACAAACAAAGCTATCGGCAAAAATACCAGTTTGCGCATAATGGTAAATCGACGATAGCGCACCAGCTCGCGCGCCGAACGCAAAGCGCGCATTGGCGTCATATCCGGCAGGCAGACAATGTAGAGTGCAAAAATCGAAGAACATACAAGATAGAGTGTCAGGATGCCCAGCAATGCAAATACGGCGGTCCAGAGGCTGGTCTCGGCAACGCCGACCGCCAATCCATTTTTCGTAACCGTAGTGTAGAGGAAAAATCCGGCCACAAAAGGCAGCAGCTGCACGCCAATCACCAGCAGTACCAGCACAAACGGCACCAGCGGATACATGCCTCGATAGAAGGCGTCGCGGATGCGCATTTTAATGTTGGCATATGCTTGTCGAAACGCCCAAATTAAGGCCAGACTAGCAATCAGCGTCAGCAAAAACTGGTACGCTCCGGCTGTAGGGCTCAGTTGGCTGCCAGAGGTCCCTAGTAGATACATGAAAGCCGAGAAACTGCTGGCTATATCCTTAAGGTGCCCGCTAAAACTTTGGTCGAGCGTGTGTTTAATCTGCCCGAGGTCACTCGTAACGTGAAATCCTTGCACCAAAAAAGCATTCAACAAGCCGTACACCAAACTAATGCCTACAAACACCTTCCAGTACCGCCCAAGAATAGCAAAAGCCATGCGCAACAGCGCAAATGCGGTGGGCATTACCGATGCGTCATTCTTGATGCGTTTTTGCAGCTTAAATGAGCTGTAGCGCGGGAGCTTCAGCTTGCGTGGCCTCGAATTAGCGACGGCTGATTTGTCGACGAGCGCCGGGTGCGCAACCACCCGCTTAGCTGCGGTCGTCTGCTTCACGTTCGATTTCTGGGGAGTCTTTGCCATGCTCCTAGTTTATGCGTGGCTGCCCATCTTACGCAAGCGAGCAATGCGATCTTGTAGCGGCGGATGGGTGCTAAACAGTTTAGATATACTCTGGCCCTTAAGTGGATTAGCGAAGAAAAAATGCGCCGTCGAGGTATTGCCGCGTTTGAGCACACTGCCATGTTGGGCGATTTTTTCGAGCGCACTGGCCAACCCTTCAGGATAGCGAGTCGTCAGCGCGCCGCTGGCGTCGGCCAGATACTCTCGTTTGCGTGATACCGCAAGCTGAATCATCACGGCGATCAGGGGCGCCAGGATTGCCGCTACAATACCAATGATGAGAATCAGCTGATTATTATTCCGGTCATTGTCACGGAACCACACCATGCGCAGCATAAAGTCGGCAATCACCCCGATCACCGCCGTCAGCGCAAAAGCCAACATCGCGACGCGGATATCGTAATTTTTGATGTGACTGAGCTCATGCGCCAGCACGCCCTGCAGCTCCTGGTCGTTCATAATATCAAGCAGTCCGGTGGTAACGCACACTGCCGAATGACGTGGATCCCGTCCAGTTGCAAACGCATTGGGCGAAGGATCCTGCATAATGTACACTTTGGGCATCGGCAGGCCGTCGGTGATCGCCAAATTTTCGACTACGCGCCAGAGGCGCACGTTATCTTTTTTTTGGATCTCCTGCGCGCCATTGAGCGCCAAGCTCATGCGCCCGCCAGCGAAATATCCGGTGATCGCGTACACCAGGGCGATAATAAGCACGAATACCGTGACGCCGGCAGATTGGGCATACGCACCCAACACCCAAGCCAACAGACCAGCAAGCAATGAGAACACGAACAATAACAATACTGAACGGCGCTTATTGCTAGTTATTTCACTGTACATAGGTCGTCTGAATGGCTAAAACTTAACTGCCACCGGCTTTTCGGCAGCCGCTTGATCGGCCTCATCGAGTTCAAAAAATTCCTTGTCTTGTTTAAAGCCGAGCATGTTGGCAAAAATGTTCGTCGGGAACACCTTACGCTTGGTATTAAAATCGCGCACCACACCGTTATAAAAGCGGCGAGAAGCCATAATTTTGTCCTCAGTGTCGGTCAGCTCGTCCTGCAGTTTCTGGAAGTTTTCGGTGGCACGGAGCTGGGGATAATTTTCGGCCACTGCGAACAGACTTTTGAGCGTTTGCTCAAACTGGTTCTCAGCTTTAGCTGTCTCTTTGACACCTTGGGCATTCAGTGTCTGAGCGCGAGCTTTAGTAACGTCCTCGAAAACGGTCTTTTCGTGCTTGGCGTAACCCCGTACCGTCTCCACAAGGTTCGGAATGAGATCAAGCCGACGCTTGATCTGTACCGTGATGTCACTCCAGGCCTCATTTGCTTGCTGATTGAGCCGAACTAACCCGTTGTACATGGCAGCCAGTGCCAAGATGATCACCACAACGACGGCTCCGATAATAATCCATGTCATGAAATATATGCTACTCCTTTATATAATCAGTATACAATAGAGGACGTCACAATGTTAGCTCGACCAAAAATCATTCGCATCACAGCTAGTGCCCTTGCCGGCATAATTGTACTACTGGTTGGCGCAGGGACATGGAACGCGCTGCGGCCGCTGCCCACAATCACCGCAAGAATTGGGACACTACCCTCAGTGCGCGACAGTACCTCCCTGACCTGGCCGCATGCCGGAGAGGCAGCCATTGGCGCCATGGGTTACGGCGTCCTAGCAAACTCCGGCACCCAGCAACGCCTACCGACCGCCAGCGTAGCCAAAGTCGTGGTTGGTCTGGCGGTACTCGAAAAACTGCCCCTTAAAGTCGGCGAGCAAGGGGCGATCTTCCATGTTGGAGCGGCTGATGTCGCCCGCTATAACGACTACGTCGCCCGTGGCGGCTCAGTCATACCGGTTGTTGTCGGCGAAGATATAACCGAATATCAAGCGCTGCAGGCACTGATGCTACCCTCGGCCAATAATATCGCCGATAGCCTCGCCATCTGGGTATTTGGCTCATTAGATAACTACTTTGCCTACGCCAATGCCATGGTTCAGCGATTAGGCATGCCGCACACAACGCTGGCCGGCGACGCCAGCGGCCTATCGCCCCAAACGGTGAGCACTCCCGAAGACCTGGTGCGGTTAGGCCAGGCCGCTCTTAGTCAGCCAGTACTTGCCCAGATTGTCAATCAAAAAACTGCTGATTTGCCTGTCGCTGGCCAGGTTTTTAATTACAACGCGCTGCTTGGTAGTCATGGTATTTCGGGGATCAAAACCGGTAACTCGGACGAAGCGGGCGGCTGTTTTCTCTTTGCCGCAACCTATGTTATCGGCCAAACACCGGTCACTGTAGTAGGCGCGATTATGGGAGCAACTGATTTAAATGGCGCCCTGAGTAGTAGTCTACCGCTGCTCGACGCAGCCAAAGCCAACTTTTCGGTCGTCACTCCCGTTCATAAGGACGCTGTCGTCGCAACATACACCCTGCCTTGGGGAGGTGAAGTGCACGCAGTGGCTAAAACCGACGTTTCCGTCTTGCATTGGGCGGGCACACCAATTACCTCAGAAGCCGAGGCCCAACCAATAAAAGGCGCGCAGCTCAAAAATAGCAAGCTAGGTCGCTTGCAGTTTCAGGCCGGACCGATCCATACGAGTACTGACGTTGTGCTGCAAGACGCCCTTCCTGCCCCGAGTCTGTGGTGGCGAATTACCCGTCATTAACAAACATTATTTTTTGATGAATCTCATGTCGTTTTGGGTAGACAGTCCGTGGCCGAATATGTATACTGCTACGCGTCTACACTTGCAATAAGGTCTTTTTCTATCTCTTGTACCCAGGAGATGGGCAGCCATTGTGACCAACGGGTATAACTACCTTGTTGTAGGTGTAGACAGCCAAAGCAATGGCTGTCCTTTTTTATTTTGGCGGCCTGCATCGCAAGCATACTCAAAATTACAAAACTATGTTGCCTCGGGAGGCCTCGATGGTTCTTATTTTTAGTACGCAAAATCTGGATGCCGCATCAATACCCTGCGTCATCTGTCAGCAGCACAATACACTCGGCGGGGTCAGAGCCGTTTCGCTCTATGCCAGCGGTCAGCAAGCCGTTGCCTGCGCTCGGCACCTGCCCCACAATACTCGCGACTGGGTGCTCGCATGGGTCGCATTCGAGACAATAGAAAGCATCAACTGGGTGCCATCGTCGTGAATACGCATCAACAGAGTGGGTGTTGGTATATCGACGTACGGCCCAACGAGAGCAGTGAACAGATCAGTCTAGACCTCACGCAACACATTCCACGGCGGCTCGCCGTGGGCAAGTCGTTGGTCATCACCGCCGAGCCGCGGAAGCTTGTGCCGGTCATTCGCAAACGGTGGGTCGCGCTTTTGGGGTTAGTGGAACGACAGTATGCCAGTACGCTGGATCATTTCAAGAAGCAAGGGCTGCGGTGGGAAATTGATCGCATGCGGGCGGCGACATTTAGCCGTCGGCTGCCCTTGCAAGATCCGCAGGCTGCCGTCTTTTTCCTGGAGTCACAATTGCTGGGTGATCGACTCACGAATTTTAAAACCATCTACGTCACGTGCCCGCTCACCAAACAGGAGTTTGCGGCAGCCGTCAATCATCTTTTGCCTGGCGGCTTGGTGGTCATATACGGACAGTGGTGTACCGACTTCGAGATAGTAATGCACGATTTAGTCCGTTCCTATACCGAAGACCGCTCAATGCCCGGATCGGCACCAGATTAGTAAACAAAAAACGCCCGCGAGGGGCGTTTTGAGATGTATTTTCAGTGGTGGGCGCTGAGGGGCTCGAACCCCCGACCCCCTCGGTGTAAACGAGGTGCTCTAGCCAACTGAGCTAAGCGCCCCGAAACCCGAAAATACTCGCCTATTGTATCTGAAAAAGGCGCATCTTTCAACTGTTGTGTCGGTGTAGGTGCCGTCCATGGCAACGATGCTCCGGCCGTGCGCTAGCTCAAAGGGCGCTTTAAAAAACGCACGATCCACGGCGCATAGAAAATCAGAGCAAACATAATACTAAAGGCGTGGCCAATCGTGGGGAGTATTGCCTGTTGTGCACCCAGTATGTAGGTATCGAGCACCGGCACCGTGCCGTCATAAAGAGGACGGACAGACAAAATCCGGCTCCGGGCATCCGGTGTTATTGCCGGGAGCGTTCGCTGCAAAAGGGCCAAAGACTCTTTAAAAGCTGCATTTTCGAGGTAGATATTAGTTGCGATCGTCTCAGGATGGTTGACTTTGCCGCAGATAATCGCCACGCTTGCAATCGTCGGCCGAGCGGCATACGCCAACAAAACAGCGCTTGCCCCGGCACTGGTGCCAACTAGGGATACTGACTCGCCTGTGGCTACCAGATCGTCAATTGCTTTGAGTAATGCATCTAGCTTGGGCCCAAACGTCCCTTGCCGCCACTGCATCGGCAAGTAGTGACCTCGTATACCGAATAATTGCCAATAGCCCATGACCAGATGTTGACCCCGCGGCTTATAGTCACCTAAGCCAGGAACATATATGACGTGGTGTGGCATGTCTTTAGCATACCACTACTGCGCAGCGGCCTCTGGCATAACCTCGGCCGGTGCTCGCCGACGTCGGAGATAGCTCAAAAGCACAAACCAGGCGATTAGAATACAGCAGGCACCCACCAAAAACGGCATACGGACACCGAGCAATGCAGCGGCGACCCCTGCCAAGATAGGAGCCAAGCCAGTACCAAGCGCCACCAGCGAAGCATTGATGCCAAGCGCCGCGCCCTGTTTTTCGGCCGCTGCACTTTTGCTTACCAGCGCTGGAAGCAGCGCGAGCGTCATGCCGTGCGGCACCGAGATGAAGGGGATGAGTGCCACAAACAGAGCGGCGCTTGGCATACACACAGACAGACCCACAAAAAGAGCAACCAGTAGAACGGTCACCGGTAACAAAACGCGTTCAGCATAGCGCTTGGCAAAAAAGCGCAGTACCACCAACTGCGCGATAATAATCGACAATCCGACGCCGGCAAAGGCCATGCCAGTCTCCTTAGCTGAGAATTTAAAAACACCAACAAGGAAAATTCCGTAGAACGAGATCATCAGGTTGATGCCGAGGATGTACAAGAAGCTGGTCAAATACACCAAGCGAATCTGCGCATCACGAGCTGCGGCCGCGATGTTGCTCAGACCTCTAGTGAAGGCAAACGTATGCTCGGTTTTAGGATGCAAATTTGTTTCTGGCAAAAAGATGGTCACGAACAACACGTTAATAATGCCGATGACGCCGGCCGTAATAAATGGCGCCGCAGGATTGTGCAGCCAGCCCACGATCCAGCCAGAAATAAGCGGGCCCAGTATTAAACCGAGCCCAATAGCCGCACCAATGAGGCCAAAGTTTTTGGCCCGGTCTTTGGGATCGGTGGCGTCAGCAATCGAGGCTTGGGCAATACTCACATTGCCTGCCGCGATACCGGCGATTGCTCGAGCAATAAACAACAAGGTGAGTGAGGCAATCCCAATACCGGCGCCAAACATAAACTGCGACAATGCCAGCACTGCAATCCCAAACGTCAGCAACTTCTTGCGGCCATAGACATCAGATAATTGACCAAGCAATGGCGCTGCAATAAACTGCATCAGCCCCCAGAGCGCCGTGATCGCGCCAGCAACAAAAAGTTGCGATCCTCGACTATAGCCATGCAACAGGAAGGCTGGCGAAGAGGGGTCGGTAAAAATGATCGGTATGATTGGAAAAACCATCCCGAAGCCAACCATATCAAGCAACAATGTCCCGAACAAAACTGATAATAAGCGTTTCTGTGCCTGCAAAGTACATACCCTTTTTACAAATGTCATGGATAGTATAAGAAAATCAATTGCTCGATGCAAGTTTGATATACTGGACCGTATGAAACGCTCGGATGTCAAATCACATTGCCCCGTCAACTTCGCCCTGGAAACCTTCGGCGACAGCTGGTCACTCTTGATTGTGCGCGATATCGCCTTTTGGGGAAAGCACACCTTCGGTGAATTTCTTACATCCGAGGAAGGCATAGCAACCAATATTCTGGCGGCTCGGTTGGCGCATCTCGAGCAGGTGGGCATTCTGGCTAAGCGTCAGCATGCAACTGATCGCCGCAAAGCAGTATATACTCTGACGGAGAAAGGCATCGATCTGGTGCCGGTATTGCTCGAAATGTCGGGCTGGAGTGCTCAGTATGATGAGCAGACGACTGCTCCTCTAGCCTTCGTTGCGCACGCACGTGCCGATCGAACCACCGCCTATGAACGAGCCAAAGAAATCATACGGAGCGGCCAATCGCTGTTTGGCAACTAAAAAGAGCTGCAACTCACTCGATACATACGCCGGCGCTACCAGGTGGGATCGATTGTAACGTCAGTGCTCGTCTTGGCGTCAAAACTGGCTGTCGTAAAGTCGTACCGCGTCGTTAATGTAATGTTGCCTGTCAAAATCTCGGGTTTGCCAGTGGCATCGTAGATTGGTGTGTCGCTGAGCTCGGCATAACTTGGCAGCTGCGTTACGGGGTCGACCCAATACTCCAGGTGATAGCCGCCGCCAAAATTCTCTTTCGGCTGATAGGGGTGTGTCTGGTAATTCAGGCCGGTATCATCAAAAGCGACTTGCAAGAATGGCACTCCTTCGTAACCTTCGGCAGCAGCGACCGGCTTCAGGTCAACCGAAAAATGAATGTACTGCTTGCCTTTATGAGTCTCCCATGTGTCCGTATTGACGGTCACTAAACCTTTTTCGCTGCGCAGTGACGACACAAATTTCTTTGCTTGATCTTCGCTCAAACCGCCGGTATTCATGCCATCCGAGAGAAACCAGGAGAGATTATCCAGCTCGCAGAAATAGCCTGGGTTTGTGATCTCCCATTTTGGTGTTGTGCCATCAATGATCGCATCGTACTGTTTGCCATCGTAGCATCGAATTTTAGAATCAACCATCTTGTTGGTGAGAGCATCAAAGCTTTCCTCGGCGGCAACAAGCTTTTTTGTTTTGTAGTCGAACCCGACTTTGAGACGTTGAATGTCGCCAGTTTTCCCCAATTCGGGGTACTTAGACTGCAAGTGCGTCGTCACGACTTGCGACTGCTGTGCGGCATGCTGAAAATACCCCCAAAATAAATCCTCTTTGTTGTAAGAGGCAAGCGTCTGCGCGGTGATCTGAGCGCCTGTCGGCAGCCCGCTGACCGCGCTGGCATTGGCGCCTGGTGTCTGCGAGCCAGTTTTGTGAGAAGAACGGAGGAACATGTACGCCGCACCAATGCCGAGCAGTGCGACAACAATAACGACAATCAGCACGGCCTTTTTATGAGACGGCGGCCGAGAAACCACTGGCTGACTACCGCCATCAATCGGGCCAGGCTGTGGGGTTGGCGTAGCAGACGGTTGCTCTGGTTGCATATTCCAAGTATAACGCTGCTGCAGCGCTGGGTCCAGCATGCTACGCGCCCACTGCCTGTCGTTACTCGTCCAAAAAATTATACCTCTCTGCGCTGTCTATATTCGTGATCCGTCCACCTTTGACCAGCAATTCTGTACGGCCGGCACGTTCATCTGAGACAAAGAACAACCCGCGCACATACTCATCCGGCGAGAGAGGCACGATGGCGGCGATCTCACCTACTGTTGCTCGCCAGCGTTCGAACCGCTCAGCAGACAAATCGGCGCCAAAAAAGACGTAATTTGTCCAGCTGCCAGTGTGGTGTGTCGGTGCTACCAGCCAGCCAGCAGCATATTTTTCACCATGTTCCGCCGCCAGCATACGCTGTATTTCGATAAGTTGCTGGTCATCGCATGCAATCCACCCACGAACGGCTATGTTAATGCTCATATATTTCGCTCCTTTACGACTATCGTAGCGACGATCGGTGCAGTACGCAAGTTACGCGCCATACCGGGCCATACAACATGAATGCAAACAAGTCTTGTAAGCATAAGCTCTGTGGCGATATACTGACTATGAAAATATGTTAGAGGTGGGACGAGGAGAGATAAATGCTGCGTCACACCACCTCTACAGGAACCGAGAAAAAGGTGTTCGTTGGTTCACCGTACCGCTCACAAGCTATCTTTGGAGCGCAAGGCCAACAACTTATTCCGACCATCAAGCAGGATCTGTGCGGCACGACCGGCCTGTCTGCATGCGTGGTAGTCATGCCGCCCGGGCGCATTGCCCGGCCCCATCTCCATGCCTATTCCGATATTATCGTGGTCGTTATTGAGGGCTTCGCCGCATCACTTATCGGTCCAGAGCTCAAGCCCATATTTCATGGTCCAGGCGAATTTATCTTCATACCGGCCGGCGTCATGCACGTCGCCGTTAACTTGAGTACCGCGCGCCGCCTCATCGCTATCGAGACCCGCACCGATCCAAATTTTAACGAGGATGTTGTCGTCACGCCACAGCACGACGAACAAACCAAAGCCGTCGTCGCCGAACTACACAAAAAATTCGCCGATGGCACGCTGGAGGTTCCCGCGCACTGGGACCTAACGGATGTAGGGCCCTTCACCTTTGTCGACGAAGAGATGCCAGCAGCGCAGAGGCCCGTACAGTCCAATCATTCCCGCCGTCCTACGATGAGATTTTTTGGGGACTCATGAGCTGTGCCAAACGGCGTACCGCTGCTTCGATTTTGTCAGTCGGGCAGCTCGCAAAATTGAGTCGGGCACTGTTGTGCATCGCCGGTTGTTGCTCAGGAGTGTAAAATAAGCTGCCGGGCACGTACGCCACGCCCTGCTCCAGCGCTTCATTCGTCTTGTCAGTAAAATTAACCGTTCGTGGGCCCTCAAGCCACACAAACATACCGCCTTGTGGCCGCGTCCAACGGTAACCCGAACCTTCCGGAAAATATTGCTTTAACGCCGCCGTCATGACATCGCGCCGCTCACGGTACAGGGGTAAAATGGTATCGAGGTGGCGCGCCAGGTGCTGCGGGCTCGACTCGCTTGTGTCAAAAAATAAACTGGCTACTGCCTGATTCATAGCTGAAGCTTGCATATTGAACGCCGATTTGTAAGCTACTGCCTGGGCAATCAAGGCCGGCGGGGCGACGAGCAGCCCGAGTCGCATACTTGGCGCCAACACTTTAGAAACCGACGTTACATACAATACGTGATTCGGCGCAAACGACTGAATCGGTGGCAGATTCTCACCCTCCAGCCGGAGGAGCGAGTAGGTGCCGTCTTCCAGAGCCAGCATGTCATACCGTTTGAGCAACCCGGCAATCGCTTGGCGCCGCGCCAGTGGCATGTGCGCTCCGTTAGGATTGAGATAATCAGGCATGAGCGACAACAACTTCGGATGATGCTTCTTGATAGCCGCCTCCAAAGCCTGCGGATCCATACCATGTTCATCAACGGGAAGCTGCACGACATGCGCGCCCAGCTCTGCAAATTTACTAAGCATGCTGACAAAACCGGGTCCTTCGGTGATCACGGTGTCGCCCGGATCAAGCAGCAGCGTTGCGCCAATACCGAGCGCCTCAAGGCCGCCGCTCGTCACCAGCATATCCTCGGGCGTGCACTGGACGCCGTTGGTTTGCAGCAACTGACTCATCACCTGACGAAAGGGTGGGAAACCCTGGGGATGGGTGTAGTTGGCAATATCGGCGCCATACCGACTTTTAGCTTCGATCGCCAGCTGGGCAATGGTATCGATCGGCAACAAGGCCGACTCTGGCGCACCGACTGCCAGCGAAATAAACTCTTTGCCAGCGGCACGCCAGGTTTGCACGGTGTGGTGGAGCATCTCGAAGAGTGGTGCCAAGGCATCGGGCTGAGTGCGCCGCGCGGTCTTAGAAAATGATATTTGAATCTTAGCTGCCATACTGCTCGTCCTTACGTAATGGTTACATTTGCGACCACCCGGATGCCCCGTACGGGGGTGGTATAGGGGCCACCGACCAACTCGCCGAGCGCATCATACCGATACGCATAGACCATACCGGAGAACGAGTCTTTGCTCACCGCAAGCTTGAATTCAATGACTCCTTTGCCGATATGTGCGCCGGTGCGGCGATCAGCCTTTATCTCGACAAACTTACCAACGACACTCGCCTGCTCGCCTGGCAGTTTGCTGGGCTGCCACACACCTTGGCCGATACTATCGCTCTCACCACGGTTGCCCTCGTGCGGGTTTGACTGGAGCATCGTTCCAAACGGAGTGAAAGTCATCATGTGCCAGGCAAACGGAGCCTCCGGAGCCTCTACCTCCCAGACACCCACGATGGCTTCAGCTTGTTGTTTGGCATGTGCGCCCATAATTGTTCGCTTTCCGTACTGCTAGTAATAAGCATAACAGAAAATAATACGAACGGCACACGTTTCGCAGCACCTTCGCCAGGGACGGCAAGCATCAGTATGAGGTGCTACTTGGCTTCAGTATCGTTCTGGATCAAAGCGAACTGATTGCCGTCAGGATCGGCGCAGGTCGCCATCCAGCCAACGTGCGGGAAAGCGTACTTTGGCTTTACTACAGAGCCACCAGCCGCCTCAAGCTTGTGCAGCGTTTTGTCGAGGTCATCTGTTTCTACCGTACACAGAAATGCGTTGAGCGCCGAACCGCTGGCCGGGTTGTCACCTGCTTTGACACCGAGTCCGCCGTCCATACCTACCACACTGCCGTTAGGGTACTTTGATCTGCCAGTCCACACCCCATAAAAGTCAGTACCTTCCCATTTTTCAACTTTCCAGTCAAATACAGCTTTGTAAAACTTTTTGGCGCGTTCGGTGTCACTGACTTGAATTTCAAAGTGGACGATTGGTGCTGGCATGGTTTCTCCTTCTAATTAATTACATGTTGCGGCACACGGCGCTAAGCTCGCTTGGAGCGAAAAGCCTTGACCTTGGTGGTTTTTGGATCGCTCACTAGCTTTTTATACTCCGGCGATTCGACTGCGACCAAGGCTGTTTTGCCTTCGGCATTGTTGTGAATACCCCAGCCGTACCGCTTACCCAGAGCTGACACACGCAGGCACGCTTGATCCTGACTCAAAAACCTCTGGCGCTCTTTGGGCCAGTCTGCCTTTGGCACGTCGTGCATGGCGGCGTATGTTGCAAAGGCAATGTCTTCCTCGGTGTACTTGTAGGGGTGGACGGCTATCATCTCGTATTCCAGCACTGGCTTCGTCTTTTTGTCGCCTTTGGCCTGTGGCACCTCGGCTGTGGTGACCGGGCAATCCTCGGCTACTTCAATGAATGTGTTGTAGTAGTTCATGCTCATGGATGTATTGTAGCAAGTTTATGTCACATTGGGGTTGCGAACGCTTGAATTTTTCAGCAAATACGGGTAGGATACCTGGGATATCTACGCCATTCCTATTAGCGCCATCTACCGAGCCATATGTCCATAGAATCTATGCCGATCGACAATTTAGACAAATTCACCGCTGCACGATATCATCCAATGGCGCCTGATAGCTACTCAGTTTCCCTGTAATCGATCAAGTCGGGCATGAGCTTCGCACTTTTCGAAGCGACAGCGGCCTCTCTCAACAGGAGGTAGCCGACGCTTTAGGCTGGTCGGCGGCAAAAATCCTGCGAGTCGAAAACGGGCAAGCTAGGCCTGACATTGTCGACACAAAAGCGCTATTAGGCGTATACGGTGTTGACGACGAAGATACGGTAAATGCGCTCATCGAGCGTGTTGGCGTCAACCGAAAAGCGCGCACAACCACAGCATATACGCCTATCCTTCCGCTGGCGCGCCAGCATTACCTCGGGTATGAGGCTGTTGCCGTGGGTCTCGGACTGTTTGCGCCAATTGCGGTACCTGATATTTTTCAGACAGCACACTTTGCCGCGACACTAGATACTGTATTTCACCCTGATCGCACCGAGGATGAGCATGCGCTTGCGGCACGCTTGCGTAGAGAACGGGCCGCCTATCTCCTTGGTCAATATGGACCGCCGCTGCAGGTCGTTATCGATGAAGGAGCCTTGCATAGGCCGGAAAGTGGACCTGACCCATCTGGCGCAGGCGGGCAATATGCCGAGCTCCGCATGATCATTCATGGCCTCAAAAGGCTTAATACGAGTGGGCGACAGCATCTTGCCGACGGCGAACTCAATCCAGACATCGCCATACGAATTGCGCCTTTCTCCAGCGGCACGTACTTTGGAAGCACGCACGCGCGTAGCATTGTCCGCCTGGCTGACCGGCCGTACGCAGCTGCCTACGCCGACACATTCGGGCACCACACTTCGTTTGATACTGCCCTCGGAGGCCCGACCGAAGAACAGCGCATTTTTGAGAGACTCTGGGCTAACCTGCCCGGCCCGGAGCATACTAACGATGTACTAGACGCTCTGCTTGCGTCACTACCTGTGTAGTTCTTTAATGTTTCAGACTCTAATAATAGATTCCCTGGAAGAATTACATGACACTAGTGATCCACACTCTTCTAGAGTCAATTTTCTCTTAAATTATATGGTATGGTCAAGCCGTTTGCGGACGAAGACGATCACACCAACCCCTACGACAACTGCCATGGCACCAGCAGTCCGATTATACTCGGGTACGGATATGATAGGTTTACACTTGCCTGCGCTACCCGCGCTTGAAATGTCGGATATCTCTTGGGTCGTCAACGCCCGATTATAGATTGCCGGCTCGTCAATCATGCCTTTTAGCGTGAACGCCTCGGCCCTGCCGATGGTGAGTGGAACGGTCGGGTCAGGAAGCTCGGCCGAACTAGTATCGACGGCAACCTGGCTGCCATTTATATACAGCCTAAAGGTGTTACCGCTCCTGGTTACAGCCAAGTGGTACCACTGCCCGGTTACCGGGTTCCACGGTGCAACTACGATGTCGTGGGGTATTCCCGTCCCCGCGGGAGGCGTAATGTTTTCCGTCATAAACCGTAACGCTGGGACGCCTAACAGCCTATCGTGGCCAGTGGAGTTGTACCAAAATATCCATTTATTTTGAGGGCCACCACCGTCGGTATGCGCAATGAGTGGATCAAGGCCAGTAAGATTATTGAACTTTGCCCACAGTTCGATCGTAAAGTCATGCGTGCCTAACGTCCAAACGGGCCTGTCCGGAATACCGAACCATCCGGATCCATCAAATTGGAACGCTTGCGCAACCTTGCCTGGTCCGAATGCTGCCGTACCTTCTAAGCCGCCGTGTTGCCCTCCAACGACATCACCCGTATTCCCGTCGCCAGGCCACCAACTTAATGCTTGAGGAGGGTTGGGTGTACAGACTTGTGCACTCGCATACCCAACTGGCACTGTTAAGGTGACTACGCAAAGCACGGATAGATAAGCCATGAGACGTGTAAAGGACTTGTTTATTTTCATAATGCTCCTTGATCTTTAAATAACCAGTGTTATCAATTCAAAAAAATAATATTCTCCAAGAATTGTAGGAGAATTAAATCGCTTGCTCTTCAGCTTAAATGCAGTCTAGAGCTATGCATGGACTGCTTGATAGGGCTTTCTGCGAGAGAGGACTTGAACCAATCCAACAGATAGAAAATGCAGGACAAAATAAAAAGACCCCGTTGTTCAAAAAATGGTGCA
>Ga0105249_10002279_pt1 | contig 16660 bp, 15 predicted proteins | sample KBSS44metaG_FD_81522 | JGI IMG/M metagenome (GOLD analysis project Ga0105249, IMG submission 81522) | Switchgrass rhizosphere microbial communities from Kellogg Biological Station, Michigan, USA - KBS S4-4 metaG | ecosystem: Host-associated > Plants > Roots > Rhizosphere > Soil | place...
AACAAGGCTTGCAATGTCCCCCGGTTTTGCTCTATGTTTCGCTTCGCCCGGCCAAGACGGGTAAGATAATGACTAAAACGCACCCGTAGCTCAACGGATAGAGCATCTGACTACGGATCAGAAGGTTTCAGGTTTGAATCCTGACGGGGTCACAAAATATATAAGCAGGGTCTTGTAATTCACCTGATTGCAAGACCTTATTTTTTAGGGGGTAAACATTTAAGGGGGCATCCCTTGAAATTTTAATTTCATACGTTATTTAATTTAGTAGATTAAAAATAGTAATATAATGCACCTGTGTTTTGATTAGATTGACGTTTTTTAAATGATTCTGAGGGCGTTTACAGTTTCATTTTTTTGCTCTTTCAAAAGATCTGCTACCATAAAAAGTCAACCCACATCCAACAATATAGGGGATACAGGCAGTTCACTTTCAATACCGGGGGTACTTCTAAGAGGTGCTCTTACTCTTCTCACATATTAAGAATTTGGAAATTATACCAATGGTAGTGGCTCCCTGAGGGAAATTTAAAATGTAGCAAGAGTAATCATTGAGACTCTACTTCTTGATCAGTACTTCATGTGAACAGGATAAAATATAAGTGCATTTGTGACGTTTTATCAAAAGTCTCTTGCTGTGTGAAGTTTGATGATCCAAACCTATTCAAAACCATGCATGTTCATAATCCCCAAAGACCTCCTAGTGAGGGTGAAGAATTTTTAGCTGACTTTTTTGATTCAATAGGCATCCCCTATATGCCTGAAAAGAAAATTAATGGGCTAAAATGTGATTCAAAAATGTACAGGACTGCTGATTTTTATCTCCCCAAGTTTAAAGTGTACGTTGAGTTCTTTGGCCTGTGGAATAATGCATGTAACGAAGAGTACAGACAAAAGAAAGATGTGTATAGGGCAAACAAGATCCCATGTGTATATCTGTATCCCGAAAATCTTGGCATCATAGGATTCACTTTTGATAAAAGAATTCAAGCAGTAATGAAAATGTATGATATGAAGAAAGAAATAAGAAAATATAAGTTATTTAAGTTGAAAGAATCAAGGGAGCTAAGAAACAGAATAGGGATCTTGGCTATATGTGTGTTTTTAGGTCTTACAATCTTGTCTATTGGTCTCCATAACGCAAATATTAGTCTTGTGATTCTTGTTAGTTTGATAGCTCTTTACCAATGCAAAAAACTGTACAACCTATATATGGACATCTTCAAAAGAAATAAGTATTCATTGGAGCACATTTAAGGGCTGCACTTACTGCGAGGGGGACGAGTTTCACTTTATTTACTTACGGGATGTCTTTTCATGTTTTTTTCCCAAGCATCAAATATTCTTATCTCTTCCTTAGTTAAACTATCTCTCAAATAATTTATTTCTGATGAAATAGGCATTGGATCCACTGAGGAGGGCAGATAATCCATTCTGGTAACGGGGCATCGCAGTTTCTTACCAAGATTTTCGTCAAGTTGAAGAACAGAACCAATCCTATCGCATCTTTGGTATGCAATAATTGTTACTTGGAAGCCATTACTAATAACTGGAACCTGAGTTCTTTTATAAACGATCTTTTCTATTATAGTGTCAGTGAGAGTTTCTAAAGTACCTGCGACGCTTATACCTGAACCCCTGTAAAAAGCCCATCCCCCCATGCCTTTTATCATAGCGGTGTCTGGAAGAATATATTTATCGATAATTCTTGCCGTATCACTAAAGGAGGAATAGTGATAAAAGCTTTTGGAATTTCTATCAATAAATAAATAATATGCTACTGGGGTTTTTCGGGTTGCAACCCCATTTGTATCTCTGTATGTTTCTACTGTTTTGATTTCTTCAATGAATAATTCTTTATTGTACCAAAGTTTCATGTCAGGAAATATGGTTTCAATGGTATATTGTTGCGTCAACTTATCATAAAACTTCGTAGTGACATGGATCACACCAGCTTTTGTGAACTTATTTTGTGAAGTACATGAGACAATAAATATTGGCAATAAAAAATAGGAAAGGCGCATAGTACTTTATTGAAATTTCTCCGAACTAAATAACTCAGTTCGGAGAAATTGATTTGCTCAATTATTATTAGTAAAGTAAGGTAAAAGTGGCAATTATTGTCCCCCAAAACCTAATAACTCACTGAAACTCTTAAACTGAAAGTTCGAATAGGTAGCAACAAAAGCCCCATGAGTAACCCTACCTGTTACGGTAGCATATACTCTCTGTGGATTATCCTTACTTACGACATGTCCCACTTCTTCCCATGTATAACCGGGAAGATTAGTTGCGAAATATGAACTATTATGGGATATATCTGTAAAATGTCCTCCCTGTGGCTCATTATTGTTTCTCTCGCCGCTTACTGTTTCATAGGATTCCGCCCACCAGTTTTCAGTGGTTTGTACATCCCACTTCCAAGGTCTTGAAAGGGCATACATGTATTCTATAGTATTACCTCCTGATCCTCCCCCACAGTTAACCCGATAGCTACGACCATTAACTCTAGTTTCATTACAAGGATCATCACAAGTTGTGGTGATGTACTGCTCATATGTATCAGAACCTCCATCATAATAGTAAATCGTCGTAATCAAAAACCAATCTATGCAGCCATTCACTCTCCCGGAACTATTCTTTTCTTCATTTCTTTTGATTTGCTCTGCCACAGATTTTAGCTTCCCGTTTTCAAATTCAATTTCATACAGAAAATAGTCTGTAATACTAAGCATTGTAAATTGGCCACTGCAATCAAGATTCTTATATGTAAAAATCTTAGAGAAAGTATTTTGAGGGGCTTGCATTTGACCATTTGAAGACATGTATTGAAGGACATTCCCTTTAGTAATGCTATCTTGATGATCGTACACCAAAACCAAATAGCTTATTGGATTTTTTTCAGCATTATGTCTTGACTTTAAACTGCTCAGTACTGGTATGACTATAAATTCCTTTGAATCCTTGTATTTTTCCAAATGGATTTCCCCATAACTAAGATTCATTTTCAATGAGTCGATTCTTACTACTGAACTTGCTGGTAGTCCAATTTTCTGTGCATCAAGCCAAGAATTGATCTTAGGAATCAAAGTCTCGTAAGATTGATTTTGAGTTTCCTCCGCATTTAAAGCTTCTTTTTTGCAAGAGACAAATAGAATTAATAAAAACGAGCTAAAAATAAAAACAGCAGTCTTGTAGGCCACAAGAGGCCCAAATGATTGAGTCCTTTTCATAAAATTAGTTTTAATGGTAATGTCTTACTCTGTTTACCGGTTTTCAGACTAACGCCGAGGTTACGTGATGGAGAATATAAATATACATCAGTGAAAGGGGGGTAGCCAATACCCCCTTTCGTGTAATTTATTCTTCAATGCAGAAAGAAAAATTAGAGCTCGCCTTTTTTTTCCCATGATCATTATTCCAGAAAAGTAAATTCAAATTACTAATGATCATAAAGCATTAATGTTCCAAGACGGAAATTGCCCTTCGGTTTTCTTATGGCAAAAGGAAGAGTGCTACATGTTAAGTTTACTAATATCAATTTGTCCGAAGTAATCCTGAAATGAATTGGGGCTTCACCTTTTTTATTAATTTTATCTTTACGAAATACAATTGTAACTGTTGCCATAAATAATTTTTTGGGGTAAACAATAGGTTAAACAATTCAAGCTTACCCTTGCTTTAATATGCAAAGGTCTTTACACCCTAAAAAAATATCTTATTGTAATTCAGTGCAATTGCAGGAAATATGAAGCAAACTAAACAATACTATTAATCCTGACGGGGTCACCAGCTAATCCGCAGATAATCTCTGCGGATTTTTGTTGGCTAAGCTCTCTCGAAAGAAAAGATATCTGCATCCTTATTTTTTTTCCCTTTTATTAATGAAGCAATGATCTCTCCTGCCACCTGGCTGAACGTAATTCCATTGCCACCAAATCCAAGGGCAAAAAAACTGTTAGTTAAGTTTTTATAAGCCCCTATGTATGGCAAGCCATCCTTTGTGGAACCAAATATACCAGCCCAGCTGAACTCAGTTTTAAAAGGAATTGAGGGAAATATCTTTTTAAAGTCGTTTTGCAGTTGTTTAGTTTTTTGTGGAATTAGCCTATCTCTCTTGATGTGGGAAAAAAATTCCTCATCCCGGCCACCGATTATAATACGATTGTCATTTGTTGAGCGTAAATACAAGTAAGGTTTAGCAGTATTCCAGATCACAGCATCAGTCTTTCCCAACTTTACCGGCGAATTGAAAGCTTCACTTGCGATGGCATAAGTACTCGTTAGCTTTACGATCGGCTTCGAAATTAAATCCACAACTTCATACCCGGTAGCATACACCAGTTTTTTTGCAGTAATGATAAATTTTTCTTGTGTTGTTAATTGAATAGTGAAACGGTTATGTTTAATGGAAATAACCGGAGTCCTGTCATAGACTATCAATCCCTTATTTATATTATTTTGCAATAAGCGATGAGTTAAAAGATACGCGTCAGCTGTAGCAGCAATAGCCGATAAGATTCCTCCGGGTGATAAAAATCCAAACTGCTCAATCACTTGGTCTGCATCCAGGTATTTGACTTTTAATCCGTATTTCTTTCTTGTCTCAAATTCCTTTTTTAAAAAAGGAATATCTTTTTTATATGCAGCATAATAAAAACTTTTTTTCATTTCAAAATCCTTCATCCCTGTTTTTGTTGCAAGCGTTGCAAGTTTTGTAATGGCCGAACAACCAAGCTTGTATGACCGGACTGCATTCTTTTCTCCTACCATTTCTATCAATTGATGAAGCGGTGTATCTATTTCATATTGCAGTAATGAAGTACTTGCACAGGTGCTTCCCAGGCCAATCGTCCTTGCATCAATGAGTGTACAATGGATCCCCTCTTGTATAAGATAATGAGCAGCCAATGCTCCCGAGATTCCTCCTCCTAAAACCAGTACATCAGTTTTTATATCCCTTTCAAGTTTAGAATAAGAAAAAGGTAAACCGTTCTTTATTAAACTTAAAGGATAGCCTGAACTCAGTTTCATTCAGAAGACTTTATTGGAGATATCTTCTTAATGTCCATGCAATGGTTTCATGCTCTTTTATCAGGTCTGTAAGAAAATCTGATGTGCCAATATCGCCATATTGTTCATCACAATCCTTAATATATTTTCTAAGCTGGATGATAATTGCTTCATGATCCTTTAATAATTCCCGGAGCATTTCTTTTTGTGAAGGATATTTACCGGGCGATTCTTTTAATGACGTCATTTGAAGAAACTCCTGCATAGTGCCAGGTGTTTTAGTTCCCAGTTTATTGATCCTTTCCGCTATTTCATCAATCGCTTCTTCCAATATTTTATACTGTTTTTCAAAAAGCTTGTGTAATTCCATAAAACTGTTTCCGGAAACATTCCAATGAAATTTTCTTGTTTTAGTGTACAACAAGATTGCATCTGACAATACTGACGATAAAACACCTGTAATACTCTTGAGGTTTTTTGCGCTGAGACCAATGTTAGGTTGCATAGTTTTTATTTAAAAGTTTGATAGTGTGTAAAAACTTGCAACTATTATTCCAGATTACAACACTGATCACCTTGTAAACTGAATGGCACGGTATTTTCTGACTAGTTTTAAGAACATTAATAAAATTATTTTATAACTTTTAAACCTAAAGCTTATGTTACGCTGGACAGTTATATTCTTAGAAGTTGCCATCATTGCTGCAGTTTTCGGCTTTGGCGGTATCGCTTCAGGCGCAGCTTCTATAGCGAAGATCTTATTTTTCATTTTCATTGTACTCTTTTTATTGTCTTTGATTTTTGGAAGATCAGTTACCAAGTCCGGGGATCTATAGCGAAGCCTGACAGTATTTATTTTTCACAATTAAAAACCTTTAACTTATGACAACAGGAACCAAAGTGGTATTAGGAATCTTGGGTGCCGCCGCTGCTGGTGTGGCAATCGGGATGTTAATTGCTCCTGAAAAAGGAAGCGAAATGCGTACACGCATAAAAAAATCAGCAGGTGATTTGGTTGATAACCTTAGTAACCTTTTTGTAAAGGGTAAAGAAGAATTAGAAGAATTAAGTTCAACTGCGGCCGATAAGGGCAGACAAGCTCGTTCAGCAGTTGAAGAGAAAGTAAACAGAATGAAAGAAAGCGTCAGCTAATTTTATAAACAGTCCGCCGCGGCGGACTGTTTATTATTTTCCCAAATTACTGCTGCATATGGAAGCACAAAATTTAAAGGAAGACGCAAAAGATGTCTTCAATCATGCGGGTGATTATGCACAGACTTTTTATAAATTAAGTCTTGTCAGGCTTACTAAAAAGATCAGTGATATTGCGTCGGGTGTTGTGAACTCCGTTCTTATTTTTTTTATAAGCCTTTGTATACTTCTTTTTATAAGCTTTGCCGGTGCATGGTGGCTTGGCGATGTAGTAAATAGTCGCGCATTAGGATTTTTATTAATAGCAGTATTTTACCTGCTGCTTATATTTATTCTCATTCTTATGAGAAAAAAAATTATTTCCCCATATATTAGAAACACTTTGATAAGGAAAATTTATGAAGAGAAAGATAAGGTCGTACGAGGATCTTGAGAGGGAAGAGCAATTGCTTGAAGAATTATTGCAAACCCAAAAATTATTGGTTCAATTGGATATCCAGGTATTGAAAGATCAATTGAAACCGGCTACAATGGCCTTAAAATTCTTTAACAAGATAACGACCGTGGATAAAAATAATTTATTAGTTAATGAAGGCGCCAATAAAGTAATTGATTTTGTATTAAATAAATTCGTTCTTGCGAGGACAGGATGGATCACTAAGTTTCTCGTTCCAATGTTCCTGAAAAATTATTCGTCTCATCTTATAGGTGATAATACTGCGAACATAGTTGAAAAAATATTTTCATTATTTGGCCGTAAAAACGGAAAAGCAAAAATTTCTTCTACCGCACCTGCCGCACCGGGTATCGAAAATTAATTAACTTACGACATTAGGATGGTGAATACCAGGGACACGTAAGTAAGTAAAGAGCAATACCTTTCTAATAAATACCTTATATGATCAATTTCAATGACCGGGTAAGGCAAATTTTGCTATTGCTCTTAATAATTCTCCTGATCTATCTTTCACTTCAGGAACTGCGATTGTTTTTGCCGGGCGTGCTAGGGGCAATCACTTTATACATTCTTAGCAGGGCCAGCTATTTTCAACTTGTTTATAATAGAAAATGGAAAAAAGGCCGGGCCGCTTTTTTATATATCCTTTATTATTTGTTGCTGCTCGGTATTCCCATATTTGCAGCGGTTACATTGTTAAGTCCTAAAATAAGCAGTGTGCTAAGCGATCCCACCACGGTTATAAATAATATTAAACAAGCGGTAATGCAAATACAGGCAAAAGCCGGTGTTTCAATTGTTACTGAAAAATCACTTTCAAATTCACTGGATCAAACCATCACTTTTATTCCTTCGTTGCTTAACAGCACACTGAATATTGTTTCCAATCTAATTACAATGTTGTTCTTCCTTTACTACATGTTATATCATGGACGTGAAATAGAAATGACATTATTCAGAATAATACCGTTGAAAGATGCAAATACAGCTATGCTGGCTTCCGAGACAAAAAAATTGGTAAAAGCAAATGCGATCGGCATTCCGCTTATTTCTATTATACAAGGACTAACGGCTACACTTGGTTATTTTATTTTCGGTGTTGATGAATTTGCTCTGTGGGGATTTTTTACCGGCGTGTTTGCTTTTTTCCCGGTTGTAGGTACAATGGTTGTATGGGTACCATTAGTAATTTATATGTATGTATCCGGAGAAACATGGAATGCAACAGGCTTGTTATTATATAGTCTTTTAGCTACTGGCAATATTGATTATATAGCAAGGATAACTATCATGAAAAAGATGGGAAATGTGCATCCGGTTATTACAGTGTTGGGAGTTTTAATTGGGTTAGGTCTTTTTGGTTTTATCGGTTTAATATTTGGTCCGTTGCTCGTAAGTTATATTGTTGTGCTCTTCAGAATCTATATGAATGAATTTACAACTATGCCAGATGAAAAAAAGCCGGATGAGAGTGCTGTTGTTACTAAAGAACCCCAACAGTAAACAAAATTAATTTCCTTTTTGAGCCGTTGTTTGTGATCGTTGCGCTTCTGCTTGCCTCTTTAAAAAATTGGGCAATGAACTTGAAAAGATCATGAACCCCGATAAAAAAACCATCGAGGCTTTTTGAGATGACGTATTTGCGAGGAGGAGTAACTGTACTCATAGCCACAAATTCTGAAAGACATATACAATTATCCTTCCAGAAGTTGGGCTTTTATACTTTTAAAATACACTAATAGCGGTCGAACATTAAGAGGGTGACCATAACAACATTTATCTTCTCCAGATATTATTCAGTTTTGTAAATTTTATTTTTTTTATTGTGACATTGTCGGCTGATTGAAAACTAATTTGATTGTAAGGTGCATCAGGAAAGAAAATTTCGGTCATAACCGTTAATCCATCGTCGGCAAATAATTCCACAGAACTATCATCTATTATTATTGAAATATTCATTGCAGAATTAGTTGTAAACCGTGGCGCAAAATGCCTGGCAGCAAAATCTTCCTGGAAATTTGTTTTTCCTGATTTAGTCCGATCAATAAAATACTTGTTCTGTAGTTTATCATAACCCATTACAAGCTCTTCTCCGGATTTATTAGAAAGTATAATAGAGAAGTTTTTCGCTTCTTTCATAGAAAGATCAATCATACATGGGAAGCTTAGCCTTTTTACTTTTGTTGAAAGGTCAAATGCTTTCGAAAATGAAATATTTCTGATAACAACATCCTTTGATTTAATTTCCGCTATTTCTTTAACCGGCAATGAAGCAATGAGCATATGATTGTCAGCCTTCCTGATCTTTAATTCTCTCGGAATTGTCATTGCATTTCTCCATGTTTCTGTAGGAACAACATTTGCATATATCCAATTACTCATCCAACCCAAAAATATTTTACGTTCGCCGGTATTTGACCATGTAACACCAGCATATTCATCTGGACCATAATCCAGCCATTTAGTCTCCGGGTTAAATGGTAAAAAACTTTTCCCATTAAAATCGCCCAGAAAATATTGAGTAGCTGAACCTTTATTCGGTCCTCCTGGATTTAAATTGACGACAAGCACCCAAACCTGCTTACCATCATACTCCAACGGAAACAAATCCGGGCATTCCCATACACCACCATGAGCACCCACATTTTCTCCAAACTCACTTTCTTTTGTCCACTCTTTTAAATTTTCAGATGAATAAAAAGTAATACGATCCTTCGTTGCCAAAGTCATGATCCATTTTTTATTTTTTTCAAACCACATAACTTTTGGATCCCGAAAGTCCTTAATGCCCGGGTTTTTAATAACTGGATTATTTGCATATTTGATCCAGGACTTTCCTTCATCAAGACTATATGCAATACTTTGGTTTTGAAAATCACTTCGGCCTTCTTTTTCGCCTTTTGGATCGTGATAAGTAAAAATGGCAACTAATGGAGTGATACCATCTTTTCCAAATCCTGATGTATTATTAATGTCAACAACAGCGCTGCCGGAAAAAATATAACCAAGACTATCCGGATAGAGTGCTATTGGCTGCTGCTCCCAATGAATCATATCCTTCGATGTAGCATGTCCCCAATGCATAGGACCCCATACTGTACTATCTGGATAATATTGATAAAATAAATGATAAATACCTTTATGATACACCATGCCATTAGGGTCATTCATCCATTTTTCGGCAGGTGAAAAATGGACTTTTGGCCGGAGTGGCTCATCATAAGTACTATTACTTACCTGGGCATTTATAATTAATGAATGCATCATGATCCAAATACGGAGGACATACTTTAATTGATTCATCCTTAAAATTATTTATGTTTTTGGTTTAATAAATAGAAAGTTTAACGAATCAGGCCCCTATTGTATCGATCTTTAAGCTTTGGCATCACAGCAAATGGATTAAATTGTGAACCAGTTATTATAATGAAAGCTTTTGTAACAATATTCTTCTTTTTTCCTTTAATAGTATCTGCACAGGATATCACAGGTGTATGGACAGGCTATCTAAGAACACCCGGCAGCAAGCTTGATTATGAGTTGGCAATAAGTGAAGGAGATAAAAAGCTTAGCGGCTATTCACTTATTATATATCCAAAAGATGGCATTGAAAATATCGGCATTAAAAAAGCAAAAATAAAACAAGGAAAAAAGGATATACTTTTTGAAGATGGAGATTTGGTGTATGATAATTTTTCCAGCCCTCCTATAAGGATGAAAATGTTCGGCAATTTATCGTTGATAAGAAAAGATACTTTGATGATACTACAAGGGAGCTTCAGTACAAGATCATTGGATTTCAGAGATACCCGGACTTATTCAGGTGAGATCTATCTTCAAAAAACAGGTCGCCCTATTTCTTCTAAATTGTTGGTCACATTGGATGAAATAAATTTTCCGCACAATCTTTCTTTTGTGACACCGGTTAATAAAAAGAAAAAAGTTATTACCCAACCCAGTAGTAACCTGAAAAAGAATGTAACCCCTGTAGTAACTATGAATACCAAATCAAAAACCGATAGAAAAATTGAAAAGATCAGGGATATAGTTTTCAGTAATGATAGTTTGCTATTGAGTTTTTATGACAACGGAACCATAGATGGAGATACAGTCAGCATTACATTGAATGGAAAGATCCTTGTTGAAAAACTTGGGCTTACAGCAAATGCTTTCAAGATATTAATTCCGGTAATTGCTAAACCGGGTGATTCGCTTATGTTAGTTATGCATGCCGAAAGCCTGGGTTTAATTCCGCCTAATACTGGTTTATTGATCATACAAGACGGAGCAACCCGACATGAAATACGATTTGAAGGCGATTTGCAAAAAAGTTCTGCGATTATACTTAGAAAGAAAAGATAATTTAATAACTGCTTACTCTAAAACTCCCCGACCCCCGGCTGTCTCAGTTTCCAATTTGTTTTTGCTTTTTCATCATCCACTATTTTCTTTACATCTGCCAGCAATTTTTTTGCATCATAAACAATCCCATCTTTAATCGTGTATTTAACCCCACCGACACGTACTGCTTTGTTTTGGTCATTCAGTTTTATGGCACCAGTTCCATATAAAACTTGCAAATTTTCTAATGGATTTACTTCAACAATTACCATATCAGCAAGCTTGCCCACTTCAATAGAACCAAGATCTTTATCAGCACCCAAAGCTTGTGCACCATATAAGGTTGCAGAACGAATTACTTCCAATGGATGAAAACCTGCTTCTCTTAATAGCTCTAATTCTCTTATGTAACCAAAACCATAAGTTTGATAAATAAATCCATTATCACTTCCTGTTGTTACTCTTCCACCGCGGTTCTTATATTCATTTACAAAAGTCATCCACAGTTTATAATTCTCCTTCCACGCCAGTTCCTGTTCTGTACCCCAATTGAACCAATATGAACCATGTGAATTGCGGCTTGGTTCATAGAATTTCCAAAGCGATGGTAAAGTATAATCCTCATGCCACTCAGCTCTTCTTGCCCGCATCAGGTCACGGCTTGCATCATAAATATTAAAAGTGGGATCAAGAGTAAAATCAAGCTTTAATAATTCGTTCATTACAGCATTCCATTTTTCGCTGTATGGTGCAGCCGCCTGTTTCCATAATTTGCCTGCTTCTTCAAAACGGTTCTGCTCATTGCTGTAATTATAATTCAATGGATAATTCTGAACAGTCTTATCAGTAAATAATGCTTCAGGCAAACCATACCAATGTTCCATTGATGTCATTCCCGCCCTTGCAGAATTCAAGACGTTCCATTGTGCCACACTCATCTGTGCATGATGACAACAACTACGCAACCCCAATTTTTTATTCTCACGAATGGCGGCATCCATTATTTGCGGAGCAGCACCGAAAAATTTTATACCATCGGCGCCCTTCTTTGCATTATCTCTCACCCATTCTATTGCAAGTTCAGGTGTGCTGATCGTTTGTTTAGCGCCTTGTCCAAATGCTGTGTACGCAAAAATTCTTGGCGCGGTAATTTTATTTTCTGCACTTAACTTTTTTTCATCAAGGACCCAATCCAATCCATTACCACAACTTGGGTCACGAATGCTGGTAATGCCATGCGCCATCCAAAGTTTGAAAACATATTCGGCAGGTGTTCCTTGTTCTGTTCCTCCAATATGTCCATGCATATCAATAAAACCGGGAAGCAAGAACATTCCTTCACAATTCAATTCCTTTCCACCTTCTTTCAACTTTGGCCTTTTTTCATTGTTTATCGGTAATCCCGGGTTTCCAACGTTCGCGATCTGAACGATCCTGTTTTTTTCAATGATAATATCTACGGGACCAACTGGCGGCGCACCGGTGCTATTAATTAATGTAACTCCACGAATAATTAATTGCGGCCATGGCCCATCTCCATCTTTTACTTCAGGAGCTTTTTTTATTTGTGCTGATAAATAAATACTAAAAAGGATTGCAAGAAGAATGCATAAAGACTTTCTCATAACAGCAGATTTCAAAAAGGAAATTACAGAGGTTTTGGGAAATGAATTGAAAAATTATGAGTTGCTTTGCAGCCTGATAAGGTAATAAGGTCATTAATAATTTATTCTGTTTCTGCTAAGATTAATATGATTTTACGGCAGCGTGTATAAACCTTAATGGAAATAATGACGATGTAGTTAGGAACATAATTACCTGATCGAACTATGCACTGGATGACCATTCAAAACTATTGATCATCTTCTTCTTTATATTTCTTAGGGAAATATTTTTTCATCATCGTTTTATAAGCAGCGTATTTGCGAATGCCGTTAAAGTCAGGGTCTATAACTATATATTCATAAAGATCATACCCTCTTTGCAACGCCTGTTCCAGGTAGCGTAAGGCATCTTCAGGCTTATTATTTTTTGCATAGCTCTGTGCGATATAATAATAAGGGAGATTCTCTTTGGGGTTAATCAGTATTGCTTTCCTGATGTAGGCAATCGCGGAATCATATTGTTGAAGATCATGGTATGCCACTCCAAGATTCAGGTTGGCTGTGAAATAGTTTGGATCAAGTGCCAACGACCTTTTATACATTACAACTGCAGAATCAAAATGCTGCAAGTTTGCAAAAACAGTACCGAGATTATAATAGCCCAGCGCATTTTTTGGATCAAGTTGAATGGCCATATTATACCACCTGGCTGCTTCATCAAATTGTTCAGAAGTAAAATACAAACGACCAAGATTATTGTACATAGAAGAATTGACAACACCCTTTTGCAGTGATCTGGTATAATAATAAATAGCTGAATCAAATTCATTTGTTTGCTTGAACACCTGTTCAAGATTCATTAAAGCTTGCATGTTGTCAGGATGAGCTTCAACCAAATTTTTTAAATAATATTTTGCCCCATCATAATCTTTTTTCTCATACAATAGTCTGCCAATATTGCCTTGCGCCGATGGTAAATCTTTTTTCAGTGCCATTGCTTTGGAATAATAAAACAGGGCGGAATCCAATTTCTTCATTTTATGAAAAACAAGCCCAAGGTTGTTGGCCGCATAAGGATTATCAGGACTTACACTCATTACTCTTTGAAAATATGCTGAGGCCGAGTCAAGTTTATCGCCATTATAATAAGCAAGTCCCATATTATTTAATACAATACTGTTATCGGGGTTAATCTCCAGGCCTTTTTTATAATAATAAAGAGCCGAATCATAATTTTTCATGTCGGTAAACATCAAACCTAACTGGTTATAGCCGCGAAAATTTTTACTATTAAGCTCAAGTGCTTTACGATAATAATATGTCGCGGAATCGTATTGTTTTGTCTGCGTATATAGCCTCCCGAGATTAATAAAAGGAGCATCATAGTTTGGATCGTAGACGGCAGCCTGCACATAGTATGCACGGGCTGAATCCACCTGGTTCAGTTCCTGGTAAAATTGCCCGAGATAATTTGACGTGATCAATTTATCAGGGTAATTTTTCAATGCTTTTTGATAATAAGCACGGGCGGAATCAAACATCCTGAGATCCGTAAACACACGGCTTATTCCATTATATGCATTAAAGAAAGCAGGATCATACGTAAGACTCTTCCTGAAATAAGTCAATGCCAGGTCAAACTGTCTTGATTCTCGCAACAACCAACCCATATTATTATTTGCCGGTGCATTCCTGGGATCAAGCAACAATGCTTTTTCATAGTAGACTTTTGCTGAATCAAGTTTTCGCTGCTGAAAATAAAAATAACCAAGATCCACATAAGCATCGGCTCTTGAATCATCTACTGCTAATGCTTTTTTAAAATAGACCAGTGCAGAATCTTGTTTATTCTTTTTGGTAAACGCATTGGCCATATTCATATAAGGATAACGCCAAAGTGGAGCCTGCGCCATTGCTAACCGGCCAAAGTAAATAGCGCTGTCAGGTTTATTATTATCCAGTTGCAAAGAAGCAAGTGTATTTAAGATATACGCGGCGGTAGGATCTGCCTTGTATGCTTGCATGGCATCTTGTATTGCCAGGCGAAGGCCTGTTGTACTTGCTCCTTTGTCAAAATATCCCTGGGCCTTAAAAAAAAATCTTTTTGCCAATAATTTTTTTCTGAAATTTTCATCATCAACTTCAGCATATTCAATTGCTCTTTCAAGCATATTGGCCACTTCAGAAAAATCCTGGCGGGCCACTTTTTCCATACGATCGAGGCTATTGGTTATTTCATCTGACTTATCATCAGCATCAAGCTGTGAACGTATGCGTTGAATTGCTGAAACATCACGGCCTTCGAGGTAAAGATTGATCTTGCTTTGGGCAAAATTTATGTACTCAGTTGCCAAACTAAGTTTTGCATCAAATGTATAAGTGCTTGTTGGCGCCAGTTTGTTCAATTGCTGGTAAAGCCCTTCAGCAGAATTTCCATTACCAGTTAAATTAAAATCTTTTAATGCCTGGTTGAAAGAATTATAAAGATCAATGATCGAGGTGTCTGATATATTATAGTGAAGATCATAATCACCAGTCATTTTAAACCCACGGACAACAGCTGTGCCGCTACGTTTTTGCAATAAGCTTTCCGTTCTTCGTATTTGTCCTGTAATTTTTTTTGTAGCCATCCATTTTTTTAAAAATGCTGTATCAACCTTTGATATCACTTTCGTTTTGCTGTCATCACAACACAAAAAAGGGTTTTGCTTGCGGTTATATTTTTGCTGGGCATACGCGGGAACCGTTTTGGCTATGTATTTTTCCAGCTCATCTAATGTAACAAGGTTATCATGGGCGCCTTCGGTATCTGCAAGCCCTGAAAGCCCATCAACGAGATAATAAGTGAATAAACCATGCCCGTTACCGATCAGTGGGTCTTCTAATGATTCCTGGCCGGCTCCTGTGGCAAGCATAATTATTTCACCAGCTTGTTTTTCAGAAATTGCAGCCTGCAATTGTTGCTGACCTTCCCCACCACCAGGCAATTCATTTGTTCTGCAGGCATCCATTATGAAAATAACTTCAACACCCTTGCGGCTTGCTTCGGCAATACGAACTTTTAAATTATAAAGCTGAATGGTACCGGTGATGAGGTAATTGTTCTTATCACCAGCCGGATTACAGTCGTACGTCAGGTAAAAATATTCATCCTGGTTGATGGCATCGCCGTGGCCCGCGAGATAAATATATAACCGATCTCCGGCTTTAAGATTGCGGTTACGAAGCCAGCTCATTCCTTTCACTAAAAAATTCGCAGCCTTCGCTTCTTCATTTTTTAAAAAGTAAATATTGGAGTCTGGTAATTTGCCCCCGCCACCGGATTTTAAAAAATCACGAAAGAGCTCGGCATCACTATCGGCAAAGGAAAGTGGACGAATAAATTTGTAAGTTGATATGCCCATGATCATCGCAAAAGTGCGGCGGTTAGAAGTGTCTTGAGAAGTTTGTGCAACTTGCCCAACCGCATCATTTTCGATAAGGCAAAAAGCTAGGATCGTTGCAAGGAATGCTGAAAGGGCTCGTAACATATATTCACCGCTAATTTACAGGTTTTCAGCAAGACATCGGGCCGGCGATTATCGTAAAAATCCGTTTATGGTTTCTAATACTCAAAACAACGGGCTATTGACGCAATTACTTTGCAAACAGTGGCAGACAAACGCTTAATTTGCAAAATCATTTACCCGAACTATGGCGCTACACCATCACATTGTACGACACACAAAGCGATACGTCAGTCATGTAACCAAATACCTGTATGAAAGGGATACTTTTTTTGCTACAATCGCTGTGTTTGTTTTCCTGATACTGCTCGGAATGATCCCGTTAAATTTTTATGTCCTGAATCCAATGAAGCTTGCTTTAAAGGATTTTGATTTTAATGATATTGCTTATGCAAAAGCTCACAAAGATGAGCATATAAAAATAGACCGAAGGATCGTGATTGTAAACATTGGTCATATGGACAGAGCAGAATTGGGACTTTTAATTGAGACAGTGAATGCCTACAAACCAAGAGTAATTGGTCTAGATGCCTATTTTGAAGGTGAAAGAGAACCGGAAAAAGATTCAATACTAAGAGAAGCCTTTA